>JAESFQ010000836.1_pt1 | contig 11280 bp, 16 predicted proteins | sample 9269431 | NCBI WGS metagenome assembly JAESFQ01 (sample SAMN14502588, study PRJNA617103) | algae metagenome | isolation source: Plectolyngbya sp. WJT66-NPBG17 and co-occurring heterotrophs from well... | place: USA: Mojave Desert, Joshua Tree National Park, California | collected 2006-08-06
GATTAGTTGTACAGGCCTTTTCCAATTCACACAGCGCCCAACGCGTTCGTCATGCGCTGGCACACGATGCAGCTAACCAGCGTTGCATGCCACTGGCTGACACATGGTCGTGGCCATGTCCTTGCTATAGGCGCACCAAGTCAAGGTGAGCAACATGGTCGAGATGGGCGAGGTCAAGGATGGCGCAATAATTGCAATGTTCATTCAAATTCATGCCTTTTGCACGTAGACTCGTCAAGTGACCGTGATACTTAGGTCTGAGGTCCCAAACGCCCATGTAAATGCTCATGCCGTGGTATATCCCAAAAGCTTTTCACGCCCAAACCAGAGTTGAAAACCAAAAACTTCGACCCTTGCGTCGTCTAGTTCATCTGCCTGATCAAATCGTTGATCTTGTCTTCCCGGTTGCCCAAGTCACCACCTTCGATGAAATGCTTGAACTTCCTCTTACGGAAGCCGCCGGTAGGGCTGTTGAGCTTGAACGGCCACAGGAAATTTGAGGCAGCCTTGAAATTTGGCCCCACAGTGCAGATCTCATGAATTAGATCTTCCATGCAAATCATACCGTATTTGCCGAGGTTCTCTTCGATAATTTCGTTGTCCGTCAACGGAAGTCGTTGCTTGTCGGCCTTGCCATAGCCACGCTCTGTACATGAATTAGTCTCCGACGACAATCTTAAATCGATGCCAAGCTTACTGTAGATGAGCTCACGAACCGACTTCTGGTTCGGGTAGCCGTACGCTACAAATGGCTCAACAATCTTCAGCATCTCCATTGTCGCCTTGGTAAGTTTGATGAAGACGCCATTGTTGATCTGGAGTAGCCGTAGAAGCTGCAGTGTCTTGCGCTTCTTGGGGTCGATCTTATTAATACCCTTTATCCGGACGACGAAAGCGAGTTTCGGCTCTGCAGGGACGTAAAGGCTGTCACTCTTCTTGGCCTCGCGCGACATGCGCATGCGCTCCCGCTCGGCATCACGGTACTCCTTCACATACTTCTCAGCCCTTGTGAAGATGACCTCGCGCTTTTTCTTGTTCTTGTCTGTCTCATGTCAGCGCTGTCCATGATAGTAGATCATGCCATGAGCTCGAAAGAGGGGGTTGCATCATTCCCGAAAGATGGTTAACAATTCGACAACATTGACCGTAGTCTAGCCGATAGTGTGGTTGTTATAATCATCGTAATCGCCCTCTCCAAGTCGTCGACGGCATGTGTGGGATGGTCGTACCTCGCTTTTCGCGTGTTGCGATCGCGCGCTCCTCGCGAGCCTTCTCTTGAGACTTCCTCTTCTTGAGGAGGTTCTCAGGCACGAGAGTCACGTCGCTCTGTGTGGGAACGGTTCTATCGAGCGCGTGTTAGCTTTGAAGTTGCCGGTGGTGCAGGGACAACGTACGACTTCGACGACATGTTGAAGTGGTGTTCGAGAAATTCGTCGAAAGCTCAATTTTTGCCAGACCCTTAGCGTCGACGCTAGCCTTTATTTTCCAAGCGCGGATGCCAAGATATAGCGGACCCACATCAGCAGCTGTGACCAGGTCTAAGAGAACGCATGAGCGCACCAACGACCTCAACTCACCACCACTATATGCTCCACAGACCACTTACATCTGTCGAGACATATAGCTTGCGCCACTACAGTTTCCTACTCAATTGAGCCGCCTGTCAAGTCAGGCTTTCTAACATGAGGAAGGCAAAGTCGTCTGTCAATGTACAGACGGCGAACAAAAATAGCGTTCTTCGAAAAACATGATTCCGCTTAGCCTTGAGACCAATCCTACTTAGTTACTGTAGAGGATTACCATGCTTACCGGCGAACGTTATTTCGGTGTTTCTGGAAAACATGGACAATCCCGCCGTTGCATTGTGGCGGTAAATGGGCCATTTTGAGCGACTCTGGTCACCACTGAACTCATTTCCATAGAATCTTGTCCGTCTCGCTCAATATCGAGCACAAAGATGGAGCTTTACAGAGCTCTACCATGTGAGAATATCAAGTCCAGAGCGTCAAAGACGACTGCCGCACCTTCTAAGTACATACTCGAGTCAAGCGTTCATCGAGTGATAACAACGCTGTTTTCACCTTTGTTCTCTACTACCCATCAACCAAGACTATAAAGTCCCCGAAAAAACATTTGTATCACAAGAATTAGCTCGGATGTTATATCCCACCATCGTAATGACAGAACCTATCTCGTTACTCAGAGACCCGTATGCACTGGCACACAGGTACCGGGAGTATATGAAAGAGAAACCACGAGGTTCCTCGGAGCGTCGTAACCCATACTACGAGAGACTGCTCGCAAACTTGCCTGACCCTGACTTTCATGCTATGGATAATCGCTCACGAGCCATTCGCTACGCAAAGAAACACTATGAATGCTATTACGAGATCAGAGACATACGGCGCATCATGCAGTGGTTACCACCGACTGACGAAGAAGAATCCAATTAGGTGGCTCGAATGAGTTGGTGGGAATTGGTAATAGCTACTATCTTGTGAGCAAGTTGAATATACGTGCGAACACTCTTCTGCACCAATAGATACTATCGGATCTCTCCGTACGATACAAACCACTGTTGAAGATAACGATGCAAACAAATCGATCAGTCCGTCGAGTTCTCCACACTTCTTCAACATCTTGCTCCCGCGAACATTCTCTTCATTTGGCGACATCCAGTTCATCACCATATTCGCCTCAGGCAAAGAACCCTCCCTTCCTCCTTCCTGATCACGCTTCCAGTCCCCCACCAACCTCCACACTACGGCACACCAGACCGCAAAGCCGGCCTAGACTTCCTCTGAACCCTCAGATCGTTCGTTTCAAAAGTGACAAGACTGGCCTTGTGCCGAGATGTGATGTGCCGTTTCGTTTCACTATCCCCGGGTCCCGCTTGTTTCATATCGTCAATGATGGCCTGCCTGCTGGTTTGAGCGCTATATTACCCTGCACATGGGGTTAATTCACCGTATTGTCATGCATACGATGAATTTCGTGATGTCAAAGGAGAAAGACTACTTGTAGACTTGGAGGGATATCATTAACGCATAACCATGCTCCTGGAACGCCATGCTGAGTGAAACGCCGATTCTGAGGCATGAACACACTACCCCGTAATGCTGCCGGTGTCGATAACGATGATAGCAAAAGTCGAAGAACCCGTGTACGTCAGAGTCGTAATGCAAATGTAATGCGCAGAGACTAATATTCACCATGTCGTCGTGTTCCCCTCTTACTCTCATCTCACATGATCCGCATTCATACTCTTTACGGTAGGAAATGCGAATAGTGGCCTGGCACTCTCTGTCTACACTTTTCGCAGTCTTCCCGATAACCCATGCTGAAACGTCCCACACCAGTCAGAGCACCACTCCGTTTTCTTCCGCGAGGCGTCGGAGGCGGGGCCAATGTTGAGGATGACTCGCTGTCCATCTGGTCGGCAGTACTGGCGTGCGAGAAACTAAGTCGCGATAGCTGTGACTGGGTAAACGCAGTCGGCGTATCTGGAATGTCCTCGTCCTCTGAGATAGGCGAAGGCATGCGCCTGATCCGATCATCGTCTATATCCTGCCTTGGTCCCTTCCAGGTCGGTGAGGGTGCCTGCGTGGATAGCATGTGTGAGCTGTTCATAGCCATGCCGCCCGCTGAGCCACTCATGGGGTATCCCAATCCGTTCATCCCTCCTCTCTTAAACGTGGGATGTATTGGTGTAGGTATTCGGCCATTGTTGTTCCCAGCATCTGCGTTGAACAAAGATGGTTGCAACATGGCCGGTCGCATAAAGTTGTTGCCAAATGAGTTGAAGGCGGGTGACTCTGGCGGCTGGCTCCGAACGTCCATGTCGTCGTCATCGATATCCATATCCATGTCCGTCCTACTTGACTCTCTTGATATGCAAACAGGTCCACCATATATCGAGTCCGGCGAATTTGCTCCTCCGTGTTCTGAGTATGCCGGTGTCATAGAACGGATGTCGGTGAATAACCTTGGTGGAGAAGGCGTATGTGAGCCCCGGTGGGGTAGGTTTGACAGCAGTGGGTGTTGGAATCGGCCCTGGTTGGTCTGCTCGTTGCTTCCCGGTCGGTACTTCTGTCCTCTCATTAGCCAAAACCGAAAAGAACATGTTGCCGACGTACCTTGAGGTACCTCTCTTCATCGAAATCCGAGTCTGAGTCGTCGTCCCGGTCTCGCTTCCTCGTCATGATCTGAAACGCAGACATGGTGATGCAGGGAAATGAGTGGTCTTTGGGTAGCCGCGACGCGATCAACGCGTTGGTGAACTGGAACCGAAATGGTTCTTCAAGTGCTTAGAGCGATCGAAAAGGATGCAGCTGGAGAACCGGGGCAGTGGTTGAAAGTTCTGGCAGATATGTTTTGAGGCAAGCGGACGAGGGGTTGATATGACTATCAGGGGCGCTGTTTCAGGTCGCATGAAAACAACCCTGGCTTGTGTAGTGGAGTCGCGCGCCTCTGGTCAAGCGGCTGTGGGGAGCACTTTTGACTTGGTTGTCGGGAGTTTCGAGGCCCGTCCAGATGTCGCTTGCATGCGGTGCGTCCGAGTGGTAGTAGCGATGATGTCGACAGTGGTGTGGCTTGGTGTGGCTTGGTGTGGCGGAGTGCTGAACTGGCAAGTGAGGCCAAACCTTGGAATCGCCGAAGCGCAGGCACGGCATCACGTGGGCTGTGTATCTGCATGTTCAAGGAGAGGCGGAGAGGCAGAGAGGCAGAGAGGTGGAGCGTTGGTGTGCGTAGCATGACGGGCGGTCGCAGGAGGCGTGTTTGCGTGTAGCCATGTCGCAAGCTGAATCGACAGCCCCTAGAGATCAGGAGGGATGCTGTTGGTTGGTGGTCACTGCGAGGGGAGCAGGATGATGTGCATGGCAGCTTTGGTCAGGTAGTGCCGCCAACGTGTTCCTTCAGCCTTTCAACACAAAAGGGTCATCTTCGCGCCGTTGGCCTTCTTCAGCAGCAATACACCTGGACCAACAGGAAGAGGGCTGTTTCCATTCCATGGTAACGAGCTTGGCGCACATGCAGCTGCAAAGCTCCTGCGGCGGTGTATCGATAGCCTGCGGGACCAGAACGAAGCATCCGCCCCACCTTACCTAAAGTTTCGCAGCCACTCCCAAATTATTTCATGGCCTATGACTGTATTTGCAACGCGCTCACTGTGTCCCTTACCTACAGTCCTCGCCGACCTCGGACCTGCGCTTGCATACATCACTCGCGCATCCACCCGCTACACGCCATTGAACACCTAACTCGCCGGGTTCCTTGACTCAAGACGCAGAACGCCCCCTCGTTCCACGCACTGCACGCCCTGTACTACTTGGCAGCTGTATATTCGCATACGTCTGTGCCACAGTCGGAGTAAGACTGACCGCATGTTGCCAGTCGCTTAAGCGTCCTGTATGTCAAAGCAACGCCATCTTTCCTGTCGCAGCGACAAAGGCGCATACTAACATAAATATAAAGATACATCACTTTCCACAATGGCTCCCGCTACAACTGAGACGCCCGAAATGCCTTCCTCTTTCGATAACTCTACCAACCCGAGCGACGACGTGCGCGGTACACCTCACTCCACTCCCGCCTCCCCCTACAAGTACTAATATCACTGTGCAGTACTTGGGTACGACCCGTTGATCCCACCCCAACTCCTCGCAGCCGAGATCCCCATTCCCGCACATGCCGAGAAGACTGTCGTTCAAGGTCGCAAGGAAGCCGCCAGCATCATCACCCAAAAAGATGACCGTCTCCTCGTCATGGTCGGGCCCTGCTCTCTCCACGACCCAGAGTTGGCAATTGAGTACTGCCAGCGCCTCAAGGCTCTTGCCGATAAGCTCCAAGACAACCTCTGCATTATTATGCGTGCCTACCTCGAGAAACCACGAACAACTGTTGGCTGGAAGGGACTGATCAATGACCCAGACATTGATGAAAGCTACAAGATCAACAAGGGGCTGAGAGTGTCACGCAAGCTGTTCGTGGATCTCACATCAGCGGGCATGCCTATTGCGTCCGAGATGCTCGACACAATCTCCCCACAGTTTCTCGCAGACCTCATCTCTCTCGGTGCTATCGGTGCGCGAACAACTGAGTCGCAATTGCACCGTGAGCTGGCCTCTGGCCTCTCTTTCCCCATTGGTTTCAAAAATGGTACCGACGGGGGCTTGACAGTGGCGGTAGATGCGATAGGTGCTGCGGCTGCTAGGCACCACTTTATGGGTGTAACCAAGCAAGGTCTGGCTGCTATCACGAGGACAGCAGGCAACGAGCACTGCTTCGTCATTCTTCGTGGTGGAACCAAGGGTACCAACTTTGACAAGGACAGCATCAAGGCCGCTAGAGAAGCTTTGAAGAAGAAGGGTCTGCCCGAGGTCATGATGGTGGACTGCTCACACGGTATGTTCTGAAAGCCAAGCATCTCAAAGCAGCATACGCTAACGTCTGACAGGTAACTCCAACAAGAACCACCGCAACCAGCCCCTCGTAGCCAAGGACATTGCCGACCAGATCCGCAACGGCGAGACTGGCATAGTCGGTGTCATGATTGAGTCCAACATCAATGAGGGCAACCAGAAGGTCCCACCTGAGGGCCCTAGCGGTCTGAAGAAGGGCGTCTCCATCACCGATGCTTGCATCGACTGGGAGACCACCGTCGACACTCTCGAAAACCTTGCGTCTGCTGTCGCCGAGAGGCGGGCGAACAAGAGCAAGTCCAACGGTGTACACTAAATGCCTTCATCGTCCATGAGCATTCGGTTCAAACCTTGTACATAGTATGTGATATCTGGCGTTGGCAAAAGTCTAGAGAGATTGGAATTTGGGCGGGACGATAGGGACTGACTCATGATTGACTTACGAAATACATGATGAAACCAATCAAGATTCTCTGCTTCCACTTCAAAATGTAACAAACGTCGAAAGCATGGGAACGTATGGATATTTTCTTCTTGGTGTTATTGGCCCATGACCCATGTCCTTACTCGCTTTCCTCCTCGTCTTCTTCGCGATTACCGCCAGTACTCGCCCTTCCACCCATCACAGCCGCTCTCTCCCCCACAAACGCATCGCCCTTGCATTCCGTTTGACACTTTGGACATTTCCTAAGCTCCCCCCTTCTGCCTCTGTAAAATCCAGTGGCACACGCGTCGTGCCATCTGACGCCACACTCTCGATTGTTACACCGTATGCCAAACGTAACAATCTGCTTGCAACCCTCACAATCCCGGATCCTAATAACTTCCCGACCGTCCTCGTTATCGTCGGCAGACTCATTGTACGTGTCCTTGAGGTAAGCGCGGAGTTCCATGAGCGCGCGTGGAGCTAAGGAATAGTAACCCGCCCTTGACTTTTGGAAGAAGGCTTGCGAGACGAGGGTTTTCAGGACCTGATCAGCTTCTGCTATCGAGATACCTGTGTCGGCGCTGGCCTGTGAATCATCGGCATCGCCGTTGATCTGACTCTGTCTGCTGTTTGCCTGACTCTGTCTATCTCTTCGTGAGACCCGGGCGAGCTGCGAGGCTTCAGTCTCTTTGACAGCCATAACTTCGCGAATTTTGGTGTTGTTCGTTTCAAACATCCGGTCGAGGACGCGTCTTATGTATGCGATTTCGTTCGCGGAAAAGGTGGTTGCGAGCTGGGTAACAGTATCGCTTGCATTGTTTACGAGGGCGTAGACGCTCTCTTTGGTCTGCTGATCCCGAGTCGACCGAATTTCGTAGTCGAATGCTTCGATTTTGCCGTTTATAGTTTGGATAGTGGAGGTAATGTAGGGTTGGGTTACATCGCCTTCTGACCATGGACGCTGAGGATCTGTCGATGCTGTTAACTTGTAGAATCTGAATGACGGATAAGCGAACAGACTGTATGCAGTCATAATATGGGCTAAGATAGGCTTTATCTCGTGTACTGTGAGGACGCTGTGCGTGTGGAAGGCTTGCAGGAACGCGCGATGAATTGAGTTGTAGCCTTCGTCTTCGGCAGGAGCGCGCACAAAGGGTGATTCTTCGCGAGACATTTTGACGCAAAAAGGGTTCTGAGTGAGTGACTGCGAGAGAACGAACTTTAGTGGTGTGACAGGAGTCTTGTGGAGAGCCCCTACGCGATCGCGGGGAAATTCCGATAACGCGATAACGCGAAAGCACGTGAGCATGCTCCCAGATGCCGTATCGCGACTGCGGCTGCTAGGGTTTCTCAGCGTGGTCAAATAACTATGCGACAAAGGCAACTCCAGCACAACATTGTAGAATGCTTCATCATACAGGCTCTTTTGCTTTACAAGGATTGATGTGGCATCGAGATGGACACATAGGGCCTCCGAATTTCAGAAACCGGGGGCTCGCACACGATGAAAGAGTTGACAAGGGCCAAAAGGCTGGATCCAAACAGTAACTGATTGAGCCACGAGCAGTGGCTGGTGCTGTTTGCATTTGTGATACCATAGCTCTGATAATTCCGCCGAGTTAGAACGTGCGAAGATTTTGTCAAGCCATACATCGAAGGCCTTGGTGCTTCGTAAGAAATGAACGGATATCAGGTCCGCGCGTCATACAGTGTCGACATGCAAGAATAAGCGCCAACCAACGTCTATCATCCTACTCGTCATCGTGCAAGACAGTGTAATGTAGCTGGCAACGTCATCTCGCTACCTCTGCAACTGCGTATATTACAAGATTTTGACATCTCCATCCATAGCTCATCAATGTCGTAGCCGCAGCACTGTCTTCCTCATTTCAAACAGGCAGATCGGCATTCCTCCTCGCACCACTTATCGCCTCCAATGCCCTAGCAATGTATGGTCCAACCACTGGTACATTGCTGACGAAGCCCGCAATGGTCGCGAGGAAGTCTCCAAACAGAACAAGTATGCCGTACAGTTCAATTATGAAGCCAATGAAAGCCCAGCGCATCAGGATAAGTGATATACCAGCGACAAAAGCCACTGTGCCTTTCCATTTCTGCTTGCGGGCGAAGAAGGCGATGGTTTTTGTTGTTCCGATGATGAGTGTGAGACCGATTAGGAAGAGTATCTATCGGGAAGTGTTAGGGAGGATTCGATAGTGTGAGGCGTGGCCCGAAGGAGGGGCGGGGACCTACATTTCCCATGGCCAGCCTATTTGCGTGTTAGTAAGGCATGTGCGTAATTGCAGAGACCAATACATACATTGCGCGATCAAAAAACATCATGACTCCTCCCATTAGAAACAGTCCGCCTGTTCATGCTGTCAATCTTCCGTTGAATAGCAGGCGCATTCGTGGTAGTGGGCGCGTACCTACCCCCTGAGCAGAAGGCGACCCCAATCTCTGTCCATGTAGTTAGTACGTGTACTGTGTAGTGACTGTGAAGCTGCATGTTCGCACAACATACTCTGGGTATCAGAAAGCCACATGGTCGGCATCTTGGAGGTTTGAATGTTTGTACTGTGCGCAGCGTGCGAGGTTGGGTGAATGAAGGGACCGGAGACGTTGCAAGGGAAGAAAAGTAGCGGACTGGTGCCTAGTCTTGATATACACCTGGCATGAAGGTGGTATCTTTTGTCTTTCTGTCTCGTGTCCCTTTGGTGAGAGACGAGACGCGGCGCGCTCAATCGACGGTCGGCCCGAAGCTTACCCCTGCTAGCGCTGCAGTTCTCGCGGGTAGTCGCATAAAATTCTGGTGGCATGCTTCTCAACCTCTACAATCCTCGAATCCATCCAATGCGAGAACAGCTAGTCACGACTTGAAGACCCAGCAAGAGAGAGCAATTGATGCATTGTTCTCCTGTAGCTACAGGATGCTCAACTATTATAATAACGTAGATCCCGCCCTGACAACAGCATGCTTCAAGCTGCTGTAACTAGGAATCCTCCTGCGAGGCCCTGGTAGGCTGTCTTATGGGCGCAGAAGAATACTGGATCACGGTTAAGCCGGAGCACCTCCTTGAGCCATAAGCCGAGAGGCGGATGGTGGGTGGAGAGTAGCTTGACTTTGATGATCATACATAAACCTCGAATACTTCTCCATCCCAACGGAGTTCCTAACCAGGCTCAGAGGCCGACTACTAGCCTGCTTGACCTCGCATCCATGAACAAGTAGCTAGGATTACGCACTCATGGAACAGACCGATGCATCACGCGTGAGCAACGCATGTCATACTGTCGATTTCGAAGCAGCATTAACCATCTCAGCATCAAGGCAATGCTCACTTCAAGACCGTGTGAGCACCTCTTGCAGCAAGATAGCCCTCCGATACGTTCTGCGGCATGGTCCGAATACCGCCAAAGATCTCCTTGTTGTGATACCGTAGACGCGTCTTGGGGTCTGTGTATGGCGCAGGAAGACCGGTGATGTCGCAGTACTTCTTTTGACTGCTCGGGTGGAAGCTCGGGGCTGACTCGATGTTGGTATATGTAGGTGCCGGTCCAGCAGCAGCTCTGCCGTTCTTCTCTAGCACCAACGTGCTCAGGCTCTGGGCTGCTTGGGCGATGTTCAGCTGGCGACCCAGGTTGCCAGCAGGAGTGTTGCCTTCAGCTCCGACGGCAGGTGTCGAGTTTCCGCTGTTGTTTTGTGTGGCCATGACTGAGGCCTCTTTACGCGACGCCTCGCCGAGGATCTGCTTGAGGTTCTTGTTGCGGCGCTGCGGTGGCTTCCAGTTGGGGTTGCGGAAAGGCTTGGGTACCGCGTAAATGTCGAGCTTGTCCAGAAGCGCTTGATGTGTCTTCTCATCTGAGGCGGCGGTTAAAGGCGCCATGTTGCGAGATGTCGAGAGCCCAGGGCGTCGCAGGTGGTGGGCTTGAACGTGTTTATGGTTGTTTGGTTATTGTCTTGTCGCGTCGTCTGCTTGTTCTTGTTATTATCCAGGTTTTGATTGTGAGCGAAGAGAACTCGAATGGAGCTTGTTCAACAGTGGCAATGTTTGGGTATGAGTTGTGGCTGAAATTAATGTTGATGTAGAGAGCGCCTGTGTTGGTATCACGATGGAGCTTGTGGAGGCGGAGCGCTTCCCAGGTTCCGCCTCTTGGACCTGCATGCTACATCCTTTGCACTAACTGCTTTCATCCTCCCCACCAAACTACCCAGACGCGTACTATCAACGGCAACACCACAACGTCGTAACAATGGTAGGATGGCATGAGATGGTCGTTCTGAGCGGCACGTGTATCTGACCGCGTTTCCAGGAAAGTCCACACGAGCACCAGCAAAGCCAATTGCTCTCTCGCATCATCGTGAATGTTGTCAGTCAAACCAACGATACCACGCATGGTGAGGCCAAGGACGCTGACTATTCCAAAGGA
>JAESFQ010000837.1_pt1 | contig 11265 bp, 18 predicted proteins | sample 9269431 | NCBI WGS metagenome assembly JAESFQ01 (sample SAMN14502588, study PRJNA617103) | algae metagenome | isolation source: Plectolyngbya sp. WJT66-NPBG17 and co-occurring heterotrophs from well... | place: USA: Mojave Desert, Joshua Tree National Park, California | collected 2006-08-06
CCGCCACCAGCCGCTCCAGCCGCCCCCGATCCTCAGGTGAAAGCTGGATCTCTACCCCGGTCCTCATCAGCACCGGATCGCACATCCCAATCGGATAGGGAATCCTCTGTCTCGGTCAGAACACTAGCCGATTGATCGAACGTGGCTGGAACCGCCGAGGGCGGTTCGACTGTGGGTACGATCATCGAGGCCCGGGTGCGGTTGCCCATCCGGCACCGCTCAAGGCGGAAGCCGGTCGTCATGCCAGCGCTGGACGGCGGTGAGGCCGCGCTCCCGGCACGGGTCAACCCAGCGCTGGTGAAGGTGCTGGCGCGAGCCTTCCGCTTCAGTGTCTGCTCGACGAGGGGCGCTACACTTCAATCAGCGAAATGGCGGCCGCGGAGAGAATCGAGCGGGGGTATCTCGCGACGCTTCTCCGCCTCACGCTGCTGGCGCCGGAGATCGTGAAGGCGATCCTCGATGGCCAAGCCTCGTCTCTCCTCAGGCTACCACAGCTGCTAAAACCGCTTCCGCTGAGCTGGGTGGAGCAGCGATCCGTGATCACTCGCTGAGGAAAGGCTTAAGGCGGCTGTCATTGGGTGACCTGCCGTGACCGAACCTGGTCGATAACGGACCGGCGGCTTCCAGGTGTCGGGTGCGAATCGCCGATATCGTTTCATTCATCTGGAGAGGCCGCACCGACCATTTGGGCGCCGTGGCAGGTTCGTTTCTTATTGCGTGCCGGAGCGAGCGAGCGTCGCCGCTTGCTGAAGCGAGATGTCCTTCACAAGAGGGTCGGCATGACGATGGGCCAGCCGCCAATCCAAACCCTCGCGGCGATAGACGAGGGTGACGCGCAACGGCCAGTCCTGAGCCGGCAGGCCGCCGACTTCTCCATGACCGTGCTCGATGATCGCGAGCACTACCAAGTCCGCGCTGCCATAGGCCTGCACGAGCTCCTGCCGCAGCGTGCCGTTCCGGAAGAACCGACCGATCTCCCCCCAGCGTTCCGCGGTGTAGGGGCCGCGTGAGGGTGTGCCGCCGAACGGCGACATCAGCGTGAAATCGTCGGAGAGCGTGATCCGGCTCAGATAGGTTTCGACGTCGCCGCGGAGCAGCGCGCCGTTCGCCTCCTCAGATCGCCGGAGGAGTTCGGCCAACGCTTGGCTGGTGGTGCCGGAAGCATCGAGTGCAACGTGAGCGCCCGTCGCGGGCGCCGTGAAGCCGGCTGCGCACGCGACCGCGAGCACTGAACGTCGGCGGTGTGACATGGGGGTACTCTCCTTTTCCATCCTAGGGTGGAACTTCGCCGCCTCAGGCTGGAAATCGAATGGCCGTTCCAGGACGCTGAAGCCAGTGATATGAATTCAGAGATATGCTGAATGAGATCGACCTCTCCCGGACGGACCTCAACCTCCTCGTCCTGTTCGAGGCCGTGCTGCAGGAGCGACATGTCGGCCGGGCTGCAGACCGGCTGAGCCTGTCGCCGTCAGCGGTCAGCCATGGTCTCAGCCGGCTGCGCCGTCTCCTGAACGACCCACTTTTCATTCGGACACCCAAGGGCGTCGTTCCCACCGAACGGGCAACCGAGCTGTCCGGGCCGATCGCCGAGGTCCTGGCACGGGTCAGGGGCATACTTGCGACCGCCGAGCCGTTCGACCCCGCCACGTCCAGGCGCCGCTTCACGATCGGGGCGCCCGATGGCGTTTCGGCGGTGTTGCTACCCGCCCTGCTGGCTGAACTGGCTGATCGCGCGCCTGGCATCGACATCAGCCTCCGTCAGCTGCTGCCCTTGCCGGGAGAGACATCACTGGAGCGGGCTTGGCGAGGTGCCTTCACCGATCTGGAGGCTCGCGCGATGGACATCGCCATCATCCCCTCCAGCGAGGTCCCAGCACGCTTCCACCGAACGACATTGTACGAAGAGACCTTCGTTGTGGCCGCGCGAGCGGGACATCCCTTCCTTGAAGCTCCGACTCTCGACCGTTATTGCGCGATGCGGCATCTGGTGGTCTCCCTTTCTGGCGACCCTTACGGCTTCGTCGACGAGGCTCTGGCGCAGCAAGGCCGTACGAGGCACCTTGCGCTGACCGTTCCCAATTTCATGTTCGCGCTTGCCGTGCTTGCCGAGACGGACCTGATCTCCGCACTGCCTCGGCGGTTCGCAGAGAGGCATGCCGCGCGTTTCGGAGTTGCCATCGTGAGCGCTCCCCTGCCGCTAGGCAGCTTTCGGCTCCAAGCAGTCTCGCCCAGCGCTGCAATGGCCGATGCGGGCCTGACATGGGTCTTCGGCGTACTCACGAGAACGAAGTGACTGACCTTGGCGAGGAATGCCTCCTGAGTTGGCTCTCCATGAACTCTCAGTGACACGATGTCCGCTTACAGGAAACCGGGCGGGCTCATCCGATGATCGCCATAGGCACATAGCTGCCGATGCCAATTGTCGGGCGGTAACGTCAAGTAGCCTATTCACCCACGTAAATTAGTCTTGGGCAAGAAGATGACCCTTGGGTCAATTTGACCGGCAATTAGCTGTGGAATCCGATGGCGGCGTGGCCGCGGCGAAAACGCCAGCTGAAGTTGAGCATCGCTGATGAGGTCGAGACTTCTAGCCAGCATCAGGTCTTGGTCATGCGTGCCATGATCCCGGCGAGAACTGTACCGAGCGATCGGGGCGTCCGCTCAGGAAAGGTATCGCCCGGCTCCCATCCCGGGCCAGCGAGGCGAAGATAAGAGATGCGGTGCCTTAAACGGGCAACGGCATCGCGCATTGCCTCGAACGGGTCGCAATCGATGTCAGGTGGCGAGTTGTAGTGCTCACCCTGCGGATCGAAGGAATCGTAGAGATCGGCTTCCTCAGGGCTATTCCTGGCCTGGTACTCGGTGCGCAGCGCCGGGTGACAGGAAACCGCACCGACGTGTTCGATGACGCGGGTAGCATAGGACTGGATTGCATCACCAAATTCGTGAAGAGCATGCATGGCTTCGACACGCGCTGCCAGGACCTGATGCACCTGATGCGGGCGGAAGTTGATCTCCGCGCCACTGAAGCGGAGGAAATCTAGTCCTGTTGTCCGGCGGATTGCCCGTTCCCGAGCCAGATCTTCCTGCACCCGCCCTGCATGGAATTCGAGGCTGTCGCATTCAACTAGGAACGCATGAGCTGCCCGACCGTGCCAGTGTGATCGGCCGAGGCGCGACCGGGTCATGACCAGCACGTCGGCCCGAAGCGATCCCAAGGCTGCCTGAGGAACAACTAACAAGGGATGGCGCGTGAAAAGCTCGTCGTCTCCTTGGGCAGCGTTAAGCGCCTCGGCAACCAGCTGAGGAGGAAGGAACCCGGCCTTGGTGCCGCAGCCCGGCCCATCCTCAAGGATGGCAAGCATCCGGCGCTCAATGGGGGACGCTTCGGGATAGTCCCTTTCAATCTGGGGGCGGGTCAGAACTGTGGTGTTCAAAGTGGGCTTCCGGGGGTGTATCCGATTTTCATCTTATCAGCGCCAGCCCCATGTGGATCATAGGGATGCTTGTGGATATTGGGGGCAAGTGTCGGAGATCCCAGCTGCAACTTAACGGCATTCATCACCAAAAAAGTGGATCGAAGGCCACACGTTTGGTCGCTCCGGGACGGGGTGAGCCTCGTTTGTGCAACCACAGTCGGCCCAGAGGCGTGCCCTTACGTCTCGGTCGCCACCGCACGCTGCCAAGCCACGCCGGCTTCCTCCATGAGCAGACGGCCTGCCGTCTCGGTATCAGCCCACACCCAGCGAGCGACACACCTGAGCGCGCGGCTGTGGCGACGCATTGGCCTCGGCGTGCACGCAGAAGAGAAGCTTCGTCGGACGATCGGCTAGGCGCTCTGGCAAGTCGGTCACTCCGCGTGGGAAACCGTTGTAGCCGGTCACCCGAATCCAGTGGTCGTCGTCGGCCACGACGCAGCCGGCCTTGGTCGCGCGGTGTTTCGACCACTCGGCGATGTGGATCGCCAGTGCCAAGAACCGGGTGTCCCAACATCGTAGTCAGGAACCCACGTCACTGGTCAGCAACTATCTAATCTGTAGCGAAGCAGTAGAACAACCCTGCCCCGCCAGTTGCACGCAACGCCTCAAGGCTGCAGCCGCGCGAGGCATGCGAGGCGTTCCAAGACCGCGAGGCATCGTCGTCCCGCAGACCCTCGCGGTCGTGGTGACCAACGAAGGCCGAGCCCTCGCTACCGCTGGTCCAGTTGCGGCAGGTGCGGTCCTCAGCGCCGCCGAATGCCGTGCCGTCTGGCTGCGAGCCGGTGAGGATGTCATGGGTGTTGGGTTGCTGGCGGCGCCCGTTCACAGACTCGCCGCGCTCGTTTAGCGCAGTTTGCAGGGTCAGGTTGTTCTGTCCGTGCAATTGCTGCACGTCACTTGCGACTACCTCGCCCTTGGCATTGCGCCAGGGTCCGCGGCCAACGCGGTCGCGCGCATTCACCGCCCCGGCGCCCTGCGTGCTGAGATAGGCGCGCCAGTTGCGGCTGCCCGCACCGGCTGCCTGAGCCAAGCGCTGGCAATAGGCATCGGCCCCGGCCAGGCCACCCAGGTCGCCGCCCTGGCCGGGATTAGCGCTCGTGACGAAGAAGCTCATGTTCGCCGAGCCAGCCTGTTGCGCCCGCCCCTGTGTTGGTACGAGAAGCAGCGCAGAAACGAACAAACCAGTCACCATCATGCACTGCATGGGCATCCTCCCTTTGCTTGTCCGGCGCGAGCCGGAGGAGGGAGCATAAGCCTCTCAAGGACCACCCAGCTATGATTTAGTAACGGTCCCATGGGCTAGGTGGGCGGTTGGTGGACAGCAAAATGGTCGCGCCGGTACGCTTTCGTGGCGGCTCCGGTTGGCAGTTACGTAAACGTTGCGGCGTCCGCACGGCACATGTGACTGGACAAGCTGCCACGCTGCGAGGCCAGCAAGGCTGCGGCTCAGCCTGGCCCGGGCGGCTGGCGCCGCAGGCGTTTCACCCGATGTTTCTGGTAGACGGCGATCTCGCGCGCCAGGGGCAGGCGTGGATCGAACCGCAGGTGGGTAATCGAGGTGTAGACCACGTTGCCGGTTGCTGTGGCGACGTCGAGCCCGCAGACAATCCCGCCCTCGTCACCGGCATAGTGGAGGGTGATGATCGAACAGGCCGCGGGGATCTTCGTCGCGGTCTCCGGGGTGCGCAGCGTGGCGGCGAGTTCCGGCGTCATGCGGGCGGGCACCGGCAGTGCCGCTTGCAACCGGGTGAGCAGCCGTTCCGCCTGCTCAGGATTGTCGATCATGCGGCCGCGGCGATCGGGAGGTCGGCGTCAGGGCGCCAGTTCCACGGCAGGAGTGCTTCCAACTCGGTGGCCTTGGTTCGCCCGGAGACGATGCGCTCCAGCACGTCGGTGAGCCATGCTTGCGGGTCGACGCCGTTCAACTTGGCGGTCTGGATGAGCGTCATGGCCATCGCCCAGTGACGCGCCCCGCCGTCGCTTCCGGCGAACAGCGCATTCTTGCGCCCGAGGGCCACGGGCCTGATGGCACGCTCGACTACGTTCGAGTCCATCTCGACCCGGCCGTCCTCAAGGAACACCGCGAGGCCCGGCCAATGCCGCAAGGCGTAGCGGATGGCCTTGGTGAGGTCCGAGGCGGCGGAGACGCGGCCCTGATGGGCCTGCAGCCAGGCATGCAGGGCCTCGACAACTGGTCGACTGCGTTCCTGTCGGACCTGTTGCCGATGTTCGGCGGGATGGCCACGGATCTGGCCCTCGATCGCGTAGAGCGCCTGGATCTGCGTCAGCACCTCGGCCGCGAGCGGCGATTGGGTGGAGGCGTGGAACTCGTAGAAGTACCGTCGCATGTGGGCCCAGCAGAACGCCAGGACGACCGAGGCGTCGGCGCGGTCGCCTGCCAACCGCTTGAACCCGGGGTAGCCATCGACCTGCAGCACGCCGCGGAATGCCGCCAGATGCCCGGCGGGGCGCAGGCCCTTGCGATCTTCGGTATAGACATAAGCCGCCACTGGGTGACCTGGGCCGCACCATGGCCGGTCATCGACCGCGTAGCACCAGAGCCGCCCAGTCTTGGTCTGGCCACAGCCGGGGTCGAGGACCGGCAGTGTCGTGTCGTCGGCGAACAGCTTGGCCGCGGACAGTGCCGTGCCAACCAGCAGGTCATAGAGCGGGGTCAGCCACCAGCAGGCCCGGCCGACCCAGGTGCTGAGCGTCGAGCGGTCGAGCGTCACACCCTGCCGCGCCAGCATCTGTGCCTGGCGGTACAGCGGCAGGCTGTCGCAGAACTTGCTCACCAGCACATGTACGATCAGCGCCTCGGTCGCCATGCCGCCGTCGATCGGCCGCGCCGGCGCGGGTGCCACCACCACCGCGCTCTCGCAGGCCCGGCAGGCGTAGCGCGGGCGGCGGGTGACCCGGACCCGCAGCTGAGCGGGTATGATGTCGAGCTGCTCGGTGCGGAGCTCGCCGATGGCATGCAGCGTGCCGCCGCAGCAGGGACAGTCACGCCGCTCGACATCGACCAGCACCTCGTAGCGCGGCAGATGCTCCGGCAAGGCGCCGAGGTTGCGCCGGGGCGGTGCCTGGCGACGACGGCCCTGCTGGGCGTCGGCCGCCTCCTGCCCGGCCTGGTGCTCGGCGACGCTCTGCTCGAGATCCTCGAGCCCGAGCTGCAGCTGGTCCGGGCTGAGCTGCTCCGACCGGCGACCGAACTGCTGCCGCAACAGGCGCCGGATCAGCAGCCGCAGCTTGTCGTTCTCGGCATGCAGGGCACCGTGCTGGTGCACCACATCCCGCAGCATCTGCTGCAGGATGACGGGATCACCGGGCAGCGTGTCGAGGTCGATCTGCACGCCTGGATGATGCCAAAGGCCATCGCGTCGGGCCTACCGTTTCCCACCAAATCGCAGCGCTGTTACCCCGCCAGTTCCGGCCTGCGGCGCGCCACCGGGGCACGCCACTCGCAGCCATCGAGCAGCGCCGCCAGCTGCGCCGTGAACAAGGCGATGCATCCCGTCGTCGTGGTCGTCGGCCAAGGGAATTGGCCTTGTTCCAGCCGCTTGGTCAGCAGGCATAGGCCAACCCCATCGTGCCAGAGCAGCTTGATCAGCCCGGCCCGGCGACCGCGAAAGGCGTACACCGCCCCGCTGAATGGATCCTCCGCCAGGCCCTGCTGCACCAGCATCGCCAGGCCCGTCATGCCCTTGCGCATGTCGGTGACGCCGCAGGCCAGCCAGATCCGCAATCCGGCAGGCGGCGCGATCATTGCCGCCCCAACGCCGCCAGCACGCGGCGCAGCGCCGCCTCCTCCACCGCCGCCCCCACCCGCACCGTCACGCCGTCCGGCAGCACGATTTCGATCCGGGCGGCGGTGTCGTCGGGGAGCACCGCCGAGGATGCCGCCTGCGGGGTCGGCCCCTCCGCAACCGTGCCTTCGCCGTCAGGCAACGCAGCGACCGGCACGACGCTCGGCGGAACAGGCAGCGCCTTGAGCTGCCCCTCCACCATCCGCCGACGCCAGGTGTAGAGCAGGCCGCTGCCGATGCCATGCCGCCGTGCCACAGCACTCGGCGAACCGCCCGGCTCCAAGCTCTCCATGACGATGCCGCGTTTCTGCTCCGGCGTCCAAATCCGCCGCCGCTCGCCGCGGGTAATCACCTCAATCGGCGCCTCGCGCACGCTCACACGATTGGTCGTAGGAGCGTCCTCAACCTCGGCGGCCCGCGGTCGCAGCGTCTTGTCCATCCCGCCGTTGCATCACAGCGACGCTCCGTGCCGCAATGTGCCGTCGCCGCGACGCTTACGCAGTTACTGTGACCGCCGGTGGACCACCTTCAGCACTGACAACGACACCCACACCCTGAGCCAGCACTCAGCTTGCCCGTCTCACCGGAGGTATAGTCTTCAGCCTGTGCAAGCGCGGGAATGCCGTCCGCCATCACGACCGGCAGGCGATAGACATGCTGAAAGACGTGCCTTTGCTCCGCCCGAAAGTCGGTACCCATCCGGCCAAGGCCACGGGTGGCCGAGGACGGGTGGCGGGCGGCGCATATCGCTTTTGATCGAGACGGAGTGCCCTGAGGGTTCCGGTTCGGCGAGGGCTGCGGATCAGGTCGCTGACTTGCGCTTTGTAGCTGGCTTGCGTGACCACGCCTTGGCGAGCGCCTCGACGGCCTTGGCATGGTCATCGAAGTCAATGGCTTTGGGGTTGAACGGTGCGCCGGCCCACTGGATCATCTCAGCATGGCTCTCGTGCTTCGGGTCGGCGATGGCCTCCAGGAACTCAGCATAGCCCGGAGGGCCGCCGACATCCTCAGGCGGGCAGCGCCCTGTAGCATCGATCAGGAGCGGGTAGATCAGGCCGGGTATGGGATCCGTAAGGCGCTCGAGCTTAACGGTGTGTTCCCAGCTGTCGCCGAAGTCATAGAGGTACTTCAGCGTTTTCGCGCCGGTGTCCTCGAGGACGTCGGTGAGGCGCGTCTTGCGGGCGTCGAGCGGGCCGTCTGCCCAGTCCGGGTCGGGCACGCCCCAGCCCACGCCACGAGCTCGGATCTCGTAGAGATGGCTGTTGGTCCAACCCATGGCGGCCTGCAGCACCAGGTGCAGGCGATCGAGCCGGATGGTTAGCGGAACTTCGACGCGGCGCACCACGGCTGGCTTGACGTCATCGAGCGTGATCTTGAGCCGGGCGATGCTGGTGCTGGTCATGCCGCCACTTTCCCCTCCCGCGCTTGGGCCCAGTTCCAGGGCAGTAGCTCGTGCAGGCGCGAGGCCGGGTGGTCGGCGATGCGGGCCAGGACGTTGGCCAACCAGGCGCGCGGATCGACGTCGTTCAGCTTGGCGGTGTAGATGAGTGAGACCATCGCCGCGGTCCTGTCGCCTCCTCGGTCGCTACCAGCGAACAGCCATGACTTTCTTCCAGGAGCAATTCCGCGCAGCGCTCGTTCGGCAGCATTATTCGTGAGGCAGATCCGGCCATCGTCGAGGAACCGGGCGAAGCTCTCCCAGCGCGTCAGCATGTAGTCCATCGCCTTGGCGACCGGGTTGTGGCGGGACAGCTTGCCGCGGCTATCGCGCATCCAGCCCTCGAGCTCGGTGACCAGCGGCGCGATGTGCTGCCGACGGACGGCCAGCCGCGCCTCGGCGGGCAGCCCGTCGATGGCACGCTCGGCGTCAAAGATGGCGTCGATCCGGCGCACCGCCTCGATGGCGAGGGGGGCCCGCGACAACTCCGCCAGCTCGAACAGCTTGCGCCTGCCATGCGCCCAGCATGCGGCCTCAGTGTTCGGTCCCGGTTGTCGGTCCGCCTCGTAGAGCGCGTTGTACCCGGCATAGGCATCGGCCTGCAGGATGCCGGCATAGCCGGCCAGATGCCGGTTCGGGTGCTCGGCGGTTCGGTCCCGCGAGGTGCGGAACATCGCCGCCGGGGGTGCCGGCCCGGCAAAGGGCCGATCATCGCGGACATAGGTCCAGACCCGGCCGGTGATGGTCTTGCCCCGGGCCAGCACGGGGACGGTGGTGTCGTCGCCGTGCAACCGCTCGGCGGCCTGCACATGGGCGTCGATCAAGGCCACCAGCGGCGCCAGGTTGGCGGTGCAGGCGCCGACCCAGTCGGCGATGGTGGAGACGCTGAGCTCGATACCCTGCAGGGCATAGGTCTCGCTCTGGCGGTTCAGCGGCAGGTGCTGGCCAAACTTGGCCTCCAAGATCATGGCCAGCAGGTTCGGCCCGGCTCGGCCGCGGGCGATGGCATGGAACGGTGCCGGCGGCTGGGTGACGGTCTCGCAAGCACGGCACGAGAACCGCTCGCGGACGGTCTGGATGACTTTCCACCGGATCGGCTCGACCTCGAGCGTCTCGGTGGTGTCCTCGCCCAGCTTGGACAGTTTGCCGCCGCAGCAGGGGCAGGCGGTCGGTGCCGGCAGCACGACCCGCTCGCGCGGCAGGTGGGCCGGCAGGGGCGCGCGCACCGGCTGGCCGCGGGGCGGGCTGTCGGCGCGACGGGGGCGGCCCTGCTTGTCGGCAGCGTTCTCCGCCCTCGCGGCGTCCTCGCTAGCGGCCGTCACCAGCTCACCGAGCTCGAGCTCCAGCTGATCGATCAGCTTGCGACCGCGCTCGGAGGAGGCGCCGTACTTGTCGCGCTTGAGCCGGGCAATGAGCAGCTTGAGGTGCACCACCATCGCCTCGGCGCCCGAGGCACGCGCCTCGGCCTCTCGCCACGCCAGCTGCTCGGCCGCAAGCGCGGCACGCAGCGCGGCGATGTCGTCGGGCGGGTTGTCCGGCGCGGCTGTCACGCTGGCGATGGAATCACAGCTGCTGCAAAGCAGGTAGCGCCGATACCACTGCGCCGTACACTATCCCGCCAGCTCCGGCCGATAGGTCCGTACTGGGTTTCTCCAGTCGATTCCGTCGAGCATATAAGCGAGCTGCGCGCCCGATATCTGCAGGCAGCCGTCGGCTGGCGAGGGCCAGATGAAGCGTCCTTTCTCCAACCTCTTGGCGTAAAGCGACATGCCAATTCCCTCGTGCCCCGATGAAGCGTATCACAATCACCATGGACGGGCGTGGCTTTATCCATCGCATCTGCGCCGACGAGGACGTCGAGGTATATATCGTCTGCCCCGACGTACCATCTGACCGCGTTTATCGCTGGAGTTCGCTGAAGGTGGGACCGGAGCAGGTCGACGAGGAGATCGGTGGCTGGCCGGTTGGAGATCGAGACCAAAAACCAGTACGCCATTGAGTGCCGCGATCCGGCACGGTGCAGGCGGCCACTATCACGGTCCGGGTGCCCCTAAAATCCGGTACCGGCCTGGGCGGAAGACGGTGGTGACGCTGGTGCGGGACGGCAGTAACGAGGCCCTCCCGCGCGGGCCCACCCAGCCTTGGTGAAGGCGCTGACCTGCGCTTTCCGCTACCAGCGTCTCCTGGACGAGGGGCGCTACGCCTCCATCAGCGAGATGGCGGCGGCGGAGCGGATCGAGCGGGGGACCTGGGAACCGTGTTGCGACTGACGCTGCTGGCGCCGGACCTCGTCGAGGCACACCTGGATGGGAGGCAGCTGGAGGGGATGGCATTGCCGCGGCTCATACAACCCGCCCGGTGGAGTGCGAGGGGCAGCCCGGCCATGATCGTCCCGATGCCGCCGGGTAGAATGCCTATTGATGCGGCCCTCATTGTCTTGACTATGCAGCATAGCGAAACTGCGGGTGCCGGAAGATGGAGCGGATCCGCTGTGGCCGCCTGGCAAGGCGGCGCATGGGGCTGATCGCGGCGCGCTTCAGCT
>JAESFQ010000838.1_pt1 | contig 11264 bp, 13 predicted proteins | sample 9269431 | NCBI WGS metagenome assembly JAESFQ01 (sample SAMN14502588, study PRJNA617103) | algae metagenome | isolation source: Plectolyngbya sp. WJT66-NPBG17 and co-occurring heterotrophs from well... | place: USA: Mojave Desert, Joshua Tree National Park, California | collected 2006-08-06
ATTCACACGACTCGCAACCAAGCTCAGATCCTAGGAAGCTTGTCAGTGCTGGGCAAGGCTTGTCATTGCTAAAGATGGAGGGTCTACGAGAAATGAGGGCACCAAGCAGATGGCTCCTGCGCCAGTGTTCTCGCAATTTGTAACAGGTGGATCGCCGGTATAGGTTGCTCCGCACTGTAAATGAAACAACATCTGGATTTGGTCGCATCGTTGACGTGTTTGTTACCCTATTGACTGTATTCCTCCGTCAGGTCGGTTCCCTTTTGGTAAAGCTGGGCGAACTCTTACCACAACCAAGCACGTAGTTCTCCCGGAACCTAAACTTGCACAGCGTGGAGCCCATTTGCGCCACGGCTAGATGTTTGCATCGTGCCGTGCCAGATCAATGGTGAAACGAAACGGTCCCACTATTAGTCTAGACGCGTCGCGCCGCTGTCTTGTGGCGCAATCTGCCGAACGCCATTGCGAATACGGGGTGGTGCGGTGATGCTGTCGGAGCTGATTGATGGAATGTCTCCAGCCACACAATGGGATACGGAGTGATGCGCATGTTTGACGGAGAATTGTTAGAGTGAAGGGGCTGCTGCATGACTTCTGGAGGGGTTTCGATCTAGGCGAATCTGGAATAGCGCCCTACCCCGCTAGCGTCCCGTCACCGAAAGTAACAGCGGCAGCGACATCCTGCACCTGCATGAACGCTCTTCCATCCCATCGTCGCTTGTTCAAGCATGCATCAGGACGGCCATGATCTACTCTGTATCGTGCCTACATTCAACACGATCGAGAATCTCGTCAGACTTCCGACGCCGTCCTTAATCTCATTTCGGAAGCAGACGGCCCGCGAATCATGAGAACACGGCAAGCAAAGAGACATAGTCGTGGGTCTCAGATCTACCCCTAAAATTGTCATCGCTCCAGGCCCGATGAGTAATCTTCTTTGCAGCTTTACTCACGGTCGCCGGATAAAAAAGCCTCCTTGTGGCAAGCCCTCTACGAAAAGACCCCAAGCTATCCAGTTCCGTAACAACACAGTCGCGATCTGACGCACCTCTCTGCCGAAATTCCGCGCACCTGCTATAGCCCTATCCTCATCGATGATCATGAATGGTCCTGCTACTGGTTTCACCAGATAGCACACTAACCAGTCGGCGCACCAAAAAAGGTACAAGCAGCGCGTTCGATAGACCTGCAGATCCAACTCTTCGATCCATGGGTCTGCCACGATGTACACTTCTTTGAGCCCATCAATAGCGTTGCCAACAGCACATGCCAGTGCAGCCATCGATGGAAGCTGATATGCATCGTCTATGAAACCGATGCCAATGAGTTCCAGGCAGCGCTGCTCCAGCATCTTCGCATATTTTCGCAGATTGGCAGTTGAAACCAAGTCTCCGGCTGTATACGCTGGGTCTATGAGAGCTGATGCATAGTATGCTACGCGAGTCGACACCAGATTTTCGGGTAAGTCTCGGATGAATTTTCGCGCCCACTCCAAGTTCCCTTCCATAGGAGACTGTGGAAAGAGACTTGCTCCAACAGGTAGATGGACGTCACGACGAGCTTTGAGAACGACCTTATCTAGGAAGCTGGCCGCTGTGGCGTAGATACCTTCTAGGCATATGTCGCTTTCCATCCTCTTAACATCCAGTGGTAGATGAGCCCAGTTGTCCTTCTTGTATGTGTCGAATCGTTCTTCTCGCAGACGCTGTCCGTGTTTCGGAAGAGCTCGCGCTGGCGGTACTTCGAGGATGTCAAGCCGAGTAAGCATGGCGTCGAGTGAGACACTGTCGAAAAGAAGGTTATGAAAGTGGGTAGCGTATTTCGCGATCGGGAAGTTGGTCACCAATTCTGTCAGTGTAAGTTTTCCACGAGACTTATCGGCTGACGCTCCACCTAAGAGGTGGATGTCTTTGTCCGATATGGTGTTCAAATGGAAATCCAAGCTGATGCTCTTGCGTATCGCATTCGGATCTTCGCAGTCATAGTACAACGCCGCATTACCGCAGTCGTAGAAGTATAGCGGTTGGTGTGCTAACCTTATCCTGGTCTCGCGTCCTCAGTGCTTCCAACGGTCGAGGCATGGCGTCGCTTGTCAGGAACACGTTGTGGCTTCCCGAAGGACCGGTCGCTTTGTCATTGCGCATCTCCCATACAACCGTTATTCGCAAGTCGTCGAACATATCGCCGACGTCGCCCTCACTATGAAAGCCCAGTGCATCGCGTGTGGCGTTGTTTGGGGGCCTCCACTCACGTTGGTGTGTGGTGAAGGCTGCATTAACCGGTCCGCCTAACTTGAAGGCAAGAAGCGCGATCAAAAGAGGGTGTAAAATGTCTTCCCGGACATGCTTTGATGTAGGAAGTTCAAGCGGACTAGATGTCAGGTCAGGTGACGGATACCTGCTCGCACAAACCTTCTCTTCGGCCGCCGAAGCTGCGACTTCCACGCCGTCTGTAGCCCCAAAGGAGAACGCGACAGCCTTCGAATTCTCCAGCGTTTGCGCTAGGGTTACGAATTTTTGTACTAGCTCAATAGCGTCCTCGCGGTGTTTGAAGGCTTCTGTCTGCGCACACGCCGCAATAAGCACGTTCAATACATTACGCTGGTATTGGAGTTTTCTAGTCGATGATTGAGCGTCCTGAGGCCTCTCTTCCAGAACTCGGGTATGGTGGCGGCATGCGACCCTGTCTGTAACGATGCGCCCAGCAAGGCTGGCAGGCACTTGAAGAGCGGCGTGGAAGGACTGTGATCGTTTCATGTTGAGTCTTTGACTGCGTAAGCGACTTGTAAGAGACCTGGGAACGTGTTTAGCGGGTAGTTGTTGAATCACTGGTGTTGTGGTTGCGGCGATTTCAAGATGAGCAGGTTGAAAGAGTACAATCGTTGTAAAAGCACGAGGTGAGTGTAGCGTCAACGAATGAGTAAGTTGTCGATAATGTTTCCTCACCAAGCTCTTTGACAAGCCTAGCCTCATCTACTCGAAGCCAACAAGCGGTTTGAGACCATCAAGCAGATCGCCAATGTCTCACACCACGATCAAACGGACCCCAAGCCTTGCGTCCACGTGCCTCCGCTATTCATGACCTTCCGTTCGCAGTGTATTGGCTTTAGGGTGGGAATCATCGCCTCAACGTCATGAAGTCAGTGCAACACGTGCTCGTGATACAGTCATACCGCACTGTGCCGGGCTGCTATGTTATATCATTGGCTGTCAAGCCTTGACTAGATAAACCCTTCAAACAAACAACGTTGAAGTTCAGAGACTGATTGCGACAGGAAAATCAAATACCTACCTTCAGTTTCTATACTGTAAGACCTAGAGACATCGCACCAAGCCGGATGGAGAGTCAGCAAGACGACTGCACCACTTCCTCCATGGGCGTGGTGCTGCGAGTATTTGAAGAGTACAGTTCTGATGAGACATACGTCGATGCATCGCCACCAAGACGAGGTGCAAGCGTGGAGCGTGAAAGGTATGTCTCATGTACTTGTCTAACATCAGTTGGTGACGCATTCCATCTCCTTCAGCAGCGAACTGGCGTGATTTTTGCATCACCAGGGACGAAGAATCTCGCAACCCGCCACGGAGCTTGCCAGAGGCTCGTTCACACCTATCGCCCGTAGCCTCGACGTAGCGTACACAGTGCGCTTACGGAAGTTTAAAAAAACACCAAGGCATTATTCGAGTACATTAACATGGCACAGCAGTCTACCTGCTTATCATATCTGCTCGAAAGGCTCGAAAAGATCTACGTCAGCGGCCGCGCTGATCAGGGCTTGAGCGCGAAGCTGAGAAATCGAGTTAACCACAAACGACTCATGGAACTGATTGCACATGTTCTTATGTCAGCGAATCACTCGCACGATGTACGAAGTCGTGCTGCACAGAAGGCGTGTACAGAGTTGAACCTAGCTATGTCTTGTGGTCCTGCTGACGTTAGAAGTTTGGTACCTAAGCTCACAAGGCATGATGCTAGAACTGAGGCAAGAATTGCTCCGAAGGTAGTTTCACGGAGGCGAAATCAGCCTCTGCACTCGCGCAGCCTGATTAAGCGGTCGTGGCTGCGGACCTAATAGCAGTCCAGTGCCGATAGTCCTTCCGCGGTAGATAGAAACGTGAACGTTTTGACGGATACACGCTCGCAGACGTTGCCTTCGTCGCGTTTAACGTGGGGTGGACCAATCGAAAATGTAAGCATCGAAATGAAGCCGGAAGATCGACGGCGAAGTGAGACAGGAGTGAATTCGCGTCAAAACCAGGCGACCGGGCTTACTTTGTACCGCCGACAAAGCCACCCAACCGAAAGACCATCAAATTTCTCAGCAACTGAGATGTTGAAAAAGTCGATTTGCAGGGCCAGGGGCGAGGGAATTAAGCTGTCGCGCTAGGCTAAAAGGATCAAGTTCTAAACATGCATTGCGCGTTCGCATCTGACGTTCGTCACCAGCCTCATGTATCAATGCGACAGGACGGTAAACAACGCGCTAGGTATCATGTTCAGCACAACGCAGCAATCGGATCAGCGCGGCGGCCTTGTCAAGATCAAGGGAGATTCTAGACGAAACGAAGAAGCCATGGAAGGCCCGACTTGCAGACACTAGCGAATAAACTCGGCGCTTGGACTTGGTTAAATTACCTACACCCCAGGAACATGGTCGCTTCGGTCCGTATACTCTGGGGGTTACTGCGCGGAAATGGCTTGGAGGGCGTTGGCATGAACTGCAACAAAGAGCTATTCGCCGTTTCGAGTCGACGCCGCGGTCAAATGTTAAGCTTTGCGGCTTGGACACCGACAAAAGACCACTGAGTAGGGCTGTGGCCAATATGACAAGTATGTAAGGACGGCATCCTCGTGGGATACTGCTCCATCCACCACTCGCACATCCTGCACGCTTCCTTTCATCCTCTTGTTTGATAATTTTGGCTATTAGCCGTCCTCTCTTTTCAACATGCGTATCTCAAACGCCGCCGCTCTCTTCTCTCTGGCCACGCTAGGCCAGGCTGCTCCTGCTGTCCATGGACACAAGCACGCCCATACACGTGATCTCGGCTACGGCGAGGGTGTGAAGTACCAGGCTGGTATTTTCTACGTCAACTGGGTAAGTCACCTTGTGAAAGATATAGCCCTCAAAGCTGACAACAAAGGCCATCTATGCACGCAAGCATTTCGTCACCGATCTGCCTGCCGACAAATTGACCAAGGTCAACTACGGCTTCGCAAACGTGAACAACAAGACTGGTGAAGTCGTACTCACCGATGAGTGGGCTGACCTCCAGTTCGGCTACCCTGGAGATGTTGCTACCAACGGCAGCCAGTTGCTTGGTAACTTCAACCAGCTTTACAAGCTCAAGCAGAAGAACCGCAACCTGAAGGTCATCCTTTCGGTCGGTGGTTGGAGCTTCAGGGCCAACTTCAAGCCGGCCCTTGCCACTGCTGAGGGCAGACAAAAGTTCTGCGACAGCTCCCTTACTCTGATTGCGGATTTGGGTATTGATGGTCTTGACATCGACTGGGAGTACCCAGAGGATGAGACTGACGGCAACAACTTGATTGACACTCTCATGCGCTGCCGCAAGGTACGAACCTCATTTCCTAGGCCTCAATTGTCTGCAGAACTAACACTATGACAGACATTCGATGATTACTCCGCTGTATATGCCGCCGGCTACCACTTTGACCTTGGTATTTCCGCCCCAGCCGGTCCCGAACGCTACACCGTGATGCCCGTTGCCAAGATGGACCCCTATGTCGACAACTGGAACCTGATGGCCTTTGACTACCAAGGCCCTGGTTTCTCCAACTTCACTGGCCACCTCAGCAACGTGTACCCCAGCCGCACCAACCCCAAGGCTACCAACGGCTGGAACTCCAAGAACCAGGACTTTACTCCTTTCAACACCAAGCAGGCCATTGACTACTTCAAGTCCAACGTCGCCTCTCCCAGCAAGATCCATCTCGGTATGCCGCTTTACGGTCGCTCATTCGCCAACGTCGTCGACCTGAGCAAGGACAAACGCGGTCTCGGCCAAAAGTTCAACGGATCTGGTGACGGTACCTGGGAGGCTGGTACGCTCGACTACAAGGTTCTTCCCCAGAACGGCAGCAAGGTATACTTTGACAAGGATGCCGTGGCCGCCTGGAGCTGGGACCCCGAGCGCAAGCAGCTCATTTCCTTCGACACGCCCAAGGTTGCCGCTTGGAAGACTGACTACCTGATGGATGAGGGCCTTGGCGGTGCATGGTGGTGGGAGTCATCTGGTGACTTCCCCGTCACTAACGACAAGAGCATCGTAGCTACCGTAAGTGATGCCAGACTCTGAGATAAGGATCGTGTTACTAACGAACAACAGGTCGTCAACAAGCTTGGTGGTCCTCGCAACTTCCGCCAGAGCAGGAACAACCTCTACTACCCCAGGTCGAAGTACTACAACATCCGCGGCACCTCGGCGAACTCGACCGTTAGCCTTTTGTAGATAGTCGGTTGTAGATGTCTTCGGTGGAGTAATGCCACCAGCTAGTCGACCCCCAGGTTGATGACTTCTTTTCTCTATAACTATGTTTTAGAAACTATTTTGCTTGCAGTAATGTCGCAAGTGCTCAATGCAAGAAACGTTCGTGACGCAAACTCACGATAAGTTCGCATATCGAGTAGATATACGTTTGACTTGCTCAATGTCGCATGCCCCTCTACAGTCTATCCGTCTTTGTCATCATCAAATTTGATCCATCGCCCGTGACTAGCTCATGTTGTAGGAAGTGCAGATCGTCATAGCTGGGATAGTAGTTGACCTGGTTGGGCATGGTATGCGTTTCACTTGAACGAAACACCTTCCAATGCGTTGTCGCAGTATGGAGCGAAAGAGAAAAGAGAATCACCAGGGGAATGGATTAAGATTTAGACTGCGGACAGAAGAGAATCGTGGTGTTGCGAATGATCGCTCAATGTTCTGCTGCGTCATCCCCGCCAAACCAGGGCACGCGAAGAAGGTGCGGCTGAGATTGGATCGGACCGGACCCACTTCCCAAGTAACACCAGCCTGCACAACCCCGCCAACATGAATACCATTGTGATACGGCATTCCAACCATCTCAGAAGCCTCTGCAAGCCGTCCAGTGCTAACAGCGTCCGGGTTTGCTTACGTGCGACACGATCGCTGAACAGCATGTCTCGGCCCGTGCGACCGCGGCGGTTTGCACCATTGGATCCCACGAAGAAGAAGGATGGAGACGAGAGACCATTGCTGAAGGGAATTGTCTTTGATGTCGACGGCACATTGTGTACGTGTTTTAATGCCGTATACAAAGAATGTATTCACGTACTAAATGACTCAGGTTTACCACAAAACTACATGTTTGCGGAGATGCGGTCAGCGCTGGGGATTGAGAAGCCAACGGACATCTTGGACCACATCTACTCACTACCCGAGGCCGAGCAAGAAGAAGCACAGGAAAAGATTCGTGACATTGAGCGTACGGCGATGAAGTCGCAACAGCCACAAGCCGGACTTGTGGAGCTCATGGAATATCTGGACTCTCGGGGCGTCAAGAAGGGCATCTGCACACGCAATTTCGATGCGCCCGTCACTCATCTCCTAACTACGTTTCTACCGACATCGGAATTCAGCCCTGTTGTAACGCGAGAGTTCAGGCCGCCAAAACCGGATCCTGCGGGTATCCTGCATATTGCAAAAGACTGGATGCACGAAGACGGGGGAAATAGTTTGATCATGGTTGGCGATTCGATTGACGATATGACGGCTGGTTACCGCGCGGGAGCTGCGACTGTGCTGCTTGTCAACGATGTCAACAAGCACCTTGCTGAGCATCAGCATACGGATCTCGTCGTCAAGCGGCTGGATGATCTCATTGGAATTCTAGAAAATGGGTTTGAAGGGCGTGTAGAAGCTAGCAAAGAGAATATCGATGCATAAAGGAGGAATTCGCCAGTAAGAGCTGATGCAGGGGACTGAATGACAGATTTCATGAGCAACTGTGTCGTATCTGTGAAATGCTGACATGCGGTACGCGAGGGCGTTGCAACGAGCCTGTCCAGTCACGCAGTCTTTTCAACCTTTGTTGATGCACCATGTCTAGGTCGAGCAGAACTGCGCGCAGACCGGGGTGCAGACATGGTGCGACACAGACCTGCCAGAACGCCACGCCACGACCAGCCACCAAGCCCGCCGCCAACACGGCGAAGCTCTAACAAGCATTCTTGTGCTGCGGAACATGCACGATAGAGAAGCCGGGACTATGAAATATCCGTCTTCGCCTTGTGACCCGGTATCTAGGGCCTGTAAACATGCATTCAGTTTCCAACTGCCAGATGTAGCATAGACGTGCACTGCACGCACGCATTACTACAGCACTGCCTCCATAGCCGGTTCATGCGTGCGCTAATTAGGCCGATCAACACCGTGCAGTGAAGAGCTGTGCCGATTCTTCCAGCCTGGTGAGTGGCTGTTTCGATCTGATGACTATACCCGGAGACGAGGTAAATGCGGAAGGTGCTTCAGGTTGCGTGAAGGCGGCGCGGCCCTTTTAGAGTCGCGGAATGGTCGTGCCATTCGGTGCAAGGGCCGATCATGTTGATCCTGACATGCACCCGCATATCCACTCGAAACATCAGCTACGGTAGGTCATGGTGTTGGGAAACTAATCCTCCACGTCTTGGCAATTCCAACTATAACTGCGCCGGCCGTAGTCATCATTGCGACTTCCGCCTGTTCCTTACTTTCATTGCCAAGGAACTAGGATCCTGCAAAGGTATCCAACCATCTCCAGCCTTTGCTCTTTCTAGTTCGTCGCCTCACACTCCACACAATCAGTGCCGCCAACCAGCATGAGGTACTCTGTTGCTTTCACGGGTCTTCTGGCCATCTCCGGTGTCAGCGCAAGGTCAACGTCGAGTACTTCTCACATTGACAGTAGTGAGGTCGTTGAGCGTCTGAATACTGTGCCTGAGGGATGGAGCGAGATCGGCGCCCCAGCGCCTGAGCATAAGCTGCATTTCCGCATTGCAGTGCGCTCGGTAAGTAATCGCGACCGCAAAGCATGCGGGCCATCGCGGCCAAGATTGTGATGATTGAGACGTTGACTATGACAGGCAAACCGTGATCTATTAGAAAGGACGCTCATGGAGGTTTCAACCCCTAGCCACCCTCGCTATGGTCAGCACCTAAAGCGAGACCAACTCAAAGATCTCATCAAGCCAAGAGCCGACTCGACTGCAAGTGTACTCAACTGGCTGGAGCAGTCCGGCATTGAGGCTCGCGACATCCAGAACGATGGCGAGTGGATCAACTTCCTCGCTCCTGTGAAGCGCGCAGAGCAGATGATGGGCACCACGTTCAAGACCTACCAGAGCCAGGCACGTCCTGGAATCAAGAGAACCCGCTCCTTGGGCTACTCGGTTCCCGTAGAGGTTCGCGGCCACATCGATATGATCCAGCCTGTATGTCCAGTAGCACTAGAAGTGACTGCTGATAACCTGGCTGACCCTATCACAACTAGACTACTCGCTTCGGCCAGATGCGCGCCGAGGATAGCCAAATTCTTACACAGGAGATAGCCCCATTCTCGAAGCTTGCTATCAATGCCACGTGTAACACAAGGGTCACGCCCGATTGTCTTGCAGATCTTTACCACTTCAAGAACTACGAGGTTAGCAACAAGGCAGATGTAACCATCGGAGTGACCGGTTTCCTTGAGCAGTACGCCCGGTTCAACGATCTCGACCTATTCCTCCAAAGATTTGCTCCTAGCCTCGCGGGCAAAACATTCCAAGTACAGTCTGTCAACGGTAAGATGTAGTGCACACTTTGCTATACTCAACTGACATTATCAGATGGACCGTTCCCCCAGAACTCGACGGCAAACAGCGTTGAGGCCAACCTCGACATTCAGTACACAGCCGGTCTGGTGTCGCCCAAGATTGCAACCAAATTCTATACCGTTCCAGGACGAGGAATCTTGGTTCCTGACCTTGATCAACCCGATGAGGACAACAATAGCAATGAGCCCTATCTAGATCTTTTTACCTACCTTGTTGGACTGGAGGACGAAGAGCTGCCTGAAGTGCTGACGACTTCGTACGGCGAGACCGAGCAGAGCGTCCCTGCTGAGTATGCCAAGAAGGTTTGTGACATGATCGGTCAGCTCGGTACTCGTGGTGTCTCAGTCATCTTCTGTAAGCCTTCCGGATTCATATCTTTGAGTACAAAACTTCGAATGCTAATAATACCCAGCCAGCGGCGATACTGGTCCCGGATCTGCTTGCCAGTCCAATGACGGCAAGAACACCACCCGTCTCCAGCCAATCTTCCCAGCTTCATGCCCTTACGTCACTTCAGTCGGCGGTACTTCCGGAGTGGAGCCTGAACGTGCCGTTGCCTTCTCTTCTGGTGGCTTCTCTGATCTCTGGCCTCGACCGGCGTACCAAGAAAAGGCAGTTTCTGACTACCTGGGCAAACTCGGGTCGCAATGGGAGGGTCTCTACAACCCTAACGGACGTGGATTTCCGGATGTCGCAGCTCAAGGCCTGGGCTTCCAGGTGATTGATAAGCAGCGCTTGTCGTCTGTTGGAGGAACGAGCGCCTCAGCGCCTGCCTTTGCTTCGGTTGTCGCGCTTCTGAACAACGCTCGTATGGCGGCGGGCATGCCTTCGCTAGGGTTCTTGAACCCTTGGATCTACGAGCAAGGCTACAAGGGCATGAACGACATCGTCGAGGGAGGTTCTCGAGGTTGCACTGGTCGTTCTATCTACTCTGGGCTCCCCACGCGACTTGTCCCTTACGCTTCCTGGAATGCGACAGAGGGTTGGGATCCCGTTACCGGCCATGGTACGCCCGATTTCGAGCAGCTGCTCCGCCTCTCAACCACGCCGCAGTACGGTCAGCGCCGCGTTCGTCGTGGTGGCTTACGCGGAGAGGCCTAGGACGCATAGCTACTGTGGATCCTGCAAGACTTTTGAAAGACTCCTGGCATTCCAAGGATGATCGGAGATGAAGACTCTACCTAGATATCTCTCTACCAATGAATTCCTATGACCAAGATGCGATGATGGGATGGGGTGGGTGACAGACGTGATGTTTATATGGAGCGCTCTGCAAATACGACGGTCGGTAGGCTTCTCCACTCGGGGAGGAGGACGCGCCACGAATCAGCCGGTTGTGCGCGGAAGCCACATCCGGCTGCTGACACACTTCTACAACCTCTGAACACACCTCATACCACTGACCTGCAAAGAAAAATTCTCGATAGTT
>JAESFQ010000839.1_pt1 | contig 11262 bp, 5 predicted proteins | sample 9269431 | NCBI WGS metagenome assembly JAESFQ01 (sample SAMN14502588, study PRJNA617103) | algae metagenome | isolation source: Plectolyngbya sp. WJT66-NPBG17 and co-occurring heterotrophs from well... | place: USA: Mojave Desert, Joshua Tree National Park, California | collected 2006-08-06
GCCTGCCCTTGTGTGGGTGCCTTGTTGAGATTCTCTGTTTGACTAAGAGTCTTAACCTGACCTGGGGCTCTGTTACGAACAGAACCTTGAGATAGAACGGGCGTTGGTCCTTGGTTCCTCGCTCCATTCACAGTGCGGCTGGCGGGCCTGCGGTTTGGTACTGCAGGCATGGCGAATGGGTCTTGTGCGCCTGACGTGGCAGCCCTGTGAGAAAGACCGTTCAGAGTGGTGTTGCCGGTAGGCGCTGTAAGTTCAGGCTTACGGCTCGGGGCTGTAGGCTTAACGAAAGGTGAGCTTATAGGCTCATCTCGGATGGGCGCACGAGCGAATGGGTCCTGGGAGACTAGCATACCAGCCTCATGAGCAAGGCCGAACGACTTGGAGGTGTTGCCGACAGATGCTGCAAGATCATCATCGCTGTGGCTGAAGTCATCACTGTCGATGAAGGAGTAGCCGGGGGTGGCCTTCGATTTCGATGCGGGGTTGCGCGCGACGGAAGGTGAGAGCTTACCGCTGTTGCGGGTTTGCCCGGTGTAGAGCGACTGACGCTCACTACCAAGTTCGTCGGCGTCGTCATGCTCGTGACTCTCCTCCTCCTCTTCCTCTTCGTCGGCATACTTCTCTAGTTGGTTCTCCATAGCCTGCGTGAAACCTGTAGTAGGGGCGGCCGGAAGCTTGTCGGGAGCCCCAGTACGACCACTCGCGCCGTAGGCATTTGATCTGCGGCTGGCAACCTTGGTTAAAGTTGTTGTAGTGCGTTTTGCTGCGGCAGAATTTGTAGCCGTGGTGACGACTGAATCTGCAGCAACAGAATTCGCCTTTGCGCTGATTCGATCTGAGCGACGGTAGCGTCCCCCGGGCGTGCGCGCCTCGCCATTAGCACGTTGAGACATGGTGATCAGTTCGTCGATATCCTGATTGAAATTTGGAAGCGATGTTGAACCAGATATCTTGAAACCAAGACTAGGCGATTGGGGCTGGATTGCTCGCTGAGTTTGTGTAAGTAGCTGTTCGTTCGGAGATTGAGCAGCCGTGTCGGTCATGTATAAGAAAGAAAAGATGTCGGATGACTGGAGTCGCCCAACAATAGCGGTGCAACAAAGAGAAAAGACAGGTCTGCGACAATAGCGAAGACAATAGGAAACAAGCACAGGGCAGATTGGCTACTGTTGCAGCTAGCTGACGAAAATTTGCGCGGTGAAGATGAGAAGTGAAGGTGAAGCAGGACGACACGTGCATACAGCCTCCTCCAAATGCATGGGAGAGACGTTGGCACATGGCAAAGACATGGGTAGGAAATCCGCGCCAACTTACACCTCGTCCTGAGACCCAGCTCTTGCGCGTCCGGCTTGTGCGATTCTAGGTGCGTCAAGTTCCAACTCTTGCTCTGTAACGCTTGCGATGACGGTGTTGTTGATGCGGGTTCCTGCAGTGGGTCCGTAAACACGTGGACAAAGTCTCACGCGTCGAGGCCGGCAGAGGCGCTGTGAGACGAAAATCGATGGGAAAACCTTTGGCGCTCGTATATGTGCAGTTTGCGAGTCGCGATCATGTTCCTACGATCCGGCGCAATGCTATCCAGCATGTATGGATGCGTGACAATGGGGTTGATGAAAGTTCGAGGTCGCGCTTTGAGGTGCAAGGATTCGGCCTGTCCGCAAGCCACCGCAAACGGTAAGTTAAGCGAGGATGCGCTCAATCCGGCGGTGTGTGACATGGCAAGTCTTTGACGAGAAAAACTAACTCTTAGGAGACACAAGCAGACATGAGCAAGAACAACAAACCGGGAGAGACGCAGTATCTCTCAGAGAGGACTGGGAGCTAGTGTCTCCGCTACCGCAAGACATGGATGATGCATGAAATTTCCGGGCCCAGCTGGAAGCGGAGCACAAGACCCTGAGAGCCACAACGCTTATTTCGCCTTCTCGCATGTACCTGCGTCACCCAGCTTTAGTCCAGAGGACAGTTCGTACGGCTATACTGTGACTGGCGCATGTAGTCTAGAGGACTGGGAGTGACTGGTCAAGGTCACACCCAGCGTCTCATGAACTGTGTGGGGGTTGCTATTATGATCTACAGACATGGCATGCAGTGCCACCCGCAATCGGCCCACCATGTCACAGTCCCCTGCTCTTACAGCCTTCTACCAAACCCGACATATTCGTGTCATACAGTATGTGAGCTTTACTCGGTCCAACGTCCTTGTATCACCTGTCCCCAGCGTTCTTATAGAGCAGAACACAAGAAGATGAAGCTTTGTGCCTGTGTGTGACAACTCAACCCATACGTTTCAGCCGCTACGCATACGAACCTCTATCGAAGCACATCGATGTTTTTAGACATTCTGAAAGCCGTAAATGTTACCAAGAGACATGTTCCAAGGTCTCTGTCGATGGCAATAACACAGCCATACAGCCCTTGCCCTATCAGGAAATCTATCCGCACGCGGCTCTTCTCTCATCACTAGTGCCACAGCCCATGAACCCAGTACCTCGTGTTGCCGTCTTCTTATATATCTGCGACCTCGCAATCAAACACCAAGCCCAGATCGCATAAGAGCAAACTTTCCTCAAGCACAACCTCTACATCGCACACTCCACGCTCTCACAATGGTTGTAGGATCCGTTCTCGTCACTGGGTAAGCTACCCCTCCACCCCTCCATTCACCTCCAAGACAGCATCACGGCGAATCAACACTGACAACGGCTTAGTGGCACCGGCTACATTGGCTCTTTCACGGCCCTTGCACTCCTCGAAGCAGACTACAAAGTCGTCATCGTCGACAACCTTTACAACTCCTCTCCAGAAGTCGTCAACCGCATCGAGCTCATTTGCGGCAAGCGACCGGCTTTTTACCAATGCGATGTCACAGATGAGGCTGCGCTCGACAAAGTCTTCGAGGAGAACCCAGATATCGACAACGTCATTCACTTTGCTGCTCTGAAGGTGCGCGCACTTGTCACTACCATCTGATAGCACGGGGCTAACACCTCCCAGGCCGTCGGAGAATCTGGCGAGATTCCTCTCAAATACTATCGCGTCAATGTCGGCGGCTCCATTTCGCTCCTCTCCTCCATGGTAAAGCACAATGTTACAAATATCGTTTTCTCTTCTTCCGCGACCGTCTATGGCGACGCAACGCGCGTCCCCAACATGATCCCGATCCCCGAACACTGCCCCATCGGTCCGACCAACGTATACGGCCGCACAAAGTCCACCATCGAGGGCGCCATCACAGATACCATTGAGGCCGAGCGCAACAATGCGAAGAAAGCTGGCAAGGACGACAAGGAGATCAAGAAGTGGAACGCTGCGCTGCTGAGGTACTTCAACCCAGCCGGTGCGCATCCCAGTGGTATCATGGGCGAGAACCCTCTGGGTGTGCCATACAACCTGCTTCCCTTATTGGCGCAAGTTGCTATCGGAAAGCGCGAAAAACTCCTCGTCTTCGGCGACGACTACAAGAGCAAGGATGGCACAGCGATTCGCGACTACATCCACGTCCTCGATCTAGCGCGAGGTCATCTCCAGGCGCTCAACTACCTGCGCGAACAACAACCCGGTGTCAAGGCATGGAACCTGGGCACTGGTAAGGGCTCGACCGTATTCGAGATGATCAAGGCTTTCAGCACCGTTGTCGGACGTGACCTACCATATGAGGTTGCGCCACGGAGACAAGGCGATGTGCTCGACCTCACAGCGAACCCAACGCTCGCGAACAAGGAGCTGGATTGGAAGACGGAGTTCACACTGGAGGATGCTTGCGCCGACCTGTGGAAGTGGACAAAGAACAACCCAGAAGGCTATGAACAGCAACCACCAAAAGAGTTCCTGGACGCGTTGAAGAATAAGAAGGCCTGAATGGGAAAAGTGTAGTCCAAAGTAGGTGGCTTTGAAAGGAAGCAACGTGCGTGCTAGCATCTTGAAAATGGGTGCTGAAGCGTTATATCTTACATAGATATACTGGACATAATAGTTTGAAATAAGATAGGACATAAAAGCAAACCTTGACCACTTAATTACCTCAGTGCTCACTCGTAAATCAGTTTTATAAAGTCAGGTTTGGGTATAGCATTAACAAAAACCTAGTCGACTGCGGTATCCAAACTCTAGCTCTCACTTGAACGACTACATGGCCATAAAACGCTCAAAACAAAGGCCGAAGCTCAATCGATGTATGTCTGTGGTCGTCTGCATCGTCCTCATCATCTCCCCTCCAACGCCTAAGCAATGTCCTCGATCGGGCAGTTTGGATGCAGCACGTAGACCACTTTGTCATTGCCCTCAGCCTGACCCTGTTCATCGGCAAGTCCCTCGCCCCGGATCAACATAAGGTATTGTTCCTGTATATTTTATTAGCACGCACATCTCCGCAAGTTTCATGTTGCTCCAACATACCTTAACGACCTTCTTTAGCACCTTCTTAGCGAGTGCCCTCTCCTTCTCCAAGTCTTCTTGCGTCTCCATCTCATTCTCTTTCTGCTCAAGGTACCAGATGAGCAACTCCTCCTCTTCGACACCGTCTTGGGTCTCTTCTTGGTCTTCGTTGACGCGCTTGACAAACATGTTGCGCATAGCGACGTATTTGTCGTGCGTAATCTTGGTCTTCTCACGAGGTGCAACGGCTGGAGTCGCTGTTCGGTCTCTAGAAGCGTCTTGCTGGTCGTCCATTGGCGCATCAGCCTCCTGTTCTGCTGCAGCCGCTGCGGCGAGCAAAGCTTCATCATCGTCATCTTCAACTTCGACGTCATCCTTCTCGACTGAGATAATGGACTGGCGCAGGAGGTTGTAGGCTTCTTTGACGAACTCAGGGGTAATGTCACTGACGCAGTTGGCCTTGGCGATAGCTTCCGAGAGACGGATCATACTCTCAAGTTGACGAACAGTAATACGGTAGCTGTTGCGGCCAATACCACCTTGTGCATCGTCTGCTCGCAGCTCCTTGTATTTCTCAACCAGCGTCTCTCGTGCCTCATCAGTAAACTCTGGCCTGAAGGTCCTTGCGAAACGGATGTAGCGTTGCAATTGCTCAGTGTTAAACTCCGGGTCTACAGCTTCGTCTCGATGCTGATGAATACCAACAATGTGCTCGGCAAGATGGCGATCAACAGCCTCGTCGCACTCGTCCAAGACTACGAAGAATAGATCGAAACGAGACATAATGGGCGCTGACATGTTAACGTTTGCACGCAGCGTTGTCTTGCGGTTGTAACGTCCGCCCACAGGATTGGCTGCGGCGAGAATAGAGGTTCGAGCGTTTAGCGTAGCTTGGATACCGGCCTTTGCAATGGAAATCGTTTGCTGTTCCATAGCCTCGTGAATCGCAACCTGATCGGCAATGTCCATCTTGTCGAACTCATCGATAGCGCAGATGCCGTTGTCCGCAAGCATAAGAGCACCGGCCTCGATTGTGAACTCTCCAGTTTCTTCATCCTTGACCACGGCGGCTGTGAGACCTGCAGCCGAAGAAGCTTTGCCAGAAGTGTAGACAGCGCGGGGAAGAAAGCTGCAAATGTACTTCAAGAACTGTGACTTGGACGTTGATGGATCACCAACAATGCAGATGTTGATGTCTCCACGCAACGCCATACCCTCGGGCGTCTCTTTTGACACACCACCCATCAGCTGCAGCAGGAGGCCCTTCTTAATAACTTGGTGGCCATAGACCATGGGCGCTATGGAGTCGACCAGTCGCATGAAGATGTTGGGCTTATGTACCATGTCCTTGAGATCCTGAATCTCTGCCGCAGTCAGAGTACCGAGATACTCTTCCTGTGCCTCTTCGCCGCTTGTTGCATTTGACTCAATCTGACCCTGGCCAAGAGACGCGAGGATATTACTAGCCTGACCTGTCAGATGGTGGTTGGAGGTTTGTCCAGGTGTAGAGTGGTCTGGTGAGACCATACACGCCAGGAAGGACATGCGATACGTCAGGTCGCGCACACCAAGGGCTTTGAGACCGCTAACACCAGATCCACCGACATCGTTCCCTCGTGTCGTATTTGCTGTATCCCTCATCGCCTGTGGGCGCACGCCAGGTACGCGGAACTGGCTCACATCTGGGATGACGATGACTGTACCCGTAAAGATACACTTCTCACCGGCCTTGGCACGATCCACCATCTCTCCTCGTAGGATAACGTCCATGGTTCTGGGCATGCTACCTGTGGGTATCTCCGAACTGTTCTCCTGGATGCGAACCTTCTGCCAATCTACGAAAGTTGACTGCCGGATATCGAGACGCCATCCCTCCCTGTTCATGCAGGTTATGTTGGGACACTGTGTCGGCTCGGTATACTTGAAGGTCTGTTCGATGTTCGGTACAACGGTGTTGCAGATCTCGCAGACGAATGTGGCCATGGAAAGTTCTGGTCGGACTTCAGATGTTCGTGTCGCAGTGCCAGAAATGGAAAGCAAGCTGCCAATTGATGTGGTACGTAGCTGGCGGATACGAGAAACAAGAGGCAAGTTATAGAACGCCAGAGTAAACAGCTTATCTGTCTGCTGATTCGATGTCTTCTCATTAAGACTCTCATTTTGGCTTGTCGCGTTGCCGGCGTTTGATGTGCCTGCTGCTGAGGCAGTCGAGGCAGGTTGTTTGTGCTGGCGGAAGTACTTGGGCTCGTACTTTGCGATGAGATTGTGGAGTGACCGGACCATGTATGGCAGGAAGCGGTAGTATTCACTCGCAATTGCCGCGGCTAGGATGCCGTCTTCGTGCCTGAGTAGGTGTGTGTAGTCCACGTAGAGGGTGGAGAGTCCGTACAGTCGCATGCCCCGTATTTGGGCAATGTAGTATTTGTCTGTGGTGGGTACAGCGCTCGACGTAGGAAGAGCCGATGACGACGGATCCTCTGTGTAGCTATCCTTTCATCAGTACAGTCCGTCACGTAGAGAAGGCCATTGTGTGGCTCACTTTTCTAAAAACTCCTGGAACCGCAGTGAGAGCGTTTCTCCAGTAACATCCACCACCTTGGGGATATCTGTTCGAGGGGCATTCGTGCGCCTTCCTGGTACTCGTGCTCCAATGATTTCGTCATCTGGGTCTCCTTCTACATCGCTGTTGGCGCCAGCGCTTTCAGAGGGTGGTCCGCGGGGTCTCGCAGACGACGATCGCATTTGCGGTGTTCGTGCATCGTTGCCGAATGCGCTTGAGGGAGTGGGAGCAGCATCTGAATTCAGTGCGAGGTCGAGTAGAGAAGACATGGTGTCTGTATGGGTATCGTGATGTGGGGTGCTGTTTGCTGGTACAGGAGTCTTGCGGGGACTGTAAACACGCGAAAACGCGGTCGCGCTGTCCGGATGGGGAAGTAAGTGTGGGTCTGTGCACCCCACTTGAACATCACGTTAAGAACAGCATTCCACACTTGACACACCTGCATAAGCCTCAGTCATCAGCTCGCTAACATCCTAATTAATTCTGTTTTACGTCCGAGGTATCTTATGCACAAATTGCTAAGCCAAAATACTCAAGATTAACCCCATGTTCCGCCACCACCTCTGCCAGCCCTCCTCTGCGCACTTAATCTCCAATCATCTTCGCCTGCAAACTTGTTGTGCAAAGGCTGGATCCGTTCAGCCTTCTTCCTCTTACTCAACTTGTCAGTCGGCGCGACCTTAAAGAACGTCGGGGCCGCTTCGACAAGCCATTTCGGCTCGATAGCACTGCAGAAATGCATATACTCTTTCGTTGTCTCGACAAGTGAGTGATATATGACATGTTCGGCAGGTTTGCCAAATAGGGAGGAGGAGGGATGAAGATAGACCGGTGTACCTTCAACGAGCGTCTTGTAACCCTCAGCAGGATCTTTGCGCGCTGAGTTGCGGAAGAAGCCCGAGCACAGCGCTTGCCGGACCTTGATTGTGTTGCGACCGCATGATACGACTTGATGTTTGTGTCGTGCCATAATCTGCAGTAGTTGATTCCGCACGTCGCGCACACGCTGCATGTTCTTGGGCATGACAAAGTTCTCATGACACCATGGCGTACTAAATCCTCCCTGTTTCCAGCCGTTATACACGTTGAGCAAGGTGATGTGGTCACCGGAGGGATCGTTGAACTTCTGCTTCTTCTGGTCGGCCTGTTGTTGCTTGTCCCGCGGACGATGGAAAACGTTTTGAGTAGCGCTGATCATGGCGACGATTGTCAGGATCTCGTCGGAGCATTGAAGCTCAACGGACTTGATGAGCGATTTCGACAGGGACGGGTCCATTGGGAAGTCTGCCATCTGTCGTCCAAGACGCGTTAGAAGGCCTTCATCATCCAACGCGCCCAACTGGTATAGTTCTTCCAGGGCTGTCAACATGGTATTCGTAGGCGGCGGATCCATGAAGTCAAAGTGTAACAAGTCGTTGATTCCCATAGCTTTGAGCATCAAGATTGTATTCGACAAGTTCTGCCGCTGAATCTCCGGAATAGTAGTGGGCAACATCTCGTTCTGGAACGCGGCCTCGGTATACAGACGGAAACACTTTCCTGGTCCTGTCCTGCCTGCTCGTCCACTCCTTTGACGCGCCTGGGCTTGCGATATAGGGGTAATTTGCAGACGGTCCATTCCCAACTTTCCGTCATAGGAACTTTGTTTGACAAAACCTGGGTCCACGACGTAGTAGATCCCGTCTATAGTCAGACTCGTTTCAGCGATATTGGTAGCGATGACGACTTTACGGGTACCATTGGGGGCGGGTTCGAAGATACGAGAGGCCACCTCAGACGGCAAAGCACCGTAAATGGGCAGAATCATCAATTCTGGTACATTTGGACCCAAAGCTTTCATCCGCTCTGATATGATCTCGCAAGAAGAGTCAATTTCCTCTTTACCTGTCAGAAACAGTAGGATATCACCTGCTGGCTCGGTCAAGTGGATTTGCATGACTGTGACCAGCGCTGCGTCGAGGTAGTCGGATTCTGGCTCTTTACTGTACATGACCTCTACCGGGAAGGTTCGGCCTGGAATTGAGAAGATAGGACACTTGTAGAAGTACTCTGAGAACTTGTCGGCATCCAAGGTGGCACTGGTCACTATAAGCTTCATGTCCGGGCGTCGCTTGAGTGTTTTCTTCAGCAATCCGAACAAGACGTCTGTGGCGATTGTACGTTCGTGTGCCTCGTCAAGCATGATACAGCTGTACTTTGATAGCATGGGATCCAAAAGAATTTCACGCTGTAAGATACCGTCCGTCATGTACTTTATACGAGTGTCCGGTGAAGTCTTGTCTTCGAAACGAATCGTGTAACCAACTTCGTTACCGAGAGCGCAGCCAACCTCCTCAGCGACACGTTTAGCAACACTCATAGCTGCTACACGCCTAGGCTGAGTACAGCCGATGACCAGCTCGTTGCCATAACCGGCTTCGGCCAAATACTGGGTCATCTGCGTGGTCTTTCCGGATCCAGTGTCACCGACGACAATTAATATTTGGTGTGCTGCGATAGCCTCAAGAAGTTGGTTCCTAAACTTGAAGACAGGCAGAGACTCTCGTTGCTCCTTGATACTCATGTTTGTGCGTTTGCCGAATGAGGTTTCCCTGCTGTTCGTGGATATCTTCTTCCATTCCGGCAAGGCTTGGCTGGGTTCATTCGTTCGAGTGTTGCGAATATCGCTTGCAAATTGTCGTTGTTGAGCCATGGGGTCGTTCCACTGGCTACTCAAGTCGACATTGGCTGCCTCCTTTGCTGCTTTCTCTTGTGCTTCTTGTTGCTTGAGATCACGACGTTCCTTCGCTAGTGTATCACCAGCCATCGCAGCGCGGTTGAGCGAGCCATCAGGCGCCTTGACAACTCGAATGGGAGAAAGCTCCAGTGATTGCTTGGTCTGACCGGCCAAGAAGGGTGGCTCTTCTTCACGAACTTCAATGTCAACATCCTCCTCTTCTTCGAAACCACCTTCGCCGTTGATGTGTGCGTTGAAGTCCTCGTCGATGTCAGGATAGTCGGATTTTGGTATTACACCAGAAGCAATCAGTTGTTTTATCTCCCAACGTTCTGGCGAGGTCATGCGCTTCCGCATACCGTTCTTGCGACTGTTGTAACCCTCTTCTACAACAGGCACTGAACTGTCAAGCCCTGGTATTCCTCCCAGTCCTTGAGAGTTGGCACCTGTGCCAAAAGATGCTATGCGTTTGCCGGGAGCAAGATCTTGTCCTGTACGTTGATCCACCTCTTTCATCGAAAGCGAAATCCTGTTGTTCTCGTTCTTGATGACTTTGACCTTGACCTCTTGCCATCTAGATACAAGGTCGGAAGGATGGTTGACCCGACCCTCCATCATCTGTGTGACGTGTACCAGCCCATCAACCTTGCCTTTCACGCCTTGTAGATTGACAAAACAACCGAAATCCTTGACACCTGTAACCTTGCCATCGTACACTTTGTATAGCACGGGCTCATCGTCAAGCTCGGGGGTGGGTGGTCGGCGGAACTCGTCTAGATCTTCGTCGCGGTACTTCTTGCGGCTTCGTTGCTTGTTGTTCGGCTTTACTGTACGCGTTCTCCCAAATTCGTCCTCGAAGACAAGCTCGTCGTTCTGCTGCCTTCCTCGTCGTGGACTCCTTGATCGCGAGCGAGAGTATGACCTGTCTCTTTGCCTATGTCTTTTACTTCTGCTTGTGTCGTCGTCGCTATCGTATGGGCTCATGCTTCTTTTCCGCGACCTCTCCTTGGGCTTGCTGCTCGGCGCCTTCCCTGCCTTTCCCGCCAGGCCCTCCAACATTGCAAACGTATCGTCCAGCACATCGATCTGTGGCGCGTCCTTATCGAGCTCCTCGTCTGCCACCTCGTAGTCCACTTCCTTGTCGGGAATCGCCAGGCCCTTGAAAACACGCGTTTTGCGATCCGTCGCATCACCGCCGTCCTGTCCGTTTGCGCCAGCTTCCTTTCCATTTGTTCCCTTGTTCTTGTACTTTGGGTGAAGCGTCAGAATAAGGCGGTCAATGCTCTCCACCAGACTTTGGGGAAACTCGGCGCCCACCGCCTCCAGCTGGTTCTTAAAGTCTGTGACACCTTTGCAGTTCGCATGTTGATCGATGACGAACTCGGCGAGCGTTTTATCAGATACACCGACGTGGTTTTGTATTTCGGATGTGACTTTGGAGACGAGCGACAGAAACTCGAGGTTCGCAAGATCGTCCATGGCTGCGGTTTGGCCTCGTTCGCAGCGCGTTCCTTCGGACACTTGAGGCGTAGTAGACGGTAACGCAGTAGTCGCAAGGAGTATCTCGACCGTATTGAGGTTTGGATATGTCGTACCGAAAGCCTATGCG
>JAESFQ010000840.1_pt1 | contig 11258 bp, 8 predicted proteins | sample 9269431 | NCBI WGS metagenome assembly JAESFQ01 (sample SAMN14502588, study PRJNA617103) | algae metagenome | isolation source: Plectolyngbya sp. WJT66-NPBG17 and co-occurring heterotrophs from well... | place: USA: Mojave Desert, Joshua Tree National Park, California | collected 2006-08-06
CCTCGCTCCTCAAGACCAAATCGGCAGGAAAGGCACTGTCGCCGACCCCAGCATCAAAACCCATTCTCGACTTTGGTGCTCCTTCGGCTTCATTTGAAGCATCATCAGCGCCTGTACCTAGCGCATCGAGCGAGCCCACGGAGAAGAAATCACGGCACACATCGCCTTCCTCTTCTTCATCACCTCCGAGCTCCGCCACCAAAGGCGGTTCTCCTCCGAAGGCCGACTTATCGCCTGCGCCCTCTCTGGTCTTCACTACATCGAAGACTGCCTCCACTCAGACCGATCCTATGTTGTCTTCTATCCAAGATGGCGCATTGGAGAGGATTTCGAGCTTGCTTGAAGAAGAGAGGGCTGCGAGAATCGAGGCGGACACCAAGAGGGTTGACGCCGAGATGAAGCAGGAGCAGGCGCACGAGGAGCTTGATGAGCGCGAGACTGCTGTCTCCAAACGGGAGAGCGAGCTTTCCGAGCGTGAGAAGGCACAGGGGGAGAAGGAGAAGGCGTTTGCCAACAAAGTCCAAGCGGTTTTCGCGACTATAAAGCAGCTCCAAGAGAAGGCTGATCGAATGCAGAACGGGGCTGAAGCGAGACTGGGCAAGGCTATGACCCCAGTCAATTCAGCTACCAAGCAGGAAGAGCCTGTTAAGGCTACTGTCCTTGCTTCTACCGCTGGTGCGAACGACAAGGTTCTCTCTGAGGTCAAGAAGACGGCCAACCCAAAGCACAAGTCCATGAGCAAGATCGTCAAGACAATCAAGAAGGACTTGCCTCCTGGAAAAGCGCACATCGTCTTTGGCGACCTGAAGCACGGCGCTCTACGCGTCTCCGGCCTTGCAAAGGCTCAGCACGATAATCTCCAAGCTCAGGTCGAGAAGGTACTAAGTGCGTACGAGATACCGGCATCAACACGGAAGCAACACGCATCAATGCTGATTGACCTGGTCAACTTCGGAGCTGCTTTCTCTCACAACAACGAACGCTACCTCCTCCTCGACGCCACCGTCAAAGACGCAGCCACCGCCTTCGCCGATGAGTGTCTTGCCAACCACCTCCTCCAAGACAACAACTGGATCAAGCTCAACGCGGTCTCTCAACACCACAAATTCATGCAGGCCATCGAGACCATCAAGCGCCTGGGTACTTCTCTTTCCGACATGAACCTGGCGCTACGTTCCATTGAGGAGCCAGACGAGTTTGACGATAAGGAGAACGCCGCGAGACCATCTGAGATCCTTCGTAACCACTACAACTTGTTTAGCGAGTACGAGGCGGCTTTAGATCTGATTTTACATGTGGTACCGAAGTCGTCTCCGGTGTATACCCCGCTGGAGGCTTACAGGACACGCGAGATTTCCGCTATGCACGAAAGCTGGACCAAAGCGGCCCGTGAGTTCGATTATATGGCTTGAACAAGGCACAGCGTAAGCAATCTTGACACAACGTGTTACAAGTCGGAGTATCACATGCCCGTCTTTAGTTTTCTGCGATCAAGTTCACTAGCTTACCACAGCACGACGCGGACTAGTACGCGGGGGTGAGGCGAAGCAGGATATGCACGTCAACCAAACGACGACGACACACCCGTTGCGATGAAGCATGTTATGCGCGTCTCGAACCAACACGGTACGCATGAAACAGAATAAAAGACACTGCTGCGTGAGAGAGCAAACAAAAAAGGAAGGCGGATTGAGATATGCACGTTTCTACGGATTCGAAACGTGTAGGAGGGGAGAAGAAGGAAAGCGGAAAAGAGGAACGTTGTCTCGATGAGCGAACAGGAGGGAAAGGAGAGGTGGAGGCGATATGTGGTGGGATGGTGGGTCTGCTATGGGAGAGTGCGGATCGTGGAGGTTAGGTAGGGAATGTAAGGTTTCCAGTTGCAAGATACGATTAACAACTTTACCCTTGGTGTCGTAGGTTCCTGTGTGATGTTCTCGCATAATAGTGGTTCCAGAAAACATCACCATGACAACCAGAAGACGAAGCGTTGCGCAAAGTTGAAGAAACATATTCAAAGTAACTCTATATGGTATCTGCCCTTGCCAATCCCAAATTTCGTTCCAATCCCCATCATTACATCAATCGCGTCGCATCGAAAGTAACATGAAAAGGGGGGGTATTAGGTGCAAGCAGAATTGACACTAAACTACGTTGCGACGATGACAGCGACAACAACAAGATGAAAAGCAAACGCTGCATATATGGGTATATCCTCATCCCATCCCGCTGGAAACACATGTGTATACGTTAGGAAAAAAGAGGAGGAAGGAAAAAAGGAGAGGGAGCTGAAAAGCTACGTGGGTGATTTCGATCTCCGTTGAGGTGACGTGTAGCTCGCTTCGTCGAGGGGTGCAGGGCTGCTGTGGTAGGTAGAGCCAGGACCCAAGGACGAACAGCGAGGTTCGGAGCCACCTGTTGCGGTGCTTTAGGGGTTTGTTTGTTTCTAAGGAGAGTGGTGTGCGAGATCGGGCCAGCCGGTTTGCAAGGGCGTTGGTGGTATTATGCGCATTATGCGCGGTGTGAGACGGACGCCGAATCAAAATCATCCCCAGTTTGAATCGTCGCCCCATGTTCCGCCCATGTCACGGTGCGAGACCATGCTGTGTTGCGAAATGTTGCTGGGGCGCCGTCTCATAATGAGGCGAGAGAAGCGGTTCTGGTGTTCGTCTTTGGGCGGAGGGGGTGGCGCTTGTTCTAGTTGCACGCCACGGTGGCTCGAGTTGTTCGATATGTTGATTAATCTAGGCACGTATCGACGCGAGGCTGGGGTGCTGGGGGTCTGTTGCTGTTGCTGCTGCTGTTGCAGGAAGTTTGGTGGGAGACTCTGGCGGGGGTAGTGCGCAAAGTTGGCGTACTGCGAAGTGGGCACAGAGACGATCTCCTTTGATTGCTGATAATCCATATATGGCGCTGGTTGCTGGTAGTTGATCAAGTCGGGAGTCGACGCGAAGCCGGCATTTGGCCAGCCTTGTTGCTGTGACTGGAAGCTTTGCGCCATCGGCTGCGAGAAGTCCGTTGGCATCGATGTCATGGTGGTGTCGAAAGCACCAAAGCCACCCATCGAGGTTGCCGCGCTCATGCTGTTATGAGACATATCCGTGCTGACCGGCCATTGTGATTGCTGCATTTCTTGATGATGCATCGGCTGTGGAGGCTCCACAGAGTCGATATCCATCATCATATGCTCGGACGGTAACCCGTGGGAGCTGTGGAGCCTATTGTCGGTCATAAAGTCAGAAGCCTCCAGCTTGAATTCCACGATTTCGCCTTGACTGTTGTCGGCGGACTCGGTGGCTTCGGGCGTAACTTCAGTGGTCGGTTCGACGACGTCCTTCACCTCGATCTCCGCCAAATCGTAGGTGTCCTGCACCAACTTCTCGACGTCGAAAACGCGTGTGTCCCATTTGGTTTCAAGCTTATACCGTAAACGGTTGCACTTCTTAGACTCCCATGATAACGACGGCCAGTTCTGTTCGTCTCCATGTCGGTCCACCATCATTTGGTTCCACGCGTTGGAGACCTCAGGTTGCTTCAGCAGACCCAGGACGACATTGGTGAAGTTCCACTTCGTTGCTCCCTTCTCTTCAAAGTGGAGAGCGATGTGCTCGCATCTTTCTTCCCAAGTTGTCAGGAGAGAAGCACAGAAACCACAACCCCAAGCATCCTTGTCGTGCATGACGATTTCGTACTTCTTGACGCATGGTGATGCTTTCCGACTGGTGGGTTGCCCGCTCTCCCGCGGTTGCTTGCAGTGTTCACAGCCCTGTTCGTGGTTAGCTAGAAATCTAGAAATAACGAAATACTAAACATACATGTAGCTTGGTGTGATGCTCACGGAACCGCTTCCCAGCATGGAAGATCTGTTCGCAGTCGGGACATCGCCATGTGAGTCGCTGCTCGTGAAACTCTTCCTCGTGCGATTTCCAGTATGGTTTCGACTTGAGAGCCTTGTCGCAGAACGTGCAGGCAAAGTTCTTGGGCGCGGGCGTCGACGTAGTGGATATTGTGGACAGTCGAGAGGATGCGGTCGACAGGCGCGACGATGCGGCGCTGTAGTGTGTGAATGACGAGTCGGTAGACGCGATGGACGAGCGAGGGTCCGAGAGCATGCTGGGTACTCTGCTGGATGGTACGCTCAAGTACGAGGACGCGCGGCTTCCAACGGTCGACATGGACGATCGGTCGGCGCCCGAACGACGCATGCCATCTGGATACGCGTGAGCAAACAACGCGCCGCCAGGGCTGGAAGTCGACTGACCTCCATTGCGCGCAACGGATAGTAGCTGGAGAATCTGCTGGTCGTCAAGGTGCTTGAGCGCATTGACATGGTCAAAGAGTTGAGGTGCGAATTGGTTCTGGCCAGAGTGACGGGGTGACGACGTGACGCTCTCGGTCACGCTGCTCAAGGGCGTGGAGCTCTGTAGGCTGCGCCGCGCTCGCTTGAACGAGTTGCTCTGCTGCGGAGTGCTGAATTGGTAAAGCTGAGCCTCGTCGGCCTCCATGTTATCCAGATGTATGCGCTGAAGCCAGTATCATTCCGGAGATTGGTGGTTCGCGGTCCGTGTTGGGCGGGAAGAGCTGTGGTGACTATAAAGGGAGGCGAGTGCGCGCGAAATGGAAGCGTTCGAGAAGCTTTTGACCGTATACAGATGGGTATAAGCTCAATTCTTAGGCAGCCAGGAAGACATTGATCGTCCAATTTCCCGGGCGGAGACGGACGGCTCTTGTTTAGAAGGGCAACATCCGTGGTCTGTTTCACGGGTTTCAAAAGGGCACTAAGAGGCTGTCTTGGCATGCAGGCACCCAGGCACGCATGCCTCCACACCTTTCCGGTACTAGAACATGCAACTATGGCGCGGAGAGTTTCCCGCCGTGCAGCAACTGCGTCTAGTCATCAATATTGATCTTGATGATCTCCTTCTCCTTTCACGATCTCAAATTCTGAACGCGTCAAGCGTCACGATGCTCTAAGGGAGATCGTCGCGACGGCGCTGCAGGGACCCCAGCGCTACCAGCCTAGGGCCGCATTCTCAGGGGTAATTTAGCAGACCACATGAAACGTGCATCTGCTCGCCATCTGAAAGCTGTCGTACCGCTGCACCTTGCTGTCGAACGCGTAAAAGGCATCTGGAGCCGTCGCTTGCATCAGCCGTGACATAAGCCCAACTCCTCACCCCACCATCCACGATCCATCGCGCTGTAAGAGAAGTGCGCACTCGGTCATTGGCCCGAAATTCGTCTCGATATGCGTTCCTGCAAAAAGGGCGGGTTTTGGTGGCAGTGCTGAAAGAAGAAGGGTGGCCCTAGAAGACGTCTAACAAGCCAGCACTAGAAAAACCAGCCAGAAGCGTTTCGCAATCCCTTCCGCGAACAACAACAGGTGTGTTGACGATAGTCGCGTCGATAGTTCACTTGCTACGGCCCATCGTGTTCGTTTCGGGCGAAGCCACCAATCGCGCGTGACGCGTAGTAGCGTGTTAGGCGCTTGCTCCTCTGTCGTCATCTTCTAGACGCGAGATAAGGCAAGGAGTTGTGCAGATCCCGCATAACGTCGAATGATCGCTCCAGCCTTGCTCGCGAGCAGTCAAAGTGAGAATGGCCCTTGCAAGATCTGCTTGGCTGGCAACCGTCTTTCTTTCTGGGGTACGAGGAACGGGTGCTATTTTTGGCGGAGCTCCATGGTCCGATCGCAACAGGTAAGACGCCTGTAAAACATCACTTGCTCTCCTGCTATGACCACCAACTTGCATAAGCCGAAACGCGCCCGCTGTAAAGAGGACCGACCACCAGTATGATCATCGTGAAGATGAGGTGACAAAGAGGGTGTTCTGCGGCGTAGGTGCCTGTGCGTGCCTAAGGTCTCCATACAGGCTGTGCCAGAGTTCATGCAAAGTCGCTGCTCTACTCCGTGACCTTACACTTGCACCGAATTCGAAAACCAGGAGGCCAACAACGGGTGGGTCAGCCGCACTTCTGATTCACGCGAAGGCACGTTGTTAGCGAAGATGAATCAGATTCCATGAAACGTGATCAGGCCTCCATCTTGTGCTGGCCATCTCAACCCTCAACACAGGAGATGGAGAGATTGCATGGAAGTCTGCATTCATGCTGATGGTGAGCCGTGTGGCGGAGCATATCCTGCTACGGGTTCACGCAACTGCTTGGTCAGAAAAGAGGCGTAGGCCTGATGCACTCGTACGAACATGTCCTCTCCGAGTGCGCAATTAGTCCGCGACACGCCGTTCCGTTGGTTTCTTTCTACTAAAGACGGACTACCACATGCATCAGCGAATGAAATCTTGGTTAAATGGATAAACAGAGATGGCCGGGATGTGGTATGGACAACCAAGGAATTCAGTGTCTCTCGGTGCGCAACCCATGTAACTTGCTCGCACAACACGCGCGACGACGAGCAACTCTGTGTCATGTGTGGTGGGGGCCGAAGCAGATAAGTTTTCGGCTGAAATCTTAGCGGGGCTTGTGAGTGGTGGATGCATACAGACAAAGTAAAGTGGACTGTCTGCGATGGAGTACATGTAGTTGTTGGTATGGTAGACGTCGCCATCTGCGACGTTGTGCAGGCGAAGCGGTGTTGGGATGGATCGTGATGTGGGGGCACGCGAAAAAGGAATGGTGGCACTTACGAGCCACATGTGGCAAGCGCAAGTCGCGTCGCGTGTCGCGACCTCCAGATCACGCGTAGTCCAAGCTTGTTCCAACAACGACACTTCCCCGCCATGTCCATTTGCAATTGAACGTGTACGGTCTTGCAGAATTAATCATATCTTTCTAGATACATCTTCATCCCTGGAATTGCGCGTTAGAACGCCTCGGTTTCGGTTCCCTCGACAACCACGTCTACGAAGACCTTACGCGGCCCGTACCACAACCACCACATATCAGAATACCACGAAGCGCGAACAGCAGTTATACGCCTTCACTCTACACAAGACCCTCCGGTTTCAACCATGACATCCACATCCACTTCGCCAGCACGCGCAACAGACGCGTCCGCAAAGCCCCGGCCAAAGCTGCTAGCAGCCCTACGCAAACCCGTCGTAGATTCTTCAGAGAGCGAAGCCGAATCTGACAGTGAAGCATCTGCTTCTGAACACGATGTAGTTCCCACAGCCAGCGCAAAGCCCTCCACAACAATACGTCCCGAGCCGGAGACGGAGCAGACTAATGAGGAAGACGAGAGCGATGGTGAAGCCGCATACGAACTTATGAAGAAACGACTGGCGGCCAACAAGAGTTCATCATTACATTCGGCGGTCCCACAAGAAGCACAGCAGGCAGCGCCAATTGTTGCTACCACCGAAAGTAGCGAAGATGAGGACGCAATGCCTGTACGAGCGACTATCCGCAAAACAGCCACAACCCGGACGAAGACTGCAAGCCCTCGAGCATCTGCATCACCCAGCGTACGGTCACGACGCTCATCACCAGGCCTGTTTGTCACTCCAGACGCGTCACCGATGGCGAAGAAGCCGTCGCGGCCGTCAGCGAATGCTGGCTCAGACTCAGATTCATCTTCGCATCCCTTACATAATACCGATTTGCAAGAGCGAGTGCGCCGCATTAGAGAGGAAAGGCTGGCGAAACAGCAGCAGGAAGAAGCGGAGCGCACAAAAGCCAAGAAGATGGCACGGCGGCTAGCAGATCAGGGCTCCGGCACCGAGTCGGACGGAGAGAGCGGCAGGCGGCTTACCCAACAAGCCAAGCCGACTCGCAGGGCTGGCAAGAAGGCTATGGAGGCAATGGCACGCGACCAGCAGCGCATAAGCCGTAACATGCAGCTCACCCACCAAGCCAAGACAAAAAAGCGCTTCACGACACAAGATCTGTTCAAAACGTTCAACTATCAAGCGCCCAACGCCGAAGCCATAGGTCTCCCAACGCCAGAGCCGAGTTCAGCACTTGCATCCTCTGACGCGGAAGCGAACCAAGTTCATGATACACCACCAACAAGTTCCCCAAGACAAGATGCTCCGGAAGACAAGCGTGCTCCCCTGGATGAGCAAATGCCTATTACAGTGCCTGAGAACAACGCCCAATCACCCGAGCCCGCCAGGGTCGACAAGGGTAAAGGGCGAGCGCCTGAGTTCCAACACCTTCCATTACATCCTTGGATGAAACAAGCCGAGCCAGTCACAGTGCATAACGCTGTGGTGGACACCAAGAAAGCCACCGACAATGACATGGTGGAGCTTTCGGACTCGGATGATGAAGCACAGGTAGAACAGCCCAAGAGCAGATTTCCAGTCTTCGACCGATTACCCACAAAGAAGGACCACGAATCCGGATCGTTAGTGCATCTTCGCGCTCTTGCTCAACTGTCCAAAACACCACAGAAGAGCAAGAAGGGTCAGAAAATAGTAACTCGTGGTGAAATGGAGTTTGCACTCGCTCAGAAGGCTCGACAACAGACCGCAAAAGCAAAAGAGGAGAGGATAGCCGAATTGATCAAGCGAGGCCACAACCCTGAGACCGAGGAGGAGAGAGAGAAGCGCCAAGTGGAAATCGACGACATGGTGGCAATGCTCGAGAAGCAAAGGCAAGAGGACCTTGAGCTAGCCAAGATGGAGAGGAAGGAGGCCAAGAAGAACGGCGAGACCATCGACGACCTCCCATCCAGCGACGAGGAAGACGGCGACTATGTCGGTAGTGGTGAGGAAGATGAAAATCAAGGGGATGATGGTGACCAGGAAGAAGCTGACATCGTCCTCTCGGGCTCAGAAGATGAGCAAATGGAGGATGAGGGTGAAAATCTCATTGATGAAATGGCTGATGAAGACAATGAGCCAGAAGACACAGTGCAAGCCCAAGACATCGAAGAGGACGCTGATATGGATGACGAGGATGCAGCTGCACCCGTCCGAAGGCAGACGATCAATCGTGCCCGCAACCGAGTCATTGATGACGACGATGAGGAGGGTGATGCTGAAGCCCCTAAGCCTGCCACATCCACCCAGCCAGCGACTCAAAATGACGCAGTGGCCGCCTTTGGTTTTGGCAACGCCAATGCCGGGATAGGCCTTACGCAGATGTTCGCAGGCACCATGGCCGAGTTGGAGTCTGACTCCCAAATTACTGCCGTTGCCAACACTGAACAAGACTCTCTGGACTTTTTACGCAACCTCCCTGATACCCAACCCCGGGCAAACTTCAGCCAGACTTCAGAATTTCTAGTCCCCAACAGCCAGTCTCTGGTGTCGCCACAAAAGCAAACACAGCCTGGTGACGAGTCGCAGTTCAGCCTGGGGATTAGTCAAGTAGTCAAACCTTCCCCCACGTTCTCGCGGACTCAGGTCGAGGACTTTGAGCCGACACAGGATGCAGGCTTCTCCTTCTCCCGTTCGCCAGCAGGCCTCGCTCCACCACCATCAACAATCGATACCGTTATGGTATCCATTGCTGAATCGCCAATCAAGCAGAAGGGCAAGCTCCAGCGCGGACGACGAGAAGCTGCTGTTGAGCTCTCCGACGTGGAAGATGACTTGATTGAGGCCGGGGAGGAAGAGAGCGAGGACGATATCCAACGCCCCCCTAAGCATAGCAAGGATGCTTTTATGAAGATGCAGCAAGCGGCTAAGAAGGCCAAGGCGGCTGAAGAGTTCGACAAGAAGAACAGTATGGCGAGAGAAGCAGTCATGGAACAAGCCGAGGAGTCCGAAGACGAGTACGCTGGGCTTGGAGGAGCCAGTGACGACGAGGAGGGCGAGGAAGACGAAGACCTCAAGGACATGATTGACCACAACGACATCAAGGTTGACGAGCGCCAGATCGCCGCTTTTTACGCGTAAGTTCAGCTTTGATCTTTACATCCCCCCTCAGCCGATACTAATACAACGCAGTGACAAGACAAAGAAAGACGACGAAAAGCAACTCGCCGAGCTTTACAAGAAGATGCAGAGCAAGGGTGGTCTTCGCAAGCATGCTGGCGGCTATGACGGGTTTGACATGTCGGACTCTGAAGATGAGGTCGAGTTGCGCCAGCGAAAGAAGCGTGAAGCATTCAAAAAGCAGACAAACGCTTTATTGCAAGATCAGAAGGTCAAAGCACTCGCTGATGACGACAAGAAGAAGGCGTTTTTTAACACATTGGCTGACTTCGCTGACGAGGACGAGTACGACTACCTCAACATGCCCGAGAAAGAGGCGGACACGAACGACTCGCAGTCCCAAGAGAATGTCCCAGGCCATGACATTGCTGTCCCAGACTCACAGGCGGAGTCCCAAACCCTAGCAGCGCCAACGAGCCCGCTAAAGCGCAAGTCTCAGGATTCACAAAAAGAGAACCGGCCACCGCCACATATGCGCCACACAACTGCATCCGATAGTCTCGTCCGCAAGCCTCTCACCGAAGATGACGTTAAGCACTCCATCTCGGAGCTCATCGAAGATCCACGCATCGTAGTACCAGACTCTCAGCTCTCCGACGGCGAAGATGACCACGAACCTGCCTTCGTCCCAGCATCGCGCAAACCCATCATCGACCGTCTGACTCTAAGTCGACAATCCACGCTCGAGGAGTCTGCAAGCGCAGACAGCAATTTAGCCTTCCACGCTTCATCTCGCGCTGCCGCAACACCGGGATTCCGCGTTCCGTCGCTCATGCGCCAGGCAACTAGTAATTTGTCTGTCAGCAGCGAACGGTCTGCCGGTGGTAGCACGCCAAAGGAGGGTGGTGTGAGGAGAGGTGGCACGGGAAGGAGTAACATTCACGCTCAGGCACGCGAGGCAGAGCGTCGGGCGTTGCTGGACAAGAAGGAGGGGAAGAGGAAGGAAGCACTGCGGAAGAAGGTCGAGGGTGGACGGAAGCAGGGCATGAGGAGTGTGCTTAGTGATCTTGGTGGTGGCTTTGAATAGTGTATGTTTGAGCGTTTTCTTCTAGTTTATATGTAGCACATGTCTGCTTGGTGTTGGATGTTGTGTAGCTGTAAGTCCTAGACAAGCATTATATCGCTATAGCTTTTTATTTAAACAATTACTCAATTCCTACACTCTTCCTGATAATTACACATGCAGTCCATTCCATACAAAAGTGGAAGACACAACAACAACATCTATGTTCTTGGGTTGCGCCACACGGTGGGTAGATGGGAGGTGCGGGGGTTTGGTGGTATTTATCGCGGGGTGGTTGGGAGATGGTGAGGTGTTTGGAGGTGGGGGTGAAGGGGGGATGGGAGTGGTAATAGTAGTGAGAGTGCGTTTGTGGTGGAGTGGAATTTGGGGTGAAGGGGAGTGGGGGA
>JAESFQ010000841.1_pt1 | contig 11247 bp, 12 predicted proteins | sample 9269431 | NCBI WGS metagenome assembly JAESFQ01 (sample SAMN14502588, study PRJNA617103) | algae metagenome | isolation source: Plectolyngbya sp. WJT66-NPBG17 and co-occurring heterotrophs from well... | place: USA: Mojave Desert, Joshua Tree National Park, California | collected 2006-08-06
AAGAGCCTGGTGCCTGGCAGTACTAGACCTCTCTAGCACCTGGAAATGGTGATAGCGAGGATCTGCAATGTCTGGTTGATATAACAGGATTGGATAATGACCGATGATGTGGTGGATGTATATATTTATGGTGTACATACGACGCTCCTTAATGACTCGGGCACAAAAGTAATATAATAGTAATGCCTTGATGAAACTGTTCTCCAACCATCATACTCTGCTTTCCAGTACCGCTCTGACACGATTGACCTCGTCATCAGGCGTGCCCTTCACTTCTGACCAAACCGCAACCGTCTTCTCCCTGCTCTTCATGCCCTTGACAACCTCAACATCAGACTTTGCAACACGAAGCGCATTAGCAATAACTTCCCTCACTGCCTTGTTGGCCTCGCCGTCTTTCGGCTGAGCCGCAACGCATATCTCGATGCGCTCATCCGAAACGGCTGCAATGCCCTCGCGCTGCGCACTAACCCCAGGCTTGACATGACAAAGCAGATGAACAGTTCCTGAGCAGTTCTTTGCGGACTTGGATGCCACGAAACGGATTGCGGGACCGGACATGAACGGCGTTAGCGGTGAATGAGATGGAGCGCATGTGACTGGGATGAAGGGTGTGTACGAAGGTCAGCTGTCAAAGCCGAAGTATGCGGCTGAGCCGACAAAGCCGATCGCAGCCGCCCTTTCCTTGCAAGGATTAGATCATCGACCGCCGAACCAATCGCGCTCCCAGAGGCTTCCCAGGCCCCAAACCATACCGTCTGCGAAAACAGAACCTCTCTACATCGCTATCGTCTCAGATACACATGAATGTCCTCGCTGCCTCTGCATGAAAAGATGCCACGTTGATACCGGTAAATCCCATGCCACCTACCTAAATCGACATGGCGGCCCCTGGGCGGTAGTGGGGGCCCTGGAGTCTTCGTACGGGTACCTAACGCGTTACCGGTCCTAAGACACTGACTACTTCCCCTAAGTGATAAATTTGACGAGAGCCTCATCAGCGTTTCCCTTAAGTACAGGTGCACACGATGGAAGGAAAATCCAGCGACACACAATTATGTAAGAGCTTGTGCGGTCCAGAGATAAAAAGCCAGCCGCTCTGCCCTCTTTTTGCTGTTTTGTATTTTCCCAAATTTCCTCGTTTGTTGACAATCGAGTGTAAGTTGAGAGTGTAATTGTACGCATTGCGGTATTGGCACTTTCCTGCATTGCTGGATAGAATATTATTTTTTATATCATTGGTATAGACATCCACAACGAAAGGTAAGAGAATGTAGAGATTGCTTTTTCGTGACGTCGTTGCGATGGGGTGGTTGGCTGTCTGGAAGTTGCACTGTTGCGACGAACGCACCACAAAGAAATTCCATTTCTGTCCAACAAGCCACTTGCAACTAAAAATACTAACACTCTTCACAGCAAAATGACTTCCGCACCCACAATACAGCCCAAGTTTCTGCCCAACAAGCATGACCTAGGCGTCGTCGCAGTCGGCTTCAGCGGCGGTCAGGTAAGCACATCAGGAAGCACCCTCATGACCGATGATTAACAATGCATCCCCAGCCCAAAGCCGGTGTCGATGCCGCCCCCATGGCGCTCATCGAAAACGGCCTCCTCAAGCAACTAGAAGAAGACCTCGACTTCAACGTCACCTACGACGGCCAAGTGCACAATTACACCGAACTGCAACCCGCCGACGACCCAGACTACCGGGGCATGAAGCGCCCCAAGTTCGCTTCCGCCGTAACAAAGCAAGTCAGCGATCAAGTCTACGCCCACGCCTCTGCAGGAAAACTCGTCCTGACCCTTGGCGGCGACCACTCCATCGCCATTGGCACCGTTTCGGGGACTGCGAAAGCGGTGCGCGAGAGGTTGGGTAAGGATATCGCCGTCATCTGGGTCGATGCGCATGCGGATATCAACACCCCCGAGACGAGCGATAGCGGCAACATCCATGGTATGCCTGTTAGCTTCCTGACGGGTCTTGCGACAGAAGAGCGCGAAGATGTGTTTGGCTGGATCAAAGAGGAGCACCGGTTGAGCACGAAGAAGTTGGTGTACATTGGATTGAGGGATATTGACAAGGGCGAGAAGAAGATTTTGAGGGAACACGGCATCAAGGCTTTCAGCATGCATGATATCGACAGGTATGTTGTCCAATGCTTTCCTGAAGATGGACATGTGGGTTGCTAACGGGTTACGATAGGCATGGCATTGGCAAAGTCATGGATATGGCACTGGGTTGGATCGGAAGCGATACGCCCATTCATCTCTCCTTCGACGTCGACGCTCTGGATCCCATGTGGGCGCCTAGCACCGGTACTCCCGTGCGTGGTGGTCTGACTCTACGCGAGGGTGACTTCATCGCCGAGTGCGTTGCCGAAACTGGGCAGCTTATCGCGTTGGATCTTGTCGAGGTAAACCCCAGTCTGGATGCCGAGGGTGCTGGTGACACGGTCCGCGCCGGTGTTTCGATTGTTCGTTGTGCGCTTGGTGATACGCTTTTGTAATGATAGTTGAGTGGGGTTGTCTTGAAGACTTTTGATCAGGATCAGGGTAGACATAGACAGTATTGGTAGACGATCAATGACGCAAGTTCACATGGCATTCTCACCAGGTATTGCAACAGTTCGCTGCCGATCGTACATGCTGTGTATGGTATACGTGAAAGGCGTTCGCACTATCTCACTCTAGGCACGATAAAGAGACATGGCGCTAGAGAGTAGAGTCTGGCAGTACTAGAGACAATCGCCAACCGTTGCGACAACGGATATCTGCTCACCATCGCGCACGCTGAGCGGCTGGCGATTTACATGCAAAGCAGCAGAGTGATTGCGCAAGTGAACTTGCAAATAAGAGGGTTTCAAACGACAGCAATGAGTGCATCGTTGCGCTCCGTACTACTGCATCCACGCTGGCTAAGATAAAATGGCAGCGATTACCCAAAATACAATTAAACCCAGGCCATTAATAGTATAAACATGCACTAAGTGAAGCCTTGAAAGGTTTTGTCCTAGAGTCTCCATCACTTCTTGGGAGCATACCCAAGGCCTCCTAGCCGCTGCGTTCAGCGGTAAAGATCGACATTGAACCGCGCAGCACCTCCCAGTTTCACTCGGGCAGAATCGTTTGTTCCGCTAATGTGACTTGGGTGTTGCAGACAATCCTCAATAGTCATGACTAGGATCCAACTTGCAGGTCTCAGCCTTCACTTTTTTTTTCGACCATTCTTCTGGAGTCATTTCACATCAGAGAATCGCCATTAGCAACGCTCTGGTGGCCTTTGTGGTGCCGGGTTCTTCATTACCTGGTACAGATACTCTAAATCTACAACGATTCAACCCAAAAGTAAGTCATCTATGAAGGTTCGAACTCCAGACTTTTTCGGCTCTGGCCTAGGCACTTCCGGAGGTCTACGTCGCGGATCGTTTGACGTTACGCCGCCTGGCAATAGGCGTGAATCAAGGGGCTGCTTCTCATCGTTTTCACGGTTCCCACCTTTAGTGCCACCATTAATGAGACCCGAAAGTGCACATGTTTCGTGCACTAGTTCTCCACTCATCAACCGTCCTGTTCGTGGCCCCAGTGGGATCTTGCACAAAGAACATGGATGGAATTCTTGCCAGTAACGATGGTTGGGGTTATCGCAATAACGTAGGAGAAAAATCTTGTTTCCAGAGCACCTTTTACTGAGCTTGATGGCTTTCAAGAGGCTTTTGACTTGAACGTAATACGGGGGGATATTGACTACCTCGAGAGGTCGTCTGCGTAGTGGATCCATGTGCATGCTATTTATGCGGATGTCGGATACTCCGCTAGTGGATCTGTACACTAATACAAGAAGCGCATAGGCAAGACGAAGCCCCTTAGTGCAAAGTTTGCCGTGCATACTGAAAACATGCAGTGGAACGCTGCAATGACCACAAATCGAGGCGTGTGCTTCGAAATCAGATACAGCTTCACGTTGGATGAGGTCGAGTGGGGGTTGAAATATCTTATCATCGGTCTCGTCGTCGTCTTCACCCATGAGTGAAAGATTCCAAGAGCAAATCCATGACTTCAATTGATTCGGATGATGGGTGATAACTCCTACGCCCTCGATCACGCCCGAATTTGATGAAACAACATGCTTCATTGCGGTTTCAAGACGGCTGTCAGTTTCTCCATTAGCGACGTTGGAGCCTCTCAATACGGGTGTCTGCGTCGAAGATTCGTCTCTGTCAATGGCAGTGTGGCCAAGCGGATATCCTGATGTTTGTTCAAACCGTCCGGCTGGCTCCTGCACTCTACATGCGCCGGCTGCATTTGCCACGAAAATGCGATCATTACCCCTAACAGTTCTAGGTAGCCTGATCGGAGAGACTGATCGTTGATTATCTTCTAAAGCAACCATAGGGACAGTTTGGATGATCTTTAGCCCGACGGGTGATCTCTTTGCTCTCTCCGACCTGTATGTGTGTTGAGGTTGCGACTGATCTGCTGATTGGTCTTCACTATCTTCTGCAGAGGACCACTCATCTTCCGAAAGATGGTCGTCAAGTTCTAGGCAGCATATTCCTTTGAACATATACTGTACTGATGAGTCCGCACAGATTTCTTCAATGTGATTTTCGAGAACATGGACATTCCAACGCTCCGTTGGCATCTGTCGTAACATGTACTCAATCCAAGTCGACGGAATAAGGTCGCTTGGTAACTCTGCTGAGGACCGAAGAACGTCGAGCCAGCCCATGATGGCTTCAAGGTTTGAGTAATATTCCTTTGCGCCAGAACCATGAGCGGTCATATATGTTCGTAAATCTTGGAGTGGGCGAGACCTTAACACTGTCCACATCTCCAAGAACACGCAGCCGAAAGACCAGATATCAGAAGAGGAATTGCGCTGAGTGTATGCCATGACTTCGGGGGCGCAATAGCGGGGAGTTGTAGGCGCTGATGTCGCTGTAATGCTACTGCCGCGGTCGGACCAGTCGAGGGCTGTTCCAAAGTCGGTGAAGTATACCTGATCGCCCTTGATCAGTATGTTTGAGGGTTTGATGTCTTTGTGCCGGATACGATTGTCGTGCAAATAACATAGCGCGGAAGTCAAGCAGCCGAAGAAAGGCCTCAGGAAGGATCGTGACTTTTCGTCAAGATCTGTTCTCTCCAGGAACATCTGCAGATTCGTATCCGCAACCGGAAGCATTAAGATAACCACAAATCTACTGTCCGTGTAACTTCCGACCAACTCAACAAGGTGCTTGTGCGATAGTCGTTTGAGATTTGATAATTCCTTCGTGAAGTCTTTCAAGACCTGTTTGTCTTTCTTGAACGTTCTCCCTCTTGGTATAAGCTTCCTAGCGTACTCCCGATGACTTATTGTGCTGACAACGCGATCGACATATCCATAACCACCCTTGCCAAGCTCCCCAATTTTCTTGAGGGGCACTTCTGTTGGATCGCCAAAGTGTCCGTGACGTGCGCGTCGCTCGAGATTGAGAGCTTCGGTATTGTAGACGAGGTGTTGCAGCTCAAGGAATCTCAGTCGTGCAGAATGATCGCTTAGTGCCTCCGGTAGCGTACTCTTGGTGAATGGGAAACAGACATCTGTAATGTCGCTGTCAATGAATGCGTCTATCGTATCTAGTTGGCCAATCTTCCTGAGAATGCTATACAGCCTTGGGGCCTGGCTCCAGCGTTCCCGTGCACAACGCGTCAAAACGTCTGCGATATCGCGAATGTCGTTCTCAGTAAAGGGCGTCAGCGTCTCTTCGGCGTTTTGAGGAAACCATCTTCGTAAGAGGTCTTCCTCAAACCTTTGCTGGGTCATAAGGCGGGTTCATCCGACAAGCACTCGCTTGGCGGGCGTGAATTGCACAGGCCGACGTCGCGAGAAGTACGAGGGAGTATTGCGATGCACGTATACAAGGTAATTATTCACGAGCAACAATAGAGGTGGTAAGATAAGCGGCGAGGCGGACCAGCGCCTGTACGAGACCGAGAGGGGCTGTAGGCACCGCCCCCAATCGTACAGCTCAGCTCCTGCAGCTACCCTGCATCCATCCATCGCCAAAAACGTCGAAGCGACATGCGCCATAGAAGATGTGAAAGTCTGATGTGCGTCCAATAACTGAGAACTGCTGTGATATTCCTGTTCTCTTAAGACACCTCTCCATCGCTATGTGGAGCTCATTCAAATCAATGGGTTCTGGGTATCTGACACTCGAGCATCTACTTCTTTCATCTACAAGCCTCACGACTCCTCACTCACGCTCCGACTCACTTCTCTTACAACAAAAGCGTCGGGGTCAACCGGACACGCCTTCAAGTCCACCTTGTGTGTATCCGCCCAAGCCCTTACTTTGGCCTTGTTGATGACAGCATCGGCGCCTCCTTTCTTCTTCTGCTCCAGCACATCCATGGCCTGCAACGTCGCAATGATATCTTCGGGCACAATGTACGTCTTGTCGCGTAAATCTTGTACTGTGAGGGTTTTCTTGGAAGGGCATGTCAGGATCGTTCGAGCGAGCGTTTGCGACCAGTAATGAATGTATGCGATGCGACCGAGGTCTGACAGCGCTGTGGCAGTGGTGTTAGCATAGGTGCTGGGCTTTCACAACGTGAACCTACGCTTCTCAGGTCCGCCCAGCCTCTCTTCGCGCCTACTCATCTCATAGCTCGCGCCCATCAATATCTGCCCCAGCCCTTGTTTCTGCCACGGCGGAAACACCAAGATGCACGCTAGGTTGTTGTTGTCCCAGCTCATCTTCTCCTTGCTGAAGAAGCCGACAACCTGCCCTTGCGCACCAACTCCACTCGTCTCTGCATCGTCGTCGAACCTGGTATTCGGGATCTCTGGTGTGGGGCTGTGCGCGACGAGGAGGTAGTATAGGAATGTGGTGACATCGTAGAAGACGGATTTGGTGTCGAGGAAGAGCTTGGCAAAGAGCGACAGGTTCTGTGCGTAGAGTTTGTGTTTTTCGCCGTCAATCTCGTAGAGAGAGTAGTTGTCTTTTGTGTAGACGTTCACGCCTGGCGGTGGGGTGTTGCGGAGTGGACAGGCTTTCTACACCGCATCAGCTCTTCAGCCCACCCTCACATCCAGCGCATACCCCTGCGCAAGCTTACCAAGTGCCCAATAAACCCCACCAGCTCCTTACTATACTTGAAGCACCATTGGCACACATATAGCCGTTCCACACGTCGGCCAACGAGCTCCTCCGGGTAGAAAGACGGATACCAGGGCTGGATGAGCAGGGAGCCAAAGACGACTTCGAGGACGTTGGGGCCGCTGGGTGGTTTCTGTGACGGCTTTAGAGCGGGCGTTGAGGGCGTCGAGGCCATGGAGGCTACATCGGGGGCCATTGAACTGGTGACGACGCGTCGAGGGGCCGCCTTCACGTGCTTGTGGGGTTGCGAGCGCATAGCTTGGGCCGCGCTTTTGCATCTGGTTTAGCGCGACGCGAGGGCATGTGCTTGGACGAAGGTCCTACTGTACCTAGGTAGCTGCGGCTGAGGGGACCGCTAGCGTAGGTACTGACTGCATGCTCGCGCATGAGAACAGGACTTTCCATGTCAGCTGGACTTATTGATGACGGCATTAGGCTCCCGTCAAGGAACAATACATATTCCACGGCATTTCCTGCTAATTGCGTCTTCGTTGAGTCGGTTCAGCCTGTTCGTTCGAACCACACTATTCCAAGGCCATTCCGCGCTACTGTTACCGGTATGGCAGCCAACTTTCGTTACGAGCCACTAGTTGGGTCATACTCAACACGAGTAATTACACTCTTGCCAAGCGCTTCGAGAGAAGACAGAATTGAAGTTTGCATCGCTGAGGTCGATCTTGAAACACCGCCCCCATACGAGGCATTGTCATATTCATGGGGAGACCCCTCGCAGAGAGTCGCTCTCCAATGCCATGGGAAAGATTTGCATGTCACACCAAACTGCGAAAGTGCCCTCCGGCATCTGCGACGAGACAGCGGTGTCAGGACACTGTGGGTGGATGCGATTTGCATCGATCAAACATCAACGGATGATCGAAATCAGCAGGTTCGCATCATGGGTGATGTCTACTCGAAAGCAAGTCTGGTCCTTATCTGGCTTGGACCAGCTACTTCAGTCGAACCCTCTCTGTTCAGATTCCTCCGTGTCTTCGAGGGTATAAGAAGCATGGATCAGGAGACTCAAACACTCTTATCATCGCAGTTATATGGGGCTCTTCAAGGTAATGCTCCATCCCAGCGTCCATCATCCGCCTAGTCCGACACTAACTGCACTTTTTAGAGAGTGGTCAGCTGGATTATTTCGATGCCATATATCAGCGGTCATGGTTCCAGCGTATTTGGACTCTTCAAGAAGTAGCGTTGGCCGAAGAGTCCTTGGTCATTTGCGGCGATTCGACAATCTCCTGGTCGGTTCTTGTATATGCCATAGATCAACTAAGGGCGGCGGAGAACAGGATTGGCGTCTACGGAAACTTCTCTGCGTTCGATGCTGCCATGTCTGCGCACCAAGTCATAGTCCAGAGTCTTCTGCCAGGGCCTCAAATCAGTTCGGCTATGAACCCAAATGCGAATCAGCCAGTCACGCAGATCTTAACAATGTCTCTCCGTAGACGCGCCACCGAGCCCAAAGATTATATATTCGGCTTATTTTCCATCCTTCAACGACTGGGCGCCAACCTCCCGCCTCCGGACTATGAACGAGATATCAACCAGATATTTACCGAAGCTGCAAGGCTAGCCATTGAGAAAGACAACAGTCTTTGGGTCCTGGATTTCATTGATGGTATTGAAGAGAAGCAGCACTGGCCATCATGGGTGCCAACTTGGGTCGAGATCATGCGTCCAGGGCCCGTAGAAGTGAACGCATTCAATCCCGGTGCCGCTGGGAACTCTCGACCGCGATACGTCTTTTCGGACGATAGCAGACGTCTCATCCTTCGCGGCAAGATTGTGGATAGGATCATGGTAAAGGCAGAAAGGTCGCCATGGTCTGGTGTGCGGTTCCAATTGGATTGGGAAGACATGCTTACACCTAGTCTCCTGGAGAGAGAGAACTCGATCAAAGCCTTCCAGGAGTGGATAAAATGTTTCCACATCTTCAAGCGGATAATGCGAGCGAACAAATACGGGGACGATTTTCAGCATAACCTCGCCTTCGTCCGTGTACTACTGCAGGACTTCACCGTTGTGCCAGATAGCGCGAGGAATGTCCATGATCTCATACGCGGGTTTAGCAGTTGGCAGCGTTATCTTGGTGCCACGAATCCTGGCTCGAGCATGCCGATATCTCAACTCATGGCGAATCTCGAACCAACCTCTTACGATCCATCTTCGCTACCCGAATCGCTTAGGCATCTCACGAGGACAGACGAATGGATTATATACGAAGCTATTCAGCAAGACCCACTGGCAGCACTGTTTCATAATCACGTCGTACTTGCTACTCGCGCCAGGCTGTTTTTGGCAACCGAAAGCGGATATTACGGTACCGCTCCAGCGACTATCGAACGTGGCGACCATGTAGTCCTCGTCTCCGGTTTCCAAATACCACTGATAATGAGACCAACCGGAGAGGGAGCGGATCATTACAAACTTCTGGGACCAGCTTTCGTGCATGGTATGATGCATGGCGAGCTTTGGCCAGAAGGAGAAGGGGACTTGATGGATCTCACGATAGTATAGTCATTCAAGGCTTCTGCCGTTTGATCTCTTCATCAAGTATTCGTACCACCTCCAATCCCTGCCTCATCAATCAGACGGGTGCTATGATTGCACAGGCAGCTTTATGATTTGAACCGGACGTTCTAAGTGTGCATATAATATACATGCTGCAGCACGTAGCTTTGTGCTCTCCTCTGCTAAGATCGTCGCTAAGTTTGTAGCAAGCTGACAGCCTTTAATGAGCTAGTTGATTGCCAGGCTATTTGAGCTATGAGACTAGCAACCAAGGAGGTCTCGAACAAGTAAGCCTGCTTTTGAATCTGATTAGTTGTATGTGGAGTCTCAGCTATCTAGGGCGCTCCTCCGTTAACTACTATCCTGAACGGACGGCGTTTAAATAACGGTAAGATAGGTTAAGACATGCTCTAGACCAAATAGAATAAGCTAAGAATAGCTACATACTTGTTAGAGCTAAAAAGAGTTTTCGAGCATACATGCCTTCACGTTATAAGATTAGGAGAGAATACGACATGATATTCCGCGCGCATGAATCCTCCGGGGGGCGCCTTAGTGCCGCATGGCGATGCTACGATCGATCTCCACAACTAAAGCCACACGCGCCATCTGCCTTATCTTCACCTACAATTGGTTCAAACGGGCGAGGCGCTTCTCTTATCGGCGACTTGTCGCCGCAAGTAGCACTACTGGACTCAGCTTGTATAATAAGAACAGACATACATGTTTTAGGCCTCAGCTTTCGCAGCCACGATGGGTCAAGAACCATGGTTTTTCTTTTCTGGCTTCATGCACATGGTCTTTCTGCCTAGACATATGTCGAGCATACTATAAAGTGGAGGAGACGTAACAGGCCGTTGACGCATCGCCCCATCTCGTCACATTAAGAGTGTAAGTCGCGATGGACCCTCACCCTCTTAACTCCACGTTTCCATCGTGGGGAAATCCTGACTGGAACTCATACCCTAGCAATCTTACCTATCCCCTGTGGCGCAATGCTGCGAATCTCAAATTCACTAGTTGCAGCGAGGCTGCGTACATTTGGATGTTTTATACGAGAACATCACGCTCTCTGTGGCACGTAAATAGCAAGAAAGGAGACGACATACACACTATCGCGATGTACATCCTCAATGGTCTGGATACATATCTACAAGAGTATAACACAGAACCACCAATTTTTTCGGATATTACAGAATGGTTGTGGAATGACCCATATGTCGAAAAAGCCGTGAAGGGATATGCAGAAGGTGGTTGTCGCGACGATTTGTGCCCTTACTGGCGTTGGCAGGGCAACTCGGACATTGCTGGTGTTGGGGTACTTCACCCCTTGGCCGAAGAACTTCAACACAGATCTTAGCTGACTCACACAGATGCAAGCAACGTATATAGTACAAGCGATCCTCGTTACGCTGTGGATTTTGGCGCTTCTTGCAGTCCGTGCAGATTGGGTACCGGCAACCACAGATCGCTTGTCACTACTGTCCAGAACTTTATCAGCCGTCAGGCACTCGACTTCGACCTTCCTTAACGCCTCGTTCGTCTTCTCTATATCCATGCTATTCGCCGCCCTCGTCTCATTTGC
>JAESFQ010000842.1_pt1 | contig 11245 bp, 10 predicted proteins | sample 9269431 | NCBI WGS metagenome assembly JAESFQ01 (sample SAMN14502588, study PRJNA617103) | algae metagenome | isolation source: Plectolyngbya sp. WJT66-NPBG17 and co-occurring heterotrophs from well... | place: USA: Mojave Desert, Joshua Tree National Park, California | collected 2006-08-06
CTCTTGCGGCTGGCTCCGAACACACGATAAATACAAACGCCCCTGCTCGGCGCTCTACAGTGCAGACATTCTCCTTCCGCAGCGTGGAGCACCCTTGTCTCTCACCGGTACAGCGTCAGAGGTACGTGAAGGAGTGGCGGACGAGGTGCCCGCTGACAACGCCGCACTTGCTTTCTTCAGACCCCCGCCGCTAACTAACCGCCTTGCCTGCGCAGACATCCCACTTCAACTCTTCAACACCAACTCGCTCTCCCGCAACAACCGCGATACCCATACGTACCAACCACACATATACACACGACAGCCATGGCTCTCAAGCGCATTAACAAGGAGCTTACCGATCTCGGCCGGTACGTGACATCTACCTTCCCGCCGCCGGCCAAGGCTCGCTCTTTTGCTCGCATGGCATGGCAGCCACCGGATATGGGGCCCTACAACACGGCCGCAGCGTTGTGGCCTCGCAATAGTACGACGAGAGGATTATTTGGCTGACATGTTACCTCTAGTGACCCTCCCTCTTCCTGTTCAGCTGGCCCGATTGGAGATGATCTGGTACGTCACTCTTTGTGCAAGACACCCACAGGTGAAAAGGCGACGACGGCGACGCTATGCTAACCTTACGGATAGTTCCACTGGCAAGCAACCATCATGGGTCCTGGCGACTCACCATATTCCGGCGGTGTCTTCTTCCTAGCGATCCACTTCCCAACCGACTACCCCTTCAAGCCCCCGAAGGTCAACTTCACCACCCGCATCTACCACCCCAATATCAACTCCAACGGCAGCATCTGTTTGGACATTCTACGAGACCAATGGAGCCCTGCGTTGACCATCTCAAAGGGTATGTCATGGCAAACTCCCTGCAGCAAATCAAGAACAAGTCACTAACGAAAAATGCAGTGCTGCTGAGTATCTGCTCGATGCTGACAGATCCGAACCCTGACGACCCACTTGTTCCCGAGATCGCACACGTGTACAAGACCGACCGGTCCCGCTACGAATCGACGGCGCGCGAGTGGACCCGAAAGTACGCCATCTAGCCTGAGCGATAAGGATGGAGGACGGGCGGCAGAAAGCGTGGTTTATCGTTAGCATCTGCGAAGGGGGGTTATGACGATGGTTAGGAGCCGACTCTCAGGGGCATGATAGTGGCTGATGGGGGTTTTGACTTGTATTACGGCATGCATGCTGGACTGGGTTCATAGCACTGGCTATCATCACTCTTAGCAGAATAGGCTCGATTTCTTCACGGTTCTCTTTCTCTCAGCGATTGTGGAATTTGCACATGTGAGGTTTACAGGTGGCGCTATGTTTTTCCTTGTAAAGCTTCAAAACGAGCTTCTCCGTGACGCGGACTAGGTCTTTTTCAAGTCCTCGCCTTGTCCCTTCACGCCGTTGTTGTTCGTTTGTGCTTGTTCCTCGACTGCCGGCATAGCAGGAATGGAAGCCGCAGCATCGCCATGCTCTAGCACTAATGTCTTTTCCGCTTCATTTCTCAGCCGCTCCTTCACCTCCTCCGCAAGCCTCTGCCATTCCCTGTCCCGCGCCTCTCTCGCTAGCCGTTGTCTAGTCTCTTCCTTCTCCCTCTCTTTCTTCCGCGCCTCCGTATCTTCAGCTTCTACATCAACATCCTTTAGTGTCTCCTCGTCAGCATCTTTTGGAGGCTTTTCACCCACGGCCTGCTCTGGCTTCGACTGCCCCGGGCGATCCGCCTCTCTAACCGCCCTTGCAATGTAAGAAAGGTGCTTCTGTTCCTTGTCCATCAAGGAGCGACCATACTGTTGTAGTCTACGGCGGCGTTCGAGCTGCAGCATATACGAGCTGCCTACGAGAGGACCAAGTATAGACGGCCGTGTGTTGACCTTTGCGTCGAAAAGGAGTTGGTAGTGTAGCTCCCGCAGGGTAGCTTGGACGTGCTTGATGGCTATGCCTTTGCGACCGAGGTCATTGGTTTCGTCGGCGGGGTCGCGGAGGGAGAGCATGTAGTCGGGAAGGGGTTTGACTTCTCCATTCTAGACGGACGGAGATTAGCATGTAATGCGAAAAAGAAGCGGGTGACATTATACCTCCAGCTTGGCTCTTTGCGTATCAGTGAGGACAGGGTGTTTTGCCTTGTCGAAAAAGAAGGCGGGTTCGATGGAGACACCCTGCTTGGTCGTATCGAATTTACCCCAGAAGTCAAGGAAGTGAACAAGTGCACGTGCGGAATCTTTTGGCGGTTTTGGCGCATGCTTAATACTGGCGACTACCATCATGAAGAGCGAGTAGGACCCAAAGCCGCCCCGGAACACGTCCGACAAGCCTCGTACGTCGAAGATTGTCTTGACCACCCAGTACAGTTCTCGTAGGTAGGGTATCTCTTCCATGTAATCCTGCATGATAACTCTCGAAATCGACGTATCGTTTGCGAGAACTATCTGGATATCCAAGCCTGATTTCCGATCCTGTGCGGTGACGAGAGGGTAGCGTGCCTGACGAAGCGAGGGTAATAGGTACGCTTTATCCTTGCAGAGCCCTTGCTTGTATAACTTCTGTAGAGTCTTGATACCTACTCTTCGCTCTTGCACACTTGGCGGGAATTTTGCCTGCGCAGGATCCAACATATCGGACTTTGATAGCAGCCTGAAGTCTATGTCGGATAAAGGCATGGCTACGCCAGTTCGTTCCGAGCCGAACACTTCGACGCTGTACGTTGGAAGCCATTTTCGAACATGGCTGCGTACTTGTTCGATGAGGTGGTTTCGGGCGATGGTTTCATATCGATCGGGATTTGTGTATTTGTAGAATCTGGCAATCTCGGATTGCAACCTAGGAAATTCATTTAACATGCATTGCAGATCTGAAAGTGGCTTTCACGACCTACCGATCTAAGCCCGGCACCGCTGTCCTGTCCTCCTTCTTTAGACACCACGGAAGTGCACTTTCCTTGATAAGAGTCTTACTCACCATGGGCTTCACAACGACGCCCTTGTAGCTTTCCGACTTTGCGAACGCGCCTCTTGCATCGGCCAAGAGTTTCTCCGACTCGGCCTTGGAGGTTTGATGATTTGCTTGTTGTGCTTTCACATTTTTTGCAATTGCCGCCTCGACCTTGCTGGGCAGCCACCGCCCTTTGACCGTTGTCATCTTCCTGAATGGCAATGGCTCTGCGCCCGCCTTTTCTGCCGCCATTTTCGATGCCACTTGGGCATCACGGGGATTGCGAGCCTCTGGAAGACGCGGAGACTCGGCGCCGGTATCCTTACTATTGGCATTGGTGGCATGTTGCGCAACTTGTGTCGCAGTGGAGAGCTGGCGCCGGTCGCGGGGTTTTGACAGGCTGGCTTCGACAAAATGCTGCCATAGCGCAATTGACGGATTGAAGCGGTTCCGGGCGCGACATATTAGCCGGGTGCGCGAGGGCTGCATGAGGCCCGAAGTAACGACGACGACTCGCAATGCGGTCGCGGTGGTGGTCCTGCTCGCTCTACACGAATCTTCTGCATGCGTCTGCGCGTGCCCTGTGCCAAGCATCTAGTCCGCTTTTGGCCAACGAGTCTGCGGCGAAGGACAGGCACTCCCGCGGGCATGCTGCATGCGTAGTTCTGCATGCAATAGACCGCATTAACTCCCCCTTTTCACGCCCGAATGCGGCCCATTCAACTTTACCGCTAGCTCTGCACTTTCTAGTCGGCCTCTTCGTTGTTTCTCAGCCACATACAAAGATTCTCAGCAAATGGCGTAAATCCGGAACACCGTGCATATTCACCACCTTTGAAGACCCCAGTGGGGCTGATGGGACAATGTTGTTGGTCTTCCTTGAATCATGATCGTCCGCCGGTAGTTGTGCAGGTTATATAAGAGGTGATGAGATTGTAGTAAAGCAAGTATCACTTTGAGACAGTTTCTGGTGGTTATCAGTGTCGTGTGCTGGCAAGCCTGTAATTCAGTTCTGCGATAAAACGAGCCTCTCTCCAATTTACTAGGTCTAATTACATGCTCGGAAAGGTGATCTGAACGCCTATAATGCGTTGGGATTCCTGGTCGTCCGCCGGTGGCTTCTGCGATAATAAGGTTTTCTTACATTTGGGGAGCAATCTGGCTTTCTCTGATGTGTCTTACTATTCGCGCAACTTCAATCACTGCTCGCACAGCCCATTTACTCGTCACACAACCTCAATTAGGCGAGCCAACTAAAAAATGTGACGGATCTCATTTGACCATATACGAGACTTCCGGTGGTTTGCCGCGGTTCTATTGTCACTCATGACCTTTTTCCAATCGACCAGGCATTCCAGAGACTTCGGAGAGAATGTACGAGGCAAGTAGGAGACGTGAAGATGAAAGGAACGCGGTTGAAGGAGAATCAGGCTGTGATTAGGAAGCACCCTCTTGTCTCCTAGCTCTTCAGTTTCCACCGTCCATAATTACTACACATTGACACCAGGTCGGCCATGCTACGCAGCTTGGAAAGATACTTCTTTTATCTCCGTCACTTGCACCTCGGAAGTAGTAAACATATCACAACTAGTTTATTCGGCAACAATCATTGCAAAAGAATTTAATGCAAAGGCGAGAAATTCTCAAAGTCATTCTGAAGATCAACATAGTTTTGCTCATACCACATTTTCGAATCAAAGACCCCTTTTCATGAAAAATTTCAATGCTTCTTGATTGCGTTGTTTTCAAAGACGCCGCGATATTCGGCTCGCGTCTCCCTTCTCTTCCAAAGAGCGTACAGGCCATTAAATGTTACAAGTACAAGCAATGTGAAAACAAAAATAATTAGACTAATCAATGGCGCCAATATCGATAAGACAGTAAAACCGTACGACGCACGATTGAAGCGATCATCGTGTTGCAGCTGTTGTGTCGCAAGACCAACCTGCATCGCTGAGAGGACAAGGGTAGCGTAAACAATGATAGTTAATAGCCAAGCAAAGTTCCGCTGGACGAAGGTGCTGTATTCGTGATAACCGTATTCGTAACCACGAAGCAGATTCGTAATGCTAATAGTCTCAAAACAAAGCCGATATATCCAATTCAGACGGCCAAGTCGAAGTTCCCCATAAAGATATCGAGGACTAACGTTGGACAATCCATTATAATCTATGTTCGAGAGTACCGCTGTGCTGAAAGATGTCCAGAGTTCCCAGTTAATTTCTGGGGGGAGTAATCCCGTTGCCTGGGCAATTCGTAGATCGCTCTTATTGCAGATGAGCCAAAGATACGACAGAAGAAGTCCAGTAGCACTTTGATACAGCAGCTCGTCGTGACAAAGACTGTCTCTCCAGACGGTATAGTCGAAGATATATTCGGGAAGCGGCTTCAAAAAGAGACGCGACTTTATCCATGTAAGATGGAGGTCGGCTTGCTCTGTAACAACGACTTCCCGACCGATTCTAATCTGGTGGTGAAGTGTTCGAGCACACACGGGCAGACCGGCCAACCAAAGGTGTCGGTGGATAGTATTCAGTCGGGACACGTCCATATCAGACCTCAAATATTCGTTGAAAGCGGCAGCATTGGCCCGGTCGACTATTCTAAGAGCCCTCTTATGGTGATAAGTCGCTGGGACTCGCAGTGGCAAAGGGGGAACCGGCTGGCTCGGAGAAAAAAACTCGGGACTTTCATCCTGACGAAATGGCGGATTCAAGGTCCCCATACAAGTGTTTAAATTGTATTATCTGTCACAATTTAGAGGTAGGATGTCTAGGAATGCAGAAAGCAAGGAAAATCTGTTCCTAATTATATGTTCCTCTCATTAAACGTTTTCACGTGTCGACAGTGCAGTTATACCCCGCATATTAAGCCCCTCACATGCAGACTTGCCTATTGTGATATTACTCTAGCACTTTAGCATAATTAGGCTGCCCCACACTAGCTAATCAAATTAATAGCCCTAGCTAGACTACTTAGTAAGATAGCTTTAGCTACTCTAGCCAGGAGTAGATTATCCTAGCTAATTAGCGAAGAGTACTATTACGCTAATCTTAGCTAATATTACTTTTGCTATCCTGATATCACGATAGGCAAGCCAGCTCACATGTTGAGACCATCAAAGCTACGTACCAAGGTTTCTGCGTGTCTAGCGTAACCTACCACATGCCCAACCATCATGCCACCACCATTATTTTCACATCTTGAAACCACTTGTCACGCCACACCTTCAAGCGTTTCACATGCCCCCATGTGGGCGAACTGGCGTGCAAGGATTTCGACGCAGAATGGAGCGCTGTGCCCTGACTGTGGTGAGTGGCCTTGGAGACGGCTGATAAGCAGGCAAAGAGCATTGTGACCAACAACAATCTTTATGTTCGTTTTTCTACCCTGATGGCAAATTTAGATGCTCATTGTCACGTGCTCAACACCATGTTGGCGCCCGATCTATGGATCATTTGGACTTCCGGAGGTCGATAAATGGATCGCCTGATTAGAATATCAAAACTTCCCGACCATCCTCGGTATCAATAAACAAAACAAAGAACCTTGAAATAACAGGATCCAAAAGATATATGGACGCAGCAGGTTAATCTTAGCCCAAAACTTATATTGGTGAAGAGAATCCTGATTCGAATGCTTCCAAAATATTCGTCTGGAACTGGAACCGCGTCTCGATCCCAAGGAGTTCGTTCTGGTCAAGATCAACTCGCTCATCTTGAAAGGCCAACAGCAGGTCCGAAACAATCCGTTCGTAAGTTTCTCCAACAAAACTACGCAACTCTGGGCAACGACGCTCCAAGACAGCGTCTGCGAAAGTATGCGAGTCCAGATTCATGCTTCCATGCATCATCAACGAGAGTGGCTTCCACTGCCCGATTTCTAGGAGCACGATTCCCAAACTATAGTAGTCAAACTCGTGACGATATTTTTGGTTTGGCACATTCTTATAGTCCGGATGCTGATATTTCCAATATTCGTCTGGAAACTGCGCCGGATCGGAGAATTCGGCAACACCGTCGGGTCTTGAATTGCTGAATCCCACCACATAAGGCGAGAGGATCGTGTATTTTTCGGCATCGAATGGCTCTGAGGCGTCCTCATCGTCGGCCTTGGCTTCAGAGAAGAGCAGAATGTTGAATGAGTTAAATGCCTTGTGGTACCACTCGCCCTTGTGGAAGTCGAACAAAGCTCGGGTTAGCCGGTGTGCAAGTCGGACCCGGTCGTCAACGGAGGGAGGGAGGGAGCCACTGTCTTGCCAGTGCTGCAAAAGCCGATTCAAGCGACTGTATGATCGGCGATCCTGAACAGAAGGCGGAATGGCAAAGACGAAGCCGATTTGATGGGTTTTCTCGTTGTGACAGTACCCAAGGCATTCCAAGACGCATGCGTTCACTGGAGAGGGCCGCCTAGACGCCGTCCGGAGAAACTCAGTCAGCAGCTCCACTCGGTGGAAAAGTAAGTTGCCGATTTCTGTATCCCAGACGCCTTCGTACCGTTTCCATTCAACAAGCACTTGCCGTCGCACTGGAACTCCACTGTCGTTTTTGAAACTGCATTGACCAGTGCTTCTGAATGGTGACTTAGAAACATCAATCTTTAGCTCTTTGCCAATCTTAATGATAAGACGACTCGAAGAGTCTCTTCGCGCGTCAGATTTTTCCATCAAGAGGTTTATACGCTTCATGGCCGCCATAACTTCGATTCTCCGCACAGGCTCTACTTCTGGATGTCGATCCGTCTGGCTCATATGAACATCTTGCTGCAGAAGGCTAAATAGCAGAACGTTCTCCTGTACGGAACCCTTGATTTCTGGGAACAAGTTGGAAAGGGCCAATATGTTCTCTTGAAGCTGCCAGATCATTTTCGGACCATCAATTGAGTCTTTACCAGCGTTGCTCATGTCGAAGGACGCAAGTACCTGCTTCATTAGACCACAGATGTTGCGGGCAGCCGCGGTGCTGCTGAAAAGCTCGTGGAGTGGTAATCTCGATTCAAGGAGAGGCAAAAGGCCAACTCTGTACGCCCATGATTCGAAAAAACATTTCTGCACAGCAATAGACGAAATCAGCCGATTTGATCTTCCTTGAGCGTGTCCCAGTTGCTCAAGGATATCCGTAAATTTATGGAATATACGGGAGGCTAAGAGCGCAGCAAGCTCCCAAGGCCTGGCTGGTAAGACAGCTATGTCTGACGCCTCATTAGCACAATCCTTGTTGTTCGTTGCCACAATGTACGTGCCGGCTGGGATTCTTTTAGCCTCGTTGGGTCCTGCGATAGTACGAACCATGTTCGACAAAGCTTGGGCTACTTTATCAAAGTTCGGATCGTTGGAAGCATGGAACTTGTTTAGCCCCGAGTGATCCGCGATCAAAATATCGTTCAGTCGATTCGGAATTACCGCGGAGTCTTTTGAGACGATCTTCGTCACCATTAGTCGTCCATATTCATTGTCAAATTAAAACGACCAAGCACTCACGGCCGAGGAAAGCTTCGTGGGAAGGCCTTCGTAGAAGCAAAAGACTTCGAAATCTTCAAAGATGTCATTGAAGTTAGAAGCAAGTTTCATCAGCTCAGGAGACATTTTCCTCAAACTTCGTAACAACTCTCTACTTGACCCCGTCCCGATTGCTTGCGCAGCGGCAACAAGCATTTCGCCATATGCGGCGGCTGAGCTGCCATGATGAGGCGTACCAAGGAATACGACCCCTTGAGTCGATCTCCTAATGTCTCCGAAAGCTCTTGCCGCGAGCGTTGCTTTAACCAAAGCCTCTTTGATAACTATTCCGCCGAAAGAGTGGCCGAGGAATATGAGCGGCCGTCCTGCACAAGGACCAGTTCGGTTGTTCAAGAGTGCCACAAGGAGTTCTTGAGCACAGTTGGCGATATCACGTTTCGGAGCTTTTATTAAGTAGTCTGAGCGATATCCGAAGGTGAGGATCCGGCAATTGGGCAAACGACGCGGCAACAATTCTTGAAGCCAAATGATAGGTTGAGGGTCCTCTTGGTCAGCAGACATCCTTGGTGCCGGCCGACCCGTCGTCTTCTTTGGTTTTCCGACCCAAGTCCAGTACGGATTTGCTGCCAGCCCATGGACAGCAACAATGCTGAGCATTGTTAGGTGCTTGACTATGCGGTGAGGATGGTTGTACTCACTCTGCCAAGATTTCTTGACCGTCCTGTGGGCTGTACCATTCTCTAATTCCTAAGCAGCTCTCGCCGAGTTTGTCCTAGATGCTTTGTGAATCTGCTGTATCGAAATTGCACATGAGCAAGCTCACCATCACTGTTATGGGTTCGCCCCTAGTTAAAAGAACAAAATGAGCTCAAGGCAGGCCGAAAAATCGCGCACGATAAGGTGTTAGAGCAGTGTGGTTTCGTGCAAAGCAAAGCACAAGGAAGGCGAGTAGACCTCACCGGAGGAAGTTATAATAGATAAGGCTCTAGCACCACTAGAAGAGACGGGGGACTAGGCTGGATGGTTGACGCGATATCACGCCCTCATTGAAACTGCTGCATGCGATCAAATGGGCCGACTTAGCCCTGCCTCTTGGACTCTTCACCATCGACTGGGCCGCGTAATATTTGTGTGCCACCTAAGTCTGGTGTTACGCTCAATGGGCGGCATCTCGCTTGTATCAGCATATGATTGGGCGAATGATTGCCTTGACCCCTCTCAGGCTGAGACTCAGCCTGTTGCCTTCACCGGTGGTGTGAGAGAGAAGAACCCATGGCCAGACTTGCCTATTGTGATATCACTCTAGCACTTTAGCACAATCAGGCTGAGACTCAGCCTGCTGCCTTCACCGGTGGTGTGAGACATAAGAACCTATGGCCAGACTTGCCGATAGCGAGAGGAGTTTCTAGAATTATAGATAAGCGATCGCATTTCACAAGGAAAATCGCCTTCTTACTTTTGCAATCATGGCAGGACTTGCCCTTCCCCGTCTGCCTGCCTTTCAAGGTGCTCGAGGGTTGATTGAAGCGTCGACGGCAGAGGTTGCAACCCAAGACCTTCACTACGACTTGCTCTCATTTTTCTCCATCGCCCAGAAGCTTGGTGTGAACCTGATCAAAGTTACATGGCAACCTGGGCTCGATTGCCTCGGAAGGGGCGCGTCTTCAACTGTGCAGCAGGCGCTGATAGACAAGAGACTTCATATGGCTTTCAAAAGGTCCGTTTCATCAAATGATGATTTCAGCATGGACACAGAGAAGCAAGAGAAGGAAAGGTTTCGGGGACTTATCCTCGAAATGATCGCCCTGGAAATACTGCGCGAGAATCCTCATGTCATCGATCTTTTAGGCGTAACGTACGAGACCTCCACAAACACTCATCAAGTGTGGCCAGTATTGCTGATGGAACGATCGGAAATGGGAACAATGGCGCAGTTCCTCGCATCCGACGAAGGTCGGCAGCTGGACGACATGGCGAAGCTTCGTCTATGTATTCAGATTGCTCACGCGTGTGAGGCAATGCACAGCCTCGGTGTGCTTTACGCTTCCCTCTATTTGTGACATTGTTAATAAATATTAGGTATCATCCATGGGGATATCAAGCTTGAAAACGTACTCATTTTTCCAAACAGGCAAGAGAGCCTTGCAGATAGTGGCGATCAAAGTTCGGACCTCGGTCAAGACGCCTGGATGGCTAAACTCATTGATTTTGGATACAGTTGCCTCGGTGTTTCAGAGTCACAGAAGGTCCGGCTTGCGAGGACGCGCCCATGGCAAGCGCCAGAACACCGTATCAACGAGTTTTTCACTCTTCGCGATGCTAAGAAGATGGATGTCTTCAGCTTCGGCATGCTCGTATCCAGAATATTTCTAGGCGACGCACTGACATCCATCATGGGTCTCACGCCCGGATCAAATGGACTTATAGACCAACAGGTCCTAGACGGGATTGACTCACTCAAAGCAGGTCCAAAGTTCCTTGAGCAGGTACTCTTATATCTGCGACAAGAGTCTGCCTTAGCCACACCCATCATGGAGCTCCTGTTACGCTTATTTGAGCAGACCCTCCATCATGATGCCGGCAGTCGCGTAAAAGAATTTGGCGACGTACTAGCCATACCGACCGACTGTGTCGCTGCATCGGATGGAGCCGGCGAATCTAGTCGCTCTGACTATGAGCCGCCCAAGCGTGGCTCCTCTGAATTGCGGTCCGGTACTTTAGATGGGTTCTCTCATTCGATCCTTGAGGTTGGTCTCACAAGAGTCATAAGTACCTATTGGAACGCGAACTAACTGGGATAGATCGGGGACTGTCTGGCCGATCTTGATGACGAAGACTACCTTTTGCACAAATCTCTGCTCCATGATT
>JAESFQ010000843.1_pt1 | contig 11242 bp, 10 predicted proteins | sample 9269431 | NCBI WGS metagenome assembly JAESFQ01 (sample SAMN14502588, study PRJNA617103) | algae metagenome | isolation source: Plectolyngbya sp. WJT66-NPBG17 and co-occurring heterotrophs from well... | place: USA: Mojave Desert, Joshua Tree National Park, California | collected 2006-08-06
CCAGACAGTCACCTCTGCAGAAAAAGCATAAGCCGCCGCCATGTCGCATACCGGTACCATGCGGGGAACTCCCAAGCCTACAAATCGCAACCAGCCCCAGCAATTCCCCCACAGCCCATCCGGAATCCCACGACCAGCTCTCGAAACGCATGCCTCTCATGTTGCTCAGAGCGATGCGGGCGCCTCTTCGCTCAGCGCCAGTCGGGCCAAAATGTCGAAGCGCGACGACGTAAGCTGCCCTGCTCGCCGTGTACCGCTACATACTCATCATGCCTAGGCCATCCGCCGAAAGATTGAAACCGACCTCAACAAGAAGAAGAACCCCAGCGGCCGAGTGCGACCCTCCAAGAAAGCCCCGCCAGGCACCGTCCTTGCCCTGAAGCCCTCCCCCGCGCTCCAAATCAAGCCCTCTACCTCAGTCGCCGAGGCGGCCCAGTTGATGGCAGCCAAGCGGGAGGACTGTGTCTTGGTGACCGACGACGATGACCGTATCGCAGGCATCTTCACCGCCAAAGATTTGGCCTTTCGTGTCGTTGGGGCTGGAATCAAGGCTCGCGACGTCACAATTGAAGAGATCATGACCAAGAACCCCCTTTGCGCAAAGACCGACACGAGTGCCACCGATGCTCTGGATCTCATGGTCAGAAAGGGCTTCCGTCATCTCCCAGTCATGGACGAGAACCACGACATTTCCGGTATTCTCGACATCACCAAATGTTTCTACGACGCCATGGAGAAGTTGGAGCGCGCATACGCCTCTTCGCGCAAGCTGTACGACGCTCTTGAGGGTGTGCAGGCCGAGATGGGCTCCAGCCAGCCGCAACAGATTATTCAGTACGTCGAGGCTATTCGTCAGAAGATGTCTGGTCCTACTCTCGAGTCTGTCCTGACGGGACTTCCGCCAACAACTGTATCCGTGCGCACCTCGGTCAAGGAAGCCGCTGCTCTCATGAAGGAGAACCATACCACGGCTGTTCTGGTCCAGGACAACGGCGCCATTACAGGCATATTTACAAGCAAAGATGTTGTTCTGCGTGTTATTGCCGCGGGGCTTGACCCCATGACTTGCAGTGTTGTACGAGTAATGACTCCTCATCCCGACTTTGCGCCCATGGACATGAGCATCCAGTCGGCTCTGCGCAAGATGCATGGTGAGTGACTCCAGTCCAAGGCTTCTTAGGTAATGGCTAATGTTCTGCAGACGGTCACTACCTCAATTTACCTGTCATGAGTGATGCTGGAGAAATTGTGGGCATGGTCGATGTTCTCAAGCTGACCTATGCCACTCTTGATCAGGTACGTTCAGTTCTACGCTGAAACATATTTCTGCTGACTCCTTCAAGATCAACAACATTAGCACAACAGACAGTGAAGGTCCCGCATGGAACAAGTTCTGGCTGTCTCTGGACAACGAGACCGAATCGATGATGTCGGGTGAGGGTGGAAGCCGTGTCCACGCCCACCGCTCATACGTCTCACACAACGATCGCCCTGGCCTGATGGATCGTGGCGATAGCGTGCTACCCAACGAGTCTGCCTCCCATCACGGGGACTCTCCAGATCCGTCTGCTGTCGCCAGTATTCCTCCTTCTCACATAGAGGATATGCCATTCCCTTTCAAGTTCAAGGCTCCGAGTGGTCGCGTCCACCGTCTGCAGGTCGTCGTATCTGCCGGTCTCGAAGAGCTCATCCACAATGTAGCCAACAAGCTCGGCGGCGAGGTCGAAGCCATAGGAGGCGTACCGAGCTTTGATGACGGCAAGGTTTCTCGCGCTGGCTTTGCTTTGAGCTATCTCGACAACGAGGGCGACACCATCTCCATCACCACCAACGATGATCTTGTCGAAGCTGTCAGTCTATCCCGTATGGCGCATCGTGAGAAGGTAGACCTCTTCGTCCACCACCCTGAAAAAGCCCCAATGTCTGCTGAGGTGAACCCTCAACCTGCGTTGCCCAAGCCCGTTACACCACCTGAGTCTACTCTTCGCGAGCGCAAGCAGTTCTTCGATGAGGAGGAAGAGAAGCCTAGATCAAGAGGCCGTAGCCAACCAGTACCTCTCTCGCAACAGCCAGAGATCATTGCTGGCGTACCAAACGACCTCCTCCTGCCTGGAGCCATCGGTGTGCTGGCCGTTGTCATTGTCGGTGTCTTCGTTCTTGGCCGCGCTAGCCGGTAAGATCTGGGAGTATGTCAAGTAATACGCGTGGAGTATGAGCGAGAATGCATTGTTTCCTTTGTAAGCATCTGATATCCCATAGATCCCTGGGTATTTCCTAGCAGTTTTGGTATCAAATTGAATACACTATACTTCCATGAGTGCGTGACTTTACACCAAAAGGTACATGTGGAAAAGACGTGCCGAGTTCAAATTTGAGTAATTAAATGTCTAGATTTACTTTGTGCTCGCTAGAAGTATCGCGTGCCTCGCAGTTGACGTGAAGCCGGGAAGCATCTAACGTTCGAGTGGTGTCGGACAATTTATGTGTTGTGAATGCCGCAAACAAATCCATGTAGTAAAAAAGACAAGATATATCTCTGAGTTTTTCGACAAGGCACGCGCTTGTGGCATTTCTGGCTTTCGCGACGGCCCTAGAGGCGTGACTACTATACGTTCTCGCCACATGTAAAATGATGATACTCATGTACCAGGAAATAACCGAACTAGATTAACAAACCCTCCTCTAAAGGTGTTCACCATCTTGTATGTGAACAGGCTAATTAAAGGGAAGATTATGTAGACTTCTATTGGGAGTTTGAATGATAATCTATGCCGGAAAAGCCTCTTTGTAGATGCATAGGCGGTATACATTGCGACACGAGATGTCTTTCTTCCGTGGCGAGTGCACCTGTTCTTCACCACAACAGGCGTCGACGAATGGGTCAGCCGTACATCATACTCAAAGCCAATATGATGGCTTCAGAAGGATTCCAGATGAAGACACACGAAGGCGCATATTACTGATGCTTGAGTAATCACCACATCCACACATCAAGAGGCTCACCTCATCCTGACGTAGAATACGGACGTCTGGGCCTCGAGTGAATACCATGCTGAGTCTGCATGACCTCTTTGTGATGCTGTGCGGATGATTCTCAGCTGCATGCGGCTAGCGGGTAATGCGCCAAGTGATAAGATTAGATCCGCCACCTCGCTAATGCGAATTTCGACACATTCGTGGGTGCCGACTTCACGAATCGACGTCAGGAACGACTCTCAACGACAACACTCCACTGCTGACTTTTAGATACCAAATCTGTAGTACGCTCTCCGTACCCCGCCCACTCAATCTACCGCTTACAAAACTCGATAGAATCAGCAATCATGGTCAAGAAGCGCGCGTCCAACGGCCGTAACAAGAAGGGTCGCGGCCACGTCAAGCCGATCCGTTGCTCCAACTGCTCGCGATGCACACCCAAGGACAAGGCAATCAAGAGATTCACCATCCGCAACATGGTAGAATCTGCTGCGATCCGTACGTCTTACAATCTCCATCGAACCGCACCGCGCTGGACTCGACAGGTTACAAGGGGGCGATTCAAGACATCCAGGACTAACAATACATAGGTGATATCTCTGATGCCTCAGTCTTCCCTGAGTACACCGTCCCCAAGATGTACCTGAAGCTCCAGTACTGCGTCTCCTGCGCTATCCACGGCAAGATCGTCCGGTATGTCCTGTTCGCTCCAGGATCTAGAGAACTGTCTCTAACACTCATATAGTGTCCGCTCCCGTGAAGGCCGCCGAAACCGCGCACCTCCCCCACGCGTTAGGTACAACAAGGACGGAAAGAAGATCAACCCTAACCAGGCCGCTGCTAAGACTACCACTGCTTAGATAGAGTGTGGTTCAAAACTGGAATGATCACGGCGCTTGGTGTGGGGTCTTAGGGTTCTTTCGGAATGTCATACTGGAAAATGCATGGATCCAGAAGAAAGGGCGGGCCAAATGACGAAATCATGGTTAATGCTTGCTCGGGAATGCCTGCTTAAGCAGCACCGGGAGCTAGCTATGAACTTGTAAACGAATATCCAAGTCGACTTGCACCACCTCCATGTCCACCTCGGTGATGTTCGTTGGGTGTTGATTACGCATACAGTCGACGAATGAACGAGCTCACATTGGCATCCGCAGTGGCAACGCAATACAGGTGTCACTGCATACGTGATGAGGAACTGCAATATTCTGTTCTTTGTTTCGCCAATCTGTACCAAATGATTGTCAAGTGTAACATGTAGTGTCATCTCAGTCATTCCGCTTCTTTCCTTCACCCAGATCACCTCCATCGTCGAGACTCTTCCCATTCGCCGGTTCGGGTTCGGTGGTGTCCCAATCTTCCGCATTTTCGTCCCATCTCTCAAGTTCTTCATCGACAGTAGGTCTGACTACACCGGATTCCTGTCCCTCGACATTCTCACCTAACTCAATGTCTCGCTCCTCGTCTCCAGCGACGGCTGTGTATCCGCGTGCAGCTCGTTTGCGCTCGAGCATACGTTTATGGTACCAATTGCATAGGCCGAGAGCGAGGAGCGAACCGAGGAGGTTGGCTACAATATCGTAGTAGTCAAAGTCGCGATGTATCTGCACGTCTATTAGCTCCACTCTCTCTTTCCATATCTTCCCGGGGTTGACTCACAGGCAACAACCCTTGCACAACCTCACTGGCGACCCCAAGACCAATTGTGCACACCGTAAAGGTAAGTTGCAGGACCTTTCTCCGACTCGTTTCCAGTATCCAGTAGAAACATAGTGTGAGTAGGAAGAAGGCGATGAAATGGAGCGCTTTATCCGATTGCTTGTACGAGGGGATTTTGTAATCGGGTGGGGAGAAGCCGGCGCCAGCGCTGATGAAGATTAGGGCTACGAAGGCGCCTGTACAGACGTTAGCTTGCTGCTGACTGAAAGCTGAGAGCAAATCCAAAGAGTGCGCCCAGTGTTTGCTTGAGCTTCGCGCTTCGAGCTCTCTGTCGTATGGGACGAGCAAGCACTACCTACCAGCGAACGGTTTCCGGATGCGCATCCTGTGTTGGTTCAACAGCGGCTATGAGCGGTCAATGTTCATGTTCAGCTCTTGGGAATGGAGAGTTGCTGTCGGCGGGCGGCTGGCGCTACCGAACGTTGCCATGCAGCCGCGAGCTGGCATTCTGGCGGGACTGGCTTGCAGAAAGCCACTAGCCTATTACCGTATTACCGTTGTCGATCACGTGTGGAACCTGTGAAAATCGACAACCTAGGAACCTGCGGGTAGCAGCGGGTAGTTTGATTGACCCCAGGTCGGTATTTTCTGTGTACCTGACGCTATTTCTGCTTGGTCGCGTTTTGAGGTTAGGTTTGGAGTAGGAGGTCTCGGCGGCGCCCAGGGGAGATGCGTGATGATGCTTGCTTGACAGTATTCCTCTCTCCCAAACGTAGGGTAATGAGTCTGCAATAGCATATGGCCTTGGCTAAGTCTTTGACAGTTCATCATATGCGATCATCATGAGGGCGTCTGCAATGAAGCTTGTGTTCACTGGGTTGCATGGTACATGTACCCTAAAGGCATTCGCCATGTATTACACACGGCAAGCATAGCGTATGGCCCGGTAAATCCCCTCAATGTATATTCTCAAATATGGAGATGACCACGGGACGGAGAGGTTCTTCGGATTGGTTCGGTGTCTCAAGTCAGAAAACGAGGCTGTAGTGTAAACGTGATCTATGTACTAGCAGCCATTGGAGCCATGTCGGGGCGTGCAAGGCGACTCAAAGTCGAGTCGAGACGGGCTGTGATGAAAACGAGTTAAAAGTTTCACGATAGCAGCGCTATAACCATGTATGCAGCGGTTCCAGCGTTTTGATATCGGGGATGTGGGTGATCCATGGGGTCGTTGCGGGAGCGTAGCGAATTAGAGCTAAAGGCGTACTGGAGAAGGGTTAGTGACCACCTGCAACTCCGATCTTAACACAACGACAGACCTCACAGGCCGCATCTTTGGCCATCAAGACGCGAGCCCCTAGACCCTCTTCCATCTCGCAGTCATCGGCTACCCACTCGCTCGACATAGAACTTCCTTCCATGCTGGGTTTTATCGCATTGCGACACCTGGACCAGTTGGGACGTCGCCCTGCTGGCAGGCCTTCCCCGTGAGGCCGCGAACGCCAAGACCCCCCACAGCCGACGACGACGATGTCCTTCAGCGCTTCCCCATATCCTCCATCATCGCGAGAACGTGCAAGCCATGCCCGCCACCTGCATCAACCGCCCAATGCGATCCGTTTACGCACACCTAATGCGACCCTGAATGATGAGGCGGTCATGTCAAACGCCCCCAACGCGATCAACCTGGGGGATGGAGACATCGTTGGGGAGGAAGACCCTCGCGCGGCGCGATGGCGCGAACACTACCTACGCACCGAAGCGCGTCTTTCTGCAGTACTCGGCGGGACATACGAAGGTGATGCTATCGATGCCCTGGACAACGAGCCGCGCCCGTCATCCGGGGATGCGGCGGCGCATGACGCGCGACCGGCCATCACGCCGAAAAAGTCAACCCGCACAATCGACGAGGACGACTACGGCGACGATGACGAAGATGAAGACGACGATGATTCCCGCACCTCACCATTACACTCGAAAGGCGCAGCCAATGGCGTTGCTGCTGCCGCTCCCACCACGCCAAGCCTCCTCCGCGTTCCCTCGATATCGAACAAGTCAGGTCACGACCGGACCGGTACACCTTCGTCGGATCACACAAAGACATCAGATGACGTGCGCAAGAAGCTACAACAGGACAAAATTGCGACCGAGGAGGCGGCGAGACGCAGCTTCCAGACCATGTTCTACCCACTGGAAAGCGATCGTGACGCGATGCTAGAGCAGCAGAAGCTTGATGAGCTCGACCGCCAAGTAGAGATAGAAACCTCCTGAACCTCTGCCAATGCACCCCCCAACAGCTCCGTCACCGCCCCCCAGCAAGGCACTCTGAGCACAACTAACCTTGGCGCGTCCAGTCTTACCCTCAAGCACCTCATCTCCCGTATCGACGCGCAAAGAGACCGAGTTCACGCGACCGATGCGCAGCTGCGAAGCCTCATAAGCGAAGTCCGCAAGAATAGGAGTAAATGGGCAAATGAGGATAGAGTTGGGCAGGAAGAACTATACGAGAGCACCGAAAAGGTCCTTATGGAGCTCAAGGCCAACGAGCATGCCCATCCCTTCCTCCAGCGCGTCAACAAACGAGAAGCTCCAGACTACTACAACGTGATCAAGCACCCCATGGATATTGGCACAATGATGAAGAAGCTCAAGCAGCTACAATACAAGTCCAAGAAGGAGTTCGTCGACGACCTCATGCTCATATGGTCCAATTGCTTGAAATACAATGCGGACCCGAGCCACTTCCTCCGGAAAAAGGCCTTGCATATGAAAAAGGAAACGGAAAAACTCGTACCTCTTATTCCTGACATCACCGTCCGCGATCGCGCAGAAGTCGAGGCGGAGGAGCGGAGAATGCGTAATGGCGATGCGGACGCTGACGGCGCTGATGACAGCGAAGACGAAGAACCTATCATGGCCTCACGGGGTCGAAAGGCACCTAGCAAGGGAGGTAAGGGCTCAAGTACAGCAAGAAAGGCCCCTCCAGCAGGTCTGGAAGATACGCCGGGCCCAGAAACCAAACCGCCAGCTCCATCTCTCAACAATGTAGTATCCAACCTGAAGAATGAGTTTCTACGGGCGGACTCAGAGATGGAAGGCAGCGTTAACGGCTTTTCAACACCTCCTCCACCTGGTACCTTGACACCGCTAGGGCCAAACAGTATTTCACGAAACGGCGTGAATGGCAGTCAAGCGGACGTATCAGAAGCCGATGGCACCGGTGTCTCGGTCAGTGACGTTTTGGAAGAGGATGCAGATCTCGATGACCTGGAGTATAAAACATGGAAACAAGTGACGAAGAAAGACCGAGCAATCATTGCATCAGAAAGGCATAGGCTTTTTCGTGATGACCACCTACAGCCAGACGAGCCTGCTATTCTGCGCACCAAAGCTGGCATGAGAAGATGGTTACGGCACCGAAAGCAAGCTATCGAGGAAGAGAGTGCAAGCGGTGCTGTCTCCGCCCCAGACGGTAAAGACGGCGTTCAGGCCACGGCTGGCGAGTCACTTGCCGAGGGCATCGAAGGCGAAGAAGAGCGCCAGATTCCTGATTATTACGACCCTGTCTGCGCCATCCCTGACCTTTCTGAGCGCCTGCAATGGGTCGAAGACGCCGAAGGTCACGTCATTCCACAGGCTGAAGAGTACATGCGTATTCTGCCAAAGGGACAGTTCGTTTCACCAGACAGTGCGCTGGTGCACAAGTTCGATGACAACAACCACACACTGCAAGAAACCAGGAAGATATGCGCAAAGATCGGCATCGTCAAACAGATGCAAATTCAGTCGCAGGTAGGTCCTTTTTTGAACCGATAAGGTGTAGATCCACCACTGACCTCCGTAGTTGTACCAAAATCAGTTCCAAAGATACGAACCGCAGCCTTTCCACGAGGCAGACATTGAGCCAACAGTCACGTCTGAGGATGGGCCGATCATGGCTCCTTATGTCTGTCGTGCCGCTTTACAACGTAGCGTCGGCAAGGTCTTTTATCATGCTGGTTTCGAAGAGTTCCAGCCATCAGCTCTTGATGCCGTGACTGACATTGCGGCGAAGTTCTTCCAGAATCTCGTTGCAAGCCTAGGAGTATATCGCGAGGCGCCGAAGATGAAGTCGGATATCCCCATCACCCTTCCCAACGGTCAGATCACAAGCTGGACGCCACGCTTTACCCAGGAAGAAGCTGTGCTTCACTCTTTGCACGCAAATGGCGTCGATCTGGAGTCTCTAGAGACTTACGTCAAAGACGATGTCGAGAGGCTTGGTACAAAACTTGGTGGTATGCATGACAGGATGCGGTCATACTACGCGGAGCTTCTACGGCCAGCTATGGATAACGCTGGCGCTGATGGTGCCGGTGCCTTCAACGACGGTAGTGAGCAGTTCGTGGGCGGCGACTTTGCTGAAGACATTGGTGAAGACTTCTTTGGTTTCAAGGAGCTTGGTCTTGACATCGAGTTTGGGCTCACTTCCAGTGTGCCATTGCATTTACTGCAAAACAGAGTGCACAATGCGTATGCTAGACAGGACAACAGGTACGTTGGGCGATTTGCTTCAAGCAGAATTTTACTAATATTTACAGCAATATCGCTACCACTGGTGTCATCATGCCTGAGCCGCCGAAGTTCGAGCCCGTCACTATACAGACCGCTGAAAACCAGATCGGTCTTCTCCAACACTGGCTCCTCGGCAAACTCCGTGACAACAATAGCCAGCCGCTCGTCGAAGATGACGACCTTCCTCCAAAGCAGCGATTCCCTAAGCCGCGCTTGCCACCAACAGGCAAGATCTCCAGTCCCCGGAAACGCCCTCTTAGGGAGCAGCAGCAAATGGCTCGTAAGAAGCGCAAGCTGGATGAGGAGAAGGACGAAAATGGTAACGAACAAGTTGGGTTTATGAAGGGCATTGGCAAACCCATTGGTAAACTGAAGCTTGATCCGGTGCAGAGAGAGAACCATAGCGTGCAAGAGCCGGAGAAAGAGGACGGTAGCGCGCATGGTATGCCGAGCCCTCCCGAATCTTTCTAGGAAGACTCTGCTGAATGGACGCAGCGATCTTCCATAATTACAGGTGACAGGAAGCCGTCTTTCGCATCCATTGTTTTATTTATCGACTCATCTCTATTTCCTTTACGCTTTCAACGACCGCCTTCGGACTATGCTTTCGGCATCCACTTTCGCGGATCGTATCCGTTTTACGGCGTTTGTCATTTCTCATTCACTTTGCTCATCATTTTCCGGTGGGCGCAAATTTGTCTTACTACACTGGGAAGGCGGTATGGCTCGTCCTTGTATACCCATCCTTGCATTGTGCGCAGTGGCCTTTTGCGCAATTTTAGGTCGCGTGTTTGCGACGTCAGTTTGATCTCATGATGGGCTGGCTTTGGGCTTCGTACTTTTCTCCTTGTATATACCAGGTCCATGAGCTTAAGAAGGCGACCACGGCGCATATGGGGACTTGTGGTATCTCAATGCTACTTTCTGACCACATGGTATTGTTTACTGAGTGCGTGATTCTGATAACGTGTTGCTAGCGAGGTGGTGAGGCTGCTCTGTTGGAGATCTGGTGTAGATATGCACATACTAATCAGATATGCAACGACGCGGCGCATCTGGGATTCCGTTACCGTTGTATACACCGCAGTGTGGTCGCCCGGACACCGAGATTACGCTACAGGATGATCGCGCGCAGACAATGCAGTCGGCCCATTACATTATGAAGAAGAATGACATGTACGCAAGTAGCCAGCTTGCCCGCTTTTGAGCACACGCTGGAATAGGAACGCCTTCTTTTCACGTTCACTACTGCTGTTGCGGAATTGGGCCGCAGTACGATCGTGAAACTCGTAAGACCAAGCACGTAGTTTGCGAAAGTTACATGCTAGCTTCTTTTGATGAGTTCAAGACGCTCCCCTAAGGACTTGTATCATCTCCCGGAACCTAAGAAGCTCGACGTCTCCCTCGGAAAGCTGCCTTGACAGAGTGAATAATATTGGCCACCTTGCTCGAGTACTTTCCGAGTCTCACGCAAGTGCACGAAAAGGCATAGGTGAGCGTGAAAAGTCGTAATTTCAATGACGCGCACGCAAGCCTCCAAAATCATAATGTCTGTTGAGGAGTGAGAACGGAGTTGGTGATAAACCTCGATTCGATAAGTGGTCGAGCTGAAATTGGAGGTTGTTATTAGCGCAACTTCTTTTCCCATCTCTGCGCGGACCCATTCCCACTTCCCACACCTCCGCTTTGGAACGACGTCTGCATCATAATTCGACGCAGACCTCAATTCAAGTCAGCTGCGTATTTTCGCCAAGTCGTTGCCGCCGCTCGCTTTGTCGCAACTGGCGACGTTGCGAAGTCTGAGCTAACGTGCCACGAGACGTGGATCATCTCGGATGGACTTGGATCTCTTCTGTCACTTCACGACACCGACTTTCCTCACGACATTCATCAACCTCGCGCGCATCTCCCCGCGCCACTTCATTTCATACTTCTAATCGGTTCAATCTTTAATCGCGCATTCTTGGGTCGGCATCATCAACCTGCGTCGATTTCTCTAATCTGTTCTTGCGCATCTCACAGCCGCTCAACCTTGGCTACCATTGTACCTTTT
>JAESFQ010000844.1_pt1 | contig 11239 bp, 11 predicted proteins | sample 9269431 | NCBI WGS metagenome assembly JAESFQ01 (sample SAMN14502588, study PRJNA617103) | algae metagenome | isolation source: Plectolyngbya sp. WJT66-NPBG17 and co-occurring heterotrophs from well... | place: USA: Mojave Desert, Joshua Tree National Park, California | collected 2006-08-06
AGCGTGAATTGGGCGTACGATATACATGTTTTCCGCTATGCGCGCCAACACGACGCAGAAAGCCTACGACGAGGCGTTCCTAGCCTGCTCGACTGCAGTATACTTTGAGGGCCAAGTCAGTACCCAACCACCTGGCAAGTGTCGCGTATCCTCCACAGTACTGACAAAACGGCATATAGAACAATGAGAAAGAGGCGCTGCGATCGTGGAAAACCGCCCTCGACCACATTTACTGCCATAATGCTCGTCGCAACCCCTCGACCTACCGCCCCGCGTCGGAAACGGAGAAGGCACTTATCGAATCGCTGCGTCAGTTGGAGCTGCAATGCAAAGAGCGTGTAGATCTGTTGGAAGCGATGAAGAAGAGTCGGGAGGAGTCGAAAGAGAGCCTTGCCTCGCTGTCATCAGATAACGATGCACCAACACCACCACCTCACGGCGTGCCCCTGTCGCAGAACAATACAAGTGCATCTTCGTCATGGCTCGGAGGTGGATCTATACCACCCATAGAGTATACTGATCTCTCAAGACCACCGCCATTGCCGTATCGTCCTGCGATAACGCCACGAAAGAGCTCCGCTACCGGGTCCGTACGCGGGAACAGCTTGACGCAGACTCGGAGTGCATCGACGCTATCTCCAGGAATAGCGGGAGAGCAGAAGACGCGTACACCATCTCCAGAAAAAAGTGGTAGAATGCTACGAACATTGAGACCTGGGAGGGAGAGCAGGCCATCTTCAGCGAAATTACCCAACGCGATGAGAAGCCGCCCAGATGCTTCAAAAGCGGCTACTCAAGCGTGGAGCGTTAAAGCCACGGCAACCTCCATTCGACCAGCGTTGGTGGCTTCCAATCCATCCACCAGTTCTCTTACACCCTCGGCTCGCTCGTCTGTCGATAAGCCGGCTGTTGAAAGACCGAATGCGTATTGCCCGAAGCCCGAAACCCAACAACCGCCCGTACAAGCTCCATTCTGCTTCAGAGCCGGTGAAGGCTCAGCATCAATTCCATATGCGGTACCACCACCCGGGAGCGAAACCGACCCGGAACCGGTCAAAACCCCTGCACCCGAGCGAACAGCTCCGACAATACCTCGAAAGCCAGTAGATTTGAGTCGGATGGCCAACGCGCAAGGAACCACTACCGCTCTACCATCGTACCGGAAGGAATATCCAAAGCCCACGCCAGACCCTCGATCTTTTGCTGCGTCTGCAGCAGCCCATTCGTACGGTGGTGACAATGGTGGTGAGCGAAGTGGAGTCATGTGGGATCCGACGACAAGGAGACTAGTACCTAAACCCACCAGCAGCAACACAAGACCGCCGAACAGTTCGGAGCAAGAAAATTCGCCGGAGTCTATACCACTTGAAGAGAATGGGGAGTTGCTTAAGCAGAGGCCATCTCCAGTGCGGAAGGGCAGGGCTAGAGGCAATTCGATACGTGCAGAATTACCAGATACCCCTAGCGTGGACAGTGCTGAGGCTGAGCAAGAGCCGGAAGAGATTGATGAATGGAAGCGACGGACGGACGAGATATTGAAAAATTTGCCGCGAGGTGTCGATAAGCAAGCAGCGCAGCAGATTCTCAATGAGATTGTCATACAAGGAGACGAGGTACACTGGGACGATGTATCAGGGCTCGAAGTTGCGAAATCCGCACTGAAGGAGACGGTAGTGTATCCGTTCTTGAGACCGGACTTATTCATGGGTCTGCGAGAACCTGCACGCGGCATGCTTCTATTTGGACCCCCCGGAACCGGAAAGACAATGCTGGCAAGGGCAGTTGCTACAGAGTCGAAGTCTACATTCTTCGCTATATCAGCGAGCAGTCTGACGTCCAAGTTCTTGGGCGAGTCAGAAAAGCTTGTTCGTGCGCTATTTCAGCTCGCGAAGATGCTTGCACCGTCAATCATCTTTGTCGACGAGATCGACTCGCTCCTTTCGTCGCGCTCGGGATCTGGCGAACACGAAGCATCGCGACGCATCAAAACCGAGTTTCTTATCCAGTGGTCTGACCTGCAAAAGGCAGCCGCCGGGAGCGCAGTCACTGACAAGGACAAAGAGAGGGGCGATGCCACTAGGGTTCTGGTCCTTGCAGCAACAAATCTGCCGTGGGCGATTGATGAAGCAGCAAGACGACGATTCGTGAGAAGACAGTATATCCCACTGCCGGAAGATTGGGTCCGGAAGCAACAAATCAAGACGCTATTGAGCCATCAGAAACATGAGTTGAGTGACCGCGATCTGGATCGTTTGGTCAAGCTCACTGAAGGTACGTGTTTGCAGTTGACAGCATGGTTCGCGATACTAAACTCTGTCTAGGCTTCTCTGGCTCCGACATTACTGCGCTCGCGAAAGATGCTGCAATGGGCCCCTTGCGCTCGCTGGGCGAGAAGTTACTTTCCATGACAATGGATCAAATACGACCGATCCAATACCAGGACTTTGTAGCTAGCTTGCAGACTATCAGGCCCTCTGTAAGCAAGCAAGGATTAAAAGAGTTTGAGGATTGGGCTACACAGTTTGGTGAGCGTGGAGGCTGAGGCACTAGCTAGGAACTTTCACTGCGCCTGCAGTAACGAACGGAGTATCTAATTGAGTAAATGCATGATACCATTCTGTTTGATTTACTCGGTTGGATTTCTCCCAGCACGTTTACCCCACCTGCCTGGGTTGAGGGCGGCTCCTTCCATCTAGAGTGTGCTCGTGACTTGGCGCCATCTCAACAGAAGTGCATCTCAAATGCAGCAGTCTCTTTCAATCTTATCACTCCTCCCTCAGTATCACATTTAGAAGACGGAAGAGAAGCCGACAGCGAACGAGGCCGCAGATCTGGTATTGGAATATCTACGTAAGTCACTCACCTCAGCGTACAACTGAAAGCTCGGTGATCGAATCATATCCTAGCTCCAGCGACTGACTAGCCACAGGCAAGCAAAATCGCCCATACTCAGCTATCGACGTTTCGGCGAATCTGCACAACAAGGTCACAAAAGGTGCGCAGACATGCTACCTAAGAAGACAACGACTGATCGTAAGGCAGCCTCCGCAGCAAAGATCCTGAAAGACCTCCATGAGCAGAAGGCAATTGAGGGTCGAGCTGCTGGTGAGCCCTAACCGCCCTTCTTTTAACTCAACCTAGTTGACATCTTCAGGCAAACAAATTGTTTACCACGCTCTGCAGGTAAGTTTCGCCATTGTTTTTTACATATCGCTAGCTTATTTCTCAATCCATTTGCAGAACGCAGCTGAAGCATGTACAACTGAACAACTCGTCGCCCTCGATGAAAGCATTCTCAATCTCCGCACACAAACCACTACTCTCGTCGCTGCCGCAAAGAACCTCCGCAGCTCACTATCTAACATCAACTCCACCCTCAGCACCGCAGATCTCGTTGCCAATGTTCACGCGCTCGAGACAGAGAAAGCCGAGATTGAGGCTAGACTTGATAGCCTGAGGAAGGGGAAAGCGAAGAAGGCAAGTTCATTTCCCTTCAGAGATGTATGTATGCATGAGTTGACCCCGCAAGGTCACAACAACCGAACGAGAAGCGATTGAGAAGGAATGGAAGAAGATCATTCGTGTGGCAAAGAGGAGGGAGAAAATTGCAATGGAGATGTGGAAGATGATTGAGGACGCTTTGCCTGATCAACAAGCCAAGGAAGAGCATAGGGAGATGTTCGATCTCGACGAATGAGCCTCTCTTGCTCTACCATAGGGGGCTGAATGATGCTTAAGGTATCATGTACCGGAGATATTGCACAGCATCAGACGTAAGAATGTGAGGAAGATGCAACGAAGGTAGTAACGGCTTATACTCCAAACGAACAGTGTTTGGAGACATATTCAAAATGGTAACAATTACATATATATCCTTCAAATCGTGCTCTAGACATCGCTCATCCGGCCTTTCCAACGCCTCGCTGGAAAATCACGATGATGCGACCAAGAATTGAACATGAGATGAGAGATTGGCTCTCAAAGCAAACAAACGCCTCTACAATGCAGTCCAAACACCAATGCTGGAAGTGCACAACACGTAGCCGACCAGGCCAGCTGGTGAGCCAACAAAGCCAGCAAGGCGGCGCAAACAACAACCCGATGCAGCGAAATGCAATGCAAACAGCATCCTGGGATTTATGATTTAAGAACTCAAGAGCGTTGATAGGAAAACGAGCTCCGCAGGTCATCTCTGACCTCTTGTGACAGATTATCATCGACGTGTATTTGATCAGTGTCTCGTGCACGCGATAGCTGCTCGAGAGTTTTGGCGAGGGCAGCGCCTTCAGTACGTCCGCGGTCGACGTCGACGAGCATCATGATGGGGAAGGGTAGACCGACTAGGATGGCAAGAAACCAGAAGGCCTGTGAATCGCGTTAGTCTGAAGTTTTCTAATCCCGGAGTTATTGTGAACATATTTACCGGTCTAATTTCGCCATAAGCATCGGTGATGGCGCCTACAATCGCAGGGCCAAAGACACTGCTGCCTTTATCTGTGATGGCGTAAAGTGCGTAAAAGGCAGCTTCATAGCCGGGAGGGATGAGCTCGCCGAATAGCGCGCGACAGTAACTGCTGAGTCCGCCCAAGACGAAACCGTAGACCGCGCCTAGAGGATACATCTCCCACTGTTGCTGCAAACCTAGGTATCCCAAGCGTTGGACAGCTGGAACATAGCCCAGAAGGCCGTAGATTGGGATCACTTCGAAAAGCGTGATACAGAGCAAGATCGTTTGCGTTGGCGACAGGCGGAAGAAAGCAGACAGTCGTGACCACAAGAAGGCGCCCAAGACGCCGAAGACGGTTGCAATGACGTTTATTAGGGCAAGCATGGCATACGACATTCCTAGTGTCGTCTTTGCGAAGAGCACTGCTGTGCCAGACACAGTGGCGATGCTGTCCGAAAGTAGAAACCAAGCTGCAAGGAAAAGCAGGACATCTTTGAGGTGCCGCGCGTGCGTTGCGGTACGACCAAGGGACTTCCACGAGTATGTAAAGTACGCGAGGGCACTGCCGAAATTGGATGTTTGCTCGCCGATATGCAGAGGCGGCCCTGGGCGCGGACGCAGCCAGCGAGCGGTCGGCAGCGTGAAGACAAACCACCACGCGCCGATGACGAAGAGGACGAGCCGGAGACCGAAGTTGGACGATTGAAACGCGATGACGATGAGTATGCCGAGGGTCTGCACAAGCAGAGCAGCAATGTACCCGATTGCAATGCCGTAGGATGAGATTTTGGTTGCCAGTGCGAGTTCCACTGAAGGAGCGGCCCTGCTCTTCGCCCTTGGAATTGTCAGATCGACGGCTGAAGGAGTGCTTGGAAGAAGCGCGGTCGTCGCATCGGCGACTTCGTCAAGAAGCCCTTCTCTCTGTCCGAGCTGGTTCGCGTATTGCGCTCCTCGTATGATATTCTCCTGCGTCGGAGTTTCTCCACCTCTTTCATCGTCTTCCTCTGTCTCCACCTCGCCTTGCTCGTCGTCCTCGTCGACATATGAGTCGTCGGTGATTGAGTCGGCATATTTGACCGTCGGGTGAAAGCGCACCATTAGTGGTAGGAAGCTGTTCAGGAGTACGAAACTGGCACCAAAGCATGTGTTCGCAATGATTGCCAGCACTGCCCCCAAAAGATATACCTTGGGCACTACGGGCAGGAACAGCATAGTCGCTATGCTACCAATAAAGGCGAACCACAAGAGAAAGGTCTTCCGGAACCTCCCATGATCCGCTGCGCCACTCATGCTGATGATCAACAGAGCCTGTATGAGGACCGATATGCTGAAAGTGTACATGGCGAAGCTGGCAGTGTTGATCTCGATGCCGAGAATGTGAACGACGCATTGTCCCTTTTCAGGATTTGGTCTGAGCAGGGCTTCTATGGTGTTGGTGGAGACGTATAGGCTGGGATGGACGGTAGGCTTTGTGGCTTTGCATGGCGTGGAAGGGTCGGACAGGAGGACGCCGTTTTCGCGCGCGAGTTGCTCGAGTGTTACGGGTATGAAGGATCCAATACCGCAAACGACGAAGACCTAGGGTGGTTAGTGGTGGTGGTCGCGTAGTGGACAAGCTCGACAAGGCGCGTCAAAGGCAGCATCACGACGGCGAGAAGCGCACAACTGTGCGATATTGAAATACGCTTGCAGAGGTCTGCAGTAGACTGGAGAGGTTGTAGGATGTAAGAAAAGAAGTACCTCGGCAGCCCATCCATACATGTAGAAGCCGCGGAGCTCCTTGTCGCTGGTCAACCGGGTGTCTTCGCCCTCATAGTGGGGCTGCGAGTCGTTGGACTCCATGTCGAGGCTCTGATCGGAAGAGAGACTCTGCTCATCGTCTGCCTCGTTGGACTGCGATATGGATGGCACGGAGACTTTGGATTGGGAGGATGCATTGCGCGCAAAGGTCGGGCGCTCATAGGGCGGGCCTGGGAGCTCGGGCGCGCGAGGTGACATCGAATGAAAGCAGTCGTCCAAAAAACAGGGTCTGCACTAATTGACGGAAGTGCGTCACCGCAACTGAGACATGATGAAGGATCGAGTGATAAATGCGACAACTGACAGGGCCGGGATTCAGGTTGGAGGTCAAGTTGCAGTGAGCATGCTGAGGTCAGGACCCAGCTGGGGAGAGATGTGGAGTTGTTGGGGTGGCAGCGGGTGATCCCATGGGCAATGACACCTGAACATCTGATAAAGCGTCTGCTTGCAGTCGAGGCTTATCCGAGAAGGCATTGGGCAGCGCGCTTGCGCTCAAGCTCGCATCGAGATACACTACTGGCCGCCGCAGCCGCGAGCTCGCCGAGCCGCTGAGTGGAATGTAGTGAATGACTGGATATACTAGTAGTGAGTTGAGGCGACTAGCTGGAACGCATCCACCTTGGGAAACACTTGGTGTCCTTGACGCACAACATGGGGCAAGCTGAACGTACAAAACTTGCTTGACTCGGTTTCTGGTACGGCCTTCGGTGTGTTTGATGGGCGATGCAGGGCACTATCGCAAGGTTGCATGGGTGGAGCGGCCGCCAAGACACTAGGCCCCATTCACGCTCTCCCTCCCGTGGTCGATACGAGAGGGCTGCTGATGTTTCAACGACTCTCATCGCCGCAGCATCATCATCCGACCACGTCGCGCACCCCATCCACAACCACTCCGAACCGGATCCGATTGCCGTACGATCGCGACAACCGTCACCACATTTTGCAACTTTCACAGTCCACGATGCGCTAGTCAGCACCGCCCCGACCTCGCTTTCTTTCACCTGCTGCATTCGACCACGCTCTTTCACCACCCGCTGCGCCTTGGGCTACCACAGCGCCTCCATTTCTACGACAAAGCATCTGCTTCAATGGTCGCGCACCACTTCTGACCTGCGCAATCCACCGCCCACTCCACCGTCAGCTTTTTGAACCCGGCCTCGATCCTTCTTTTGCCCGTTGCGCGGTCGAGGTTTTCGCGACACCACCAACGGAAAAGAACCGCTAGTTAGATTTGGAAACAACAGACGCGCGCAGAACGGGTGCGCAGACGGCGCCCCAGGGCCGCGGGACGGAGGGCGACGTAGTATGCCAGGCATTCTCAACATGAACCACACCGGGTCCGACTCTGCGACAGCTTCACGAGATGCAGACGGCAGGAAGCGCAACCATGACGCGGGTCTGAATCATGGCGGACTCAACGGCGCGCGAAGCGACACGCCGGCAGGGGGTCCTGCTGTCAATGGGGGTCCTTCGAGAGACACCAGCACCAACGGCGCATCCACGTCAGTTGCAGTAACGGCCGGCCCCACGCTGGAACAATACTCGGATCTGCCCCCGGAGATCGCCCATATTGGTTCCGAGCAGTACAATTCCCTTTCAACACTGTTATTAAGGGTATCACAAGAGTCCTACAATGAGCTAGAGGATGTCCTGAAGAACATGGCCGCCATTCAAATAGTCCCAGTGACCAATGGCGCCCTTCCCAATGGCCTTGGCGCGGCAAACATACAAGGAAATGCGGAGGCGAACAAGCGTAAGAAACTAATTGTTCTCCAATTCGCGCAGGACCAGCGCGCTAAGTTCATCAAGCTGCTCGTCCTTACTGAGTGGGGGAAGAAGGCTTCCGTTGACATTTCAAAGCTCATCGACTTGCTAGCCCACGCGAGTACCCAGGCAGCCCACATGGATGCGGCTGACTACAAATTGGAGAAGATCAAGATTCTGTCCAACAATGCAAGGGAGAACAATCCGGATATTGCGACCGCCCTGGAAGTGCTATCAACAGGCAAAGCTTCATGGATGCCGAGCCTGGACTACATACCGCCTGAACCCATCTCTGCGGAGCAAGGCCTCAAACTACTGCGGTACATGAACACCTCTCTTTCCATACGCCTCAACGTGCACGAAACCCTTCCACGACATCTCCAAAACTGGCGCGTGCATTCTGGACGCGCAACCTTTGCCGTTGCCAACGAGTTGGAATTTGACGTCATGTCCTTCGTGGAGGATGCTTCAGAACAATGGTTTCTCATCGATGTCCGGTTGTTATTCACTCCTGCGCCTACTATAACTGTCGGTAGCCGTTTCTTCATGCAACTTAAACTGCAGGCCGACGTAGTTCTGAAGGACAAGGGTCTGACCGGCCTTTTCGACTTCTTGAACAACTTCGTTCTAACGCACAAGATTTCCGTGCTTCGGTCGCAGGCTGTGAGCCTTGTTCGCAGCGGCTGGGCAGGCTCGCTCAAGGTTGAGCCTGTGCATCGCTTGCTCGTTGTATCTTATTGGACTGACAGGCCTGGAAAGAAAAACTGGATTGAGGTTGGCGTATCAAATAACAAGCCAAAGAATGGCAAGGTTTCGTGGAGAGGGCCACCCATACCGTCACTGACCACACGCTGGTTCCGCCAGGGCAAGGAAGTGAAAGATGCCAAGTTGCAGTTCGACTGGAAGGACCTATCTATGGAACGCGTTATTAAGCAAGTCATCGCACGTCATACGAGCGACATCTTGCGGTCCACCAAGGAAAACTTCAAGTCAGGAGTAACGGCGAAAGCACACCTTTCCGAGACCGAACCTGCAGAATGCACACTAAATGCGACGCTGGGTGCAAAATCCACTTCGATTACATTATCACTAGAGTCGATCACTGGCAACTACATCCTGCGGCCAGCTAGTGCACTATCAGCGCGAGCGGAGAACGCTTTCAACCAAGGTAGAGAGCCGTCGCAAATTGCTCATATAATGACGCAAGTACTGGCCGGTACACTGCTCAGTCTGATTCAGAAGAACGCACAGCAACTCGGCTGGCAATCGGTAGCAAGACAAGCTTTGAAACCGCAGGTAGTATCGGCCGCTATCAGGTTAGATGTCATCTCATCTACTCTCTATTGCCCTCGCGGTTGGGCACCAAGCTGGACACTGGCAGCGATCATCGGTTCTTCGGGTGAGACGTGGTGGATCTTCAAAATTGGACCTGGTGGAAGTAGCATCGAATACGCTGAGCAGATCAAAATGGACAGACCCGATGGAAGCTCCTTACCCATCAACCGCAACACCTTGGCAAGCCTGGAGAGAGTCGCTGTGCAGCTTCTGTCGTTCCGTGTCACGGCTCGCCAACTAGAGAAGGAGAACAAGAACTACAGTTTACGAGATGCATTAGGTCAGACGAGCTCCTCCGCGGAAGCCTGTCGCGTCGTGCGTCGATGGGTTCTGCATGTGCAAACTCCGGATCTTCTTCTCCCCCAAGCAGGCGAAGATGCATGGCTCGAATCAGACATCAAAATTACATGCGAAGGCTTGAAAGTTGGGGGTCAGAACGTATGGCACATGGCTGCCGGTAGGATGGTCAAGGCTGTTGCTGCAGATATGCATAAGCTCATGGCAGCGTCACCGCAGACAGCCTTCAAGTTCTCTGAAGACGGCAACTTCAGGATTCTTCTTGTCACGCCCTTTGGGCAAGACATACTAGGAGAATTGCGAGCACGGCTGCGAGATGTCAACCGTCTTCGTACCTTTGCCACTACCCTTCAGAAGCGTCAGATGCGGCTGGCATCATCCTCCTTACAACGCGTACAGTTTCAATACGGACCTTCCCCATACTCTGCCACCGTCAATTTTGGCTCCGAAAAGGAGCTTACTATCGAGCTATCACCCAGCAACCCGCACCATCGAATCCTTCATATGCTCACTGAGATCGCCAACGATCGGTCACCTTCCTTCCCAATCACAGACTTCAGCGATGTCAATGGTCTGGACCGCTTTTGTACGACTCTTGTCGCCACCCGGCCTCTCTTCAAAGCGCTACGCGAAGTCGAGCAACGATCACCAGGCAACTACAGCAACCCCGCGATCCATGTCCATTCCATCCTCAAATACCGCCTCACTTATGACAACCCCGTCTGTACTTTCGATGTGCGCCTTCAACCCAAGGATGACAAGGTGTACTGTTTCGTCGAAGATAACTTACGTCCGAAGGATCCTACCATACTACCAACTCCCGAACGCGGGCCAGGTCATAGGCGTCTCGATAGCCTACAGGCTAAGCTGAAGGAACTCTTTAGTGGCAAGGGCTCAGGGTGGTTTGGTACGCGAAACGGCATGGTGGCAGACCTGGACGCGATTCCTGAAGCACTGCGGAAGCTGGATGAGTGTGTCTTGAGCTGTAAAATGGCTGGTGGTTATGTTGCGCCTCCGCCTTTGGACAAATCTGTGCAGCAAGCGCAGAATCAGGGCTCAGGGCCAGGCGGCAAAGCGCTCGCACAGGCGAACGGGGTTCAGCAGGGAAGCCAACAGCAACAGCAGGCTAGGATGCAACAACAGCAACAGCAAGCACGTCAGCAGCAGCAGAGGCAAGGCCAAGCCGTGAAACAGCACCCGAACCAGCAGCAACACCCGAGAGGCCAACAACCGACCGGCCGACCCCCTCAGCAGCAAGTTCCAAATGGGCGCCAGCAAATGTCGCAACAACAACAACAACAACATGGTAGAGGCGGCCCAGCAGGTCGTCCAGGGCAGTCCAAAAACGACGTCATCACCATCGATTAGGATTTGAGATGAATCCCTAACAGATGTGATTACCATCATTCCATTGACGACCATTTCACCTTTGCACAGTCGTGTACCATTTCTTTCTCTCACGTTTTGACATCTTTGCATTGGGTTAGCGGGACTACATTATACCTTGCGTTCTTAACATGTTTTGCTATCTTGCGGTTCGCGCTGGGTTTTCACCGTCCTATGGATTCCATCTTGCATGTCTGTGGTGTCGACAGT
>JAESFQ010000845.1_pt1 | contig 11230 bp, 12 predicted proteins | sample 9269431 | NCBI WGS metagenome assembly JAESFQ01 (sample SAMN14502588, study PRJNA617103) | algae metagenome | isolation source: Plectolyngbya sp. WJT66-NPBG17 and co-occurring heterotrophs from well... | place: USA: Mojave Desert, Joshua Tree National Park, California | collected 2006-08-06
AGCTTCATATCGATAACTGAAGCAAGGTTCGATTGAAGAGTCGAATTGCAATAAGGGGGACACTGAGTTTTGAACGATATAGAGGCAGGATGCAGGGCTTGTGGTTGGAGTCGAACAATGGTCTTGAACGAGATCTAGATATAAGAGGTGGTGATCGATCGAGCCCCGCTATGCAGGCAATCTAAAACTCTCAACCTTACTATATCTTCCCGTCTTACTCAGCTAAACGCTGGCGGACAGAGGCCAATCTCATATTAATACAATAAACTACTGCGACCGCTAGAATATAACGTGAACTTGGCGCGCATTCGTGACGGGCAAAGCCACGACTTGCAAAGAGCTATTAACTGTTTTGCACGCGACAAGTCATCTCGACATACTTGTGCTTGCATGCACTGCACACTGCCGGCTACGCGCGGAAACAAGAAGCAAAGAAGACAAGACGAGGTGCGATCAAGGAGAGCGGGAATGCAGTGAATGGCGGAAGAAGGATGAGGCTAGAGGAACAATGGTGTCTAGCGTGCTAGAAATAAGCTTCCAACCAACGTCATCTTTTGAGGTTTCCACATGCATCTGTTATAAGACTTTAATCACTTATACCTTGCATCCATTCGTCGGTCTGGAAGTCACGATGTAAGAATAGCAGATTGTACCGACATAACAGGCTCCTAAGTATACATCCGCCCCGGCCATCTTATCCTCATGCCTGCAATGCCGCTGACCTTTGACTACATGTAGATCTCATGAACTTTGACCAGACTGCTTGCTGAAGAATCTTTCGAATCCGTCTCTCGCATGACTCGCCTGCTTGGCCTATCGATATTCGCCATGACCGCATCGTCAGGTGGTGGTTGTGAGCCATCTACCACATGAAAGCAAAGAGAAGCGTCGACGAAGCCGATGTCATCGTCTGTTTCCGGCCTGAAAACAGTAATTCTGTTGATGGTCTTCTGACCAAGCTGGGCTTTATGCTGCATGAGAAAGTATGCGAATGCGGCACCGTTTGGAGAGCCTGATGCGAGTTAGCTTTGGGATACCTTATAGGCTCTGGGGAAGATTTACCGAGAAGAGCATGGCCCTGATCCGTAGCGGTAGAGAAGTCGGTCCCAGGCCACTCGCTCAGCTCCTTGTTCGCGCCATGGAGACAAGATGCAATGATCTGATTAGTCAACTCGTTGGAGACGCCTATCATGAAGAAATATCGGATGTTCTTGACGTTCGGGTTGTTACGAACCCAGAATCCCCAGAGAATGTCTGAGAAAGCACGAAGCTGGGGAAGATCATCTTTGTTCGGCTCTGTCTTACCACCGCCCCAGATTGTCTTTGCGGAGGCTTGAGGGCTCTCAAGAAAGAGACCGTAGATGGCGCCACCTTTGGTGTTGATACCGAACTCGTAGTGCGCCTTCGTTGCCTCGTCTGCTGTCAGCAAGAGATTGGCCATCACATGCAAGAGAAGACTCACCCTGTATTGCTTGCTGTTACCGGGAACGTTGTACCACTGATTGATCGCCGGAATCTGGTTGCCCTTAGCGTCCCTGCTTTCTGGATCCCAGTGTTCGATTCTATAACATTGGTTATCTCCCCCTGCATTGCGTATGGAAGGTGCCAGTGCTTAGAAAAGCTGCAGCTGAATGATGATGGATTAGTTTCTCGCCAATACCAGTTATGAAGGTCCGCCCTGAGGTCATCATTGTAATGGCTCGCAGCGGATGGGGGTTGGCGAGTATCTTTCATTTGACGACCTGCGACCTGATCAGAGCCTTCGAGACCGCACATCAGGGCACCTCCTTTGGCTGCGTTCTTGTTCCAATCCTCCTCTCCGGCATGATCGTCGTCCCAGAAGGCCAAGGCAGGGCGCAGTTTTTCGGATTCAAGGCCAGTCACCTTAGGAGATATGCTGCCGATGTTGCGGTCCGAAATGCGTGCGTTAGACGAGGAACTGCTGACGATTCCGGCGGCGACTGTGTCTATGATAATCGCGATGACAAGGGCAGGTACTAACTTCATGTCGCTGGTCGCTTTGAGAGAAAGTGAAAGTAACAGCAAATATTGAATAGAACTAGCAGGCGAACAGCGTGGTAAATGAGGTAGGTGCAAGGCAAGCGGCGATTCAGACGCTTCCGTAGTGAATTCAGAGGTGAATGAGGAAGCGCACATCCACCGGCAATCTGGAGGCTGCTGCAGTGATATTAGAGGCAGATGGGAAGTTTTTCAGCATCTTGTCCGGCACACTATTTCCCATTGCGGTCGACTCGGGAAGGAAGGAGCAGTGCCTGATTGTTGTAGCATTCACCTATGCCTAGTTTCTAAGCTCATTTCAGTCCATCGCCATACCCGTCTTGCGGTGGATGACAATGTCGAGCGTATGAAAGCCATGGCTTCAACATCTTGTCATTGCTTTGCCCAGGCTTTTGAGATCCCATGTGCTGCGACTATGACGCAACCTCATCTCTCACCCGGAGCAGTGCAGTGACGCACGCACGTCATGCACATGAACAGCTTTGAAGGAAAGCAGTGCCGAAAGGTCTTCGCGAGTATTTGCAGTGTCAAACGAGCAGTACAGAACTCCATTTCACTAGAGACCTGGATGGTGCTAATATGGGTGTATCCTGTTTCGGGTTAGAGTGTTACTGAAGCTCATCACTTTTGAGTGGCATTGGTTCAAGACATGCTCAGGAAGACAACCACTTGTTCCAAATTCACGATGGAAGTGCTTCCTCGAGCACCATGTAAGAACACGGGTCACCGAAACTACGCCGCCTGCAGGTAAGATTGCCGACTTCCATCTTACATGGAGTCTCTGAACTGGACAGGCAAATTATCGAGATGATTTTTTGACGAAGCCAGAGGTCAGGGGCGGGTATAAGACCAGGGCGTCGTTGCGGCATGCAATAGTTTACAGGCAACTACTTTTTCGTAAAAGACGGCCAGGTATCTTTGCTTAGGGCATACCAGAGCCAGATTTTGAAGATGTAGCCACAGCGTAAGAAGCGGTAGATGGATTGCATAGTAAATCGACGAGACGTGTGGGACGTATGATCGTGGGTCGATCAAGGAAGCAGTAGTATGGGCTTAGGTGTAAGCGCGCATGGTGTCGAATCTGGCCGAGTAAATGTTGAGGCAACAAGAGCATAGTAAAAGTGTTGCACGGTCATGTGTCCTTTACTGTTGAGATTCGAGAATGCCGATAACTGTTTCTTTCGTGGACGAGTGAATGGTCGCTGTCCCAACTATGACCGCGGGGTACTCGACGCGTGTCTAGCGCGTTCCGAAAAGCGGGGCAGCGCGATCGCTCTCCCGCCCTCGTTGCGTGGCTAACCTCATCATCCATCTCAACCACTGCCAGATCATCATTAAACGACTGATCCATCAAAAGAAGTTGCTCTTTGATCTCAGTGAGCATGTATATGTCGATTTCGGCGTCTTTTCTTATCTCTGTACGATGCTCTCGCCGTTCAATGGTCCACATATCGCGACATCGCGTTCGCTACATGATCAGTTCTACCGCGTACTGCAACCGGACTGAAGTCGTTGTTGAGTCAATGTAAATACTGGTAAGCATCGGAGACGTCCTCATCGTAGTACTTCACATTCCACGCTGCCACCAGCAATACATCAGCATCAAACCTTGGAAGACCTAGGTATCGTCCTTGGATCTTTGAGCTGATCAAGTCCTACTAGAATTTCCATTTGAAATGCCTTCAAGCTCTACTCGCTGAGAAATTCCTAATATCGGCTCGCTTTGCATTCGAAATTCAACATTCATCCTACATTGGACAACCGAGCACAAGTCTCGAGTACGCTGATCAACCAGAGAGAAGAAATGTACAACAAGCATATAAGAGTACAGTATAGGGTAGTGTATTGTATACAGCAAGAACAGCGATCAAAGAGACATTCGGTTCAACTGTCACAAGCTTCGAAGATTCAGTTCGAGGCTCTCGTCTCGATCCTGCTCCAGGTACCTGATCAGGTAAGTAAGTATCTGGGCAAAGATGAAGAGCAGGATAAGCGATCTGATTCATTCGACGCCCTCGCCAAATCCGCGGTGTACAATCGCACGCTCTGTCACTTGGCTCATTGGCCACACCATTACCCACGCAGTTTTGCCCCTCACCATGTCGCGCCTCCCTCACGGGCCTCACTCTCACCAATCAACTAGCGCTCTTGCCTAGCACCTTCGTCCGATATAAGGCCTCACCCCTCTCCCGCTACAATCTCCTCTCAACCACGCCTTCCACTCGCTCGCTCAACTCCTTCCTCAACCCTAGTCTCTCCATCGCCCTCACCAACCCCCAGCAATTGCGAACGACGACTGCTGCTTCGAGCGATGCGACCGTCGCTCCCCGTCTTGCTGGGCTTGGCCGCCATTGTTGGCTACGCCAGCGGATCCGCATCTACTGGAGTTATTCCCACAACCGACAGCGGCATCTATGGCGTCGCCTCGGCTTCAACATGCGACCGAAGCATCGCCAAGCGTCAAACCGCATACTTCCAGACGTCCAACTGCGGACTTGACTGGCCCAACCGCGTCGATTTATCCGACTGCACTCACGCGGTGCTCACTTTTGCTGTCTTTGATGCCGAGACTTTTGCCGTTGGGATGAAGAACCTTGACGACAGCAAAGTCTATCACCAATTCCTCCAGCTACCAGACAAGGTTCACAAGGGAATTGTAAGTTGTACATCTTACCAAGACATGATGTACGCTAACTGAATTAGGCAATCAATGGTCCGACTGGCAAGGCATGGTCCAATATGTCGAGCACGAAGACGAATCGCGCGGCTTTCATTGATTCGCTCAAGGAGTTTCTTACCACGTGGAAGTTCACTTTAGTCGAGATCAACTGGAAGCTGCCAGACGTTCCATATCGTGGAGCCACCGTCGCCGATATCCAGAACGAAGTCGACCTCATACTCGAGTTGCGCGAGGCTCTGGGCAAAGACTTCGGCATTTCGGTCGCACTCCCAGCGCAGTTTGAACACCTCAACACTTTGCACCTGAAAGAGTTGCAAGATGCTGCGGATTGGCTCACTATCCACGCTAAAGACCTCCATGGAGATCAGCCTACGAGTCCTGTCGAGATGGATGCCGCGTTGAATTTCCTCTGGTCAATCAAGCTTGAGCCGGCCAAGTTCAATATTGGTAGCACCAACTACGACGAGAACGCTCTCTCCCTGGGACTAGACCTCGCAGACAAGCACTGCCTTGGAGGTGTTTCGATCTGGGCCACTGACTGCGATAGCAACGGCGCCTCTTCCCAACAGCCCTCACTGCTGGATGCTGCAAAGCCTTCACTCGCAGTGCTTCCTAGATCCGCCCCAGGCGTACCGGGTGTACCTACCGATCCGATTTCGGTCACAACATCTGCACAAGGCACCGCCGTCCGACCGCCCCCAATGTACAGCAAACCGCCGATCGTCTCAAGCGTCGCTGTCTCATCTGCATACATCGTATCTTCGGTGCAAGTTGCTCCACGCCCGTCTTCTGTTGTCTGGAGCGGTCAGCCGACGTCTCAAGCTGCATCGTCTCAATGGGCATCGTCTGTGCAAGCCCCTGTCTCTCCACCCTCGGTACAACCTCCTGCTTCGCCATCTTCCGCAGCCTGGAGCGGTCAACCAAGTTCTCAGCCTGGTCCAATCGTGGTGGTACCGTCCCACACTACACCTTCAGCTCAATGGAGCTCTGTTGCGCCATCCTCTGGAGCGTGGAGCCCCCCTGGTGGCTCTTCAACGCCAACGAGTGTTGGGAGCAGCCTAGCCAGTGGCACCTCGATTGCATGGTCTTCTGTATCACCCCCCAGTTCTGTGCATGCACCCGGGTCGTCCTTAGTGTCGAGCAACAACCCGACACCGATACAGAGTAGCACCACCACCGCCGACCCTATCGTCGTTGTGCCTATTCCGATTGTAGTTCCAAGCAGCGGTACTCCAAGCATCGGTACTACTTCAAGTGGTATTCTCTCTTTCTCCACTGGCAGTCTGAGCACCACTGCCACCACCGACCCTGTCGTCATTGTGCCTATTCCCATCATAGTTCCAAGTAGTAGTAGTCCAAGCATGGGCACTACTCCAAGCATCGGCACTACTCCAGGCATCGGCACTACTCCAAGTGGTTTGCTCCCTACTCCTACAGGAACTCTAAGCACCGCCACCGACCCTCTCGTCATTGTGCCTATTCCGATTATACGACCAAGCAGTGGTGCTACTCCTATTGGAACTCTGAGCACTATTACCACCACTACCCCTGGAGTTGTAGTGCCTGTTCCGGTTATAATTCCAAGCAGTGGGGCCACTCCTATTGGAACGCTGACTGCCACTACCGACCCTGGAGTTATTGTGCCTATTCCGATCATACGTCCAAGCAGTGGGGCCACTCCTATTGGAACGCTAACTGCCACTACCGACCCTGCAGTCATTGTGCCTGTTCCGGTTATAATTCCAAGTAGTGGCGCTACTCCTATTGGGACGCTGAAAACCACCACTACTCCTGCCCTTATTGTGCCACTTCCAATTGTGATGCCAAGCAGTGGTACTCCTCCTGGAAGCATCATTCCCATGCCCACTGGAACTCTGGGCAGCGACCGTCCAGTACCCACCTCGACTGGGTGCCCCAAAGAGTGCCTTGTTCTCGGGTGGTGCAAGGACTATTGTGTAAACTGGATATTTCCTCGGCCTACCAATGAACAGCCGCCGCACGAATGTCTACTACCCGAAAATTATGCCTGGTGTTACGCATGGTGGGTCGGCCCAGCGGTTATCGGTGGTGGTCATCGCGACCCCCACTGTAAACCGAATGACTGTATTGTTGATTGTGCCATGCAAAGGATTGCGTCCTTCTTATTCACAAAGGTACCTGCCTGCTTTTGTGTCCCAAAGACGTGTGACAAAGATTCAGATAGCGATTCGGAGGATGACAACGACCCGGAGGATGACCCCAAACCAACGTCAACTCCCAATGAAAAGAACCCTAAATGTAAGCTTTTAGGATGCGGATGCGGGTACATGGGCTTGCCCTTTGGACCTGGCTGCCCTGGAAAAGATTTCGAGCTCGCCATCCCTTGTGGTCTCTTCGGCTGTAACCCTTGTATCTTCTTTGGTTGTCCAGGAGGCACACAACCTGAGGGCATCATAGGATACGGCGGGTACTGTCCTGGAAAAGACGGATGCGACCCATGCCCACCGGAGCTTTGTAGCCGTCCAGGTTGTACGATCGCAGGTGGCTGTGGACCGAAGCCTGGGCCTGCGCCAACTAAGCCTCCAAACCAACCAGACCCGGAGGACTGCGATGACACCAAGCGCACTGTTGTCACTGATCGCTTCGTCGTGTGCACAGAGGGCTTCGATATTTCGGCCCTACCTTCGAGCTACCGAGATTTTAGTGGCAGTACATCATCCACGCTAGTTTCATCCCAATGCGTACCGTTGGTCGATGTCACGAGGACCATCTGTGGGCCGGCTAAGGGCTACGATACCACGACAACGAAGACTGGGACCAATACACTCACCTCCGATGCTCCAGCATGTACTCGGGCGCCGCTCTCTTTGGACGACGATGAGGGAAACAATAATCCCGACGAGCCATTAAACACATGGACATTTACCAGCAACACCACAGACTTTGAGAGCGCAACTTCGAAGAGTTCTTCCTCCAGTTCGTCCAAGACGTCTTCCAGCGGCTCTCCATCATCGACCTCGTCGGCAAACCCAGCTCCTAGCCATGTACCAATGGATAGAAACGGTCACTGGACCGTGGAAATCGCCCAGTATATGTATGACGATTACTCGGAAATTCAATGGACGCTGCGCGACCCTAACGGCTTCCATGCTGGTATGCACAACACCCACGGGTACAACAAACTGGACAAGATCACAGATTATATACAGTCTGTCAACCGTCCTTTTGGCGATTCCATGCCTTTTGGCGTTGACATGACGGTCATGGATGGTAAGTAAATCTCTACACCCTTTTCTTGCTTGCACTAACCCTTCCCAGCACACAACCGTGATCATTCAAGAATCAACTTTGAGATTCGCAAGAAAGTCACCGGCTGCGATCTCATGCAGGGGGTGGAATGTAGGCCCTACATGACGACGGAGTCGTACATTGAGGACCAGCCGTTTGCGCTCCAGACTTGCGAAGAGTCCTGCAAGAAGAATGGCAAGCAGTCTCCTTTGCGAAGCAGCGAGCATGATCTGTGGTGCGATGACCTCAACAAGGCCGATTGGAAGCAAATGTGGACCGGATGGAAGCGTAACTTCAAGTGTGGTTGGAAGGGTTTCGATTGAGTGTGTCGTTGTCCGTAGAGGAGTACTAAAATGCGCGTGTGGCTAGTAAGAAGTATCTAGTCTTGTCAATTGAGATGTATTTCGATATTTTTATGCGCAAGGACGTGGTTATTTAGATGGAGAATTGCCTCGCTGTTCCTTCTCGTTACAGTGGACACTGTGTGACGATAGCCCAAAATGTTGCTCACAAATATTAGTGCCTAACTCCACGAGGGTGTTACATACGAGCACATACGGAGTTTGCCTTTCTTAATGCAATTAATACCTCGTGTACCGTGCTTGCGCACTACGTAGAGTCTCTCCGCATTTAATATCTCGGGGGTGTATATCAAAAGCAAAAGCAAAAGCCTACACGAAAAAGATTTCCCACGAGTGACCTGTCTTCTCGCGAGCATTGCTAATCCCGAGCTGGGAACTAGAATACCCCCACCAGTGGCTTCACATTTGCATGGCTCGCTACTTGAACATTACTGCGTACGTAAACGCTTTCGCTCTCCTCAATGGTATGACTTGAATGCTAGTTGGTCACTTACACCGAGAGAACCCTTCCGGCGTACTTGTTTTCTTTTGATTCGCGCGACGTAAATTTACGTACGTCACAAGAACTTGCGATTCGTTCTTCGATGAATCGGATTTGTTGCCCGATGTTTGGGGAGCTGGTGCAGCGTTGCTGGTACCGGCGTTCATGAACTTGTCGTCGAGGTGGTCTGGAGGTGTTAGATGTGTTGGTATCGGGTCTACGACATTGGAAGTGTACCAGTCATTTTGTTAGAGGGTGGAGGGATAGGGAGTGTGCTTGAATTTGTTATGAAGGTTGCTTTGGTAGAGACGGTGAAGAGGAAAAGATGACCGGACTTTGGGCTGCGGAGGTGCAATACTTGCCTTGTGGTAGAGTATGTGGCATGAAGTTGTTACGCTTTTCTGCACGTGGGAGTACTGCCTATGTAGGCTGAAGGGTGTTAGTTTGGCCGCTTAGCCGCTGTAGTGTTGCTGGGCTATGTTGTAACAGGTACCATGGCAAGAAGGCGGGAAGATAAGGTAGCAGGAGATGAAATGAGTTGTTATTCTGCAACGCACTATCTACATTGCGCATGAGCCTGGTAGACTATTGCGCGAAGACTGCCACGATATGCAATCAACGAGAAGATCTTATAGTCTCTATCGACGGCCTCTACCACCACGCGGCCGACGACCTCCAACCGACCCACGACCACCTCTACTGCCACTGTAACCGCCCTGGTTTGGAAAGAAAGACCGCTTTTGCCAGCTTAGGTTCTGTAACCACCATTGATCCTGTTGCGAAACATGCACACCTTCAGCTAATTCCACGTTTGGTTCCTTGTCTTTTCGCATGAGACAAAGCTGGCTCTGTGTCAACGGCATCTTCGAGTAGCCGGCGTCGATACTGTCAGTGATGGTCCGGCGCAAGAACGCTGTGAACTGAGATTGGGATGGCAACTCCTTGAGACCCATCTTGGCCAAGAACTGAGGAAAGGCGTTGAACTCCTGTATCTCGCGGATATCCTCAGCCATGCGCGCGGAAGTGCCTGGCGGAGGAGCTCCATGCGCGTCGAACAAGGAATCGCGGATCTCAAATAGATCCTTGTTCGGTGGGCGAGCTGCTGAGCTGAACATCTTCAGGAACATCATGAGGCGATATGAGGTAGGTGATGCGGCATATGTCATGCGAAGACGATATGCGGAGACTTTGGACGGCTCCAGGTAGGCGAGCTCGGCCATACCGGCACCTCTATCATCAAGCATCCAGACAACATTGCGCAGAATGGCTTCTTTAATGATCTCAAAGGTCAGATTTTCGGTCAGGCCCGCGTCGCAAATGAGAGCCGCTATGAGCACATGGCCAAGATCTGGGAAATCTGCCTTCGTGCGTGGACCGCGCATGAAGCGGGTGACAATGTTGTTGGCACTACTGATGATGGTGACGTGCTCAGTGGCGAGGCATAGCAGTAGATGGAAGAGACCAAAGTAGGCGTCGACTGCCTTTTCTGATGCATGACTCAAGGTGCTGCGTGCATCAGGACAGTTGTATCCCTCTGCAGCCGACGAGAACTGAACAACAATAGTGTTCATAGTATGATACAATACGTCCACGTTGTAAGGGTCAAAGCTCACCATTTGGGCAGTCTCGTGGATATCCCGCAGACTCTCCTCCGCATCCGTCTTGACTTGATTCCAATGGCGTCGGCTGAGTGGTAAAGGAAGCCATTTGTCGAACTGAACACCCTGTACGCTTCTTCGGACCCCATGTTTGTAGAACGCCTCACGACTCAACAGGTCAAACTCGGATCGGAAGACCGGTCGTTTACCACTAGTGATAGAGATTCCAATGCCGAGCTTGGCGTTTAGGAAAGACTCTTTGAGGCAAAAGCATTGTAGCTCGCGAATGCGGATGAAATCGTATGAATTCATCGTGGCTTTGATGAAAGGAATGGCATCGGCAAAAGCTAGAACGTCACGGGTGTTGCAAAGAGTGAGAATTTCGAGAAGAATCTCATCTGGTAGTGTGAACAGCCTTGAGGGCCTGCCCAGATGCAGACCAGGATGTAGCGGGACAATGTTTGATGCGGGCATGTCGACCTCCATCTCATCGGCTGGCGCTGGTGGCGAGCCCGCTTCAAATCCACAAAAGGCACATGTGAAAGGGTCTTTATATTGACCATACAGCCGCGTAACCTGCTTCCGATACCTAGCAAGGTCGACGCTACCGTCACCATGGTCTTGCTCTAGCGAGTCGCTATAGAAGAAGCTCAACAACTGAATGGCGACCCCCTTCAGGGTGTACGCCGGCGTCCAGCCTTCTTCAGTATTGAGCATCGTGGCGCAGATGTACTCGCTGAAGACGTTGGGGTGGATAATGTCACTTTGGATAGTGACTTTTGGCGCGACTAGCGGATACCGGCCTGGGAAGCTGATCTTGAGG
>JAESFQ010000846.1_pt1 | contig 11229 bp, 9 predicted proteins | sample 9269431 | NCBI WGS metagenome assembly JAESFQ01 (sample SAMN14502588, study PRJNA617103) | algae metagenome | isolation source: Plectolyngbya sp. WJT66-NPBG17 and co-occurring heterotrophs from well... | place: USA: Mojave Desert, Joshua Tree National Park, California | collected 2006-08-06
TTGAAAAGATTTGTATGGCGCCCTCGGTCTCTTTTGTATGGTTGAGCAGGATGTTCGCGTGAGGTTTGACGATCTCGCCATCTAATACGCGTCAGTGTGCAACTTTCGGGCATGATGGAAATGTAGAAGCAGCACTTCGACGATGGATAACAATACCTCTGCGAATCTTCTGGAGAATGGAAATGAACTTCCTATCGTCTTGCCTGTGTATCTCCGTAAGATTGATGTGTTCGAAATTGCATTCCTGTATATGTCAGCCACGTTCTAAGGTGGGAGTCAAGAGGTAACATGCCTGCCATGCTCTGCTACGGAAAGCCCACTTATCGGTGTTCGGCCAGGATTCGTAACGACAAGTACGATTCTCGCAGATATGCTGTAGCTGGCCATCGATTACTTTGTGTTGGAGCTCCCAACCACATCCTATACAGTGCATGAAAGGTTTCACAGGTGAAAGTTGACAAAAGTCTCCAGTGACAACGACTTGAACGCCGCCAAACGGTCCAGTGGCCTTGCCTGCGCGACTGGCTCTCATGACTTCGTTCAGTCGCTCAAATTGAAGGTTCTCAATCATGCTGATCTCGTCTATGACCAGCACATCAGTGGCGTCGAATTTCTTCCATATTTCCTTGCCGTGAGCAAGCTCCTTCAATTTGTCCAACGGCTTCTTCATGCTGTCAGGCGTCCAGCCAGCAAAGTTCCACGTTGTCTGTCCTCCAACATTGAGCGCAGCAAGATTGGTCGGCGCAACGATCCGAACTCTTTTCCCTTGCTTTTTGAGCAGTGGTACGAAAGCCCTCAGGATAGTGGATTTCCCACACCCTGCAGATCCAGTGTAGAAGACATTTTTTCCGCCATCTACGATCAAGTCAACCACACGCTGCTGTTCGGCGCTCAGTTTGATTTCAGGTTCGGTCACGTAGTCGTTCGTGGTGGTATCTGCTCTCGGAGGGCTTGATGTAAGCTGCGACTGCTCTGTAAACTGTCGTGCTGTGGATGGCGATGGGCCGTGGTTGGCAAAGCCATGAGCTCGCTCGGAAGGTGGAGTTGGAAGGGGGTACGTGTATGATGGAGGGGGTGAAGGTGTACGGTGAGCCATACGCGCGTCAAACGCTGGTTGAGGGTTGTAAAACTCTTGTGCTTTCTTTCTTTGGAGCCGAAGCGCTTCTTCAACGTAGGGCCTGTGTGCATTCATGTAGTCCCATGCTTGTTCTTCGGTCGAGAACCTCTTTTGCAAACTACCACTGTAACCTTTGATTTGTTCGAGAACGTCATCGTACTTTCGGTAGATACCAGGCACTTTTCCGGCTGGTACAGCATAGTATTTGTTCCGTTTCTCAGAACCATCGGGCTGCTGTACGTACAGTTCAGCGTTTCGCAAGTCGTCCGGCAGTGCGGAGTCTGTTGTCCCGGCCATCTGCCTCCTTGACATGCTCTTTGTTTCACGCTCTGGGCTCGACAGTATCTCGACGGGGTTGTGCTGAGTTCCGTGCTGAGGCTCGCGATAGCTTCGAGCACGAACCTGTACAGTGAACTGGGATGTAGGACTAATTGGCGACATAGTCTGTCTTGGTCGCTTCTCGAATGCTTCGCGATGTTGTCCGTCGGGCTTTCTTTTTCTTTTTCTTTGCTCTGGTGCGTCGTATATCGTCTGTGCAGCCGTGGGTGGGATGTTTTCTGTGTTGGATGTTGGTGGGGGCCAGCTATTGGTATCGTACAACATAGGGTATTGGACAGGCACGTCTACGGAGGAGGCGTAGCGCAAGGGCGCGTAATGCGAGTACTGCAGTGGAGCGGCCGCGGGGACAGTAGTGGGAGGGGCACCGTGCATATGCGCATTCGGCACGTAGCCATCTATACGAGCAAACATGAGCCTCTGAAGTCCACTTCGCGATTCCAATGGTAGAGACGAGATATGTACTAGGGATGGTGTAGTTGTGAGCAGGATTGTACGCGCCGTAGTAGTATGAAAACTCGTCTGCGCCGCTGTACCAACTCATGATACAAAGAAATTTCTTAGCGAAGCCCACAAGGAACAGGAAGCGACCAAGACGATAATGTGTTCTGATAGAAATAGCTAATGACGGCAGGCGTGACAGGTGTGCAGCTGGGCTGCGGGGTACGGCACGATAGTGAAAGCGAATTGTCGCTCTCGAGGCCAACCCAAGCGCGACGCGCCCGGGCGCGCAATCGCGTTGCCTTCGCGCTAACGCGGGCCAATATCGTTCCCGAGCTCCCGCTCCGAACAGGTGGAGCCAACCTAGAAACATTCGAGATTCGTCTGAGGCTTGCAAGAAGACGACACAAGAGAGATGCTAGCAATGCTGGTAGTAGTTCAGTTTAGATACGTGTTCATGCCCAGGTGTTCGTTTGTAGCGGACGCGTTTCCATCATTAGCTAGATCGCTCCTCAGTGCTCAGAGCAACTTCCGATGCACCTCGACTACTACTTTGTCCGGTCCTTGCCTTCTTGCTCACCTTGCCAGCCTTTACTCGTCCATTTCCTAACCATCCCGGCTTCGCTGTGACGGGCTGTAAGAATCCATCAATATGCACACCGCCAACCGTTCGTTCTTCGTTGTCCGAGTCATTGGTTCTAGGATCGTAGCCGTGTACTCGTATGCAATGCTCAACCACGCGGTAAGGCAGAGCAAAATCTTTCTCATGCCCAAAGCAGTCCGTATGCGGACATCGCAGTGTGCCGGGCTGGAAGAGGGGCCGCTTGGGTGTTGGACGCTGTGGAATCGCTGGCATGATCGGGGGCGGTATAACGGAAGGTGTATATGCTACGGGCTCGGCAGCAGGCTTCAAAGCAAGGGCTTCATGAAAGGGCATGAACGACATACCCTCACCGAACAGTGTTGCACAGCGCTGAGCCGTACGTGCAACAGCTCCTGCGTCCCAGCCTTGTACAGCCGCTAGCCCAAGCACCTCACTCCAATCTATAAGCCCTTCCCTCAACATTGGTTCTTCATCTGTCGAAGCATCGCTACCACTTACGCTGGTCGAGGACCTGCGACGTTTCCGCTCGCGCGCCATGTTACCCGACATTTCCCAGTCAGATGCCTCGCCTGAGGTGACATCACTATCGATTGGCTGTCTTCCGTCTCTCGCAGCTTTTGTGCTTTGTCGTACTGTCCGGTCATCCTGTGTCCGCTTCGCACGCGAAGGCGGTCGGATGCTAGAGCCCCGGCTTGTCACACTCTTGGATCGGGCCCTTGATGCAGACCTCGACGCAGGTCCGCTCGACTCTGCACCTGATGTGTACTCGCTCATGGAGGAATCGGCTGACCCCCCATGACCGAAATGGTTGACACGGGTTCGACGAATAGCGAGCGCAAGTTCGTCCAACTTCCCCATCATGGTCTGGATGGTCGGCTGTAGAAGTCTCTGCGCCCTCGCATCGTCGGCTAACAAAGTCGGGTCATTGAGTGCCTCAGTGCGAGGCTTTCTGCCACGTTTTCTCCCGGTCGCATGATCGCCTTCGTTGTCATCGTTGCCATCTTGTGCGTCGTCAACATCGTCTGCCCTGGCTTCAGCTCGGGATGTAGAACCCAAATTGGCGGGGTTCACACTTCGGGATCGGGACCTGCTCCGTGAAGCTGTTGTGTAGTCTCCAACGTCGGATTCAGGCGAGGCCGCTTCCCGCGAGTTCCACCTGTCTTTCGCCAACCGTAAGAAGACAGCCTGGAGTTCCTCTCGCAGCTCGTCTCCTGCATCTTCCGTGTTTGCGCCTCTAACAGTCCATTCGTTGACGTGACCGCCAGACATATCCTCTTCCGGCTCTGGAGGCAATGGCCATGCTGTCCACTCTTTGGAAGGCACGACTGCCGTCTGCACATATCCTGCCGCATCCGTGTATTCAAGATCCTCCCCGGTCTTCAGCCAGTTATCCCTACTGTGCCAGTTCTTGAAGTGCACCGTATCTTCTGTGCGTCGTCGCAGTCGTCGCTTGAGCGCATGCGCATTGTACAGGTGTGCTACAAGATCTGTATCCTGTATCTGACCAAGCGATTCAGCTATCTGGCGATCCGCTTCTGTATAGCTCTGCCATGTTTGAGGCTGTCCGGAAAATCGATTCGGGCGTGCCGGTTCCTCATCGTCGTCGTCGTCGTCGTCGTCGTCCCCCTCTTCTTGAGAGTCGTTTTGTGCTGACTCACTATCGGTATCTGGATCATCGCCTACATCCAATGAAATCGGTATGTCGAGCTTCTGCGCTTCTTGCGCGTTGCGCGGGTCTGCGATCTCCTCAACTGAGGGTGACGACCGCCCAGAAGAAGAAGATGACGACGCGTCGGATTCGTAAGAAGAGCGAGACGGTGAGGCGCTACCACCAAATAACGACATCTTCGTTGCAGTAGATGTCGAAGCGAACCTTTGGCTGTCTTGGTTTCAGCATCTGGGTTTTGCAATTCATCGCTCGTGACAGTTCAGAGTCGCGGCCAAATCATTGCGGGGTTCTCGAAATCGACGCGCCGTCACGCTAGCGCTTCCATCCCCAGTTAACATCCTGGAGCCGGCTGGGCAGCATCATCCAGCAAAACTCAACTAAGACACCTCGATACGTCACAGCCAATTTCGAAGATGTTGCCTATATTACTCCGAGCAGCTAACGTAGAAGCGAAATTCCCGCTTGGCATTCATGCAGACACCTCTCCATCGTCACGCAATTCAGCACAGAAAGCACTATCTGCGCATGACGAACGTTACCACATACAACCGCGTAGCAATCGTCCCTCTACCAGCCATTCCAAGCAGCTTGGCTTTCTCCAAGTAAACTATCAGCGGATTATACATGGTTAGATCTATGAATGACTACTCGCCGTTGGATATGCACCTGGGGTATGCAAGGCCGGAATTACAACCGTCTCTTCTTCCGAAGGCTCCGACGACACACCATCGAAACCAGCAAGCCACCTTCTTACTGCCACGTTCAATCTGACCATACGATGTGCACATCGCAATACGAGATCAGCGTTGTCAGCTTCTTAGAAGAAATGGAATGTATGCATCAAACTTTGCCATTACGTATTATCGCAACCTAAGGATGTTTCACCGCAGCTTTCTGTGAAAGTACTTTCACCATGACACCCTAGCCTGTGCACAACGTCGGTTGCTGTGTGTGAACTCTCGGATAGCCCTACGATGGCTGAGGTTAAAAACTCCTCTCATTTCGTACAAATTGTCAATGCTCCGGGGATACACCGAAGACCCCGACAGAGACAATGCTTTAGGAGATCACGAACACCTGCAAGTGCCGGGCGAACGCTCCGAGAGCGGCGGTCGAGCGAGTTCAGCGTCAGCATCAGCCGCAGCAGGGAGCTACCGGCGAAATTTATCAATGTGTTGAGTCCGATCTCGGGTAGAAGTCGCGACTCAGCGACACATGACGATCAACGGCGTACCGAAGGGTCCGCGCTCACATAATCGGTGCTAAAGAACATCACCACAAACCATCAGTTTTCATACGGTACTCATGATCGGGTTGGCGTCGTATGATGCTGAAATGCTCTACCTACAGCGTCAGCTTATGGGACAAGTCGGCGAACCATAAGCTACTCGACAATTCTAGAGCTTGGTCGCTGTGCTTCAAACTACCACAGCTCCAAGGCTTCGTCAGCACTACACAAGATCCCGGACTATTCCCCTATTGATGCTCTCTTGACACCCCAGACAAAGCTAGTGGTAATGCTTGTTGTCGATTGTACCGACTGTGCGGTCTTACTTTTAATTACACTTCAGCTTACACAGTGGGACCGAGCCGGAAGAGCCACCGCACCTGGGCGTACACATCCATGGAATCGCTATGTTTGTTGCCATATAAATACAACACGTCTGGTGTGCCACAACATCATCAACATCACACGCTCCTTACCTTTAATATCTTACTAGAAAACTAATTCAATCATGCGTTCCTTTGCGTCAATCGCCGCCGTCGCGGTGGTCGCCCTTCCTTTGGCCATCGCCGCACCCAACAAGGCCAACAGGGCAAACAAGATGGATGCTAGCTATTACAAGCCGGAGCAGGTCATCGACACCGATGTTGTGATCATTGGCGGAGGTGGCATGGGTGCCTATTCTGCTATTCAACTAAAGGACCAGGGAAAGAAGATTGTGGTCGTTGAGAGCAAAGACCGCCTTGGAGGTCACACGGAGACTTACATGGATACCGAGACCGGTATTCCCATCGATATGGGTGTGAAGCTCTACCACGACGAACCTCTAGTGCACCAGTGGTTAGTGATACTCCTGTACGAACTGCATGTGAGACATGCACTAACTTCATACACCTCCATTTAGGTTCGCACGCTTCAACCTTTCTCTTGCTCCATTCAACCCATTCCCCGTTGGTCCGTCCCAGAGGGTTGACTTCAGGACTGGTCAAGTGCTGCAGGGTCTTCCTCCTGCCAACCAAACAGCGATGGCTGCTGCCCTGCAACGCTATGGCGCCGTTCTCGCCAAATACCCCCAGCTTGAGGGTGGCTTCTATCTTCCCGATCCCGTTCCTGAGGATCTGTACATGCCCTTTGGCCAATTCGTCCAAAAGTACGACATCGCCGATGCAGTTCAAACCATCTTCGGTCTCACATCCGCCTTTGGCGACATTCTCGAGGTGCCCGCTCTCCAGCAGATGCGTACCTTCTCCCTCGGTCTCCTAGCAACTCTGCAGAAGTTCCAAACTAGCTCGGTGATGGACAACAGCCTTCTCTTCGAGAAGATTACTGCAGAACTCCAGGCTGCAAACTCTCTGCTTCTGTCCTCCAAGGTCACAAAAACGCAGCGTGTGAGCAAGTCTGACGGCCGCGTCAAGGTCCTTGTCGAGACTCCCAACGGCTGCCGTCTCATCCAAGCGAAGAAGATCCTCATGGCTATCCCACCCACTCCCGCAAACCTCGCCACATTCGACCCCAGTGGCGATGAGTTGAAGATCTTCAACCAATTCACCTCGGTCGGATATTACACCTCCATCATCAGGAACGCTGGCCCCACCAATGTCACCCTCCAGAACCTCGCGCTTGACAAGCCTTATGCGATGCCACCTATGCCAGCAATCTACAACGTCAACCCCACAGCCAACCCATCTCTCAGCCTCGTCTACTACGGCACCAAGGTCGGCCAGTACCTCAGCGACGAAGAAGCCAAGGCTGCCATCATTGCAGACCTCAAGCGCTTCCAGGCCGCAAACAAGATGACCGGCCCCGAGCCAGAGTTCGTTGCATTCAGCAACCACAGCCCGTACAACATGATGGTTGGATCCGAGGCTACCAAGGCTGGCTTCTACAAGCAGTTGTATGGACTGCAGAGCAAGCGCAATACTTTCTGGACTGGCGCTGCGTGGAGGGCACATGACAGCTCTTCTAGCTGGGCTTACACTAGCCGCAGTGTACTGCCTCAACTTTTGGCGAGCTTGTAGAAGATGCAGGTATGCGGTGGTAGATCGCTTCAGTCAATAGGCTTTAATCCGGTGGTCACGCTTTGCTTTGGCGGATTGGGATGCGCTTATTGATATACTGGCTTATGATGACTTCTCTCTTTGTGTTAGTAGATACCAATAATCGATCGTCATGCAGCCAGACTCTTCGACAGTTTCGCCTATTCTCTATCCGGGATTTCTTACCGTGATTATGCTACAGTATGTCATCGGAACTTAGTTCCCGCTTGTTGTCTCATGAGGTGCAACACCCGGGTCGTTGATATACGATTGCCATGAGTGGTTCGAAGACAGCACTAGTCAACCATGGGTCCTACGTAGGCCAGCGTTGTCGAGTACTCATACACTTATTCTCCTCCACGTCTTCCTATCGTGTATCTTACCTTTTTCCTGCAATGGCTGTTCCACTGTCCGATCGCATTGGAGCTGCTTCTTCATCACAGGAGCGACCCTCCAAACGTGCCAAACCAGAAGGCAGCTGGTCTCTCTCGACACCCGTCCGTTTCCTCATACTCTCTGACACACATGGTGCTGAACTACCGAAAGATCTCCCACCATGCGATGTACTCCTTCATTGTGGCGATCTGACTGAAGACGGAACCCCAGAAAGCATCTCTTCGGCCATCCAGACGTTGGGCCAAGTCGAAGCGAAGTTGAAGCTCGTCATCGCTGGCAACCACGAAATCTCGCTAGACAAGTCTTACTGGCTCTCGCAAGGCGGGACGGAAGCCGATGCAGAACGAGCGGCTGCGCTGGTGAGCTCTGAGGTACGCTCTGAAGCGAGCATGAATGGTATCACCTTCCTGTGGGAAGGCACACATACATTTTCATTGGCATGCGGCGCAGCATTCAAGATCTATGCATCACCGCATACTCCAATCCACGGCACATCAGCGTTTCAATATCCTTCTGATGAGGATCGTTTCAATTCTTCAGGTACTCCACTGTGTGCGAAAAACGTCGGTACCGAAGTCTCGACCATTCCCAACGAAGTGGACATTGTCATGACCCACGGTCCGCCAAAATACATCCTGGACATGAAGGACGGCCGAAGTGCAGGATGTGAGCACTTGCGACGCGCTATCGCGAGGGTGCAGCCAAGACTGCACTGCTTTGGGCACATACATTCTCGGCGCCGTGGGTTTTACGAAGCACACGTGTTGAACTACGTAGGGGAAGCGGAGCTAGCTGACGATACTGAGCTCATAAAATCAGTTTCTAAAGTTTGGATAGGAGAGAACTCGACTCGTAAGAAAGGATTCAGAAGTTTGACTCCAGGCGCAGCTCAGTCTTTCCGGGAGAACAAGCAGCAAACGCTGTGCGTCAACGCAGCAATGGAGGGAGATGAGCCAGGTGTGCTCGAACACCCACCATGGCTCATCGAGTTAGATTTGCCCGTGCAGAAAGAGACACTACGGTGAAGAATACCACCGGCAATATACTGCATCTCACGTGAGAGTGTGCGAAAGCGGAAATGCCTGCAAGCTTGGAGATGCGGCATATTATACCGAGAACTGATTTAGCTGTCCCAATGCACTCATGTTAAAGGGTTGACATAGGGGGTATGATGTTTGGAGTTGCTCTGAACGCTTTGAAAGCTCTTTAAAAAAAAACATTGAACCGATTATTCGTTGCTATTCATACAGGTTCCAACGAGAGAAGAGATTGTACAAGACCGTCAAGCACATTCTTTATCCAATGTGCTCCAAACCACGCTCTTCTTCACCTTGCATCCCCCTCCGGCAGACGGCGTACACCCGCTTTCTAACGCTGTAGCAATTCTGTCTATGCTCTCAGTGGAAGTGGCATACTGCATAAGCATCTTGTACGCAGCAGAGCACTCTATACCGTCTGCGCTGCAGTCTTCGGGCTTGTTGATATCGTGTGGTTCTTCGCTCGATTCTGGCGGGAGCGGCACTTGTGTGACATCAGCCGCCGGATTTCTCGTAAGCAAGGTGACGAGCTTGCAAGGAGCTCCCACACTGTCTGGATGCTGAGCAGGCGAACAGGACTTCTCGCTGGAAACCGCGGACGGGATAGGCGATTTTTCTGGGCAAAATACTTTGTTTGAACCCTCTTCACTCCCACACGCCTTGATCAGAATTGGCTGCCGATCCATGGCGCCATTGTTCAGAGCTTCAAGCTTCCGTTCCTTCTGAAGCCCAGAGGCTAGTGGCGCCTTCTGCCCGATCTTCTCTAACGCCAATCTTGAGACGGGCTGTGGGCGCCCCGCGTTTGGCAAGTGTGTATCTCCCTTCACCCAGGCATCAATTGTGTCGTCCGTATAGCCCGTCCATCTGAGCAAATCTCTTAGTTTTGCGTTCTCTCGTGCAACTCCCTGAGCAGCAAGTTGCACTTCTTTTGTCACTTGAACTCCCCGCTCGCGTGTTTCTGCCACTGTACGCTGAAGTTCCAGAACGTACTCTCTCTGGCGAGCCCGATGACGGCGCTTGTTGTCTCTTATTCGGGAAGTGCTTTCCTCATTCGTTTCCGGACGACGTGCAGGCATTCTGCTAGAAGACTATGTAATATTTGGATGGACGAGTTTGCAGGAACTGAAGGCACGCATCGTTGTTGCGCAATAAAGAAGCCACTCACAGCACGACCGCCGGTTGCATCATCGACAGCTAGCTAGATAGCGCGGCTTGGGTTGAGTCTAGATCCAGCCAGTGCCAAGCGTGGCTGCAGCTGGTACGTGCCCGGGGACGGACTCAACAACCCTGATTGGATGCTCAGGTCAGTTTCGCTGGAGGGCCATCTTCACACCAAGTAGTTTCCGAATGTAACTAACCAATCAGCATCTCGCTGTCCGTCCTCCAAATTCAACATTCTGCTTAAACAGTCACCTTCATATCTATATGTACCTGAGTAAATTCATACATTGATATGGTCAAATATAACTATCCTTTATATTTCCACGTTCTCTGGCCTTCAGTCTAACTATGGCAGCCTCTAATCCTCATCAAGTCTCAACCGAACCCAATGATAAAGACGTCGAGGCTTCACGTCAGTCGACCAATCCCGGTCCTCTTGAAATGAAGGACATTTCCAACGTCGAACATTCCACAAGCTCGCAAGATACCGAGGATAACGAATTGACTCACTCAAACGCGCCTAAGCTCTCGCTAATTCGTCTTTTCTGGTACTTCTTCTACAACTTTGGTCTTTTCGCATGGGGTGGCCCTGTCGCTCAGATCGCTTTGATTAAAGAGCAGATCGTGGTCAAAGAGAAATGGATTACACTTGCTCGATTTCAACGCGTGTTCGCTGTTTACCAGATCCTTCCTGGACCAGAAGCCGCTGAGCTTTGCATGTTCTTTGGCTGCTTAAGTGCAGGCAGAATTGGAGGCATCGTTGCAGGATTAGGCTTTATCTTGCCCGGATTTATCTTGATGCTAGTAGCAAGCTACTTGTATACTCTGGCCGGCCTCGAGAACAGGTACTTCAATGCTAGTTTTCGAGCATTGCAACCTATTGTTTCTGCTATGGTAAGACGAATTCAAGCGTCGGTAAATATTGTTCAAGGAACGTACCTGCTAACATGAACTAGATCTTCAAAGCTACGCACAAGATCGCAGATCACTCTGTGATTAAGCATAGCACGAAGAAGGTCGATCCCTTCCTGGTCATCGCCGCAATCTGTACAGCGATAAACTCAGCTTTGCATTTGAACATGTTAGTGTTCTTATGTACATGAAATATGTGGTCAAAGAGGCTAACTTTGTCTAGCTTCATCTCTCTTGGCCTATACGGCATAATCTACATGTTTATCGCTCGCCGACTATGGATACCAGCTGGCAT
>JAESFQ010000847.1_pt1 | contig 11228 bp, 8 predicted proteins | sample 9269431 | NCBI WGS metagenome assembly JAESFQ01 (sample SAMN14502588, study PRJNA617103) | algae metagenome | isolation source: Plectolyngbya sp. WJT66-NPBG17 and co-occurring heterotrophs from well... | place: USA: Mojave Desert, Joshua Tree National Park, California | collected 2006-08-06
AAATCATTGAATATGATATATTCTAGCCTGTAATTACAATTCGTATTATTCTAACATCTTACAACATCTCCTTATACTTAGAAACCGATAGTTCTAGTTATATTGTCCACGACGCCGAGCCCTTCACCACCGCATCGCATGCGGTACACCAGCATGTGCATCATACACGACGTGACCAGTTATCCTAGACTTGTGGGCCGGGATATCTATGAACCTGCGGCTCCAAGTTTGATGAATGAGACAGTATTCTACCACTGGCCACCAAGGTACCGGTACCGATTCTTGATCAGTTGGCGTGGAACGATCAAGTATTTGCGAAGTAGATGAAAGATAGCTTTGTCACGAAGTCACTCTTCGTGACTGGGTTGGTCTATTGTTTGTCGGACTCTAAATGCAAGCAATCGCTGGTTGCGCTCAACCAAGCAGAACGGCAACGTTGTTTACAAAACCGCGAAGAGTGAACAAAGTCCTTGGCGAAACTGTCTGTCACTTCACTGCTCTAGTGAAACGATTGGTCGATGGAGTATCCGGTCGTTTGGGCACAGGCGGACTCACCTTCACTGTCACTCTCGCTTAAAGTCGCGCAATACCACCCCGTATACGATCCCTCCACCTATTTACTTCCCGACCACAGATGTCATATGCAACACTCAAAGAAGCGCTTGTCACTGCGAAAGACACCGACATGGCTCGCCTCAGCGTCCCCGCTAATGCCACACCAAAGGCCGATCGTAAGTCAAACCGCCTCCGCGGGATCTTCAAGCAGCGACCTAGCTCGAGCGCATCCCCAAGTCCCGCTGCCTTAAGCAAATCCCCTCCGCCCGTCGGATCGAGCCCGCTGCTGCCGCCAGACCTACGCCCAGGATTCCAAAGGATCGGCCTACTGCCCGGCGAACATTCCATGGCTAGCCTACAGCAGTTTGATGATGAGGAAGTGGGCCACGAAGATGTTGGTATAGCAGAGCTAGGGGCGAAGGGCGAGATCGCGACGCGCAACGATGAGCGTGGATCGGATAACCTTGGTGCGACGCGCTCATATGGTATCCCTGCACTGGCGAAAATGAAAGCGGAGAGGGAAGTCAAGAGGAAAGGCTCCTTCGCCCAGTCAGCAAAGGGCACCTTTACGAAATATCCGGTTGAAAAAGCTGACCATGGGGTTGCTGTATCCGAGGTCGTCTTGCGTGAAGATGTATTTCCAGGAGTTGTGGGTGACGCAGACAAGCGGAGCAGCTTGCCATTGGGGTCTTCCCACAAGATTGCAGAGGCCATGTCCAGTAAATCTCTCCTCCGGAGACCGCGGTTTCGACAAGCTAACTTCGAGGCAGACAAAAACAGCACTTCTGTCATAGACGAAAGTATTGAAGATTCCGAGAACTTCCAAACACTACCACGTAAGTCAATGCGCGAATGATGTCCACTTGCTCGCTAATAGATCCGCAGACATGCCCGTTTCTACTCTGAACCGTGGACCGGCCGAAGACCTCAACCTCGAACATCGTAAAAGCCTCAGTACCAAGCGCACGAACGATCTCCTCAAGATCACTCGTACGCCCCAGCAACTTCCACGTTCCTTCGAGGCTGTCAACGGGCACGGCAACGACGCCACAGCGTTGGAAGAAGACGAAAATGGCAGTCCCCGCAAGTCGTTCGCGTCCAACATCTTCGACGACGATAGTTCGCTGAGTCAAGGTATCCGCGAGTACGTTACCAGTAAGATCGCCGAAGCTTTGGTCGAACATGATCGTGCGCACATGACCAGTAGCGATACCACGGTCCGCCCACGACTACAATTCACGATCAAGATTGACGCGGCCGGTCTGACAAAGCCGAAGCAATCCACTACGATTAATTCCTGTAGCGCGAAGACCGATCTTTTCACAGAACCCAGTACTATCGGCCCTCTTCGTATCACAAACGTGCGTGTGGCAAGAGATGTCCAATTCGGTCTTATAATCATCTACGCAGTCGATTTCCTTGGCGCGTCGCTTCTAGGGCCGAAGATCTTGCTACTCACCGTTTGGAGATTGGCGATCATTCTGGTGATGTACACCGCTGTGCTGCGCTACCTGAGCTGGACTGAGAACGTCGAACGCGATGTACTCCTAGCTCCCGTGTACTTCACAGGCAGTGTGGCCACTGGCATGGGCGAGCAGCTATTGGATCAAATGCGCCTGTTGTTGGTCGCATTACTCGCCGAGTCCTTCGAGCGCGTCGCTCATGGTGCTGGTGTGCATGTGGACAACGAGTAAATGTCTCCCGACGATGCAACGATTCGTGTGGCATGCATATATAGGTAGCTTCTAGGGAGTCTTCCGACTACATGAGCAAGTAAACAAAATTGTGTCTACAATAGAACGTCGCGGTGTGGACAGTGATGCAATGTATCTAGAAACGGAAGCATCGCCCACTAAACCTCTATGATAGCACGCCCGCATACATGCTATAGCTCTACCTACTTAACACGTTTCAAAGCAACGTCGTTACGCGATAATGCTTTGCTTGAGACCCTTCGAATTTGCGCTAATCCTGCACGGGATTACAATTCGGCAATAGCGGTCTTCGGGTTCGCTGAGGCGATTCAAACTTTCGCCTTGCCCGACGTACGAACATTGATCTTCCCGTGCTTTTCGCTTTATAGTCGCGCTCAGATCTGCAGTATCGTTCGTGAATCTCGAGCACTTCCGATTAGAATAGTCGTGCAAGCAGGCTCTACTTGAAGAGTTTGGCGGGCGCGAGTGAACGTTCGAAATCAGTGAACAAGGTGTCGCGCTCACGCTCGGAGATATTGCGCGCTTTCGCAAGCGAGCAGGACAGTACTTCACATGTGAATTCGGCTATATCACTCACGAAGTGAGCGGTTGGTAGGCTGTTCGTACCTACCTACATTGAGGGCGGTTAAGGGTCTATTGCAAACCATGGAACATACATAGAGGGTCACTTCACCCCATTTTACACACACCAGCAGCTCTGAAAGGTGACATCACTATCCCACGAACCAGCTTTCTCACTAACGCAAAACCCATTCTCTAAACTCATCAGCTCACTACCGCTCAGTCTACATACACCCCATCGCCTTAGCTTACAACAACATGTCTGCGCCCGGCTCAGCCACCCCTAGAGTTATTGCCAACTTCATTATTACCAAACTCACCGACGCTACCATCTATCTTCAGGATCTCTATGAGGCGAGAGTCGAAAAGGCGCGCCGCCGGGCTCTCCGGGAAGCTGATCGCGAGGCCAACGACACGCGCCGTCGCGCACTAGGCGACATTGATGACGATGTATCGCTGATGGGAGATCGGGAGGCGGAGGAGGGACGTCGTTGTCAGCAGTAGGAGTTGTGCTGGCAAGGAGAAAAGCTGGGTCAAGGAAAGAGCGGCGGATCAGTCGTGCCGGACTTCGAGGGGAGGGGTCCGCTGGTGGTTGCGAACCCCCTTCACGCTACATGTAGACAGTCTTAGCGTATGAAGCATTTCCGAAGAGTTCACAGCATTATCATCAAAGTCATCTCAGCGTCGTTTCTTACAGCGATAAAATTCTACGCGGAGGCGAAAGAGAAACGACGTAGCAAAGCATAAGACGAAGAACGATTGAAGAATTAGACTCACGTGCCCGTTCAAGGTTACTTCATGCTCATTCTAATTTAAAGCCGTATACAACATGCCTACCAAAGTAAAGATCGTCTTACACGAAACTATCGTCTCTGTTCCCAGGCCCGCTCAACCCCCTCAAGAAACGACGCGTACCACTCGCCCAACACCGCTCCGACCCCTCTTAGGACATCACCTAGTACACATCGCAGTCCACCGCCCTTTACCCAGTGAAGAAACATGCAGATAACGACAGCGACAAGGTAACCCACATATAGATCCAACACCAGGTCAAGCGCAGCGATATCACTTCCTATACCGACGAGAGCACGGCGCATGGCTGCGAATGTCGTGCAGGCGTAGATTATCGCGTTGGCTTCGGCGAAGGTGAGGCCTGAGGACTGAGATGGGGCGAAGGTACACTGGGCGATGGTTGTTGTGACTGCGCTGATGGATAGTTGTGTCGTCGTTGGTACAACTGAACTTTGTGTCGAAATAATGGTTACTTCCTGTCGTGATGGCAGTGGAGCCATATCGATCACAACAACAATGGAAGAAAGCGCAATCTCGGTTCCGCCACCGACTAGAGACCGATGCTCTCGCAATGGAGACTCGTTTCCTGCCAAGGCCATATGAGAAATCGACGAACTGCAGGAGAAAGAGCTCGCACCACGGCTCGGACGTTGCACATCGGTAGAGCTATCGTCAAGCTTGGCCGTGTGCTCCACATGTTGCTCTTGAACGAGGAGTTGGTTGGCACATTCATCCTCAATCACTCTAGCTTCTCGAGCCTTCACCCGCGCGAGGATATCGCGCGGTGACTCTGCTGGAGTTTTCGGATCCACATATCCGAACTCGGACTCATCATCTTCCGATGTGACTGAAGGCGTCGGGGTGGAGATAGCGTTGCTGAGATCACGATTGCTGAAGATACGCTTAGCCCAGCTTGTGTTTCGACCATGGCCGTTGTTTGGGGTTACTCTACTCATTTTGAAGTGCTCTCGAAGCGCAGTCTCAGCGGGAGAGATCTTGCGGGCCCGTAGCTTAGCTGGGAATGGACGGCGGTGTGGTATGTCTCGTTCGATGCTCGGTGTGGTGACGGTGCTAGAACTGCAGATCAAGCCCGAGGCAATGTCTAGAGAAACGCTGCTGTCTTCCATATTGGACTCCAGGGTTCCGGCTGTTATCCACTCATCGTCAGCTGCAGACGAGAGCCTCTTATGCAGGCAAAGACTTGTAGTTGGAGCGGTATGACGTGGAAAGTGCTGCTCAGGTGTATTAGGAACCCCTGCTTGGGTACGGCTGCGGCTACGAGTGGATGAGCTTTCTCCCAAGACTTCCATCGAGATTAGCAACGAACTTGCCAATGGCATCCGACCGAATAGCTGGGCGCGATCAAGATAGCCCAAGTGCGTCGAGTTCGCCTGATAAGGTCCTAGGGGTTTGGACGCCGACGGAGTGTGCAGCGGTGGTGATGTTGGGGTGCTCCGATCTGTACGTTGTTCATCATATGAAAAAGACCCGCACGGCTTTTGCCCTTGTTCTAGTGACGATGAGCGAAGAGCTGGTGATGAGTACTGCTCGATAATATCGTTGATACTCCGTGAAGCCGAAAGCATCTTGGGTTGCTGCGAGAGTTGAACATGTGAGACTTGAGTGTAGGCAAGTCGGTTGGGGCTTAAGACGTAACTGTGGGAAGTTAAATGGTCGTAGTGATGGCTTAGAATCAGAGATACATTGGTAGGTAGCGCATTACTTTACAATCTCGAGCGCAATGTATAGACAAGGGGGGGTGCTCATGGACCTACAGCTAGCCTTTGCGTTAACAGCCGTTAGGTGAAATCCGAATCTATTCACCACACCGACACCAGTAAAATCACTGTAGTTGCGACTACTGACCACATGGATTACGTGGGCTCGACTGACGACCGTCGTGAGAGCAAATCCTGCAACGTCAACACACATTCGGAGCAATATGGCTTGATGTATTGATTCTTGACTTCTCCTTCTCTTCTCTTCCCATTGTCATTTCAGTTGCTTCTGCCCCTCATCTCTACATTCTGCCATCGCCACGATTCATAGAATTGACTTGATCAATAGCTCGCTCTCTTCGCTAAGCTGGATCATGGCTAATATTGTACAAAACTAATGAAACCCTTCCACAAAGAGGGAAGATCCGAGTGAACGCCATTCACGTTAGAGAAATGTGCTTATATGCACTGCGTGTTCTCAACACCCCTATCTCTTGACTACGCGGGCAGGGGCGGGCCGGGTGGACCTGAGCCATCTCCACCACCTCTTGGCGATGGTAATATCGCAGCTGGGAGGGGGTTGTCTGGGATTTTGATCGGCGCGTTAGGCATCGCCTTCAGCCGACCAGGAAGATCTTCACCCTTGATGACCTTCATGATCTCTGCCTTGTCCAGCGTCTCGTATTGAACAAGCGCATCGGCTAGTTTATCAAGCTCGGGGCGCTTTGAAAGCAGTAGTTGTCTTGCACTCGACCTTGCTTCATCGATCAACCGTCGCACTTCGTCGTCGATGAGTCGCTTGGTCTCGGGTGCGACCATGTCGTAGTTTGATTTGAAGTCGACATTGCCGAGCTTGTCCGAGAAACCGCACTGCGTCACCATCATGTAGGCTATTCTAGTTGCGTTGGAAATATCGCTAGAAGCACCGTCGGCTACGTTGTCCGCACCAAACACAATCTCTTCAGCCATCTTGCCACCCAAGCAGACCTGCAATTGGCGATTGTACTGTTTCCGAGTGTGATGGCTCTCTTCTTGTGGGAGGAAGAATGTGATACCTGCAGCGTGGCCTCTGGGAAGGATGGTTGCCTTGTGAACGTCGTTGAAGCCCGAGGTGTAGAGACCAACAAGCGCATGGCCACCCTCATGATAAGCGGTGTGAATTTTGTCTTTGAGCGGGACGGCGCGGCTCTTCTTCTCGGCCCCCATACTAATCTTATCCTTGGCCCATTCCAGGTCGTTGAGAGAGACGAACTTTGCCTGGATCTTGGATGCACGAATAGCAGCCGAGTTTGCAAGGTTCTCTAATTCAGCGCCAGAAAATCCGGGGGTGCCACGGGCGATGGTAGTGAGGTCGATCTCAGGAGACAGGCGAATCTTCTTGGTGTGATACTTGAGAATAGCCAGTCGGCCACTTACATCGGGGAGATCGACTTGGACATGACGATCGAAACGTCCGGGACGGGTCAGGGCGGAATCAAGAAGTTCAGGGTGGTTGGTAGCAGCAATGAAGATGACACCGGTACTTTGGTCGAAACCGTCGAGATCGTTGAGAAGTTGGTTGAGAGTTTGACGGTGGTAGTTGGCGTCGCGTGACTTGCGCTTCCCGCCTATGGCATCGAGCTCGTCGATGAAGACAATGGCAGGGGCCTTGGATCGAGCAGCGGTGAAGAGTTCGCGCACACGCTTAGCTCCAACACCAACGTATACTTCGTCAAACTCGGAACCAGACATGTAGAAAAAGGGAACGCCAGCTTCTCCCGCGCAGGCGCGAGCAAGCAGTGTTTTACCAGTACCCGGAGGGCCGACCAGAAGTACACCTTTGGGGAGTCTGCCACCGAGCTTGTTGTACTTGTCGGGGTTCTTGAGAAAGTCGACAACATCCAGGAGTTCTTCCTTGGCCTCGTCGCAACCGTGGACATCGCTAAAGCGAGTGTTTTGCTGCTCAGGGCGGACTTCGGCGGTGGTACCACCACCGACCTTTTTGAGTACACCGCTGGTCTCGACGAAAAGGGTGATGAGGATCAGGGAGACGTAGGCAGCCAAGGCGAAACCGAACAGCCAGCGGACCCACTTGAAGACGACGTTCATCGTTGACTCTTCCACAACAACGTAGACGGGGTCGCTCTTGACGCCCATACCGCCCGAGGTGGTGGCCACCTGGGCACTACCGGCGTTTGCACCTACAGCCTGGGTAATAGCTTGTCTTTGTTGTCCAGTGAGACCTGAGTGTCCGCCGCCGGCTTGTCCCACCTTTGCGAGAGCGCTGCTGTATATCTTGTCGATTGTAGAGTTGGTGGCGAAACGTCCTGTGTTGTAGCGATCGATGATGATTTGATGGTAGTTACCGCGCACGAGTGCCGAGTAGAAGGAAGCCTGAGACGCTGCGTTGGTAGGGTTGGCGTTAGCAGCCTGTTCGAGCCGAGCGAGTTGTTCCTGAGACGGTCCACCGAAGAGCGAGCGCTGTTGTACGAGGTTCAATCCGAGCATGCCGGGCTTTGTCAGCTGGCGAATTTGCGATAGAGGGCCGTTGCGCGACGTGGTGGAGAACTGCCGTGCCTTGAGGGAGGCGAAGGGCGAGGTCATGGCGAAGGGATTGCATAGTCCGATGCGCGGTACTGCCGAATGTTAGTATCATGTCCCATCAGTTTACCGTTGGCGACTAACCTGTGCCTGTAGATTGCGGAGCTTGCGAAGACGAAGCGGACACGGATGCTTTGATAGTATGAAGCTGTCTCACGCCGGCAGCCATGGGCATTCGCCCAAGGGTCTGCCACGGAGATCGGAGGACGGTAGACATGGTGGGCGAGAGTCCCGACGTGAAAGAAGCGACCCTCTATATCTTTGTCAGTAGGGGCTCAATGACGCGATGTCGGAACTCGTGGCAAAACATACCTGGACAGCGCCGACCGTGTGAAAGGCCATATTGGGGGAATGCGCAGCGGCGGAGGCCGCAAAGTCTATGTAAAGTACCAAATGGAAGAAACGAAATGTGAGCGCGCGGGCAATGGTAAGGGCGTGGCGGCGAGAGGCCACTGAGGATGAGTGGTAAAGTCTATGGAAGGCGGCAGAAGAGGCCAGTGCTGAGATGCATCGTCAACCCAAGACCCTTGCATATGTCCTCCGCTTGGCGATTTACCTCCACCTGACATTGTCGCCGACATCTGGATGACATAATCACCGCCACAGCTCGACACGACCTGCTATAGTATGTGCTTGTCGAGCAATGTTGCGCCTGCGCGGTCGCGTACATTCACGTGCAATACCACTGCGACGGCGTGTGTGCGCAAGTGTACTCAAGGCGACCAGCTCGATGACGTAGACGAAGCAAATGTAACCCATGGCTTCGACAACCCTACACAATGGCATGTTTCAATGGCAGCATTCACGCAATACATGTCTAGCGTTGTTCCGGTCCAGCTTGGAGAAGATGTAGTTCCCAGGGTTGCGGCGCACCTCGGCTGGTGGGGTAAGAGCCTCATAGCCTGTTGCATGACATGGACATCATCTACACGATCTCACGACTAATGTCAAGGTGTCGCGACAATGGCAGCCCCAAGATGGAAGAAGCTGTACGAATATGCAGCATGCGACGTACGCTTACCTTGTCTATGCCTCAGCAGGTAGCTAATCTCTCATAGCTCGCTGATGGACTACTGAAGCTGCATGTACCAGGCGCAGGCTTCCTCGCTGATATCAGTACGATATGTATTAACAAACAACATGTCTCGTCATTTGTTGACTCCGTCAGGGCCACTGCTTCATACAGCCAGCATTCCTAAACCTGAAGCCAGAAAGGTCCTTGCGCCTGCATCGACTTTCCTCATGACTGCGAAAGCGACCAAGTCTTTCCCGACCCCACCCAAGATGCCTGATGGCACACCAGCTTCCAACCTCATAGACTCCAGACCATACGCAGATTACACTGAGAGTGGCACCATTGTGGTTATCAGCCAACCTCCAGGACAGTCGTGTGCAGTCGTTGGGGGCATTATGGCTGCTCGGATGCAGCATCTCGGTGCAGAGGGTATCGTGGTCGATGGCCGCGTGAGAGACATTACTGCTCTGAACCAGACGCAGCTTCCCATATGGTCTAAAGCGACGTCTGTCATCGGTGCGGGAGCCGAGACCAAGTTTCATGCGCACAATGTACCCATCAAGATTGGCGAGACGGTGGTCGAAGCCGGTGACATCATCATGATCGATCCCTTTGAGAATGGCGTGGTTGCGGTGCCACAGGGCAAAGTGGACGAACTGCTCGAGTTACTACCCAAGCTGGTCGAGGCGGACGAGAAGGTGACTGCGGATGTGGGGAGCGGCGTTAGCGTCGAAGAGGCGTTCAAAAGGCATAGGAGTTAATCGTGTATATTTTCAGCATGGAAACATCTCAGTAGAAGAAGACATAGCACATCTTGTCGTGACGCTGAACGAGACCACTGAGAGGGCGCACAATTGCATGACGCCGCTAACCTGAGCCATGGTCCGTGCACCGCCCATTTTCGCGATTCCGGGCATGACACCTCTCGCAGCTCTCCAAATCATCTCCCAACCCTCCGCACTACCCGCACCCCAACTCGAGGACCCCCAATTGCCCCGGAGCATCCACAATGGGTATCACCGACTTCTTCTCCGATGTCTGGGAGACCTTCTCCCACCCCTCGGCCGACGCCGAGGGCCAACCGCCCGTACAAGGTGGTGTTAGCACCCAGACACCCGCTTCCGGTACCGACGAAGAGAGCGGTGAAGAGGCCGAGGTCAACAAGCAGGATGCAAAGAAGGGCGGCGACTCGGGAGAGCAGGGACACAAGCCGACCGGCCAGATGAAGGGCGATGATGAGGATGAGGAGCCCGAGGAAGAAGAGGAAGAGGAGGAGGAGCCAGACCCAAAGGAGAAGCTTGAGAAGGGTGAGTTATCCTGGTACACAGAAAAGACATACCTGGCAATCGAGAGACCAATTGTATCTTTGCAATGGTTCGGCCCTGGTTGAACATGTCGATGAGAAGCCCACCATTCCCGACACAGCCGGATAGGTGGCGCCACTCCAGAGGGAACCGTGGCTAACCAACTCCCCCAGAATGCGCCGAGTCCAAGGAATGCCACGGCCCCAAGCACCACTACGACGAGTGCGCCCAACGGGTAACAGGCCAGATTGAGAACGATGGCAAGGCAAAGGAGGACTGCGTTGAAGAATGTTCGTCAACAATTCTCTTTCACCAGCAACTTCCATCTCTAACGTCGTTACAGTTTTCCACCTTGCTCACTGCGCATCCCAATGCGCCGCACCCAAGCTCTTCGCCCAGCTCAAGTAAACAGACCCCCGCCGATCCTCGTCCTCCTATCAGCCAATACCCTAAGTTGGTATAGATAGTTGGAATGTAGCCGTTTCGGAATGAATGCAAGCATCAAGACATGTCACATGCGTGGATGACTGTACATATTAGAGTCGTGTTTAGAATATCACTGTACTTCTATCTCACCCAGTCGAACAACTGCACAACATCGATGCACTGCGCGAATATTGCAAAGTAACATGTTGCTCATACATGGACATGAATTCCGTTGCGAGACTGATAAAGCCGGACCAAGGAGACAGTCCCCATCGCTAGCAGCTATGATAAGGAAATCCCGACCTACAAAGAAAGCTCCTCCTCCTCGTTATCGTCATACTCATCATCGTCACCAGAATCCATGTCCCCCAAGAGTCATCGCTCCGGTCCCTGAACGCCCTCAGTGGGCCCCTCTCCCACTACAACAACACTATCCCCATCAACATCCTTCTTCAGCCTCGCCTCTCGACTAGCCAAGCCCAACCGCTTCACACCCAACATAAGCGGTAGTGGCAAAACCACCGCACAAACCACAGCCTGGAACACCAACGCCCAAAACATG
>JAESFQ010000848.1_pt1 | contig 11225 bp, 14 predicted proteins | sample 9269431 | NCBI WGS metagenome assembly JAESFQ01 (sample SAMN14502588, study PRJNA617103) | algae metagenome | isolation source: Plectolyngbya sp. WJT66-NPBG17 and co-occurring heterotrophs from well... | place: USA: Mojave Desert, Joshua Tree National Park, California | collected 2006-08-06
ATATACATTCGCCCTGTCCAGGTATCAGACATTCTCGGCATTGCAGTAGGTCGAAATTCCCAACACCTAAATTCTTGTGGAGAAGCTAGATGGCATTAGCGATGCGAGTGTTGCTAACACCAGCTGTAGGAGATCTACAACTTCCATGTCAGAAACACTATCTGCGCATTTGAATTCGACGAACGCACCAATTCTCAGATTGCCGGGAGGGTCCATGAAATCACTAACGCTGGCCTACCGTACTTGGTAGCTGTCTCGAAGAGCAACCAGTCCAGGCTTACCCCTGGATATGTGAATGAGAAGATAGTCGGTTATATCAATCTGGATGATTACTGCGATCAATCGACTATGTTCCGCTACACATTTGAGATGGAATTGTTCGTCCACCCGGGGTTCGTTTCTAAGGGGATTGGCAAGTGCCTCGTCGATCGACTTCTAGAGATGGCCGATACGAGCTACCGTCCCCGTGGGGGATATGAGTACGTCAATGATTCTGAGTACCTCAAGACAGGACCATCGAGGGTCATCAAGACTATCCTGCTCAACGTTCATCATGAGAACGGCCAAGACTTGGATGCTGATTGGCAAGGCAAGTTCTTGAGCGCTTGCAAGTTTGTCCGCGTTGCTCGACTCCCAAAGGTGGGATACAAGCATGACAAGGTTGTCGATGTTTCAATCTTTGCGCATCACACCAAGGAGGATATCGATCCGAGCACTCGTCCCACCGTAGCGGGCTGAACGTGATCATGCACGTGCTGCCAGCGACAAGTAAGTTAATCATGATCTCAGAGATCACCAAACATTGACAACTCAGTCGTAGGACACTAGTTCAAGACAAGATGACTTCGCCGTGGCATCAGCTGTTGAGTGCTCCATCGACGCGGATCGATTGAGCGCGTCTCCTCTTACAGAACTAAAAGTGTTTCACCGATCTGTCCTTTTTTGCTTTGTGTACTGCGAATTGCGGTGGAAAAGGTCTCATCATGACGATGAGACGGAACTTGCTTCTTCCTTCGGGGTCTGCTTTAGTGTCATGGGTACACTTACATCTGGCGGAATCTCGCGCACATCGACATGAACGAAAGACAAATGTCGTGTAGTTCTCTCAGAACCAGCTGCCTTTCCAAAAAATCCATACACCTACGAAGGTTGTGTTCATTAAGTGATGCGATAGTAGCAGTGATGTCGTCGACCCCTTGTCGCGCACCCCGCCAAAAGAAAGGAGCGCGTCAAACTTCCCCACCCATGACGTATGACGTCACAGCTTCTCCGAAGCTTGGAAACGCGCCGCGTAACCTTTGCAGCTCACATAAAGCGTTGCTCTCAGGACCCTTAACCAGCTAACTCTATAGACTCCTAGCTTCTACCACGTCTACTCATTTACCAAACAAATAAACAACAGATCCTCTAATACGTTCGCAAGAGTCGATACGTACCCGCCAGCCGTCCAACATGTCAGACAAGAAGGAAGAAGAACAGCCGCAACAACAGCACATCCAAACCGAGACCGAAGATGACGAGGAAGAGGAACAAGCACCCAAAGGTCCTTTAAGCAAGATTGGAGATCCACTTGGTACGTCTTGCCTCCCTTGCCTCTCTCCTTCTTCCACTCTCCCCCCAACACACCCCTTCCCCCCCCCCTCCTCCAACCCCCCTAACACCACACCACAGGAAACGTCCTAGGCACAGTCCTCCGCCCCATCGGCGCGCCGCTAGAAAAAGGCCTCACAGGCCCTCTCGGCAACGCCCTCGGCGGCACCACACGGCCCGCTCTCGGTCCGCTCATGGGCCACGAACAGGAGAAAGCCGAGGTGCTGGGCGGCAAGAACAAGGAGAGCTATGAGAGTAAGCCGGAGAGTATTGCGGGAAAGGAGATGACGGGGGATAATCCTTTGGGGCTGGATCAGACGGGACGGTGGGGGTTTCAGGATGAAAAGTGAGAAGGGAATAAGGGGAGGGGGATGGGAAGAGGGGGGATGGGATGATTGAGTTGTCATTTGTCCTTTTTTTCGATTTCTTGTGTTGTTTTGATAAAGAGATGATGATTTGATATTGGGTATACCCTCCCTCCCTCCCTCCTCAAAGGACGCCTAAACCCTAGATACTTGGGTAAATAAAACCCCCAAAGCGTGATTAAAACATTTCGCTCATTCCGCTCTCTCCCAGTACACCTTCTTCATAAGTATTTTGCTCCCTCTCTTCCTCGCCCTCTCCCTCTCTATCCTCTCTGTCTTCCCTCAGCCTCTTCCCTCTAAACGTATCATCCAACCCTTGCACCGTGCCGACACTATCGCCAAACCCATCTTCGTCCATCCCTTCTTCCTCCCCGTCACTCCGCCCGGCATCTCTGCTCCCGCCACTCAACTCAGGTATTGGAGTCCGACCAGTAAGTATATCAAACAAACTGTCATCCGAGTCGTCCTGCTTGTCCTCGTCATCGCGCTCAAAGCGCAAGATTTTATCTTTACCCTCCGGCCAGACCAGCACGTGTGCCTGTTGATGACCGAAGACGAGCGCGGGTTTCTTGTCTGGAGGGGTGAAGAGCCAAGTTGTTGACCAGCGGGGTGGTGCTGAGCCCGCTGGCTTGCTAATTTGAGGGGATAGAGAGATGACGGTTGGCGGATGTCGGTGGGAAGATGGACGTGCGGACGAGGAACGAGATGAGCATGAGGGTGAGTGGGACGAGGCGGAGGTATAGAGGTACACGGTAGGATCGTCTTGGACCGTTTGGATGAGTAGACGATTTGCATCGGTAGGGTGCCAGAGAAGGTTCTTGACTGGACTGTACTGGATCAATATACAGCGTGGTCGGAGGACTGTAAGATCCCAAATCCACACTGTGCAGGGTGTGCTGTCATCGCGCGTCGCACACAATGTGCCGTCTGCGTTGAAAGTCAACATCCCGATACCCTGCTTCATGAGCCCGGTCTCTTGCTTCTCCAAGGCAGCTTTCGGAGGGGTGAAAGGTTGTTCTGTGGTTGTGAAGCTGCGGTTGCCCTGGCTATCGACATGTTCGCTGTATACAGGTGCGCTTGGGACATCGATAACGGGGGTATGATCGAGGTAAACGACGGGCGCAAAGGTGCGCGTTGAGAGGATACGCACACGACGGTCCCAGCCACCGACTGCAAGACGGTCGTTTCCGGGCATCCATTCGATTGTCTTGATTCCTAAGCCTTCCACGTCCCACTCGCTGACGTCGTCCGAGGGTTCGCGGGTTATGGTGCGATACAAGTGTCCGTCGGCAGTGTAGATGTGGAGTTTGTAGCCGGCAGAGGCCGCGTCCCAGATCGCCAGCCAGCGCCCGTCGCGACTCCATCTCAAGCCTGCTGCATCGGTTGTCGTAAGCTCGACGCGATTGAGAACCTTGTGTGTGCCTGCAGCCAAAAGAAGTAGAACATCAGCGCCTGCTACGCGACATAGTAGTGCCAAAACGCCGCCTCTTTGTCTTCCGCCTCTTGTGTCCATATCCTCGGAAGGCCGATGTCCCCACCCCTTGCCATCTTTGCCCAAGAATTTCGGATCTCGGATCTCGACGGCTCTACCAGTCTTTAAACACCATATCTTGACACATGCGGTAAAGTCACTCCAAACAAGGACTTCGTCCTCGGTCGCGCCAAATTCAGCATGTGCATTCTTGCCCATACCACCCGATCCATTGCTTATCACAGCGTTCCATCTCTCGTCGCGAAGGTCATATACGCGTGTTGTATCGTCGTCGGATATGAGGACGCGGTTCGAGCAAGGCCGCGGTGTACGTGAGGATAGACGGGGCGGTGTCGAGTCGGGTAAGGGTCTTGATGTTGAAGAGGTCAACGGTGGCATGGTAGGCGACGACCAGGCGATCCTCGAACTTCTTAGGTCCTGGCTTGATGGTATCGCTATACTCCGCACAATCTCCAAGGTGGTGAGACATCGTATCTGTAAGCGTGCGCCATTGAGGCATGCGGTGTGAGTTGCGGTGGATGATGGGATGGAGGCATTAGTTGCTGGCACTGATCAGTAGGTGTCGGGGCTCGGAACTTCATCTTGACGCGTACATTTGAATTGAGGGGATATAATTATGTCTTCCATGGTCTTGGTAGTCCCAGAGGGTATGCGACGAGAATGTTTGGATTCGGTAAACAAAGGACAGGAGCAGGTACTGACCAATAGGAATCCAGAGTGGCCGCAATTAGCGTGGTTTCGGCGCTGGAAGCTCCATGCCTTATTCGAGCACCAGGTGTGTTCATTTACGCCCAGCCACATCAGTAAGCGCTGTTTAGTGATGCAGGACAGTACTTTTCCTAATTCAATTCTAACCGTAACAGGAACGAGGGTATCGGTATGCACTTTTAAGTCGACTAACAAAAAGCTCCAAAACATGCCATCAATCGTCCAGGTTTTTCTTGGATACAGTAGATCCAATCTGAGTATCCAAGCATGCTGCAGAGAAGTAGAAAAGGAAATAAACAAAACGCTTGCTTGCTAGATCGCTCAACCCAAATCATCCGTACTCATTATCATGGTTGCGTCGGGTCGCTCACGTGCTATACACTGGCGCCTTGATCAAGATGCTCTTTCCCCGAATCTGTACTGCGACACCAACGGCCATGCGCACACGTGGTGGCGGAGGCTCATCTTTTGGTCCACCAGAGCTACCCGGCGGATGTTGCGAAAGACTTTGCTGGCTGCCTCCTTGGCCGAGCGACGATTCCCGCTTGCCCAGGGTTGCAGGAGAAGCCGTCGACTTCTTTGACGCACCAAAGCCAAACATGCCGCGCTTCTTGTCTTCTTTCGGAGGCTGGCTACCTTGCAGCTGTGCCTGCTCTTGTTCGGCCATTGACATATTGTCATCAGGTTTGGATGCCATGCTCCTGATCGAGGCTCTGTCGGCATCATCCAACTCCATGATGGGTGCTGTCAGTGCGGGGATGCCGGACTCGAGCTTCATAAAATCGGCGACGATGCCATGACCAGGAGGAAAGTACTCAATATGTACTTCGCGGCTCTCTAGAGGCAAATGCTGGGCAATGCTAATGGCAAGTTCGACAATCATAGGTACGCCTCCATTGAGATCTGCAGGTGGAGGGTCGCTCATGTGCATCTGCAGAGACGCAATAAGCTTCTCGTTGAGTGTTTCAGTGAGCGCCTCGCGATTGGCTGTGGCTTGTGGTGCTTTTAACGTGTCCGCAAGGCCTTCCAATGTAGCCAGCCGCCAGTTGATAATCTTCGCAGCAAGCGTGTCTTCATCTTCAGTGCTGTGACAAGGTGGCGAGAATTTGCGGATGTTTGACGCGATCGACTGCAGCTGTGTCGAAAAGCCCGGCTCGAGGTCCGGATGGAAGTACTTGTCGAATATGTTCTCTACTAGCCAATGCGAGATGAATGCGCGGCCAACAGCCGTCATTTCTTGCTTGCCCGTTTCAACAGCCGTCTTATTGACCACCACATGCAGCCACTGTGGTATACTTTTCCAGTCCTTACGAATAGAGAAGGATAACTGCGCTATCAATCCGTCCAATCGGTTGAAGCGCGTTGCATATTCACTATCATCCCAAGATGTACGAGACAGTGACAAACGCTGATTTGCGAGGGTGTTTTGCAGCTGATGAACCTGTGTTTGCTGCTCGAAGAAGTATCGCTTGACCTTCTGGTACTTTTCACCTATGGCACGTTAGATGGAATTGGCTCGTTGAGGGAGACATACGTACGCAACATCTCGTGATCTTTTTGCAGTTTCTCAACTTCCTCCTCTGACATTTCAGTGGCGGATGTTCTTGGCGGAGGCGTTGCTCGTCCCATCTCTGAAACCTGCTGGCCTTGCTTCTCACCGCGGTATGGCTGTCCTTGCGAAGCTGTTGGAACGACGTTAGCGTCGAATGTTGCGAGGCCCGGCGACACAGGCGGTTGACCGAGAGTCTGACCTTGAGCGGGAGGCTGTGAGAGTAGGGATGACTCCCGCGACGGTGCCCCTGGCTGCGGTTGGCTACCGTCGTTCACTTTTCTCATGGTGTTCCTCGCATTGCTCTGAGCAGCGGGTGCCATGCTTTCTTGCGATTGTTGTGGGGGCGTTATGTTTGTCGGTGACAGATCGGACGGTTGCGGGTGCTGAGCGTCGTAGGTCTGGTACGACGGCGGCTGAAGGGGAGACGGCGGGGCGAGCTGATGGGACGAAGGGGGTCGGCGCTGTTGTGATTCGATCTTCTGGGCCTCTTGCACGATTTGGGGATGCTGACGAGCCGTCTGTGGGGGCTGCAAGTCAGTTTGCTGCTGCGAGGCTGGTCGAACAGGTTGAGGCTGTTGTACTTGTTGTTGTTGCTGTTGTTGTTGATCCTGGTGCGGCTGAAGCTGGGGGGCAAACTGCTGCTGTGGATAAAGAGAGTTTGGCTGCGCGCTGTCTAGCGACGACTGGCTTTGCGCCTGCTGTTTTGCTTGCTGCTGTTGGTACTGGTAGTAAGTTTGTTGTATGTCTTGTGGGGGTTGACCACCTTGGCCGGGCAGCTGAGCGCTTGGGAGAAGAGGGCTTGGCGCAGTTTGTGGGTTGAAAGCCTGGTATTCGTTGGAGGCTTGTGGGTGCTGAACAGCCGGCTGGTAGCTTTGGTATTGTTGTTGTTGCTGGTGCCGTGGTTGCTGTAGACCCTGGCCTTGGTGTTGCTCAGGGCTGTATTGATCTACCCCGCCTTGGGTCGAATAGCTTCCCTCCGTGCTTACCCTGCCAAGTGGGGGCCGATTGTACTGTTCCTGATGTGGCTGCGGAGCGAATTGTTGAGGCTGCTGCAGGTTCTGCTGGTACTGGATATCCTTGGGCGGTACCCGGGGCGTCTCGTCGCTGTCTTTCTGCAGGAACGGATCGAGGTTATCCTCGTCCTGTTCGTTGGAGGCGGGCAGATGAGAAGTCGAGCCTTGCTGCTGATGCCACTGCTGCAGACGACTCTCTTCCTGCGCTTGGTACTCTTGCGCACGGGGATCGCTCTTCCGGACTGACTGTCGTCTGCCCAGGCCGTTCTTCTGTGCTTTGGCTTCTTGGTCCTTGTGTCCTTTGACACCGGCTGCGATGCGACTGCGCAGCGACGGTTTCTTGGGTTCTGGCGTGTATAGAGCGGGCAGAGGCTGGGGCTGATAGGGGCTGCGCTGAGGCGATTCAGCACCAGACGCTGGCGGAGGACCGGGTTGTTGCTGGTAAAGCTGCGGCGGCGACGACGACTGGCCCAGGGAGAGATGGGCGCTCAGCCTGTGACTCGTAGCGCGCTGGGGGAACTGCTCCCTATATTGACCCTGTGGCGGTGGGCCAGCGGGAACCTGTTGTTGCTGTTGCTGCTGCTGTTGCTGCTGTTGTTGTTGCGCAGAAGGCTGCTGGGCCTGTACGGCGCTTCTGAAGCCTGATATCGCTGTGCTGCGACGTGCTCGTTCACTGCCAGCGCTTGCTTGTCAGCCGCGCCGACGATTGGCCGAGCAAATGCTTCCTTACTAGATGGCACGGGCGAATGCTGCCCTGGCGAAGAATGGTCGACAGATTGGTGCGACCGATTCGACTTGGTCCATGGAAAGTTAGGCATCGCAGTGTTGGCAGCTTCAAGCTCCGCCGCGAAGCAGGTTGACGATGGCGGGGCGGAGACGACACGCGCTCAGCTAATAATAAAACAAGACTGAGCAACCATGAACTATGCCCAGGTAAGACTGCATTGCTGCGCGGCTGGACAGCTTTCTTCAAGTGCAATGCATTGAGCTACATAGATGCACGGCGTAGGTGATCAGCCCAAGCCGCCGCACGTGCAGGCCTGCGGAACAAATGGCATGCCATGGAGAAGGCGAGCCCAGTCCCGGTGCAGTTAACACCAGAACAGCTTGCTGATATTGCGAGCCGTGGCAGTGTTCCAAGCATGCCTTTGCCATCTGCCTGCCACGCCGCTTCTGAGGCTTTCGATGTAGCTCAACCCTGTTCCCGGCTTTCCAGGCGCATTCGACGTTTCCTCTCTCCCGTCTGGTGGCTGGCACTCCCGCAACGTAGTGATACGAGACGACGACAACAAACATTCCCTGAGTCCAGATACGTATGCTGCGCCTGTAACAAGTACGCCATGTGGAGACCGCAGCGGTTAGTGTAGGCGGCCTTGCAAGCCTTCCTTTGATCAAGATGCCTGAAGCTGCAGCCGCCCCTGCGTATCAACCAGGGTGGGCAGACTATACATATCGTGTCTAGTCATTATATAATCAATCCTGTACCGTCCCCGTGTGCAATGGTGACACTTGCGACTTGTTGGAAGCTTCCAACCCTCACAAGAACAGATTGCACCGACACCACTACGGCACATCTCGAAGCGAGCAGGCCTGAATACGGCCAGGACTGCATCATCTTGCTCATGTTTTCTCAGCTCGGTCAAATGTCATGCAGCTATTTTTGGCGTCTGACAGGTGCTAGCCTATCTTGACTAGCCTGCTCGGTTCTGATGCCTAGGTAAGGTTTCGCAAGCTTGCACCATTACACCACCATCACACCAACCTCAACACAAGGCTGAGGCCTCGAGAAGCTGACCATCAGCCACTTCCTGCACGCAATATAGCCAGATCGGCCATCGGTGCTTCCCAATCTTCACCGGCATTGTTCGGCCATATCTAGATATTGATAATGACCGGACAGCAGATGAGGCCGGTGAGAGCGGTTATGCACGCCTCCTCTGTGCATGGAAAACCCACCATCTACACGAGTACGGCAGCAAGGGACGGCGTCAGGATGAAACACTATCACGCGCTTCTTTTGCCTTGATAGCACCTGCATAGGAGAAACGTTAATTATGTCCTCGCCCCGGGGCATCTGCTGCGAGCCTACGTAGACCGTAGATACGGGTCAAGGTAACAGTGCATGTATGACTAGCTACCTCGACTAATTATAACCCGAACCAGACTCAAGGCAGAATCATTGCTGTCTCGCAAGCAATCTCAAACTTTGGCTGTTGAGTTGATGATGTAGATATGTATTAGAGTGGGTGAACACCAATCGATTTTGAGCCTTGAGCCCCTTACAATCATAATGTTCATCATTTGGGAGTAAATTTTCATGTGGGTATGGTATGGATTGCGGAAGTCGTGAGTGGCTCGTCGTCCGTGGGTCATCGCAGTACCACGGATGGCAACCAAAGTATGGTTTTATGATCTCGCACACAGCGTAGGCAAATCTTCTGTCGCTTCAAGTGACTCTACTGCGTTGTAGGATCTGCGCAGGTATCGACTCCAGTCTTTTACCTCGAAAATCACCCGCACACAAGCCAAGCCCTACGAACAGCCTTCTCACAACCTCTCGACACAAACCACACACGACTTCGTTCTTCTCTTGCCAGCATGGCTGATGAAAAAGTGTTTCCATTTCTTGATCTACCAAAAGAACTGCGTTTGATGGTTTATGAAAGTCTCGCAGTCAAGACAGTACACCACGAAGTACGAATTGACAAGTCTGTTTTTTGGTCCCAGAACTATCGTACCCGATTTACTCACTCAGCCGAACGTTTTCTCGAGGAAGGACTACGATACAACAAGGATCCTTCGGACTGGCCTGTCTACTCCATCAAGGTAGTTCGCAGGACAGTTTCCGGTCTAGCTATCCTCGTTACTTGTCAAGTAATTAACTCGGAAGCGGGTGCCATTCTAGCTTCAAAGTTACGCGCCATCAGTGAAAGTCCCGGGCAGATTATCGTCAATAGCATCTCGCTCGGAAGCTTCGACCTGGAGGATATGGTCACGGTAAGTGCCCATGTACAAATTGCATGGTAGACATACACTGACTTTGCACACCCACATTTAGCGGTTGTCGTACGCCAGAACCGCCTACTGGACGAATAAGAGACGTCTTCTAGAATGTGGCGGGCAAGCGCCCGGGCTGCGTCCAAAGAACAAAATCAAATCTCGACCCGTCCACATAGCCATACGCAACTCATTCCTTGACCGAGACACAGCGGACGCTGGAATGTGCGAGTTTAGGATGCAGTATCTGCAGAGTTACTTCTATAGAAAACTTCACTATGACTTGACACTACGGTTTCGCACCACGCTTGGCTCTACACATCGCCCTTTTCCGCGCATTGACCGGCGGTTACACGTCCGTATGTCTGGTTTGAATCTCCGGGAGAAGGAAGCTTACGACAAGGTTCGACCATTGGAGCAAACAACTTCTGGGAGCTGGGGCGATTGCAAATTAACCTTGGTCATTGACAGCGGTGAGGTTATCGGTGAAGAGGAGTGGGACAAGGAATGGGCAGAAGGTGAGAGATAGTATTGATGGGTATGACAGCATCACGAACAAAAAGAACGAAATTAGCCAAAGTGTCGGAAAATCAAGCTACGCAGCGCTGCTCAAGGCTGGCTAGAAGACATTGAAAACAATCAACATATATCCAGAACGGGACTGTAAAAGACCCTAAGTCTTTCGCAAACAATTTGCCGTGGGAACTGTGAAATACATCCCATGTCGCTTCAAGTTCACCTTCACCTTCACTCTCGTTTCCGACCCAAGCGCCCATTGGCCGTTGAGAATTCCACACGCTCTTGGATACCGCCCATTTTACTTCTCATTCAGTACCAACTTGCAACGTTAGCACTTTCAAACCCTGTTCAAGTCTACTCATACAGCCGACGCCCAGACGAAAAAGCCATGGCTTCAACCTCCGATCCACCGCCGTCTCATCCGCCTGAAGAGTCAGAAGTGCCGCTCCCAACATCGCCACGCCCACCACTATCCACATTCCTATACCCAAGGACCACAACATCGCCATCCTCATACGAGCCATCACCGCAATCGCCAACAGTGCCACAAGCAAACAAGCGACCACCATCTCCACTGCCTCCACTATCAACGACTCATCAAGACCGGCCAACACCACCCTCTTCACCAACCTCCACACCCCTCATTGTCATTTCGCCCACACCAGAACCCACATCATCACCTACATCGCCTTTCCCAGCAGACCTTCCATCCCGCCCCCAGGCAGTTCAAACCGGAAACTTCATCTCCCGCTTATTCAAGCGTGCACCGGCTCACCACAACGATGTAGAGCTTGGTACGCTGCCTCATCGCCGCATACACGAGGCACCTGTTTATGATGTGGGAGATGTACGGCGGAGAAGCGCAGAGCGGGTATTCAGATTCAAGCTTGCGGGGGTGTTGTTGATGATTCTTGGGTTCTGGATGTTGATTGGACTGGAGGCTTATCGGAGGCGTAGGGGAAGTGAGCATGGAGGAGTAGGAGAAGGAG
>JAESFQ010000849.1_pt1 | contig 11223 bp, 7 predicted proteins | sample 9269431 | NCBI WGS metagenome assembly JAESFQ01 (sample SAMN14502588, study PRJNA617103) | algae metagenome | isolation source: Plectolyngbya sp. WJT66-NPBG17 and co-occurring heterotrophs from well... | place: USA: Mojave Desert, Joshua Tree National Park, California | collected 2006-08-06
TACCTTCTGCTACCGCTTCCTTCACGGCCTCTTTTCCCCAAGCCCAAGTGTCGTCGTTCCCATGTCGCCATGTATTACAATAATCATTCTTTATCCTTGTCTTTCCGTAATGTCTTATACGTTTTCGCCATGCGTCGGTTCCAATTGCTAGCTCTACCAACCAAAACACCGTCAATTATCGTTGCCGTGAAGAGCACCCCTTCTCTGTTGGGCACAAAGTTAGTCCCAATAGTCTTGTAAGAAGCTGATGCAATGGCCAAAGCATTGATTTTCCTTTCACTCGACGTCGTACTAGAATCGGCACCGTGTTCTGTTTCTTCCGTTCGATAGCTCGAAGTTACACAATTCTACCCCAGGCCACCTGTTTCCATCTACCATCACCGCCAAAGCCAGTATACTTCTTGGTCCGCGCCTTCCTGCTCTCTCGCTTCATGTTGGGGAAGCTCAAAGATCTCCCACCAGATAGTACATACTCTCACACATGAACCCAAATACCGCCTTCTCAAAACTCTGATCCTTGATCGCCTCTCCCATCTCCGCAAAACGCCTCATGACAAACCCCCTCCCTACCACCCCGTCCTCACCGGGCTCCGCAGACTTCGAGGGCCTCAGATACTCATCATGAAATTTCACCTCATACACCTCCCTCTCCCCAATCTTCCTCACAGATACCCTTCTCGCCTGCACGATCGGTAACCCAGACCGGAAAGGAGCGATCTGCTTATACAAGCCCATAGTAAACCTAGGCGCGCAAACAAGTCTCTGCGCACCTAGGAGACGATTCGTATCCGCATCCGGCCATGGTACGTTATTCTCGTCTCGAACACGAAGCGCCATGTTCAGAGGTAAGTCTTTATCAACTGTATGCGGTTCTCTCATCAAGATGCGTAAAAAGTCCATGCCTAGCTTCTCTGACATGGCGACTACGAATAGCTTCTTCGCGTACTTGTAGACTTGGTCGCTGAAGTAAGAGCGGCTGTGGTTGGGGAAGTGGATTGCGCTGAGGCCGGGGTCTTGGTATATGACGGCGTCGATGTTTGTGCGCGTGGCGAGGGACTGGATGGCGGAGATGGGGAGGAAGGCGTTCTCTTCGCCGAAGATGGTGCATGTTATGGTGTTTCGGAGTAGGAAGTTTTGGATTAGGCTGTATTGGGAGCTTGAGGATAAGGCGGGAGAGATGGTTATTGATAGTGTCATTATTCGGGCGAGTACTAGTCGGTGGAATTTTAAGTGAATAAGACGGTATCGTGGAGAGATATGTCTGATGAGAGTGACTTGGGGTTGTTAAAGATCTCAGAGGAGCAGAGCTCATGACTTCCAGATTTGGAAATAGTCACGCTGAAGTGGTCAGTGTATCTGCATGGTCATTTACGCGCAAACAGACATGCCATGCTTCCTCCAAATCGCTGTGTATCCTCACAGGTGATATCTAATTGTTTGAAACTCCTCCTTCCAGTACTACCCTACTACTCCTCATCTTCCTCATATTTATCTTTGTTAGCGACTTCATGCAGAAAACACCACCTTCCCTCACTAGTGAAACCCTACCGAAATCGCGATCTCTCTATACCTGCCCTCTCCCCACTCCCAAAATCTTCCATCCTCCATACCGACCCAAACACCTCTTTCTCATGCCCTAGATTCACCGTGTGAAACACTACACCATACATAGTAGGCTCCCTAACAACCCTGCCCGCCTTCAACGGCAAGGAAGACACCTACTGAATCATCTCGTCGAATGTACTCGTACTCAGCACCGGCGCATATATCAGCGCCTGGTTGTGAAGAAACTTAAACATGCTCATCCGATGGAACATAAATCACCACAGTATATTTCTTCCTTTGGATATGAAGATTGTTGTCTTCGAACGATGCAAAAGACGAGAGAGAAACTCCATGCCAAGTCCTAGCTTGATGGTGAGGGAAAAGTATTTTCTACCTTTACCATTGATCAAAATTACGAGTTCGGAAGCGTCGTGGAGGTAATGTGCTTTTTCCTGTCGGCACTTGTTCTTGGTTATGAGTGTGTTGATGTCTTTGTGCTTTGTGAGGGCTAGTACAGCGCTACGAGTGAGATAGACTATTTCTGTACCTTCGAGTGTGGCGTGTTGTGTGAGTTGGTCGATGGCGTTGAGGTACTTGGCAAGTTGCTGCTCGTGCGTATCATTGGCCGATAGTTGAAGGGCTATGCTTCTATGATATGAATGGAGGAGAGGAGCATGTGCTAGATGAACGACTATACCTTATACCATGGCGCCTCGCTACTTGATCCAATGCAGTACCCATGTGGATGTGTTGATCATGTAGTGGAGCATTGTGCCTGCATCTTGCATTCTTTGTGTCGACTATGTGACCATTTGAAACAGTTTCCTATGCGCATGTCTCTCTCCCATTCCTATGGCTTTTAAGAGAGTGCCAAAGGTATTAAGACGATGGAGTGATACGTAAACGGCGAACGGACGGGTATATGACCTATACCAGGGATTCAACGAGGGCGACACGAAGGATCAGAGGGTTTTGTTCTTCGTGCGAACATCCGAATATGCAGCCTGTGGTTCTTTAGCGAGTGAACCGTGACTGGGTTACACCTTAGGGTAAAAACAAAGCTTACCTTGTATTCTGTCTTTCCTTGCTTTTACGGAGCCAAGCCCTGTAATCCTAGGTCCATACACGATTGTTCATACGCTGTTCGCCTATCCGTTCGATAGATGTAGTACATGCATTTCCAGCATCGAAACTTGCACAGGATAGACCTTCCTTCCATCTCCGCCCTTCTGCCCTCGAGACCTTTGTAGACTCCCATCATGTAAAGACGACCAGGTGTGACCTCCATGTCGCCTAGGACTTGCGAGCGATGAAACCGTACGATAAACTCGCGGAAAGACTGTACGCCGCTGTCTCTATTGCTGTTCACAAGCTTCGGTTCGAGATCGAATGGAATACTCGGTGGGAAGGGAAGAGCCTGGGTTTCCAGTCCTGCCAAGATGAGAGTCGGTGCCCATAGCTTTCTTTGGCTGTTTAGGAACGGGCCCGTTACGGCAGCCGACAGTGCTGTACCGAGTAAACGCTTGTCGATAGCAGGAAGTTCGTCTTGCTTGGCTTGTCCTGGCGAGAGAAGTGGTAGATTACGATCCGATATATTACAGTCTGTCAGGTCTAAGAGGAAGCGCATGCTGAGATTAGCATGAACCGTGTAGACGAATAGCCGCACTGAATGAGCGTGGATATGATCGATTATACGCTTCGGGTTGTCTAAGACAACATGACCGAGAATGGAGCTGTTCATGAACGCTCTCTGAATGTTTTCGTAGGTGGCGAATCCGAATATTACGTCGTTGGGGAGGTAGGATGTAGTGTACCCGTCGAAAGAAACGGTCGTAACAGACGCATCAAGATAGTTTCGGCACGCTTCGAGCTGCAGGTCCCACCCAAATCTACCAGTTAAGGAATCTAGCGAGGTGAATCGGAAGGCCATATTGATATCGATGAACGATGTATGTTGATGAATGCCGAAGCTCCTTTGCATGCAGCTCAGTGTACCTTCTATGCCTTGGCGGATGTTTCCAGACTTTTACTTTCCATTTCTCTGAGGAAGCGCAGCAGCTACCTGCTGTTCTAAGGCCACTACATTGGCACCTGGTTCGCAAAGGAAATCGGGCGACTCAGGGCCGTGCAGGAAGCGGCGGCATGCATCTTCTGCCAAATCGGCTTTTTGTAATACTGCGTATGGTTTCGACTTCTCTCATTCGAGATATCATTCGGACTCGGACGGCTATGTCCTTGGGTGAGACCACAGGAAGCAACCCGCGACTCTTAACTACCGTACCTTGAAGATATCTACCAGACGATATATTTCACATGTGAGCAGCGTCGCTCCGAGCACGCAACAGGAGTTGGGTTATGAAGGTACGATGGTGAGGTAGTTGGTTCTCGCAACTGCAATGACGCAAGCGCCGCTAGTGCGCCCTCCATGGTGCTTGCCCTGCATAATACACAATAAGCTCTCATCCATGAAGAGACCCTGGAAATAGTCGCTTAACGTCAAGTGAACTGTAAACAAAGCAATGTGCAAATCACTCCGGGAACCATGTTGGTAGGAGAATTTTGTGGACTGCAATTGGTTTTGCTAATGCTACCAAAGAGCCCAATTTTGCATCATGAGGTTAAGTCGCTCTTTCAAAAATCATAATCCAAGAAAACTACTCTTCTACTCGAGCTCAGCCTATCTTGCAACAGTCGCGACTGTGATCGACTCTAAATCGTGTCGTGGCCCAGTTTAGTTAACCTTCAAAGGGCATCCCGAGTTCTTGAACACTGGGTTCAACTTTCCAATGGAGAAGTCCAACAAAGCGCCCGTGACGTCGGTGACAGTACTCAAGCTGCTGGGTACAGCCATGACACCAAGCTGGTAGAGCAAGCAAGTCAAGTCGGCCGCTGTAGCATCGCTGGGCAACTTTCCATCGACGATGATATCGAATGGCGTAGACAAAGCATCGAAGTTGTTCTTGCCAACGTTACCACCGAACAGCTTGGGATACTTGATGTACATGGCGAGAATCTCATTGGTGACATCCATGTTCTTGTAAGGTTCGACACGTGAGAACCAGTTGTCTGGAATACGCTCGGGGACATGGCGCCAGCCACCTGGTGCAGACGAGTCCTCAACGGCACCGAAGAAGGACTGAAATATAGTTAGTGTATGTTTCACATGTGTCACTGGACTGAATACTTGCCTTCATTGTTGCGAGATCCGGAACACCCTTGTCGCCGTAGCTGGGGAAAAGCTCGTATAGGAAGGATGCGGCTCCGTACAGGAGAAGTGACAGGGGCCTAGATGTTGGTGGACAAGGTCAGTATATGTCTCATATGCAGTCCACACAGAATAATACACACCCAAAAAAAAAGTTGTCTGCTTATTGTCAGCTGTCTGTGTATTGTGCGTGAAGGCCAGAGGGACTTACCATTTGATTGGACAGACTCGTCGTACCGCTGGCTGCGGTATGCGGCAAGGGCATTGCGATCAAAGTTTCCACCAGAAACTCTGTCAGCGACTTCCTTCATCTTCGCGAACAACGTGCCGTTGAAGTTGTAGTTGTCTCCGTTGGCAGTGAAGAAGTCATTGCGTGTGAGCGATGAATCGGCCTCAAACTTGTTGTGGCCGTTCAGACCGGGCTGCCTACCCAGAAGGGGAAGTGTGGCGGTTCGAGATGTAGCATCACATCCGATACTCAGACGACCGGAGAGCACGTCGCCACCAGCCTGGATACCGAGGACGGCCAGAAGGACGGCAAGGTCATAGCCTACGTTGTAGACATTTTGCTGAGCGTCGACCAACTCTTGGAAGTTAGTTATACCATCATGAGACAGGAAGTTGTGCTGCGTTTGATTAGAACGAGTATCGCATATAATTGTGTGTGGTGTAGACTTACGTTGGCTGCGGCGTTCAGACCTGGACATGGGCCACGGATATCGTTGGCCCCAGGTGGAGTGTACGCGTGAGCTTTGTCGCCATCGGCTGGAACCTTGATACCACCCTTTTGGCTGCCAGGAACACCGTTTTTGGCTCCAGTGTAGAGGTAGGGAGCGGTGTATGGGGCGGCACCCTTGTGGATAGGGTTGAAAGGGCAGTTGGCCTGGCGCTTCTCTACCTGGCGTGCCTCTCTGAAAAGCCCAGAGTTGACACCAGGCTGGCCAGAGACCCAGGGATAGGCGACGGCAGCCGAAACCTGGAGAAGGACAAGAGAAAAGGTATGCATTGTGAAGAAGTAGTCTCGAAGTGTAGTGAAGTGATCTACTCGAGATGGCTTGAGAGCATGATCATTTTCAGTCGCGTAGGTCTCCTACTTATAACCTTTCGCCATTTTATCCTATGTGCAACTTCTTGTTTCTTGATCATAGCGATGTGGAGCGGGACCGAGGCAACTTCCTTGCGCGCCGTCAAATCGTATATCTGCGCCAACAGATCTCCAATATCCTCTATTCTCGATTGGCTGAAACATGGCTTGCCCCCTGGCTGCATAACGTGTAGTCGGTGATCGTCATACCCTGGAGTGGATCGGCGACGGCGTCATCCGAGTCTAATCGATGCAGGTACTTAGGAGCCAGGTCCGAAAGGGACTTGACACCCAGCACGAGACTATTGATGCAGAATATGTGCTAGCTTTCCAGATAGAAGCACTTTCTAGATAGATGTCGCGCTGCGCCTTGACGGAAGGTTCACGCTCCGCAGTGACTAGTTCACGCCTCTTACCCGAAACAGCTTGGCTTGGCGATCACTTTCCGCAACCAGCCTTTGACCCCCAAAGAATCCCAGAACGTTGGATTGCGGGGAAAACAGGTATCCAATGGCACATGGCTTATTTCCGATTCACGATGGTCATGTTGCATTCGCGCAGAGGAAACGATCGACAAAGACTACTACAGTCGAAAATCTACCGAGGCAGTCTCTACGTCGCAACATCTATAGGCTGATGACGAAGTTGCGAAGACGTAATTGACGTGGGAACTATTTGGTGTTGCTAGAGTAGAGGCTACGATGGCTTAACCGCTCTTCTTGCATGTGTGGACGTGTGGAAGTTACCAGTGGACGAGAAAGAAGTCGCCGAGATGTCATATGGGATGATGATCTGGGACCCAAAGTCTGGTCAGAGTGTGTCCAGACAAGGTGTGACAGTTGTGTGGTAGCACAGTAACCAGACGCCTGGTAGGACTGGTCGCATAGAGAAAGACGATGGTAGACTCCTTGTTTGAACGCCTGTTTCTTGGATATACTAAGATACTCGAACAGCAAGTACAGTCAGCTCGCAGTCCTGCAATTTACTTCAAAGTATTGCTGTGGACTTCATTTTGCGGACAGAAGACTGCCAAGTCCTTCGAATAGACTACCGAACTCTCATTACGATCTAATTCATTTGCCTCAATGTTGACTGACGAACATCCCTAAAGCCTGAAGCCTGCCGAGGCAACTTCCAGTTGTGCGTGAGATTTGCCCCAATTCTGCAGAGGGTATGACGGAGAGCCCATAAGGCCATACTGGATAGTTGGATAGGTTCACGCCATCGAGAGCCGACTTGAGACGATGAACAAGTGTAGCATAGGGTACGGGACCGTAGTGGGACAATGCAACCCATGAATCTCCAGAACCCAATGGGGGTTTGCTTAATGGAGCAGTTCGGCTTGCCTGGCATGCAGGCTCGTCGTCATACTCAGTTCACTTAACAATTTGTAGTAAAACGAGCGACCCAGAGCGTCACAAGCCATGCACAGCCGCGCAATAACCGAGTACATAATGCCATGACCGTGCTAGGGTATCCATGAGAGACCATAGGTCACGGCGGAAAACGCGGAATCAGGAAATCAAAACCCCCAGGCTTCAGCATGTCTAACTCGCTAGTAGAGCACGATTCAAACTCGCAGTCGAGGTGACGATATGTGGAAAGTTTCCCCAGGATGTGGTACCGTACGGGAGGGTAAGGGAGCGGAAATCTAGAACGGGACATGCAACCAAGAAATACCAGACGCGACCGGACCAAGCGACAGACCTGCCAGCTAGAGAGATCATCAATACACTGTCGTCCGTCTGGTACTAGGTCTACATACCTGTAATAATATGCAAAATATCTATCACCAATCTTCACCGAAGTATAACGAGATTCTCAGTATGACCCGTGGTCCCCGACGTATCGGCCTTACTCTTAGTCCTAGCTGAGTACTGCCAGAGTAAGGATTGCGCACTTACCTCTGGCCCCTATCACGGACTGCAAAAGCGTATGCACCCTCCACCGATGAGACGAACCGTCTAGTATGGCTCAGAACTGAGCAGTGGCGTATTAAGCTTCACCGATCTGGTAAGGGGTCATCTCAGCCCTCTCAGCCCGCAACCTAATTCTTCGACCACCAATAGTCAAAAACCAAGCGACCGGACATCGAGCTTCCAAGTTTCATCACACGAGGTCCATTCGAGCACGGTTTGTGTCCGATGTTGGTGTTTTGGTCTTGGCAGGCAAAATTCGATCGAGTCCGACCAACTTACAGCACCACCACCACCACCACCGCCGCCGCCCTAAAAACAACACAAAAATAAATACGACGGTACTCTCCAGCTGGGAATTGAACCCAGGTCTCCCGCGAGTTGCCAGTGACGGTGACAAGCGGAAATACTGACCACTATACTACTGAAGAAGAGTGCATATCGCAGATGTGATTGATGGCAGATTTTGAGATTGGAATGTAAAGATACTATACAGAACAAACTACAGCATTAAGTAAAGGTATTGGCACCGCTGTAGAACGGAGATTGTCGTGAAGGTCGTGGGGATGTGGATATGTGTGGAGACCGAAAAACTAGCGAGCGGTGAGAGCAGCAGTGCTCGGCAGAAAGATGGATGTGTCGACGAGAACGCAGCAAGTTGAGATTCCAACGGAGTTGATTCGATTCTTTCAGGTAACGCTAATTGTAGACGATATGTACAGATCGTGATGGATGGAGAAAATGGCGCCAGTCATGCGCACGGTATCGAGCGCCAATGTGATGCAAGTCAACTCGAATACGCCTCACGCCGATTAGGATGATACAGTATACTAGTGGTGTATATGGGTAGGATGTGACGTGTCGTCGGCCCACGCTATGTCTGTAGGTGCGTATCTACACGCTTATTTGTTGACCTCGGACTCCCGGCCAACGACGGGGTTGTGACCACTAGGGAACTTGCTGTCTGACTGAAGCAGCTCATCGGGTTTATCTGCAAACACTTCATTTAGCCTAATCCCAAATGCAAAGAGGTTTGCACAGCCTTCATCATCAGAGTTTGACGTACCGTGACGAGCGTAGAGGTGGTAGTCCTCATCTGTGTACTTGCCGACATGGCCGCTCTCAACATCCTTGCGGGTGAGCGAGAGCTTGCTCTTGGGCAGACCCATGGAGCCGAGGTAAGTGACAGAGTTCTTCCACTCGACCTCCTTACGCTTGTTGTCCCACTTTAGCTCCTCGGCCATGATGTCAATGACCTTGGGAAGAGCTTCCAGAGCAGCCTGAGCGTTCAAAAAGGCAAGACGCATGCGGCGCGCGATTACGTCGGTGGCAGTCTGAGCGTACTCGTGGCGGACGCAGTAGCGGACCTCACCATCAATATATGGGTAAAGCTCAGATACCTTGATGCCACGGACAGGGAAGCGCTGCTCAGTAGGCGCTGCAAGAGCTGCGACAGTCCATGCACGGTCACCGTACGCCTGGCAGAGGTATTTGGCTACGTCAGTCTCGATGCCGTAGTGCTGAATGAGGTTGATGAAGAGGGTCTTGGAGAAGCCGTGTGCACCGACAAGTCGCACGCGATGGGTCTGGCAGGTGCCGTCGAGAGGAGCTTCGTCCTTGACTTCGGTTCCGCTAATGAGAGTGGGGTTCACAAGCGGCTGAGTCTTCAGGCCGTACTCCTTGATCGCCTCATCGACAGTCTCTTCAGCCATCTGACGGTAGGTAGTCCACTTGCCACCAGAGCAAGTCATCAGGCCGGAAGGAGATGTGGTGACCAAGTGGTTGCGGACGAGACCCTCAGTCGCGCTCGCCTTGGGATCACGAACGAGGGGACGGATACCAGACCAGGCAGCGAGCACGTCACCTCGGCGAACATTGATCTCCGGTTGCAAGTAGCGTTTGACCTCCTTAAGAATCCAGTCAATCTCTTCCTCGCCAGCAATCGGATCCTGCTTGATATCACAAGCGGTGTCTGTTGTACCGGCAATGGTGTTGCCCTGCCATGGTAGGAAAAAGATCACACGGCCATCGGAAGTGTTAGGGTCGATGAGACCCATGTTCGCAGGGCTGTAGTAACCAGGGAGAATAACATGAACACCGGAGCTAGGGGCGACAATTTCCTGCACAGTTTGGTCGTCCATCTTGCGGATGGAGTCGGTGAAGGGACCGGTGGCGTTGATAACACCCTTGGCCCTAATGGAGAATTCTTCAGCCTTCTTGCCATCGCGTACAGCAATGCAGTCTTTAGCCTTTGCTCCGCACAGACGACCGTTAGCATCCTTCTCAAGGCTAGTGACCTCGAGATGGTTGACAACAGTCGCACCATATAGCGCAGCAGTCATAGCGAGCGAAACATTCATGCGCGAGTCGTTGTGTGCACCATCTAATGGAGTCAGCTTCCGTTGCAGGACGAGCAAATGCTAAGCTTACCGTAGTAGACCAGGGCTCCGACAAGGCCGTCCTTTTTCAACATGGGGAACGCATCCAGAGCCTTGCTCTTCGTCATGTAGTAAGAGCTCTCAATGTTCTCTGAACCTGCGAGGAAATCGTAGAACTTGGTACCAGCCCAGAAGTAGGGCGCTTGCCACCACTTCTGAATAGGAATCATGATCGGGAGCCACTGTGATAGATGAGGAGCGGTGTCCAAGAAGTAACGACGCTCACGGAGAGCTTCAACGACGAGAGCATACCTAAAATTCAAGTCAGAGGTTGCGAAGATAATATTTTCGAGCACCTTACTGGTTGTAGTCCAGGTTCCAGACTGCCTTTTCTAGGTATCGTACACCACCGTGTACCAGCTTTGTGCTCTTACTACTGGTACCACTGCTGAAGTCGTCGCGTTCGACGAGCGCAACCTTGAGACCTCTTGTGACAGCGTCAAGCGCAATACCGGCTCCGGTTGCGCCACCACCAATAATCAACAGGTCGTATGGTTCTTCCTCAGCTTGTGTTGTTGTAGAGCTGCCACCACCAAGCCACTTCTTTGCCTTCTCCGCGACCTGCGAGATGACACCAGCGCTGCGCTTCAGTTGCGCGATCTGCTCGTCGCGGCTCTTGGCAGAGGGGAATTGTGGTGGCCGGAAGACACCTCCCTCGCCATATGTGGGTGGTGGAACTGCGGCGGCTTCGGAGCCGGGGATATCGCGAGGCCGTAGGGTAACGTAGAGGGCGGTGGTACCGACTGCTCCAGCACCAGCTGTATAAAGCAGCGGCTTGATGAAGCGGCTTCCTCGTCGGGCAGCCATGATGCTTTATGAATAGGTATAAGTGACTGGAGATGCTGGCGCTCCAGGCGATGGTCTTATAATGTACAGAGAGTTGATAGAAGTGCTACAAAGATCTGCTGAGGCTTGAGCCTGGCGCATGAAATGTTAGTACGGCCTCGGATCGGAGACGGAGATATAGAGGCGTGGAGATGGAGAACAGCCATGGGAATTTTCTCACCTCGAAAAGGGTTCAAAATGACATTGCCA
>JAESFQ010000850.1_pt1 | contig 11220 bp, 10 predicted proteins | sample 9269431 | NCBI WGS metagenome assembly JAESFQ01 (sample SAMN14502588, study PRJNA617103) | algae metagenome | isolation source: Plectolyngbya sp. WJT66-NPBG17 and co-occurring heterotrophs from well... | place: USA: Mojave Desert, Joshua Tree National Park, California | collected 2006-08-06
CACAGGAGTTTCATGCATGCTAAGTGTCCTTGTCTGGAGTTTTGCGAGCATATCTGCAAAGTGCGAGCGTAATGAATGAGAATGGTGTCTGTTCAGTGGATCAAGATATCCGAACATGCCCGTCAGACTGGTGGCGAACAACGTCCTTTGTTAAAGTGTACTAGATCGCCAAGAACTCCTCAGTCCGACCATAACTACAAACAGCTTGATATGCGTGACACGTAGGGTGTTTGGTAAGCATGGCATTTGTACCGGCCGCTAAAAGCTGACCGCATATTCCTCGAAGGATCTATGGCCGGTGGCCGAGAGACCCGTCACCGTCCGTCTAGGCAGATCCTCTCTGCTCCCGGGCGGTAAACCGGCAGGGAATCATCAAGGTAACGAGAGCGGCGTCTTGTCTATGGCTACGACCATTGTCGATATTGGGACGTGTTCGGCGCCTAAGGATTGCCGCTAGGCACGGATGGAAAGTTTACAGGGTTGTTCAGTCGTTCGCGGTTCCGTTTGGCAATCTCGACGTTACGTAGCTTGTCTAGACGCATTTGATAAAAGTTCCTGTGCAAAGTCAGTACGTCTAACTCGAGCAAGAAGTTTGTAGACGTGGCCCCACTTGTTGAGTTGATATATGCGCGGACCAAGCTCAGCTTGACTTTGATCCTTGCTTTTGGAGAGCTCTTTGATCTGCATTGTAAGTTAGCTCAACGAGGAAGGTAAAGGTGCATGGCACATGCTTTGTCGTCTTTGGCTTTCTCATCCTGCTTGTCCTCTTCTGCTTCTTTGCCTTTGGCCTCCTTCTCTTTCTCCTTGTCTTTTTCCTTGTCTTTCCCTTTACGCTTCTCACGCTTGAGCTTCTGCTTTTCCTCGTACTCTTTCTTCACAGCTTCGATCTCACGATCCAGCTCTTCTTGCTTCTTCTGGTCTGCAACTCTCTTTGCTTCGTCAGCTTCTGGTCGACAGAAACCTCGGTCGGACAAGTGCCCCGGACAAATGTAGAAGAAATCCTTCCAGTGAGTTAGTATGATCGAATGCTGCCTACCATATCATCTCTTCGCACCTTGTTACTAGGAGTAATCAGGACACTGGTGGATGGCTTGTAGCATATCCAGCAAGCCTTAGCAGCGTTGTCCGCCACGCGGCGAAGATGCCATAGATTCTCCATAAATGCGTTGATTGTGTTCACGATAGTTCAACACGACGGCCGGGAAAGTGTGTGTCTATGATGACGCCGAGTCCCGCACGGAAGGAGCGGGCTACTCTTAGAATGCAATCCTTGTGGTCTCGCGTCCTATGTGACTATCGTGAGATGACTTTGTAACACATATATTCAAGGCTGTCTTGATTCGCAGTGATGAGAGAGTGCGTAGAGGCAGGTGGTTGTGATAGAGAGTGGCTGTGCGAGAGATGCCAGCACCGAAACTAAGCTTGAAGCGGCTTAGTCATGAACGCTGTGAGGTTGTGACAATCAGCTCAGCAAAGAATTCCCTCCATCAGTCTCACCCATGTTTCTGAAACCTCTTCAAATTCTCAGAAAAATTGGGTTGAGTTCTAGAGTACGTCAAACTGCCAAGCTGCACTCTCACGGATCCATTGGAACCCCCTTCTCCAGTTTTGCACGTGCGTCATCATTGTTATCTCTCTTCATTAACCCTAACTACTCACAGTTCCATACTAACACAAATCCCAGCGAAGCCCTCATTTGGTCAAAGACCAGCATTCAGGGTTTCTAATATGACCACCGAAACCCCCCGACTAAAGTACATCGATGTTGGTCCGCATCCCACTTTCCCACAACACCCTCCACCTAACCCACCCTAGATCGGCATCAACTTCACTGATCCGATATACCGCGGGGAATACCACGGCACCAAGCGTCACGAAGACGATTTCGAAGACGTTATCCAGCGAGCCGTCGACGCAGGATGCAAGAAGTTCATGGTCACAGGTTCCGATCTCAAGGAATCGAAACACGCCGTTGAAATAGCGAAAGCGCACCCAGGGCTGTGCTATGCAACCGTCGGTGTACATCCTTGCTCAGCAAAACACTTCGACACGTACCCTGGAGGCTCATCTGAACTCCTCTCTGCCCTGAAGACTCTAGCGCTCGAAGCTAAAGAAGCGGGACATGCAGTAGCTTTTGGCGAGATAGGACTTGACTATGACCGACTCTTTCTGACGCCAAAGGAGCCGCAGCTGAAGTACTTTGAAGCACAGTTGGATATTGCGATTGACGTGCAGCTACCACTGTTCCTGCATTCGCGAGCCGCAAGTGAGGACTTTGAGAAGATCCTGACTGCGAGGTTGGAGCAGTTGCCGAAACGTGGTCTGGTGCATAGTTTTACTGGGACAATCGAGGAGATGCAACGTCTTGTTGACCTAGGTTTCGATATTGGTGTGAATGGGTGTAGCATGAAGAGTGAGTGTTCTCCTTTTTCACCACATATCCCGGGACTCTCTGGATGCAATCGTGTTGACCGTGTTTCCTAGCCGACGAGAACATCGCAGTCGTCAAGCAAATACCGCTCGAGCGCCTGCAAATCGAGACGGATGGCCCCTGGTGCGAGATGCGACCTAGTCATGCATCAGCCAAGTATCTGCAAGACGCACCCCCACTACCCAAGGCGGTCAAGAAGGAGAAGTTCGCCAAAGGTATGATGGTCAAGGGTCGGAATGAGCCAGCTACGATACCACATGTGGCGTATGCAATCGCCAAGATCAAGGAGATCACTGTGGAGGAAGTTTGTGACGCGTGAGCTCAACACTTTCTCTCCTGGTCTAGGCTGCATGAATATGCTAACAAATGTCTAGGGCATGGAAGAACTCAGTTAAAATGTTTGGACTTGGCGAGACGGCGTAATTTCGCCACACCTTCAACCTGGTATAGACTATGCATATAGAAGATGGATTTGTACAAGAGGAATCTGCTCCCTCAAACTCGCAGATAAGACGACCATCAAATAGACCGCACAAACCCAAACACTCTACTTCCTGTACCACATCCTGGTGATCTTGGTATGCCTCATCTTCTTCTGCAGTTGGAAAATTCCGTACATGAGCGCCTCGGCAGTAGGCGGGCAGCCAGGTACGTAGATGTCTACTGGTACGATTCTGTCGCATCCTCTTGTGACCGAGTAGCTGTAGTGGTAGTATCCTCCCCCGTTTGCGCAGCTGCCCATGGAAATTACCCATCGCGGGTCAGGCATCTGGTCGTAGACCTGTCGCAGCGCGGGTGCCATCTTGTTTGTGAGGGTTCCGGCTACAATCATAACGTCGGACTGTCGAGGCGAGGCACGGAAAATGATGCCGAGACGATCCTGATCGTATCGTGGGGTGGACAAGTGCATCATCTCGACGGCACAGCATGCGAGACCGAAAGTCATGGGCCATAGGGAGCTCTGGCGGGCCCAGTTGGCTACTTGGTCGAGTGTTGTCCTATTGCCGCAGGTTAGCGTGTATCCTTGTAGCCGTTGCTTCCTGTCGCCCTTGTTTCTTTTCCAGGGAAGGTATCACATACAACGCGTATTGCATAGCGCCCTTCTTTCCCTCCTGACTCGGCAATGGCACCTCAACTCGCGCAGACTTCATCGGTGGTGGTGTTCCAGGGTTACCGGGGATGGTCGCGGGCGTCTTCATGGTCGTGGCCCTATCCGAAGAGCTCGAGGAGAGGAAAGCAGCACTTCCGGCGCGGAAGGGCATCAGTGCTGTCGCGGGTTTGGCTGCCCATGTTGTCAGTTCCGAAAGACTGCGAGCTGTCGGGGTGGCGGGGACAAACCTCGCAGAGCCATTGAGGCCGCAGACCTTGTTGTCGAAAACATGTTTGCGACGAACAGAAAGGAGGGTCGTAGGTGAAGGAGTGGAGTGGCAAGGTGTGGGGTGGCGGTCGAGAAGTCGCGAAGTTGATCGATGAGGTAGGTGCAGCAAAATGCTTGGCACACATCGATTAGTCGTCGATTTTGGTGCCATCTGATAGGTTGGGCGGCGATCGCTCCTCCCTCCCATCACCGTTTCGGTCTACGTCGGCCAGACTACTCCGTATACACACCCCAGGTCCACCAAATTTGTCTAAACCTGTGATATCGTTACAATATGTCCGGCCGGGTAAGGAGTGCAGGTATAACGGACTTGGAGTATTGGCTGATGATTGCCCATAGGTACCGTCCATTGCGTGCATAGGCGTAATTGGCAAACACGTTAGTATATCGGGATACATGTTCAATCTAGATAGAGTTGACAGTTTTTAGAACAATCCTCTCCATATATCACTCTTTCCAGCAGAGGAGAGAGCACCACTGGAATTCCAGTTCCTTCTCTCCTCATGTCTGGACATCTTCGAAGCTCGTCTACCGCACAAGACAGCCGACCAGGACTTTGGGCTTCTTCAAGCTGTCGATGAAAGGTTAGCAATGTATGGATGGCTTACCAACACTGGGGTCAAGTTTGTCATTGTCGTCGACATGGAAGGAAGGCCGGCTACGGCGCTTGACAGCAAGACCGCGATTGCTGTTGGGCTGCGTGATGCGGATATGAAACCCGTAAGCTCAAGGCTCTGAAATAGAAGGACTTTCTAATATCCAACAGGCTTTCCGGGCATTGCAGACAGCTTATATTAAGCTGTTGAGGAATCCGTAAGACTATCCATAATGATACTCAATCGAAACGCATACTGACTTTTGGTGCTAATGTGTAGGTTCTACGATCCGGATGAGCACTCTCCAGTCACAGCAAACGCTGAGCAAAGGATCGGCTCAACTCAGATCACAAGTCGCAAGTTTATCCAAGAGGTCAAGAAGATAGCCGATGCGTGGTCACCTGGCGTTACCAGCATTTGATTACACTTTACATCAAGCACGATACCATGTTGCATCTGGCCGGCGTTCATAGCAACCATTCGGGTTATACATTCTGATTCTCGCCTCCAGGCCTCTCTTCGTTCGATGGCGCGTACCATGTCCGCTCGTCGGCATTTCCCAAAAGCGCTAGCGCCGATTGCAGTCTAGTCCAATGTTAGGGCAGATCACCTCGCCATGTCGACTTCAAACATCATGCCACATAGACTTTGATTCTTGTAACCAACGACTACCAATGTCTTCCACCGGTGTTACCATCACCAACCCTTTGGTGCTCTATCGCAGTCTTATTGCTACACAGAAGATCCGACCCGATCCAGCTCAGCACCGCCTCGGTATGACGTCTACCATTTAGACGAAGACTAGTGTGGAGTATGTAATAACATTAAATGCAGCACTACATTTACAGAAGCTTTACGACCGTTTGATTGATTATGAACCGACTGTAGAGTATTCCAAGAGGCTCCAGCAACTAACAAGAGCTGTTGGTTCGGGCCAAGATGCATCATCATCGTCGACGGACACACATGTCAATCGCTTCGGTAGAAGAGGCGTATGGACATCTTTACTTGCGCAAAAAGACAAAAGAGACTCTGTGGCATTGACGCGTGTCTTGACCAGTCAAGATGAGGCCATGCAACTGCAAAGTCCAAAAGGTCTCATGCTCCACGGCGAAGTCGGAACCGGAAAGTCTATGCTCATCGATCTCTTCCAAGACTGTCTGCCAAACCGCAAGAAGCGACGTTGGCACTTCAATACATTTATGCTCGACACAATATCGCGTCTAGAGCAACTGCGAATGTCGAGATCGCTAGTAGCAGGCCCCGGAGCGGCTCACGATGAGTATTCCTTACTTCTTGTGGCACGCGATCTCATTGAGAAGGTATAAACTCCAATGTACGAACTGCGTGTGAGACATACACTGACTTCGTAAATCGACATCTTTAGTCACCAATCCTCTTCTTGGACGAATTCCAGCTCCCAGATCGTGCAGCTAGCAAGATCCTGTCTAATTTGATGACGTCTTTCTTCCAGCTTGGTGGCGTGCTCATCGCAACCAGTAACCGCATGCCAGAAGAGCTAGCTAAAGCCGCGGGCATGGAGTTTTCACGTCCTATCAATAGACTTAGTCGCCTAGGCTGGAGCATGAGTAAGAGCTCGTATACAAGGAGGGACGATGGAGCAGGTCAAATGGGAGAATTTGCGGCGTTCTTGGAAGTGCTCAGGGCGAGGTGCGAGGTTTGGGAGATGGAAGGAAAGAAGGATTACCGAAAGATTGAAAGGGAGGAAGAGGAGGGAAAAAGAAATAGTGTGCAGATGCCAGCATCAGACATTTTTGCCAACGCCATTTCAAGCTCAACTTCAACAGGCGGGACGACAGGTGCTGCAGAAATCTCCAGCGCGCCACCAGACTCTGCAGCCGACACCACAGACACTTCATCCTACCTCCCAAAGAACTACCTCATTCAACCCACCACGACAGAAACAATGATAGAATTCGGTGAATCCTTCAACTCTCTCGTCGAGCTTGCAACCAACCACTCCTACCCCATCCCCTGGGCCCCTACCACTCTCACCGTCTACAATCGGCCCCTCGAAATTCCTGCGCAGTACAACGGCGTAGCATTCTTCACCTTTGCCGAACTCTGTGGCGCAGTTCTAGGTCCAGCAGACTACATCACCCTCGCATCTACATACCACACGTTCATCGTCACCGACGTGCCCGTCATGGGCCTGCTGATGAAGAGCGAAGCGAGACGTTTCATCACGCTACTCGACGCCATGTATGAGGCGCGATGCAGATTAATGATTACCGCGGCCGCGGGTCCAGATGGCATTTTCTTCCCCTCTAAATTGTCATCTATATCGGATGCAGCAGAACCGGGACAGGAGACCCTGGACAACGACGCCGTGTATCCGGAAACGTATTCGGAAATCTACCAAGACCTGAATAACCCGTTTAGACCTAACATTTCGTCTTACTCCTCCGGTGATAACGCCAATAACAACAATAGGCTATCTGACGACGCGCTAGAAGACGACCCACCGAATCGCTCCCGCCAGGCCGGAACGTCGTACACAGATGAACGCCGCTTCGGGCCTGGATCGCCCGACTTTGCCAATATAGGTGGGTTGACGGGTGAAGACGAGAAGTTTGCGGTCAAGCGGGCCGAAAGCCGGATTTGGGAAATGTGTTCGAGGAAGTGGTGGGATCGCTTTTCTGGCACGTCGACGACGGCTGAGAGTGAGGGGATGGCGGCGTGGTGGAGACCGCTTCCTATGGAGTCGAGACACTGGGAGAAGCCTTTTTCTGTTGGGACTAATCCTTCTTCGACGACGACGACGATGAAGACGAAGACGACAACGGCGGCGCGCTCCCCAGATTCGCTACCGCCGAATACTAAGATTTTGTCCAAAGACGAACTTGAAAAGGATCGGCAGAGGGAGATGGAGGACATGTTCAAGCATGGCGCCAGCCCATTCCGTACGCATCCTGATGCGCCGCCAAAGTTTAGCTGGACGCACGCTTGGGGGAAGGGTGTGGAGGGGTTGAAGGAGAGGAAGGAGGGAGAGGAAATTGGTGAAGAGGGCAAGGAGGGTAGGGATGAGAAGAAGAGAGACTGAGGTATAGGATGTTGGTGCATAGCTGATTAGATAGTTTGGTGTAGATTCATCGTAGACCATGAAGAGCAAAGATTTTATCCATCATTCTTCATTCAAACCAAGGATCTAGTCACTGAATGTTTCCCTTGTTCACTACAAACGCTTCCAGCGCAGAAATGGCAGCCCATAACCTGTTCTCCGCCTCCTTGAACACGACACTCCTGGGCCCATAGAAGACCTCATCAGCAACCTCTTCGGGGTGCCTAGGCAAGCAATGCATGAAGCTCCAGTTGTCCTTGGCACCACCCCGTTTCGCGAGCTCAGACGTAATCTGGAAGCCGGAGAAAGCTTTGAGGCGTTTCGCAGTTTCCTCTTCCTGACCCATGGAGACCCAAGTATCTGTGACGAGGATGTCGGCGTTCTTGATGGCTTCTTCAGGTGTGTTGGTTTCGAAGAGCTTGCCCGGGTGGGGAGAGGTTTGCGCGGCATGAGAGATGACTTCACGCATTGCCTTGGGGATTTCGTAGCCAGCAGGGGTTGCGACGGCGATGTCAATGCCGAGTTTTGTTGCGCCGATGGCTAGGTCAAAGAGCACATTGTTCGCGTCTCCTATCCATGCAATCTTCAGGCCCTCGAGGCCGAGTGAGGCGGAGGATGTGGAGGGGTGTATTTCGGCTATGGTGAGCATGTCGGCGATGATCTGGAGGGGGTGGTAGAGGTCGGAGAGGGCGTTTATGACGGGGACGCTCGAGTGCTTTGCGAGGTCGGCCACGTCCGAGTGAGGACCTACGCGGGCTACGATTGCGGCGGTCATGCTGGAGAGGACGAGCGAAGTGTCGTAGAGCGATTCATTGACCTGTAATGATGGTATTAGTGGACAGTGCTGGTGTGGAGGGGATCATCATACACCCAGTTGTATATCATCCTTGCCCAGAAACATGGGAGAGCCTCCAAATGCAGCGATGGCGCCTTCGGTCGATACCCTGGTGCGCGTACTCCGCTTGCTGAAGGTCATTGCAACGGTCTTGCCTGCCAATGCCCCGCGCATCGAATGCGGTACCTCTCCTGTCTGTTTGATGGCCGTCTTGTGCTGGTGTGCATTTTGGACGAGTGTAGTGAGCTCAGCAGGCGTGAGATCTGCTATGGAGAGGAGATGTCGAGGTGCGAATGGCGATGTCAGAGGTGTCGCGGGCGAGGTGGAGTAGCAGCGGCGCAAGCTTCGCAGAGCTGCGGGGGAGGGGCGGAACGCGGGCATGTTGCTTCAATTGAGCGTCCGAAGCAGGATGAAGTCGATTGAAAGCCTTTTAAAGTCCGACAAACAATCAATTGAGTCACACTTCTTTGGTGTCACCAGTGAATTATCGCAAACCGCACTAGAGCTGTGACGCATGTGAGTGGAGATGCTGGGGTCGGGGCTAGCGGCCGCGGCAGGCACGGGCACACGTCGCTCCTAGGCGTCTTATCCGGCGCCCAGCCAGTGGCTGAGTTCATGACGAGATGCACAACGTCAACCAACATCTGCCCGCCTTTGTGCCCATCATTCTTCCTTTCACTCTCCCCCCATTAGCCCGCCGCATGTCATGTCCCTCGCCTGGACCCCCCTCCGTCTGAAGATGGACAACCCCGAAGAGGAGCAGTGGGGCTCCGCCGCCAACAACACCCGCAACTCTAGTTCGCGCCCGGCCTCGCCCAAGTCCGCCCGCTCGTCGCGCTCAGCCCGCTCCCAACAATCGAGTCGGACAACAGAGCAGACGCCGCTGCTGTCGCACGAGGACCGTGATGACAATGAAAGACCAGACGAGGAGGAGACTACACCCGCGACACGTTCGTTGCTGCGATCGCTGAGCGGCTCCTCGGACAAGAGCGGCAGTGGCAAAGTCCCGCTGTGGAAGAAGCGATGGCCGAGCATACTGGCCCTCATCCTACTATGTCTGCTCGTCGTCTTCATCATGATCGGCTTCCTTGCCAAGGAAAGCATCGAGGAGTACTCCATGCAGGCCGCCGACTTCAAGCCTACAAAGCTCTCCATGGACGGATTGACCGACCACGGCGCTAAAGTGCACATAGAGGGAGACTTTACAATGAACGCAAGCAAGGTGAAGAAGCAGAGTGTGCGCAATCTCGGACGCTTCGGCACGTGGATCGCGCATGAAGCTGAGACGGGGCCTTTCGATGCCGACGTGTACCTGCCCGAGTACGGCAATGTCTTGATTGGCACGGCCAAGATACCCGGAGTCAAAGTAAACATTAGAAACGGACACACCACTCATCTGTCGTTTGTTGCGACTGTGCAGCCTGGCTCGCCCGACGGTATTCGCAGTGTCGCCAACGACTGGATCGAGGGTCGACTAGGTCAGATAAGGCTCAAGGGCAAGGCTTCGGTCCCTTTGAAATCCGGTTTGATCAACATTGGCAAGCAGGTCGTTGAGCAGTCCATGGTCTTCCACGGAGGTGACATTCCCTCTCTTCCTCACTACAACATCACAAAGCTCAACCTCGGTGAGGCCAAGCACGGGCAGAAAGGACTCGGTGCCGATGCTTCCATCGTCGTGCAGAATGACTTCCCAGTTCAGATCACGCTGCCTCCTGTGGCTGTCGACGTTGGCATTGAGGGCTGCTCGGCATCTGACAAGCACATCATGGTTGGAACCGCTCAGACTGGCTATCTCGACATCAAGCCCAACTCCGACATCAAGGTCGATGTTACGGGCAACGTCGACAAGCTCTCAGATCCATTGACGGAAGTCTGCCCCAACTCGGCCAAGTCTCCGCTCGACGCTTTCTTGGGTGACTATATGAAGGGCCAAGACGCGACCATCTACATCAACTGCTGCAAATTCCCTGACCCTGCCACACCCGATTGGGCTCGTGAGCTGCTAAAGGACATCACCGTCCCGGTTCCCTTTGCCGGAAAGTCCATGGGAAATCTCATCAAGAACTTTTCTCTAGCCGATATGCACTTTAGCCTGCCCAACCCATTTGCTGAACCTGGCACGCCTGAAGCTCGTCCCAAGATCTCCGGCATCGTCAACGTCGATATCGGACTGCCGAACGAGATGAACTTTCCCATCGATGTCACTCAAGTCAAGGCTGACGCTGACATCTACTACCACAAGAAGAAACTTGGAAAGATGAACCTAGAGAAATGGCAAAAAGCAAACTCGACTCGAATTGAAGGCCATGGCTCAGAAGGACCTTCGCTCCTTGTTCAATCTGTGATTAAGAACGCGCCCATTGAGATTCTGGACGACGACCTCTTCAGTGAGGTCGTGCAAGCCCTGCTCTTCGGCGGCAAATCGATTCTGATGGACCTCAAGGCCGCAGTCAGCGTTGGCGTGGATACGCCCATGGGCAAACTCGCTGTGCGAGGAATTCCGGCGCAAGGTGTCGTACCAGTCAAACGTTCGTAACCAGTTCGTGATCCAAGTTTGGCCGCGTTTCCTGCAATTAGCTAACTTTGGGCGTTCAGCGATTCGTGGCGGCAAAGACGCTCAACCCGGCGATGGCAAAGACGAGGCGAGCAAGATCAATGTACAGGTTGGCAATCTGTCCATCGTAGAGACTTCGCCTACTTCTCTTACCATCACGGCCCTGGTCAACTTTACGAATCCTACAAAATACTCCGCTACGGTTCCTTACTTTAATATCAATATATTGGCCAATGGCTCCCACATTGGTAGCGCGACGGTTAAAGATATGGAAGTTTCTCCTGGTAACAATACAAATAAGCTTGCCTCTGTACTCTGGGACCCTTACACATATGGTGGCGAAA
>JAESFQ010000851.1_pt1 | contig 11217 bp, 9 predicted proteins | sample 9269431 | NCBI WGS metagenome assembly JAESFQ01 (sample SAMN14502588, study PRJNA617103) | algae metagenome | isolation source: Plectolyngbya sp. WJT66-NPBG17 and co-occurring heterotrophs from well... | place: USA: Mojave Desert, Joshua Tree National Park, California | collected 2006-08-06
CAACAAAGGCTTTCTTGGATACCGCGCTGAAAGCTGCAGAGAAAGTTGGTATCGCAAGTGATAGGGTAATCCTGCTGGGAGCTGAAAAGGACGAGACGCATCGGTGTAAGCATTGGACTAGCATCAGAAAGACGTCGGGCGCATTGCGATATCGCAGGAGGAGAGCGGATCCTGAAGACCTATCTTTCCTTGCCTATAGTTCTGGAACCACAGGATTGCCGAAAGGAGTTATGCTTAGCCACCGTAATATCGTCGCAGATCTGCTTCTTTGCCAAGGGGCAGTGGGGAACTGGTACTCATCCGCAAACGACAAGTTTCTAGGAGTCTTGCCGTTCTTCCATATCTACGGTCTAACCGGCCTAGTCCATCAGACACTCCATCGCGGTATCGAGCTCGTGGTGATGCCGGCTTTTGACATGGAAACCTTTCTGCAAACGATACAAGAGCATAAGATTACCTTCATCTACGTCGCACCCCCGGTCATCGTGCGTTTATCCAGAGATAAAATGGTGGACAAGTACGACCTGTCATCAGTCAAGATGATTACCAGTGGTGCTGCTCCACTTACAAAAGAGCTGGTCGATGCTGTGCACAAGAGACTGAATCTCAAGATCAATCAAGCATACGGCTTGAGCGAAACAAGTCCAATGACACACACTCAGGTACGTTGAATCGTTTAGAATACGGAGAAAGAAAGATCACGCTAACACTCAACCAAAGCCATGGGACGAATGGTACACCTCCGTCGGTAGCGTCGGCAAAATGTTCCCCAACATGCAAGCGAAATACATATCAGCCGACGGCAAAGAACTTGGACCAGGCGAAGCAGGCGAACTCTGGCTCAGCGGCCCCAACATCTTCAAAGGATACTGGAAGAACGATTCCGCAACCGCCGAAGCCATCACACCAGATGGCTTCTTCAAAACAGGAGACATTGGCTTCCAGGACGAACAACACAATTTTTACATCACCGACCGCGTCAAAGAATTGATCAAATACAAAGGCTTCCAAGTGCCGCCTGCGGAATTGGAGGGCAAGTTGCTGGAGAGCGAACTCATTGATGATGTAGCGGTTATCGGTGTAAATGATGAAGAACAGCATACAGAGGTTCCTAGAGGGTATATCGTGCCCTCGCAGGCTGGTGCGGGGGAAGCGGATGCAAAAGCGATAGTACAGTGGATGGATAAGAAAGTCGCGAATCATAAGAGGTTAAGAGGAGGTATCGTGTTTATTGACGAGATACCGAAGAGTGCGAGTGGCAAGATATTGAGACGCGTGCTTAAGGGGAGGAGTAAGGACGATGTGCCCATGGGTGTGGTAGTCAAGGCTAAACTCTAGAAAGAAGAGGTTTCGCTGTTACGGACTACTATACCCTACTCACTGAGCAGTGCTGTACATGTCTCAATGTTTTGTTGCAACGGTACTCTAGATTTTTGATACACATACAGAGAAGGATACCAACGAAGGCTTGCATCACGCTAATGTGAAGGTTATGCGCGGAGCAATGAAAAGTACGTTGACTTAGAATTGTGATTGTTTTGAGCTTCATCAAGGATCTTGACGATCCTTCCTTTCGTGGAGCAATTGGCGCAGGTTCTAGACATGCAAAGTCAGTACCTATTTGCTAACGTGCACGTATTCGCATGTTCATCACTTACTTCGAGGGAAGACCCATTTGATAACAGAGTAGTAGCGAGCAGCTTCTTTCGATCCTGGACTTTGAGGATATGCTGTTGATAGGCGGATTAGTTCATTTTTCCAAGTTCGTGACGGAGCAAGTACCTCTTCGAACGAGTCTTCCATGACGTAGCGTATGGTCGTCACGGGACGAGTCTGTCCTAGCCGATGAACTCGTGCAAGTGCTTGATCTTCAAGAGACGGGTTCCATTGGGGTTCGAGAAGATGCACTATCGAAGCCGCTGTCAAGTCCAGACTGAGATACTCGTTAGCAAACCTGATGAATCGGCAAACATTGTCTGCGTGAACCTACCCGCAAGCACCGCAAGCGATCGTGATCAGTATGACGCGAATACTAGAGTCGTCACGGAGCTGTTGTATAGCGCGACTGCGGTTCTTTGGCTGTACTTTGCCATCGATCCGGACTGACGGAATGATGTGATTTGGATCACATCGAAGCGCTCTCTCTACCATGTCGAGACTTGATGTCCAAGATGAGAACACAACACTAGCATTTAGTTAGCTTTGAGATGTGTTTGGAGTTCCTGACAGACTCACTGCTTTTCCTGTGGATGCGACCTTATCTGCGAGACAAGTGCCCATACTTTACTTGAGATCTCGTTGGTACGGTCCCAATCCATTGAGGAGGGTGAGAGATCGTCAGTGGGCGTGAGCCTAGGGGTAGGCAAGAACGACGCTAAAGGACGAAGTTGGCAGGGTTGCAGTTGCTCCATACATGCGCATGGATCAGGTGATTGGTATTGCAAAGCCGCAGCGCAACCAGCACAGTAAAATTTGCTGCAAGCTGAATAGTAGATCTGCTGTTGTGTAGTATCCCGGAGTTCACTGCCATGTGCTGATGTTTCGACCGGCTGTAAGCACAGTTCACATGATCCTCCGTCCATTGAATAGCGGGCGTTCATCACAGATACTGTCTCATCGGTATTTCTGGCGTGCGGAAAGCAGCTGGATTGCGGGGGAACGAAAACTCCCAAGTTACAAACAAGACGAAGTTTGTTGATCTGTTGTATAGCGGTCATCCAGGGTACATGGGGTTGGCTGCTGTTGTTCGTGGTGCGGTCCAGTATTTCAACAACAGGCTGTTCGATCTGGCGATAATGTTTCTCCTCCTCATGGCTGAATGGTACACGCATCAGTCTGTCATCTCTGCTGGGCAGATCCAAGATAGCCTTTGTTCGGCGTATCATGATGCACGATAGCAGCGCCTTGAATGTCTCAGCAGCCTCGTCAACGGGTTTGAGACGCCATATGTTTGTAATATGGTCATCAAAGACCTTCGGGTCGTCGTAAGGGGTGAAATGAAGAAATCTGAAGAGACCATGGAAGTCGAGGAGGCTATTCTGGATTGGGGTACCCGACACTGCCCATCTCGATGTTGCCCGTAGTGCGGCCATTGCTTGCGCAGTCGAGGTGTTGTGATTGCGTATTGTATGTGCTAGGAAAAACTGCAGTCAGTATTTAGTGGCAAGATGTGACGCAATCTTCTGGACCTACCCTCGTCGAGTATAACACGTCTCCAGTGATGGGAGAATATGGAGTCGCTACTCCGAACGCTACTACGATTTTCTCTCTCAACGGTCTGGTAGGTAGTAAATACTATCGCTAGTGATGCAATGAAGCGTCAGACTCTGCATCGCCTGAGCTCGCATATCAACAAGACGTACCGGGCGGCTTTTTCTTGTTCTTCAACTTGAATCTTTGTCTACCATGGTGCATGAACCACGTCAACTTGCTGTCATACACATGGCTAATGAGGGTCAGCAAGCGCAGTCCGCATAGGCTGCGACGACATACCTTCTCAGCTGTGATTCCCAGACACTGAACACTGCAAAAGTCGTCAGCATATACAGAGTCGCCGGTTGCATCCACCCTTACAGCTCAGCGGCACCACTATCAGAGTTGAGCATATGGCAGTCCCAGACGTAGGATGACCCATGAATGGATCGTTGCTTGAAGTGCAATCTTGATCAGAAGCAATTAGAGCTATCATGCTTAGCGTCTTCCCAAGACCCATTTCGTCAGCAAGCAATCCACCACGCCACATGGGGCCTGGGGTAGATCGAGCTTCATCTGTCACAGCGTTCACGAAACTACCACACGTCAAGGTCCAGATACGAAGATTGAAAAGATGCCCAAGAATACGCACGTAGTCTGTCCGTCAGTTGTCTTTCGCAGCCATACACCAAAACCATCCTTGTTTGGATGCATACCTCGCTCTCGTCTCAAGAAGAAAGTAAGCGCTTGTCTTTGATGCCTATGACTCTCGTTTCAGCGGGTTCACCTGATTCACGGCGGAATACGTACACTTTCAATTCGGTACGTAAAGCTGTCGGGTTAGCGGATAACTCGAAATCATCCGTGGTCTCAAAACCAGACAGGATATCGAGGGAGGCCCGTGAAAAATTGTCGACCTCCGGTTGTTGCAGCTGCTGCAATAAATCAAATGTCATTGGCGGTTGTTCGTGAAGGCTAAACAGACATTGAGGGTTCATGTAGGGAACGTTGCGGTCACAACCAACAGGATCATCCAAGTAGCAGCCGGCCTGGGTCATGAAATCACCCACGTCACTGAAGCGGCGTCTGGGGCCATATATTGTGACTCCAAGGTACTGCAGAGAATCCTTGAGCAACTTCTTTCCTGTCGTGGGAGCGATCGCAGCCGATGAAAGTACGAACTGTAAAATGAGCTCGTCATCGGCAACCAGCCTCTGTAGCAACTCGCCCCCATAGTCGTCTAGCCGTCCGGCCGGCGTATCGGCAATACCATAATGAAGTGTGCGAGGAGGTTCGAAGCGAATCGCGTGTTGGGTCGAGATAGAAGAGGCGACGTGATTGAGGGAACGATGTACTTTCAGATCTGATATCTGGGTAACATAAGCATAGATCATGAGACTGAGCAGAATGTGTCGAACCATGCCATAGCACACCAAGGTATTGTCGCATATCTCTTCTACGGTTGCGCAGATAGACGGTGTTGGTGTTGTTCGCGCTGAGGGTACACAATCAGATGCATTGCAAGCGCTCTCGATCGCGACGCCTTCTGCATGAGGGTAATTCAGTCGCCGTCGTTTCGAAGCGGGAGCAGCGAGATCATCGATGACAATTTCAGGAAGATATGTCAGCATATCGTGGACTGACTAAGGGTGCGAGAAGCCGCGTCTTGCAAATCGACATTATAGAGGATGTATGAGCGCTGCGGACGCTGGCGAATTGCCAGGTGCATGGATACGGTAAGCCACTGCAAACCACTGGGGCTGAGCAGGGCTGCCTACGAGGCTGTACAGACATACCGTCATCCTTGAGAGTGCTGCTGGCCACCTTCACTCAACCAGTTCTCGAGTAACTGTATATTATTTGTGTTGGAAAGGTGACGAATGCGCAGTGTTTGAAGCCTCCGTTCCTGCCCCGGATTTCCTCGCGCATCGGCGGCGTCTCCGCACGGCCTGATGGCCCCCTCCGCCCAGGCCCGCCACACGCTCCAAGACGCCTTTGAGCGATTTGCTTCCACCGTCACACCAGACGACCGGCGACTGTTTCACAACACCCAGCTCGAAGATGTCCGAGATGAGGCGATACGGATCGAGCGGCAGCTTCGCGCTCGCCGTATGCAAAAGAACATGGCTCGGCTTGATCCATTCTTGCAGGGAATGGAGCATTACTCCAAGATAGTCGAGGTGCTGTGCAATGGGACACCTTATCTTCCATGGATATGGGCACCAGTAAAGCTGATGCTTATGGTGCGTCGCATGCCTTCCCACAAGTTGTGTTACTCATTGTCATTGATAGATCACGGCCGATTCGATCAGTGCATTCGAAAAGTTGATAGAAGCATACGGCAAGATCGGGGACATGCTTCCTCGCCTTGATCGTCTCAGCAATGCACTTGGCGACGACCACAGCTTTCAGAACGTGTTAGCTCTGGTATATTCCGACATTGTAGAGTTCCATCGGCGAGCCTACAAGTTTGTGCGAAGAAATTGTAGGTTTCTTAGTAGTGTCACATTATACTTTTCTCACTAGTCATAGCATGGGCTATATTCTTTAGCTCCATGTGGGCCGGGTTCGAATTTCGGTTCGATGGAATATTAAAGAACCTGGCATACCATAGCGAGCTAGCGGACAAAGAGGCCGCCGCGGCGGACATTGCTGAAGCCGTCCAGCGTAGCAAAGTCGATGACGAGAAGTGGGAGCAACAAGAGCGCGAGTGGAACGCTGTCAGTACCAGCCCGCACACTTAGTGTTTGATAGACAGGGACTGACTCTGCGCATCAATTTCAGGTCAAGATTCAGAATGTGCTGGCCTGGCTTGGGACGAATGATACTCTTCCAGCCGACTTGCTCGAGCGGCACATTCGAGGTTACTTGCCAGGTAGCTGCGATTGGTTTACACAGCACCAAGCGACTCAGCTATGGCTGGGGGATAGCGCAAAGAATCCCCTTCTGTGGCTTTGCGGAAAACCGGGAGCGGGTATGTTCAGTTATCATGTATCGCCGCGGCTAGTCGTTTGCTTACATGCTTGAAGGGAAATCCATGATATGCTCTACCCTTGTGCAACATGCAGAGGCGAATGCCTTTCATGTGTTTTACTACTTCTGTAGTTTTCTCGGTAGCCACTCTAATGGCCCAAATCGTCTCCTACGATCCATCATCTCGCAGGTCATCCAGAAACACCAGGATCTGGCAATATATGTTCATGACGTCTATTTCAAGTCTCATCCAGTACCCACAAAAAAGGCATTACTGTGTCTCCTTCCTGAACTTCTTCGAGGGTTGGGCTCCGTGCGGCTTGTTGTAGATGGCATTGACGAATGGGTTTCACAAGATCAAAAGGAGCTTCTCAATGATCTTTCGCAGATGATTTCGACTGGCCAGTCCTCCCATATCTGCAAGATCATGATCGCCAGTCGAGATACCATGGACATCTCGCGGTCTTTGCGCAAGAAGAACAAGTCAGCGATGACAGTCTCTCTCAGCAACGACGACGAACGTTTTGCACTCACTCGCTCAATTGCTAACTTCGTTAACAGCAAGCTGTCTGATCTTCCTGATCACTTCGATGAGCTCGATCCTGATGGGTCGATTATGGTCTATGTCAGAAAGACTCTGCTAGAGAAGTCTCATGGTCACTCCTGCCCAATCTGTTGATTGCCAATCCATATTCTAACACTCACACAGGTATGTTCCTTTGGGTAAGCCTCGTACTAGACTCACTCAATACGGTATACAGTCCTGAGGAGCTACGTACTATCGTCGATGATCTTCCATCTGATCTGGAGGCTCTTTACGAACAAATCGTGATTCGTCTATGTAGCGCTCCAGGTGCCCAAAGTCACGGAGGCGTGTCGCGTGTCATGAGCTGGATATGCTTCGCACGAAGGCCCTTGCACAAGTCAGAGCTACTCCAGGCGCTGTCGATTTCTCCACACGACATGGGGTCTCAGGTGCGGAGTATCCCAGTCGCTTCTATACTTGATCACTGCAAGCCACTCATCGAAGAACTCCCGGACTCGACGGTAGTGCCAGTCCACTTTTCGGTGACGGAGTAAGTCCATTGATGAGCTGGGCGCATGGTCTCTAACACACAAATAGATATTTCCTTACGTCTCAGATACCGCAAATTGTCCCGGCAATCGATGCTGCGCTGGACATATCGTCCGCTTGCGTCGTTGTCATCATGCGCGGTCTTGAACTTGTACGTTTGGAAAACAACTCCATGGACGGCCTTGCCCGAATCGCGAGCGGTAACTACAGGCTTTTGCCGTACGCGATAGAGTTTTGGATCGAGCATTGCTCGCAGTACGCATCAAGAGGAGGAAGCCTTGGCCTGGACCGACCGCTCCAGCATCATCTAGCTCGGATGCACGAAAAACACAAAAATTGTCTGCACGCACTCGGGCGTGCTTCAACTCGGGCCGGGACGCAGGACAGAACCAAAGCTAGCCACACAGATAGACGACTCGAGCTGTTTTCCAACATGTCGATCTATGGGTTGATGGCAGATGTACTAAGTCTCAGACAGTTAGTCAGCCAACTCGATGGTGACAATAGCTCAGGTAAGTTCAGATCCAATCTGTCACCTCAGCATGAACCTGTCCACGAGCTCACAAACCCTTTTCTAGATATCGAGGCTTACCTCATCAAAAACGACCAAACCCTTTTCAGTGAACTTGCCCACAAATATGAGAGTGCAATCGTGCACCTTCTAGCGCAACACGAAGTCGAGGGCATCGCCCCAGCCACACTCCAGGCATTTCAACAGTCTTATGCTTCCACGGCATTTCGTTGCCGATTTCCAAATTGTGACAGGCTATCCTTAGGCTTTGCCACTGCAGAACTCCGACTCGAGCATGAAGTTGTCCATGTCCAACGCTTGTATTGTCAGACAGCATCCTGTCAGTATAGCCGCATAGGCTTTGGAAAGAGAAGCGCACTCAATACGCACACGCGTGAACACCATGGCCAATCAAATACTCTACTCATACCCGCAAAGATACGGCGCGCGAAAGATGCTGAAGCAGGGACTGGAGCCAAAGAGCATGACCTTCAAACCATCGACGCAGAGGCTCAGCAGCTTCCCGTTCAAACCACTCAGCCCCATCAAGGATCTCTCCGTTCTCAATCCACGGAAGGGAGTGGTCAAGGACTGTCTTGGCCAGCGCCTCAATCCAGACTCCCAGGAATAACACGGCGGCAACGGCTTATCATTGCCCAAAATCTTTTGCGGGCGAAGCCTGAAATTGTAGAACTCTCGGATAACACGCCTTTCCCTACCAGTATCTTTGAAGCCAATTTACTGCGGAACGTGACTCCTGATGTCAAGACCTGGGTTCAGCTCAAGACTTGGGTACAGCAAAACCCTGCCTTGGTGCCCGGAGTGGATCTGCAGACTCTCACACTGCTGCAAGTATTGCATTACAAGGATACTGTGCAGCGACAACAGCGAGGCAGTGAGATGAACGATCAAGGCTTCGACGCCAATGTCAGCGCAAAACAACTGATGGAAGCCAGCCCATCCAACCCAGAGAAGGCATACAGACAAGGCCAAGGAAGTGAATGGGCAGACGAGGCCGATGTTCAGAGTCACAGACGAGCACCCTCAGAGGCGTATTCGGACATTTCTTCAGTGCACGCAGCACCGTCTATTCATCGCGGGCCTCGCCTTGAGAGATTGGAAATGCCTCCTCCACTGCAGTCCAGTCCATTTAGGGTTAGGTCTCCAATGCACGAAGCACCGTCTATCCAGCCCCAGGACAGCCTTGAGAACCACTCATATGACTGGAGCTTGCCAGAAGGGTCCCAGGATGCCTATGTCTCATTGAATACACCAACAAACGGGTTGTGGGATAATGATAGTTCTGCTTCTTGGTTTGCCCCGCCCGCGGACGTTCAGCTCTTCCAGGACCCAAACCCGCAACCTGATCATTCCAATGTGGCGGACAACAAAGCGCAGCTGAGTCCAGATTACAATGCTATGAATCGTATGATGGCCCCAGCAACTGATTCTTCGAGCCAGTCTCTTCATCAGCAAACGTCGGCTCGCCGTGCGCGAGGTCAGACAATGACGCAATGGTGGAAATCCCGCAAAGATGCACAAAAGAAATCCCGCGAAAATGCATCAAAGATTACCACCTTTCGCTGATATGGACAGCATTGCCCAGCGCCCACCGTCGGTTGGCGAGGAGAATCTTTCGATGGGGGACTTCCAACTATCTGCGAGCCAGTTCCGAATGGATCGTGGAGGAGATGTCCTCTTACAATCGGCATCATTTTAACTTTCCGCCAATTGAAAACGTCTTGTAGAATGATCGGATATATATACATTCAGCTAAAGCTACCTATCCATCCATGCTCATTCATATGTTGTCGTAAATACTCATCCTCATCATGCTAGATAAACCTCCCATCCACCACATTAACCTGTGCGGTACAAGACCTAGCCGCGAGAAAGATTGCTGTTGGCTGCTATCTGGCTGAAACTCCGTCATTCCATGACGAAGTATGTGAGAGAAGAAGAACAAGAAGAATAAGACGCCAATGAATGAAAAACGTAGAAGGGAGACGATGTCGTACATGTTGCGCCAGCCGTGCATGCTCGACAGTGTCAAGCCGAAGCTAAGAGACTTTTATGTATATGCCGTGGAGATGGAGGAAGGAATGCGGTGTGCTGATGGGAATGTGACCACGTTCCCGTATGCATGTCGCCAGAAACACTGAGAATTTTTCCAAACTTTCCGTTCATCATAAATAAGAAATATGTCCTGGTGCAGATGTTGTAAAAATACCGTTGCTAGAGTAGACCGGGTGATTGCTGATGCTGGGCTGGCTAAGGGCGTCCAGAGTTGATCTTGTCAAAGTTGTGCGCCATATTTGTGGTAGTATCGATGTAAGGGTTCGTCGGTCAACTCAAGCATTGCTACCCCAAGGGCCCGTTTCTTTTCCGAGTGCAGATGAACCGGTAGTGCGGTGGCCGCCAACGGGTGCAAGGTTCGGGCTACCCTTACCACCACTGCCCCAGGACAAGCCACTCAAGCGCTTGTTGCTGTTACTAGACGTAGTAGAGGCACCGTCTCTGCTCTTGTTGAGGTCATCCTCTTCTTCCATGCTGAAAAGACCTTGCTCTTCCTCAATCCTTTCGCGGTTGATACTGCTGCTGCTTACCGCGCGATCTATACCTAGACGTGCGCTGGAGCTACCAATGCTGGATCCTGAGGTGACACGATTAATGCCGGGATGAACGGGGTTGCTGGTGATGCCAGTCTCTTCTCGGGATGATAATCTAGTTCGCTGCAATTGCTGGCTGATCATGCTCATGGAAGCTTGACGGGGAGGCGAGGCTAGGTATGGGCTCATATCGCCGGCAGTCGGTCGGTTCATAGCGCGTAATGAAGGGCTGGCTCCAGGGTGGAGGCTTGAGTTACGCAGCGGTGAGCCGACATGTCCAAAAGCTGACTGGCCTGGTAGTGACCCTGATTCAAACCCTGTCTCGTAAGTCGGTCCTCTTGGCTTGGCCCACATGGACTGGAACCGCGATGGGGAGGCGGTGGCTGCTGATGGTGATCCGTACTTGAGGTCCGATGCTGTTGGCGAAACACCAAACCTGGACTGCGAGGTACGGTTGTCGCTCTCTCCTTGGTCGCGTGAGAAGCGGCGCATCTTTTCCTGGGGCGTCAGAAGGTCGCTGAGCGAATTGGGTAGTAGGTCCTCCTCGAATTTGCCAATCATGTCTGTCTCATCCCATTCTTCGTCCTTGTACGTCGGTCGTGCGCCGACGCTCGACGACATGATACCTCGAGAGCGGTTCGCCGCAAGCTCAGAATGTAGCATCCTCCGTCCAACTGGCTGCTCTACGGACTCTGGCGGAGACGACCCCAATCCTGCAATACCTCTCCGCACGCCATCTCCGAACGCAGAATCGTGTAGGTTTCGAAGAGCAGGCGAATCGGCTTGATACGAGGATGGCGGAGAGTTTGCGAGGAACTTGGCGGGTACTGAAGAGGCAATGGGGCCGTATCGTGCCA
>JAESFQ010000852.1_pt1 | contig 11212 bp, 13 predicted proteins | sample 9269431 | NCBI WGS metagenome assembly JAESFQ01 (sample SAMN14502588, study PRJNA617103) | algae metagenome | isolation source: Plectolyngbya sp. WJT66-NPBG17 and co-occurring heterotrophs from well... | place: USA: Mojave Desert, Joshua Tree National Park, California | collected 2006-08-06
TGTTAGTGTCCATGCCCTAATTGCCTGGTTCAGAGGACCAAAGACTAGGATTTTTATTTGGGTATTCGTGAGCAATGCGCTGACTGTAATTTGTTTAGGATATTTACTTTCTGCATGAACGAGGCAGTAAGATGGGTATCTACATGTAAGCATATACCCCCACTCCACGAACTTGCCTTTGTCACAACATTGACGACTTAACAGGAACGCAATAGCAGGTGGTAATACCCTGGGACCGCTGATCTGCGGCTTCATCGTAACGAACCTTAGTTGGAGATGGCATAAGTGGATCGCCGTAATCCTGACTGCGCTAAACTTCTTCGCGATACTGCTTTTTGTTCCCGAAACAAGATACACACGTGAGGAAATCAAAGGTGTCGGTGTAGCGATCTGTCCATCGAGCGACAAGATCGTCATGGCGGATGAGAAATACCTCCGGCCAAGATCAAGTAATCGAACTCTGCATCAGGAGACAAGGATAACATGGACACAGGAGTTGGGCCTATGGAGTGGCGTCTCGGAAACGAGCCTCATGAAAATGTTCCTCCGGTACGTAGTAGTTAGTTTGGGTCGTGACATAGTACTAACGTGGAGCAGACCGTTTCCGATGATGGTGTTTCCTGCGGTCATATACGCCTTTCTCTGCTACTCCATATCACTAGTCATCACGGTCGCTGTCAACATTCTCAACCCCTTTGTGCTTCAAGCACCACCGTACAATTGGAGCCCACAGATCAACGGCTTGATCAACATTCCAGGCATTTTAGGCAATCTGATTGGAGCTTGGGCAGGAGGTGAGCCGGCGGAATGGAACACGACAGTGTCGGGAAGCGTGCTGACTGAATACAGGCAATCTCGTGGACATTTGGTGCAAGTGGCGAACAAGGAAATTGCTCGGCGTCTACGAGCCAGAGAGCCGACTCTACCTGGTGGTCATTCCACTTGTGATCACAACGGCAGGCTGCCTCGTGTTCGGTTACGGTGTCCAGAACGCCATGTCGTGGGTGTCGCTCTTCTTCGGTTACGGCATGATCTCCGTCGCGCTGACTGCCATACCAACCATCACTATGGCGTATGTGAGTGACTGCGCATTGCCAGTCAATTCAGACGTATTGCTGCTTGTGAATGGGCTGAAGAACATCGTGGCATTTGGCTTCCTCTATGGTGTGGTCCCGTGGGTTGAAGAGGCGGGTTATGTCCAAGCTTTCGGGGCTATGGCTGGTGTCTTTGCTGGCATAGTCGGCACTGGTGCTGTGATCCTAGTTATTCATGGCACTAATGTACGCCACGCTTCGGCACAGTGGAAGGTCATCCTAGAGTGAGTAATACAGGGACACCGATGTAATGCGTAAAATTGAAAGCCTGATGAACACTCGTAACATGCCGTGCAGTCCATTGAACCGATTAGGAACACATGTCGTGCAGCACGAGATACAGCGCTTGCTCAGTGCACCTTTGAGATTACTATGTAGCTCCCGCCCTTGCTTGGGCCTTTTCTATGAGCTTGCTGTGCATCTTCTCGATTTCGGGGATGATGAGAGACTCAATCTCCAATGATGGCTCACCCTGTGGTACCCCTTTCTCTGTCGCGATAGACTCGCTTGCTTGGACTTCCTTCTTCGTCAAAGGATCAGCCAAACCGACGAGTGATGGAATGCCTGACAGGCTCTTCGTTCTACGGCTGGTGGGTACGCGGATCCACTTTTCGCCATCGAGAACGGACACGAATACGACTTCCCACTTGCGAGTGAGCAGTAGGTTTCCGATAACAAGGTGGTGCGAGTATTTGTTTAGCGCGTATTTGGCTTTGGCGACCAACAAGGAAGGGTCAGTCTCCAGCTTGAAGCTAACGATCATGGCATCGGGCGCCCAGCCGTCCACAAGCTGTTTGAGAAACTTCGGGACAGGTTCGAGATCAATGATCAGACTCTTGCCCTCGGTGCGCGCGGCCGGTGGCTTTGCATCGCCCCCACGGGTGTCGTCTGCGCCCTGGTGGAACTCCTCGTTCGACTGTATCTTGTGCTCGACCATGCGGTCTTGCGGTACGAAGAAGTCGGACACAGCGGCGGCCAAGTAGAACATGGCTTTCGGTCCAAGCGGACGCATGAGCTGCGCAACCTCGCGTAGATTCCACAGGTACTCGGTGATGGTCACGTAGGACAGGATCAATAGCTTGTTCTTTCGCTTGACCTCGGTGTACTGGCGCAGCACGTGCAGCATCTGATCCTGGTGCTGTTCATCCACGACTACCTTTCCGTTCTCCTCTTTCATGAAGTCCAGGAACGAGCGCGTGTTATGTGAATAGTGTCGCGAGAAAGGCAGTAGGGAAAACTGGCGGTGCAGGAAGATGACAGCATAGCCATTTTGGAGGAAGTATTCGGCGCTGGTAGCTCCTCGAGTACCGGCAGAGAAATTGTCGATATAGCGGACTGTCTGCTGCTCTAGAGGCACTGTGGTGCCACCTGACGTAACAAGCACGACGCGACGGCCTTCGTCGGCATGGCGCGTAATGAACTCGCGCGCGAGAGTCGTGTTCGTCTTGAGATCTTTTGGCGGTGGCTCATTGTCAAAATAATGGCTTTCGGCCTGCTGTGCGCTCGTATCCGTCATGGTGGCATGATGGAATTCTCCGGTTGCTTCGAAGTAGCTGAGCGACGTATGGCGGGGTAGCTCCGAGCTCGTCGAGAGGGGCATGCTGAGTAAGACATGTACCTAGGTAGCCTTTGACATCCCTTCCTGATAGATGCTTCGAATCAACATCAACATCAACATGAAATATTCTCTATGACTCACATGGGCTCTAATGTGCGTTTAACCTAGGAAAAGCGCACATTGCCTCAACGCAGCGCTTTGTGACTGCTCGCCCCAGCACGTACCTCGGTACCCGGTCGTGACAATGTCCACTTTACCATGGTAGCCAGCATCCTCGCATGGCCAATTCGAGGCCATGACGAATGTGTGTGGCAATAGCGCTCTGAAGCGAAAGGCCTCGGATCGAGGTTGATGGTTCTAAAACTGCGATCCAGATTCGTTTTGAGACAGAAACGGATTGAAAGACGGCTCGGATGCAACTCCGTAAACATATGGGTTTTCCTCACACAGTACACTAGTGTAGTTAGAAACCTCGGTACGGATATGTGAAATTTTAATTTCCCATATGATGCATAGTTTACGGCCGTACGCTACTGTTATAGCGCTGGCTGGAATATTCAAATTCGGAGCAAATGGACATCACATCGATCGTTACAGCCTTATGAGCTAGAAGAACATCGAGATTACCAGATGTCATACTGACCCCGTCAGTTTTGCGCATCTTGGTGATACACATATGCATGTGCTATCAAACTGGATATCACACGTCACTGAGATACGGAGAGTACATGGTCTAGACCCGGAACTGCCTGGTTGGGACTTAGTGGTATTTCACATCCTGGACACATAGGAGAGGCCAGACATCGTTCTGTTAAAGACTAAGAACATCTCTTACGCGCTACACACAGCCGGTTTAGATAGAGCACATGTTACTCACTAGTTGGGTCGCAAGTATTTCAACTTTGCACTTCGTTCGGTCCATCTAGTGTATAGGATGTATAGTAGCGCTATAGCCTGGATGGTGACATCGCATATTCATGTTGAGGCTAGCAAGTCAAGGTTTCAGGAGCGGCGAAGGTCGGAGAAAGCATGCTGCACTCCCAATGCGCTCCATGACCATCAGTCTCCGCTGTTCGAGGTCGTGGTATTTGAGATTAGTGCGTAAGTCGAACTAGATCCACTTTTGCAGAACGCGTCAGACTGTGGAGCATTGGCCGGTCAAGGACAAACGCGATGCCATCGGGAACATGTTACTACGTGATCTTGGAAGGGGAAAAAACTTAGTCGTCCAGCTGTCCGTGGACCACTGCAGAAGCGTACGATAGTCACACAACCAATGTAACAGTTCCCCCACTGCCAGTAAAGGCTCTAGAACGTGTTTTTGGTTATTTAGTTTGTGCTGCGAAACCTCTCCGGGGGTAGGCTCATGCCTTCTCAACTCCGATGGCATGACCTACTTTGGGAAAGAGCCATGGCGGGGCCTGATCAAGATGGCTTTCCATGGGTATCCACAACGCAGGCTATGAAACCATGCGGTAATGATAGGATGCATTTGAGTGAAGGAAGCCTGGATTCTACAGCCGTTGATGATTCGAACTTCGTAGTAATCTTAGAGTACAGATATCCGATTGGAGGTTGGAATGCAAGAGTGGGTATACCTCGCGGAGATTTATGTTTTGATAGAGGCGTTGAGGCGATGGAGAACTCTGTTGGGTTTGATCATAAATCTGACAATGTGTGAGGCGCTTGTGGAGATGTCGTTCGTGACTTGTAGAGAGTTTGCAACAGAAGAGTTCTATCCTAGAATCACTATTAGAAATTTGTTCATGAAAAGGGATCTTGGCTATCGGAGCGCAGCCATGGTATTGTGGAGTTCATGCGCTGGGACCGTTAGCGCAAGACAATCTGAGTCACGGTACTGAGTGGCGACGGGCCTATAAGAAAATGTATTGGAAGAACTGCGGGTTCAGACACTGGGCCAATATCGTGAAATGAAGGCTATGCGGTTCTTACTCAAAGAGAAGTCTACATTGTACCTATCCATGGTTAGGTAAGGGTCACAAGGCGTGTGCATTTGACTTTAGATGGTCCATGTCAAGAGAATGGATGGAGGGGGAAGATTCGGTGATAAGACTGCCGGTGTAACTCTCGTGCCCGTCGCAATGTTGTAAGATGAATGTAGTGGTAAAGTTATCAGACGCGGAAGCCGTCGCGCTATCACGTGTGATCGACGGCTAGTGGATTTACGTAAGCAAACATCGCGTTTGGGAAGTGAGTGCATCAACTTTCCGACACCCACTCTCTTACGTCGCGCCCCAACTCTCCATTACCATAGACCTCCGCCTTTGCGCAAATAGTAATTCCCGACGTGACCACAAACATGTAAGGAAAATGACGTCCTCGACAGGTTCGGCAGGCGGAGCTAACACGGCGCAGGGAGGCGTTCAACGACATCTACCTCAATCTTTCGCGGAAGCCTGGCGCAACTCGATTCTCGGACTCCGGTTTTGGCTGGAAGCCCGCAAACGGCGAGACATACACTTGCGACCAATCACAAATCCAACAAGCGCAGTGGAGCCGAGCAGCACGCGGATACGAAGTCAAGATTCTCTCGCGCAACGACGGTGTGATACAACTCGATGGTTTCAAGCAAGAGGATTTCGATCGCGTCTCCAAAGTCTTCAAGACTTGGTATGGCATAGGTTTAGACAACCGAGAGCATGCCTTGCGCGGCTGGAATTGGGGAAAGGCCGACTTCGGAAAAGCTGAACTCACGTTCAACGTCGCCAACCGCCCCGCCTTCGAAGTCCCATACACCGAAGTGTCCAACACGAACTTGGCAGGCAAGAATGAAGTTGCCGTCGATTTCTCACTGCCTGCAGATGGCGACGCTAGCGCAAATGGAAATCTGGGAGGAGCAAGGTTCAGAGGCAAAAAGTCTGCAGGTGCACGAGATCAGCTGGTTGAAATGCGCTTCTACATACCTGGTACCGCCTCGAAGAAGGAGAAGACGGAGGATGGCGAAGATGCCTCTGGGGCCGAGGACGTTGAGGAGACAAATGCCGCCAACTTGTTCTACGAGACTCTGATGGAGAAGGCTGAGATTGGTGAAGTCGCTGGTGACACATTTGCCACTTTCTTGGACATTCTACATCTTACTCCCAGGTATGATGCTCGCGTCTCCAGACTCAGAAAGAGGACTAATCCAATGGCAGAGGTCGATTCGATATCGACATGTACGAAAGCTCTTTCCGATTACGCGGCAAAACATACGACTACAAGATTCAGTTCGATTCGGTCAAGAAGTTCATGGTCTTACCAAAACCCGACGATATGCACACCTTGATCACCGTCGGCCTAGACCCTCCCCTTAGGCAGGGGCAAACGCGATACCCATTTCTCGTCATGCAGTTCAAGCGCGACGAGGAAGTTAACCTTGATCTCAATATGAAGGGAGACCTTTTGGAGGACAAGTACAAGGATAAGCTTCAGTCGCACTACGAAGCTCCCATTGCTACAGTCGTAGCAGATATCTTCAGGGGCCTCAGTGGAAAGCGCATCACACGGCCATCTCGCGACTTCATCAGTCATCATGAGCAGTCAGGTGTCAAGTGTTCCATCAAGGCGAACGAAGGCCACTTGTTCTGCCTCGACAAAGCGTTCATGTTCATCCCCAAGCCAGCGACCTACATCAGCATGGACAACATTGCCTCTGTGACCATGTCGCGTGTTGGTGGAGCCATGGCTGCAAGCCGCACATTCGACATTACTTTCAGCATGAAGAACGGTATGGCTGAACATCAGTTCTCGAACATCAATCGGTGAGTAGGCCTATCAAAGAACCTTGAGACTGTACAGCTAACACTATGCAGTGAGGAGCAACAACCACTCGAGAACTTTTTCCGCGCAAAGGGCATCAAAACTAAAAATGAGATGGCAGACGACGTTAGTATTACTGTCCCCTTTTGCCTGAGATGTGCTGACATGGCGGTGTAGTCGGGAGCCATTCTGGCAGCTGCCCTTCAAGACGAAGATCTCGCGTCCAGTGACGATGGAGCACCAGCGAACCGCGGTAGCGCCGATGAAGACGACGAGAGTGTGGATGAGGACTTCCAAGCTGACTCAGAATCGGAGGTTGGTGAGGAGTTTGACTCGGACCATCAGAGCAGCGGTTCCGACAGCGATGCTGAGATGGAAGATGCGGAGAGTGACGCCGGGGAGGCGGTACCAGAACGTCCTAAGAAGAAGCAAAAGGTGTCGCAATAGTTACAGCCCTTGCAATGACCGTAAGCGCGCACGGGTGGACGGGTGGGCGGCGGTGAAGGCGGCCGCACCAGCTTCCGATGCTTGCGTGCACATCGAAGATTGGAAAATGCGATGATGATGATAGAGGTTCATCGCACTGCCGCTGTTGACGCTTCCAGCGCGTTCTTGTCAAAGCTCGCTGAGTGCATGGACGAGGTTCCGACATTTCTCATAGGTTATTGTGCTTCTTGGCAAGATTGTAGGAAGTGAAGTTCCGGTTGCAAAGGCAAGGAAAAGCGCCCCTAATGCGTTGATAGCCTAGGTAGAAGGCCCGACGTGCATCCCTAGCCGAACGCGCAGCGACCAGGAGAAAAGTTTAATTCAGTGGCAAGTTAGCGTTCACAATCCGGCTAGTCGTCGTCCCCCCAGCGCACGTCTGCAGCATCTGCAAGTGGTGTATGCATTACGACTCGGCCGTGGCTCGGCTGACTGCGGCGCTTGACGCGACCTGGCGTTGGCGCGGCGGGCCCAGGTTAGTCCTTTACACTGGGCTCTGGCTTCTCACGCACCAGCTAAATCAAGCAATGCGAGCGCGATTCAGATCACTGCACTAGCCCAGGAGCAATCCATCCTTTCGTCGATTTTCTTAACCTTGCTCATGGTGACGGTGGATCCGCAACTGGCGCGAACCCATGCTAGACCCCGCATCCAACCATCGAGTATCAAACGCTTTATCGCCCTCGACATAGTCGTATAGATATAGGGCAGCTCTCTCCGATTCATGTGGGTGCTTTTTCTTACCCACTTCGCTCGGCACGAAGCTATAACATCTTAAGCTTTTTGCAACAAGACCCACACAATAGAACCACTTTGACATGCGATCACGAACTGGATGGTACGTGAACCTGTGTTTCTACACTGTCGCCCACTGACATTTGCCACAGTCTCACTTGCCGTCAGCGGAAGCTGAAGTGCGATGAGAAGAAACCTGTCTGTGGGCAGTGCACAAAAGCCTCTAGAGAATGCATTCCAAGCTCAGGCATCGTCTTTCGCCACCAACACAATGCCTCCATGAATGGGGAAGACTCAGGCGACGAGAATTCGCTGAAGGGCTTCTACGCATACAAGAACACCTTCGATGAAGATGCCATCTGGATGGATATCCCCAAGCATGGTAGGACCCCTTTCGTTTAACCCTTGTAGCTCGGCTAATGCTTTCCCAGTCACGTTCATCAACACCACCAACCCATACTTGGACCCTGGTACGCCCGACTTTGACACAATGTCGACCGCTTCCACAGACTCGCCGGGGCCTTTTGAAGCTCGCTCTCTGCCTTCATGGCGAACACACAGCAACTTCCATTCAGTTACCAGCACACCATCGAGCATGGGGCCGGAGATGGCTCCTACTAGCATTCCTTTCTGTTATACGCCCGACTTGGACAGTCTGCCACCACTGATGCAGTCACCTCCGGCCTCTGTTATAGGAACACCAGTCTCCCCACCTCTATCATTATGCAGCCGACGCATACATCCCGTGATGGACTTCACGGCTCCTACCGCCTCACCTCCTATAGATCCTCGTCTCAACTCACCATATGACTCAGCCGACCACATGCATCGCTCAGTTTCGATAGCAAGTTCACGGCGTTCACCGCCTCGCTCAGACGCCGGTATGATTAGTCAAGATGATCACGAGATTGCGTTCCTTCTCCGGTGGTTCTCAGAAGGTCCTGGCTACTGGATGGATCTATTCGATCTTGGCACTTACTTCGCATCTTACGTTCCCGTGCACGCGCGTGATAACCCATTACTTAAGTACGCAGCTGTCGCCTGTGCTGCAAAGGCTCTTGCTCGTGTTCAGGGCCGGAAGCCTGTCATGGGAGGTAATGTGACACGACAAGCCAGGATGGAGCAGTACCCCGAGGCACCTTTAGTTGATTGGAAACACAAGGCAGCGGTGTATTACGATACAGCTGTGTCACTACTGCTGCACGCCCTCAAGATGGATGTCGCTTCCTCTCCTGACGAATCAGAGTGCGAATTAAGACATTCGAACTCGACCTACAACGGACCAGCACCCAAGCGACGACGAACTTCAAGCAACACTTCGTTTGTATCAAACACCGACGAACTGTTGGCTGCCTCTGCTATTCTTTGTGTCTACGAGTTCTTAGACACGTCAGTTTCGGATTGGGCAAAGCATCTCAATGGTGCAAAGTCTCTCCTCGTACTTTCACAGGAGCATGTCATGCCACTACAATTACCGACACCTACATCGTCGGTGCCATCCGCAAACTTCAACTTCAGCTCAAAAGCTCGGCGAGCGACTTTCTGGAACATTGCTAGACAGGACATGCTCGCAGCCTTTATCAACAAGTCAAACACAAGGCTTGACACCGATGACTTGACACTGTGGAGAGAGGCTGGCCTTATGATCGACGAACGAGGCTACGTCATGCCCAGTAACACGACATCATGCGGATACCCTGAAGACAACGACAAGATAATGAGGGAAGACCTCATCTGCAACGCCCTTGTCTGGCTCATGGCCAAGCTAGTCAACTTCATGGCTGCGGGCGATGAAGTGTCAAACGAAGCCGGTATGAGTTGGGCTGGTGTTCCACAGCGAACCCTTCTAGACTATTGGTTCAGTCTTCGAAAACAGTTCCAGGTCTGGCACGATGGCCTCCCGGTAACTTTCAAACCTTCTGCCAAGGTGGCTCCTTCTCAAACATCCGGTTCGATGTTCAACAACGATAATGCCTCCATGTTCGCAGAGGTCTGGTACTCCATTCCCATGTGCGCCTCAACAATGCAGACGTACCACATGTCCCAGATTCTCTTGTTCATGAACAAGCCGCACGAATCCACCCAGGGGCGCAGTACCGTCGTCGCTCGCATGAACTCGTACCAGTCCGTTCTGGCTACTTGCCAAAAGCACAGCCGCGAAATTGTTGGCATTTCGCTTGCTCGGTCAGATGAAGCGGTGCGGATCCACTCCGTGCAGCCCCTGTTCACTGCTGGTCAGTGCCTCAGCGATGCTCGGGAACGCCAGGTTGTGTTACATCTCCTGCGAGACATCGAGTCGGACATTGGTTGGGCTACCGACTACCGAGTGCGCCAGCTGTTCGAGCAGTGGCAAGGAGAAGAATCAGAAGGTCTGGTACCATGAGCAATCCACTTGGAGGATTCAACAGCCACATACTTTACCCCTTAGCAAGGCCGCCAGCCTCCTGTTAGCCACGTGCTTGAGTCTAGTTACTGCCGACAGGTTAGTTCGGGATCCAGAGGTCCTCTGTACGAGGAGACACTAGCGTGCGTCTGGCCCTTGTCCATGGTGCGGGAACTATCGGAAGACTAGAGGAACACCAACTGTCATACCAAACCGACACATGTCGCCAGGCCTCTCCGAGCGCAACGCCGACGATCGGACGGTCTGCTGCAATGCGACCGCACGGGCTGCAGCTTCAGATTGTGGAAGAGACGTGTGTAGAAGGCTAGGTAGAAGATTAGGATTGCGGTATTAACCCATCCGACATAGATAGCACAGACGTCAAAATCGAATAGAAGCTTATCGCGCTTTACAGCATATACTTGAATACGAGTTCTGCAAATGTGACCTGCTCATTCGCGCAAGCCTACCACATAGTCGCGATGCACCAAACATCATTACAACATCACTCGAAAATGAACCCTTTGACCGCTACCGCCTTTGCCGTTTTACCCGCGTGGCTTGTTCCCTACCCTATACCCGCTTCCATCACCAGAGATTTCAGATACTGCAGTTTCAATCCAAGCCGGACCTTTTCTTTCTAGAAGGCAGACAGCCTGCGTCTAGCCAAGGTGTATACACCGGTCGGTGTTTGACCATCAGACAAACTGTCTCCCCACTCTTCTCTCTTTGACGCCAGTGCGGATCCGGTTCACAACCGGAGCGTTAGTTACGGGCGAGACACAATCGGGTGCCCTGCATATATTGCCTTGTAATCACGGCCCAATCCTCAAGCTGGGATTGTCGGTACATGACGCAGGCGTAATCATGTGTGCTTATATCCTAGAAACGTCTGAGACACCCATGGTTATTTCGATGCAATTTGTTGCATGGGGGCACTTTGCCCGCGGTCCTATGGGCGGTGCTTCGGCGCAACGAAGATCATTATATCACAGAGTTCTATTCCCGAAATCCATCGGTGCGATGGCCCAGATGGTTCTATCACCAGACACGCAGTTGTCATGTTGGTAGCAGATTTGTTGATTATTTAAGATGCGTTTGTGTAATGGATATCGGCGAATAGAGAAACGTGGTTTAGAGTTTGTCCTAGAGGTAACGTCTGGGACGCGAAGAAACGAGGTGCGGTGCCTCGTAACGAGT
>JAESFQ010000853.1_pt1 | contig 11209 bp, 10 predicted proteins | sample 9269431 | NCBI WGS metagenome assembly JAESFQ01 (sample SAMN14502588, study PRJNA617103) | algae metagenome | isolation source: Plectolyngbya sp. WJT66-NPBG17 and co-occurring heterotrophs from well... | place: USA: Mojave Desert, Joshua Tree National Park, California | collected 2006-08-06
CTTCTGCTGTTTACTTCCGTAAATCACGTCCATTACTCTATACTCCCTTTTCTACCCATAAACCTATCAAGATGCCTGCTATCGAACACCCCACCATCAAGGGTAAGTGAAGTCGCGTCCTGCAAGAATCTATCTCAATCGTGCACTCGCTCTATCAGAGGTCAATGGCTAACAATTCGTTGTAGATGGCTGGTTCCGCGAGATCTCCGGCATGTGGCCCGGTCAGGCCATGACGCTCCAGGTCAAGGAGGTTCTTCACCATGAGAAGAGCAAGTACCAGGACGTCCTCATCTTCGAGTCCACCGACTACGGCACTGTCCTCGTTCTCGACAACGTCATCCAATGCACTGAACGCGACGAGTTCTCGTATGTTACACCGCGATTGGAAGGCACGAACAATGGTTGATGATAGAACAGCTACCAGGAGATGATCACCCACCTTGCCATGAACGCCCACCCCAACCCTGAGAAGGTTCTGGTCATTGGCGGTGGTGACGGTGGTGTGCTCCGTGAGGTTGTCAAGCACGACTGTGTCAAGGAGGCCACCCTCTGCGACATCGACGAGGCTGTCATCCGTCTCTCCAAGCAATACCTCCCCGGCATGTCTGTCGGCTTCGAGCACCCAAAGACCACCACCATTGTCGGTGACGGCTTCAAGTTCCTCGAGGACAAGAAGGGCGAATTCGACGTCATCATCACCGACTCCAGCGACCCAGAAGGTCCCGCTGAGGCTCTCTTCCAGAAGTCGTACTTCGAGCTGCTTAACGGCGCGCTCCGTGAAGGCGGTGTAATTACCACCCAAGGTTGTAAGCCCTCTCCTTATCCCCTCAGTCACATTCATTTTTCCACGACATCTACGTGCCGGAAAGGTGCTGCTTTTGTCAATGGCTAACATTCTTTTGTAGCCGAGAACCAATGGCTTCACATGCCCCTCATTGTCAACCTCAAGAAGGCCTGCAAGGAGGTCTTCCCCAACGTCGAATACGGTTACACCACAATCCCTACCTACCCCTCCGGCCAAATTGGCTTCATGGTTTGCAGCAAGGACGCCAACCGCGATCTCAAGAAGCCACTTCGCACCTGGTCTACCGAAGAGGAGGAGCAACTTTGCAGGTACTACAGCAAGGAGATCCACGAAGCGGCTTTCGTTCTGCCCACCTTCGCTCGCAAGGCTCTCCAATAAGCGTGTAGCCTGCAGAATTCTCTTTTGTCACGACCTCACTAGATACCACGATATGTGATGAATATCAAAAGACTGTAAAGTCATGTATATCCACTCAACAAGATTTTCAAACCTCCTCGGCCGTATTTCCTAACCTTCGAGACAAATTCACTCCAATTCCTTATTTTGTGTACATGCTCTGTGCATGTTAGAAAAGGCCCCCTTAACGGCGACCAGACAGCCACAAGCGCCTATTTACTTCCTGCGCTTCGGACCGCACCCCAAGTTGCCAGCGCGCCATAGCGCTTCGGCACTTACAGGTCTCGAGTGGATTCCAAGGGCAGATGGTACATGGGCAGGTCGCTGTTCTGCGCGAGTTTCAGCATCCAGCTTGAGCCCTGAGGCAAACCCACAATCGCTCCTCTGTGAATGGCAGAAAACGACGCGGAGACGGGTACTGCAACTATCTCGGTAGCGGCTATGAGCCCACGTCACTCCGTAAACGCTTGCCATATCTCCATTCCATGTCACGACTATGCGTGGCGTATGAGGTCTGTGGGCCATCGGTACTAACGGCAGCAATTTCATGCAGTACGCTGGTCTGTCGCAAAGGTCTACACTTAGCGAGGAGCAAGCTGTCTCGTCTATGCTTCTCCTGTACTAAGTGGAAGTTCGAAGCTATCAGTCATGGTTCCAGGACGACTAATACAAATTCGGATTGTTTCGTCGCTGGTGCATATCTGCTAGTACAGCCGGCAGGTGGCATAACTTTTGTGGTGATGCGATTCATACTGAATCCTGATTACAACTTGCCCCTTCATCGTGGTACCCGCTGTGGCTTTCTAAACGAAGTGTGGATCAAACACGGAGGGTATCCGTATGAGCCCATAACTGAGACTTCTCCATGAGCGAGCGCTTGCCGACCATGAACGCTCAGGGTCATCGAAGGATTCTGACAGTCGAGCGGTGTGGCCATGCGGTGGAGCGTGCCTTGGAAGACAGGCTAACAGGAACTTCTGGACCGTTCCTGCCCGTGTCAAGATCGCGCTTTGGGGTGAAGCTTCGTTCTATGTTTGGTAGATGCTCCGGCTTGGACCCACGAGTTTGTGACACGCGAAGTGTCACAACGTTGCCGGCGGGCTAGCCGCTACAGATGGGCGGTACCTCTCGTTTGAGGCTGGCGCATAGGATCGTGATGTGGCTCTGCTCCAGAACAGCGGTGGCAGAGGCATTGTGCAGACGGAGACTGAATATAGTAGGTCTCACACCGTGCCTAACACCTGCCTCAAGCTGCACCACTGTCTTTCCCCCACTTGCGCCTTCGCTCTCTCGGTCACGACATACGGTCGTGTACTCTTCACGCATCTTCTTCTTACTTTACCAGGTCGAGCCGGGCTCTTCCGTCAATACAATCATTATCTTCAACGGCCTGTTACACGAATTCGCTGGTCGTTACATCGCCTCATCACCGTCAGCAGCCATCACACACCCAACGTTACGACTCGCGCCCATGCAGTAGTACGATCTATCGCTTCCTTTGTGTCTCCTTTTCATTTTGCCTGGAGCATTTATTACCTTCGACCGAATCGTCTGGCTACGTTCATCTTTCGCTGTACATATTCTTGCCGCCGCAACCGAACAACGACGATTAATATTTGACTCGCCAAGGTCTGCAAGCAGCCACCTCGGAATAATAAGCGCGCTTGACGGCCCGATCAACAAGAGATAATTTAGCTACGATGTTATCGGCAACAATCAAGAATGGGGAGCCGTTTAGTCCGGCCAAGGTCCATCCGCTCCTGTCCCCACAGGCGGCCAACTCGAGTTTCCCCGACCTTAACCCCGTCGATGCCGATGCCTCATTTAATAATCCCACCCGCCCAGAGTCTCCACAGCCTCCGCAGACCAGCGTCCACTGTCCCCAGGACGCGCCGTATAATGCATCGGTAGTAACCACAGAAATTGGCGGTACGCCCGCTGTAACACAACAACCAGCCAGTCTGACTTCGGACGAATCCTCTCGCAACGAAGACCCCACCGCTATCAGCACTGCTTCGTCCATCGAGAACCTCGCCGTCCTCCCGCGCGTCCCTTCTTTCGGTGAGCATCGCATTCGGAAACACCGCAAGAACGCTTGCTCAATCGACTCCGCGATACCCCGCCAGACGCTTCTTAAGGCGTTACAGTCTCGGCCACCGCCTTCGTCGACGTCACAGTCTATGAATACCGTCATGATGGAGGGCGACGGGAAGAGTGTGCGCTCAAAGAGCATTACTCAATCGCAGCTCGCAAAGGCGCTTTCAGAGCTCGAGCTGCATTCTGCAGACCTTTCTGCCAGCAAGATGGCTGCGCTCGCATCACCATGCTTCTTCCACAAGAAGTTTGACAAGGCTGTCAACCTGGGCAAGGTCATGGAAGAGATGTCGGATGACGACACAATATCGCATTCGAGGCTCATGCAGACCGCGAACAGTGTTCGCGAAGTGTCGAAGCAGCTGCAGCGTCGACCCATCAAGATGACAGTGCGCAACGTTATGATAGTTACCAAAGCTCGCGACAACAACCTCGTATACCTCACGCGCGAGCTTGCGGAATGGCTCATGACGACCTCGCGCTACGGTTCAGACGTGGGAGTGAACGTCTACGTAGACTACAAGCTGCGCAAGTCGAAGCGCTTCGATGCGGCCTCTTTGTTGGCCAAGGACAAACGCTACGAGAACATGCTTCGCTGGTGGACGCCGGATCTGTGCTGGGAAACCCCTGAGATCTTCGACCTCGTTCTTACTCTTGGCGGAGATGGCACTGTACTTTTCACCTCGTGGCTCTTCCAACGCATCGTGCCGCCGATCCTGTCCTTCTCGCTCGGCAGTCTTGGTTTCCTTACCAACTTTGAATTCGCGCAATACCGGCCAGCGCTCGACAAGATCATGTGCGAGACTGGTATGCGCGTAAATCTGCGCATGCGCTTCACATGCACAGTTTACCGCTACCAGAAGAACGTCGCGCAAGGCTCACCTCAGCATATCGAAGCCGAGCAATTCGAGGTGCTCAACGAGCTCGTCATCGACCGCGGCCCATCGCCTTATGTCTCGAACCTCGAGCTGTACGGCGACAACGACCTGCTTACCGTTGTACAAGCAGACGGCGTAATCTTCTCCACGCCGACCGGCTCAACGGCATACTCGCTCTCTGCAGGCGGCTCGCTCGTACACCCCGATATCCCCGCGATTCTCTTGACGCCCATCTGCCCCCACACTCTCTCCTTCCGCCCCATGCTCCTCAACGACAGCATGCTCCTCCGCATCGCAGTACCCCTCAAGTCCCGCGCTACCGCCTACTGTGCCTTTGACGGCAAGGGCCGCGTCGAACTCCGTCAGGGCGACCACGTCACCATCGCCGCTTCCCAGTACCCATTCCCCACGGTGCTCTCGCAACCCACCGAGTGGTTCGATAGCATCAGCCGCACGCTACGCTGGAACTCGCGTGGCGCTACGCAGAAAGCCTGGGACGGCGACGACGACGAGGAAGCTGAAGAAGAGAAGGAACCCGACTTCGACATTGACTTTGACAGCGATGACGTCGATCGCGATTCCGGATACAGCGCTGAAGGAAGCACTGTTGATGGCAGGGGAAGCCCGATAAGAAAGGGTATAGTACTGCCTTTCTTGTAGGGTGTGTCTTCTGCATGGAAAAGGGGTGGATGTGCATGATGGAGTGTAGAGGAGGGAAAAATTACGATTCTCTTCCACTGGTCATCCACTCACGCATCGTACTGCTGCTTGGGCGGGTCCCGGTGGTTTCTTCTTCGTGTGTGTATATGATGCTTGTTGTGTACGAAAACGCACAAGCATTTTTTTCGAGCGCTATTTCTGGTCATTCGCTTGCGTTTAGTTTTTAGATGGAGCGGGCTTGCAATATCCTTAGAAAGCATGTAGACGTTTCTGGTGGTGGTGATGGAATGGAGATTTGGTTGATTTGGCGCTTTTGCCTTGTCTTCCTTTGGCTACGATGTGTTCTTGCTCTTTTGATATGTGCTGTTCCGTCTTTTGACCATGTCTCTCTCTCTCTATACTGCCCAGGCTTGACCTTGAGTGTCACAAGCACACCCCGTCCTCCGAACACGACGCCTTCACCCTACACATTCATCCTCCTTCCTCGGCCCCAAAAACTTACCAAGATCCCTGCGCTCATACTATCTTCTTGACCATCACTCACCTTAGCTTCATGTGCAGACCAGTAGGCCAACAGTGCCAATATCGATGCGAAAGTTAACCGTACGTCAAATCAACGTCACAACACCGAGTAGAACATTCCCTCAACCACAACTCATACCAAGCCAAGACGTAATTTCCATGTGTTTGTATTTCCTGATATATACCGAGATGCTCAAACAAAGCGAACAACCCGCCCCTCAAAAAAAAGAAAGGGAAAGAGAGACGCGACACCAAGTCAAGCACCTCAACCACGTCCCATAAAAAGAGTTGAAACACAATGCTACTTTGGGAAACCAGAGGCCAAAATCTACCCCATTAACGTTGCCCGCGCTGGGTCGTTGCATTACATGGATCCGACCAAACCCAAGAAGGGTATGTATACATTCATGGTGGAAAAGACGGAAGAAAGTGGTGTCAGGAAAAACGCTAGGCACAGTACTTTTTCTTTACAAGATGAGCGCACCGCCGAAGAGCGAGGAGACGAGGACAACGGCGCCGCAGACAAGAGGCGCGAAGCTGAACTCGAGAGGGCGGAGCGAGGCAGCGGCGCCGGCGGAAGCACTGCTGCCACCGGTGGAGCTGGGGACGACGCCGCCCGAGGTAACGGCACCGTCGCCGGCACCAGCGAGGCTAGTCTCGGAGGAACCGGCATCTTGGGAGCCAGAGCCAGAGAGACCAGGGCCGGAACCAGCGCCCTTCTTGAAGAGGTCGGTGGCGCCTGAGGGAACGGCAGGGAGCTCGTCGCTCTTCATGGTGACGTCCCAGGTGTCGGATTTGTCGGGGCATGTAGCGGGCTGGCCGTTGGACTTGTAGCCGCCGTCGCCGCTGGGGTTCTTGGTAGCGGAGAAGGCATCCTTGAGGGCCTTGAAGTCGTCGCGCTCAGTGACGGAGTTGCCGTTGATCTCGACAAGTCCGTAGTTGGAGTCTTCCTGCGAGTATTCGTAGACAAGACCGCCCGAGTAGACGCCAGTCATGTCAGTGCTATAGAGGGACTTGACCTCCTCGAACTTGCGCGTGTTCTTGTTGCAACCGTATTCAGAGAGGCTGCGGGTGTTAGCTACGAATGACGTCAAGTACTGATGAGATGCTTACAAAATAGGGATGCTGTAGTTGGAAAACTTGGCGACCTTTTGGTCCCAACCAGAGATGGTGTAGGAGGACGGGTCGCACCACGAGTAGTCGTTGAAACCGAAGAAGTCGCTGCGAGCGGCATCGTCGCCGCAGTTCATGTAGTCGGCCATCTCGTAGCGGTTGCTCTCGACGTCAGCAGCGGAGTAACCGACAGGAACCTTGCGGAGACCGCGGGCGTTCATGTACGACTTGATGTCACGGGTGACAGCCTTGACGTAGGGAGCGCAGTTGGTAGTCTTGTCGTCGTTGATGACCTCGTTGGCGGAGAAGAACAACAGGGTGTTGTCGTACTTTGCAAACATCTCGACAGTAGCGAAGATGCTTTGCAGGTACACCTTGTTGTACGACTTCTGGGGGTCGGCTCGGTTGATGGAGTACTTGGGCGTGTTGAGGTCGAGCGCGAGGTAGATGCCAGCGTCGGCGAGGAGACCCATGCAGGTGTCGTGGTTGGCGCTGTTGTCGACAGTGTAGATACGGACGGTGTTGATACCAAGCTCCTTGAACTTCTCAATGTCGCGCTTGCAGCCAGCCTCGTCGGCGATGGGGTCCTTTGCATCGGAGGCGCCGCCGGGCTGGTAGTCGACACCGCGGATGTAGAAGCGCTCGTTGCCAGCAAAGAACGCTGTACATGTTAGTAGGGAATTCGTTTCGCAGGCAGTGCTTCAACATACCATTTCCCTTGACAGTGACGGGTGTGATGGCTCGCTTCTGGACGGCCGCAGTAGGGGTCGCAGCAGCGGAGGCCGCGAGGACGGCGGCAATGGCGAAAGTCTTCATGATGGTCGTGTGTGAGTTGATGATAATTACGGTTGAGCGACTGTTGTAGCGACTGTCAAGTCGAAGTAAACCAGCAAAGGAGTTATACAACGCAGGTAGCAACTCCCGTGAAACGAGTGTATGAAGTTGCGATTAGACTAAAAGGTGTAGCAAGAAGCACTTGGCCGGTTGAGATTGGAGAAGGGAAAGAGTCAATTAAGACGGGCAGGAAAAAGAAGCAGATTAACCACTTTGCTGAGGGAGGCGACGCGTCACATTTCCTAGTTGAGGAGCGCCTTTTCCGTGTGATTCGCTGCCGTTCCCGGTGGAGATCGCTCCTGGGCCAAGACTAGCCGGAGGCAAGCTGCGCCAACCCCTGGACAAGCCACACCAAGCCCACGTCCAAGGAGCCGCCAACACGCACCAAGCCTACCCACAAGCCTAGCTAAGGAGATGGCACGCCGTGGCGATCATGCTTGCATGGACTGCGATGAACGGTGCTGAAACACGCGTCTGCTGTCTATCATCCACTGTTCTCCGTCACGCCGACACCGACTGCTGGCGATCGGTATCAAAGACATGTTTCTGCCCATGTCGTGCGACCAAGAGGGCGAAATGACGGCCCACGGCTAAGATTAGATTCATGACGACATGTGGAGGCATCGTAAAGCTGATGGATGCAGCATGGCCGCTGCTTGCTCCCGAAACGGCGAATACTGTCTACGCTATTGTCGTGAAACGAGGTAGTCGGTCCGCACCATTGCGCCGTATTGATGTCACGAGCGAGCTAGCTCTTTTTGTGAGGTATATTCCGATGAATTACCAACGTCCGTATTTGACAGGCTGGGAACGCATGGTGCAGCTAGTTTTCCATTCGCCATTCGTATTGTTAGAGTGCCGGCCTGCCTTGTCAACATGAGATGCCATGTCCACAAATCGAAGCGATCCCAACTCAACACAATATCCCCACGCATTAAAGCGGTTCTAAAAGCCCCTCCCACTGACCCACCACCACTACCAACTATCAACTACATCGATAGTCCTCACGCCATCAAAATCCAGAATACCATCACCGATCGCGGCCCAGCGTTGAGAACGCCATGTTTCTTTTACGAGTTTTTCGTCATCATGCAAATCAGCGCTAGCACGTATTCCATGCCGCCTCCCGTTCACACTTCACAAAGCGAGCTCGTATTCGAGCTGTAACCCAGATACATCACAACCCAAGGGTAAACGCATAGTCACCAGAAACAAGCTTCCTCGTATATATACATACATACATACATACATACAAGGCTGCGGAGTGCAGCTCCGAATCATTACTAATATGCCGACTGTTAAAGAAAAGAAAACATCAACGGGAAGACATGCGCTTCTCCGACCCATACGGAACACTATTTCCAACATGATATCAACATGCTCCCTTCATCACCCATCACCGCCGTCACCATGGTCATTACATACTCTCTTCCATTACTTATTGTCGTTCCTCAATCCAAACCACAAGCCAAGTACTAGCGCGAGAATGCAGATGATCAGGACGACGGTTAGGAGGAGCCACCACTTGAGCTTTCTCGCGCGCCGAGCAGACTTGATGCCTTGGTCCAATTGCTTGTTTGCATTCTCGGTATCGTCCTTGACCTGCACCGTCTGCTGCTCGGTTTGTTGGATTATCGGGTCTTGGTAGACGACCTGCTCGTTGAGCTGGGTGAAGAGGAGCGCAAGCTCGCTCATGGTCTTTTCGATGCGCTGGATGTCGTTGTGGCGGGCGCGGACGGCACCGAGGACGCTCGAGGCTTGGCCGCTGCGGTTGGATTTGAGCTGTGGGCTTGTTAGTCACGTCTCTCGCATACATCATGTATCGCTTACAGCCTGTGTGAAGATGCCCTCATCGCCCAGATCCGAGTTGGCAATCTCGTTGACCTCGGCATCCGTCGCGTCCGGGTTGATGATGCGATACTGGCGCCCGACCGCCTCGCGATACCTCCTCGAGTACTCCGTCTCCTCTTTCTGAAACTCCTCTAGTTGCGTCTTAAACGTCCGCTTCAGCGCCTCGACCTGCGTCTTCTTCGTTCTGTCGTTGGGATCGCGCACCGCATCCCGCTCCAGAAACTTGATCTCGTCCTTGATCTGTGTGTTCCGTATCTGCGTGTTAGTTACAATGCTCTCGAGTTCGGCGGTGGAGCGGTTGTCGGGCGATGATAGCATGCGCTGGTGGACGCTTGCAATGGCTTGGATGTCAGCCGTGAGTTGGCCGATGCGCTCCTTTGCGCCTGCGATGCGCGCGTAAAAGTCGTCGCGACTGAGGGGCTGCGGCCCAGGCGCCTCCATTCCAGTGTTTGCGTACGCGGGCATGTTGGTCATGGGCACGTCGGTGTGAGGTACATTGGGCGGCTGTGTGTTTGCGCCGGCCTGCGAGTATTGCGACGGCTGCGAGTAGTTGGAGTCGCCATGGCGCTGGAGCGGCGCTGGAGGGTTGAGCTGTTGCTGCGGCTCGTCATACTATTTCGTCGCGTCAGTCTTGTGAATTCAGGCCGCGCAATTGCGACTGCTTACTCCTCCGCCATAGGGGTTGGATGAGCCGTAGCCGGTGCCGCCATATGGGTTTGCTTGGCCCTCGGCCTGGCCGTACGGGTTTCCGCCGTATTGCTGGTAGTTCTGCGACATGTTTGGTGTTTGCTGGGATGGATTCAACAGCGTTGGGGCGATGGTTTCGGGATGCCGCAGTGGAGCTTGGAGAAGAGCCGCGGAAGCTACGGAATCCTGCGCTGACTGACGGGCGTGAGCGCGGCGAACAGTCCAACAATTTCTCCGCTAGTGATGGTGAAATGAAGAGCGGATGCCTGGTAAACTGGCAATGCTCAAAAATCAATTGATTGCAGCTTGTCTCAACCTTGTTTTGATGTGGGCTGGGAGGGAAATTAAATGGGACCCTGTTGAATCAGCCCAGCTCTGAGCCGCGTCGACGCACGTCACCAATCGCACGAGAACTGCCCTTAGTCATCACTAGCGACCATCGCCTGCATGTAGCGTGCACTCTCCACAAGGCGCAGCAGCATCGCCTACGAGTCTATCGCAAGGCAGCACTATTTAACAAAACCTCATTGTATGCTTTCTCTCTTCCAACATTGTGTGTTGTTCGCGCCATTGACCTTGAGCAAAACCACACCGCTTCCGCCATCTAGTTCTGAATCTCATCGCCCAAGGCAATAGCCTGAAAGAGGCAATGTCCAATGCGACGTATCGACTCCCGCGCTCCCCGGATATCTGACGGCCATGTTCGAACATGAGGCGATACCCAAAGACGGCCATTTTGCGAACTGTGACTTTGCGAGCATGACTGCGCCCACAGGACTACCGACATGTCAGCGCTAGCAACCTGCACCTGTACCATACGGCATTCCCGCCAAGCACCGACAAATCAGGATACTTCATGTCGCATGCCGTGAAGGAGTGATTTTGGCTTGAGCATATGGGAACGTGATGAAGGTAAAGGCTCAGGGCAACAGAGAACGAGGGACTATGATACGAGTGTTAGATGAAAATATGTGTAGCAACAGCAACAGCTACAACAGACCCGAACAACAAACAGCAAAAGTAATCCGTAACAATCCTGACCACCGATAACCCATGACGCCTCAAGCTCCCGTCTTCACATCCAGAAAATCGTCCCATTCAACTTTGCATGCCACGGCCCATTCGACCTCATACCATCCTCCGATGGACCGAAATGCTTCGACTTCCACACTTCTGCCACACCATTCTCCCATTCCTTGACATTGTTCCTCCAGATGCGCATTTTACTGCTCCGATCATCGGCACTCTCGCCCGCAACTCTATCTGGCCGCTGGGGCTCAACACCAACGAGTGCTCGGACAGACGTGCGCTTTATGTACAGTCTCGCTTGCTCGCAGAGACGGCCTGCATACAGAGGGGTGACAAGAAG
>JAESFQ010000854.1_pt1 | contig 11206 bp, 17 predicted proteins | sample 9269431 | NCBI WGS metagenome assembly JAESFQ01 (sample SAMN14502588, study PRJNA617103) | algae metagenome | isolation source: Plectolyngbya sp. WJT66-NPBG17 and co-occurring heterotrophs from well... | place: USA: Mojave Desert, Joshua Tree National Park, California | collected 2006-08-06
ACGGGTGTTACGGCGTTTGTTGAGGGAGTCAACTTTTGGGTGAGGGAGGATGCGATAGATGAGCAGGGTGTGCTGATTGATCCTGCTGTAAGTTATATGTGTGAGGTTTGTGGGAGTGGAGCTTTGCTGATGGCGAATAGGTTCTTAAGCCGATATCTAGAATGGGTGGTATTACATATGCGAGGGCGACGCAGGCGTTTGAGCTGCCGAGACCGGATTACGAGGAGGTTATCAAGGATCCTGAGGTTGCAAAGTTGGTGCAGCCGAAGGGTGAAAGTCAGCTGTAGGTGAGGTTGGCGGCATACATAGACTTGTTTGATGACATGAAAGAACAAACTAGACGGAGAAACAGGATAAGATATCTACATGAGGAGGCTATCTTTCCGTTCACAGCTCAGACCCGCATAGAAAAGTAGCAAAGGTATCATACTAAAACGCGTCTATAAACACGGATGTAATTCCGTCTCTCGAGAAAGTCACAGCCGAGCCTAGGACAGGCCAATGAAGAAGGTGAAACAGCCTGCCCTGTAAATCGTTTTTCTCCTCGTCACACCCAGCGGTTCGTCTCAACATCTACAAGGCCATGACGCCCGCGAATGCTGCAGCAACACCGGCACCCATCATGCCAACCACGTTGCCCATGGCCGCACCAGTCGCAGCCGAACCGGCACTTCCACTTGCTCTCGTCGCACCGCTAGCCCCAGCACCAGTTGTAGACGCAACGGTGCCGTTCTCGCCCAGAATAGCCTGGTTGACCAGTCTCTGAACCTCTCGGTTGTAGTTGTCGTAGTAGCTCTTTACGTCGCTTGGGAGCGCACTGTACCACGCCGGTGTTTCGGAGAAGGTCTCGAGCGCGCCGAGTTGGGTGACACCAGTGGGGATCGAGTAGGAAGCTGTGGCGACGAAGGACGCGAGATCACTGTGCGCAGAGGCGGCAGCAGAGAGAGCAGAGCCTTGGGTGAGCGATGCTAGACCGGTCTTGACTTCATTGAAGACGGAGGAAGCGTAACCGTCGATCTAAATTACGCGTGTTAGCGCTAATGAATAGAGAAGTGGGGTGGGTAGCCAGGGAACATACGTCTGTGAGGACATTGAGGTTGGTGGGGAAAGGTGTGGTGATGATGGCGAACTCTGCGACAGCCGTGCCGGCGACGGCAGTAAGGAGAGCGAGGTTCTTGAACTGCATCTTGACGGTATTGCGAAGTCGAGAATGAAGTGAAAGCTAGATGAGAAGAATTGAAGTCTGGAGTTAAAGTGGGCGGGAGAATGCAGAAAGAGCAAACGATGGACACGAAGCAAGAGCGAGGGACGTGGAAGCAAACGCGTGCGACAGAAGCTGGCATCAGCTCATGTTATACTTAAGATTGTGCATCAACACCGAACGCGAATGCTCCGCCACGAAACTCGGTTCCCGTGCATGGGGGTCCTCATTTCAGCCGTCATCCTTGCGGTCTTGGGTCACATTGTATCTTAGTAAGGCGAACCGTTGAGCGTCTTACCGTCATCTGGAACAGCTGTCGACATCCCCAACATGATGATCGGTCTGCGCAAACCATCAATTGGGATCCACAGCAAGATCAACGACACGCGTTTGATGCGCAAACTGCGAAGAAGTGTCAAGATCTACAATCCCACCGGTTTCGGATGCTATTCAGGGGCGATTGTCTTGGGTGCACCGCCTTGGCCCCGTTTAGAGTGGATTGCATTAGCGCGCTTCTTGTCTCGAACAAGCTTCCTTGCCCGCCCGTTTCTGTTAGATGACAGCAAGGCCTCCCACTGCATCCATAAATACACTCAACATGATTACACAGCCGCAAACCCAAGCTGATGCTCCCTCACCTCTTCTGGTCTACTTCTCTCACTGCAGTCGCGACTGTGATGCCTTCACCGCTGGTCTTCTTACCTGTCGTTTCGCCTTCCTCACCGGAAGCGATGCTCTCAGCCTGAGCATTGTGAGGAACACTGCTCTTACTCTCTTTCCAACCTAGGAAGACGAAGCCGATGATGACGACAAGCCAGTACAGGTTGTACGAGATGACGGAGCCGTATGTCGCGCTGTTTTGCCAGCCGAAGAGCGAGTTGAAGATACCCCAGCTGAACGGACCCGTTAGCGAGAGAAAACTGGAACAAAACCGAGTGTAGCTACTTACCCACCATCACCATTCTCCAGTGGGGAGCAGCACTGTTGTAGCAGTCAGTATGCGAGTTTCAGTGACTTATACGAAGATAACGTACGTTGACATGCCATACGCTCTTCCTGATGTCGTAACTACCTGGGCCTGCACCTGCTTCTGCGGCACCCTCGCCAGCGAGCTTTACCCAAGCGTTCTGTTCCAGATTCCAGACACCTTTCGAAAACAGGCCTGCTGCGACCAGGTAGAGGAAGCACGTCGAAATGACGAGGAAGATCTGTAAAGAAGTTTTGTTGCCCCCTTTGTAGATCAGATATCCGACCAAGGCACCTGCACCCAGACCGCAAAGGACGGCAAGGGGAAAGCTAGACGCTGGTGCACCGAGCCCAACACCTGCGATAAATCTGGTTATATGCTCAGCTCATGCAATTCAAGACTGACACTGAAATCACTTACAACACCGCTTCAATGCCTTCACGGAGCACAGTGATGAATGGCAAGATAAACATGGCGTACTTTTCTGTCCATCGCTTCAACCTGCCTTTGATTGGTAGTTTCGAATCCTTCTGCTCCAGCACCTTGGAGATCTTGACACGCCATTTATCCTGAAGCTTGCTAACACGGAGCAGAGCAGCTCCCATGAGAGTGATGATGACACTGGCTAGGAGCGCGAAAACGCCTTCCCAGATGTTCTCTGCAGCTTCAAAGGCATTGCGTCCAGCAGTGTAAAAGGTACCAATGACGCCGGCGCAGATGATCAGGCAGATCAGAACACCAGCGCCGACGCCGTACCAGACTTGACGTACGAGTCGTTTGTGTACTGTCGCGTCATGTTCAGGGCCGAGTGTTTGCTTGAGGAAGGCGAGGAGCACGGAGACAATGATGCTTGTTTCTAGACATTCGCGGAAGCAAATGAAGAAGACTTGATTGACGTTAGCAAAGGTTGCGTGATTTACGTCGTAGAGTGGAGGGCGACTATTCTGGTATACGCACCTGGCACAGCGAAGACGTTCGGCATCTTTGGAAAAATAGCAAAGTTACTCAATTCGTTACTCGCACTTGGGATCTGATAGAGAGTGATGGGCGAGATCTAATCAGATGGGAGGACACGCAATGACTCCCAAAGATGAGGGTGTGCTAGCACACACCTGGCGTTCGTGTTGATAGCGCTAGATGCGAGCCGAGGTTCGGGCATGCACGACGACCCTGCTCCTCAATTTGAGTTTACTTCCCGCTATCACGACGGACCGATCATGTACCAGCTTTGTGCCGTGTTGCTGCGGCTGTAACTTCCAAATATTCGGTTCTTATTTCCTAGCACTGCTGCCATGCGGCCACCACACCGGTCCTCGCTCTCAGTACTCCACTCCATGTACCATAACAGCTTCGCCAACGTCTTCCAAAAACGTCAATTTGTCTGATCCGCACTCTCACATGCCCAGCACGCCAAATCTAATCAAGACTCTGTAGCGCAAGTTAGTGTGGGCTTATTGGTCCCTCGGCGCCATCGCTTACCCCAGGCCCCGGTCGATCGTGGTCCAGATTATCAGATGGTCCGATACCAGCCGGTGAATATCACTCCACAGCAAATCAAGGTTTACGAACTCGCCTGCCGTTGCCCAAGGCGCGAAAAATTCGACTTCATGCTGGCATGATCAAATGCCTCAAACTCAAGTAAGCTTAGTCGGGGAGGGAAAAACACGAAAGACCCGCCTCGTGACACTTTGTGGGCGCTTTCAGGCCGTGATAACATGAGCTGATGATCTGATAACTCGGCTCCGAAGTATGGAGGCTTGAAGAGGCGGACGCTAGATGCTTAGATGGATTTATCTGATCTCCGCACGTCGGATCTTACGTCGCACGTCTGATGAATGTGTTCTTGCATCGGCACTAACCTGAGTTGTAGCACGTGAGCTTTCTCAGTTCAGTCGTACTCTGAGCCATTTGACTATCCGCAACGAAATCTGACTGCATCTCATCTTCAGCACTCGTCTGATACGCCATCATGGCACTCTCGCTATCCAACTTCCTCTTTTCGCTCTCACTGCTACTGTCAGTCGCTACCTGCGCGACCGTGACATATGACTTCGACATAGGATGGACTTATGCAAACCCCGATGGCCAGCAAACCCGCCCGGTTATTGGCATCAACGGACAATGGCCTCTACCACCCATAGTAGCCACGAAAGGCGATCAAGTCATCGTCAACGTAAAGAACTCTATAGGAAACGAGTCTACGAGTCTGCATTTCCACGGCTTGTACATGAATGGTACTACGCACATGGACGGCCCCGTTGCTGTTACACAATGTGGCATCCCTCCAGGCAGCTCCTTTACATACAACTTTACTGTGAGTTTCATAGGATCTGATGCATAGTGATCGCAATCCCTAACTGACCAGGTGGACCAACCGGGCACATACTGGTACCACAGCCATGAGCGTGGCCAATATCCAGATGGTCTCCGAGGTCCTCTCATTGTGCACGACCCCGAAGACCCGCACAAAGATCTTTACGACGAAGAAATCGTCATAACTTTTTCTGACTGGTATCATGGTTTTATGCACAACCTCCTCGCAGAGTTCATCAACATCGCCAATCCCTCAGGCGCAGAACCCGTGCCTCAAGCAGCCCTGCTCAACGACACACAGAACCTGACCGTCAGTATTCAGCCCGGAAAAACCTATCTCTTCCGGTTGATCAACATGGGTGCGTTCGCTGCGCAGTACCTTTGGTTTGAAGAGCATACCATGCGTATTGTTGAGGTCGATGGTATCTACACGGAACCCATGGATGCGGATATGATCTACCTTACTGCCGCACAACGGTACAGCGTCCTTGTTACTGCCAAGAATGACACCAACTCCAATTTCGCGTTTGTGGGAAGCATGGACCAGGACCTGTTTGATGTCGTACCCGACGGACTGAATCCGAATGTCACGGGATGGCTTGTCTACGACAGTTCAAAAGACATGCCCACCGCAAAGGAAGTTCCGGCTTTCGAGCCTTTTGATGATTTCGCTCTGGTGCCGTACGACAGGGAAGAACTATTCGACCATGTCGATCGTTCCATCACCTTGGACTTGAAGATGGATAATCTCGACGATGGAGCGAACTAGTAAGTAACCCGATCTACTACGCCGTCTATACTCTTTCGGAGTACTGGAACTAACACGCATTAGCGCTTTCTTCAACGACATAACATATGTCAGCCCCAAAGTACCCACGCTATACACAGTCCTCTCCACCGGCCCCAACGCCACAAACCCCGTCATCTACGGTAGCAACACAAACGCCTTTGTCCTTGCTCAGAACGAAGTCGTGGAAATCGTGCTCAACAACGATGACCCTGGAAAGTGCGTCAGATACTTTCTTTCTCTGCACATCCACCTCATTTCATCATACTCTCTATACCTCCCACTCTACGTACCCTGGGATATGGGCATGAAAATATTGTACGCAGCGCATCACTAACGGCAGTCCCAGACACCCTTTTCACCTCCACGGCCACGCCTTCCAAGTCGTCACCCGCAGCGAAGACGACGCAGGTTTCTACGACCCAACCAACACCACAACGCCGCCTTCAACACCCATGAGACGCGACACCGTCCTCGTCCGACCTAACGGCCACACCGTTCTACGTTTCCGATCTGATAATCCCGGTAAGTCTAGTTCCTTGTACTCTCTGTTCCTGTCCTTGCGACTATCACCGCCTATCCTCGCTATCTCTAAGACAGCATCGACACGACACGTCACAGCGACTTCTTACTGACGATGATGATAATGGTAGGTGTATGGCTCTTCCACTGCCACATAGAATGGCACGTCGCCTCTGGACTCACAGCAACCATGATCGAAGCCCCTCTTGCTGTCCAGCAACAACTCTCCTCCTCTTCTTCTTCTTCAAACGCTATTCCACAATCGCACTGGGATGTCTGCGAGGCAGGCCATGTACCCACGCGCGGTAATGCAGCGGGGAATACGCTGGATTACGAGGATCTAAGCGGTGAGAATAAGAGTCCTGGGAGGATTCCCGAGGGGTTCACGGCGAAGGGGATTGTGGCGTTGGTGTTTAGTTGTTTGAGTGCGTTTGCGGGGATGGGGGTTATTGGGTGGTATGGGATGAAACCTATCCAGGGGTGAGGAGAGTTGTGATACCCAAGATGGAGAGATGACATGGTTTGGTCAATACCACATTTGTAGAAGAATCTAAGAGGTGTGTTTGCACACCTAGGACATGTAAACCTTGCCCTATTTCAAATTCCACATCAACGCTTCACTCATCCCAATAATAACTCCACATATCCGTACCCATAAAGTCATCCGCATAACTCCTCCCCTTGGTCTTCTGTGCCGCCCCCGCGCAAACAATCAAGGGCAGAAAATGCTCCGCACCCCCTCTCGGATGCATAGTCCAAGCCCCCGGCCACTCCCTCCAGTGCTCAAACTTGCGTTCCCTCTCCTCGTCACTTTCCGTCATAGCCGCATCCGTAACCGCAACACTCCACTCCTTGTTCAGCGCCTTGAACTCCGGGTTCTGCGACGTGCCGTCGAACATGAGACGCAGATTGTGGAACGTAGCGAATCCACTGCCTATGATGGCAATGTTTTGCGCGCGGAGGGTGGACAGGGCGCGGCCGATGGCGTAGGATTGCGTGGGGGACTCAGAGGAGAGGACTGAGAGTTGGATTATCGGGGTCTGAGCTGAGGGGTCGATGAGTTTCATGGGGACGAAGACGCCGTGGTCCCATGCTGTGGGGTGGTATGTTAGTATTTGTAGCATTTATTCGAAGTGAGAGGATAGAGGGATGAAAGAGATTTAGAGAACATACGGCGTTTATCATCTTTCTTACACTCAATACCCGCTTCCGTGAGCGCTTTAACTACTTGCTCAGCGACCTCGGGGCTCCCTGGCGCATCGTGTTTGATCTTGTAAGACTCTGGTGGGAAGCCCGAGTAATCGTACAATAAATCGTGTTTCGAGCCGCTGGACACAGTCACCTTGCTCGTACTCCAATGCGCCGTTACCAACACGATGGCTTTCGGGGCCTCGGGCGTCCCCAGCTTGAGTATCTTGGGTACCTTTGTCTTGAGCGACTTGGTGATGGCGGCGTGCGATGGGTCGCCGAGTAAGGGCATGGGACCGCCGCCGTGCGAGAGCGAGATGACGGGGGCGAGACGCGTCATGTTGTCGCTGCTGCTACTGTAGGAGGATATAGGGAATTGCTGGATCCCTTGGAGGGGATTGGAGGTAGTGTTGCTGGAGGAGAGCGAAGCGGATGTGGGTCGTTGGATGCTGAAGATGGTTGCTAGGATGGATGAGGGCCGGACGAATCTCATGTTCCTGATGGATGGAGGGACCGGAGGCGGCATATATGTATGCGAGGGAGGGAAGAAAGCATTTCGGCGTTCGGCATTTGTATTGTCATGGCTTGGGCTGGGTGCGTGCGAGGTATGTTGGGGTTTGTAAGATGGGAGTTGAGAGTGCGGAATTATGCCGGTGAGGCATGTCGGAGACGCTAGACCTAGTCCCGATCACATGTCAACGCAACGATCTGTTGAAGCGTCCTATTACACGTTCTGCAACAATAATCAAACTCATGTCTTTCTGCTCTAGGCCATGGGTTGCCACATCGAGTTCATCATATGCTCGACCTTGGTGTCCAGTCTCGCACAGGCATGTCAGGAAGAATCAGTGTCGCTCTTGCACAAGCTAAATGGTGACGAGGAATTGGGCTTCTTTAGGACAGAACCTGCGATGGGTAAGCCTGAATATCTCGATATCACTTTCGTTGCTCGTCATGTTGAAACACAAAGGATTTTGGAGCTAAGACTCGCAAAATCAAGCATAAAGTCGATAATACATCGGACAACACACATCAAGCAAGATGCACGGACTGAAGATTATCATCGTTGATTCGACTACGCGAAAAGCGCATGTCATACCCAACGCAAGATACTAGAAGCAATCATGGCCTGCCGTCCGGGGTATCAAATCATTTCATGTCTTGCCATCCCGTCCACAAACCCCTTGCGCCGAGACACAAACCACCCTATACCCCCAAAGGACACACGATGCAGGTATGCATGCAACGAACCCAGAGAACCCTGTTGATGTAAGGATATAGTGCACTGCCAAAAACAGTGACGTGCTGCCTACCATATGCGTGTGTACAGAGTCAGGTACCAAAAGAGCCTGGAAGAGAGTCGAGCGTCTCTAGATGTTGTCTTCGGTCTCGCCGCCTAACTCACAGTCAGTATTGTTCAGCCATATATTAACGTACTTGCGGAAGGAGAATTCACCGAGACCGTCACCGCCGTCAGCAGAGTCTTCGGCAGCCTTGTCCTGGACTTCTTCCTCGGACGCGGACTCCTCCTTCTTAGCCGCCTTCTTTGGACGACCCTTGCCCTTGACTGCAGGAACCTTCTTTTCGGTCGGAACTTTCTTCTCTTTCTTTGAAGCGGGCGCCTTCTTCTTGGAGTCGGACTTGTCGCCCTCGGAGTTGTCTGCGGCGGAGGGAGGAGCGAGATCCTTGGCGACATCTTCAGCATCCTCGGGGATCTCTTCGGTGGCCTTGCGCTTCTTGACAACCTTGGCTGCGGCGGCAGGCTTTGGTTCTCCACCGGCAGGAGCTGTGGCAGCGACACTGGCTTGTCCTAGAAAGTTGCCAAAGGAAGCGTATTGTTCAGCGGCCTTTTTCTTGACCGGTGGCCCTGTGTATCTCATCAGCGTAATTCTTGTCAATGCGCCGCTACTAGGACGTTGCGCACACATCTTCCTGAGAGAGCCAGCGGTGTTGCGGGTCAACGTGGCCATGATGTCGTAGTCGAACTATCAATGTCAGCATGCTGTACATACAAAGTATATGAAGAAGCTCGTTTTTTATAAGCTGTACCTAGGTACCAGACACCTATAATTTACCCTAAGGGATACACCATATCGTGTTCGATACTTTGTCAATATAGGACATAGCGTGTACCTTCAGGGTTCGGGTACAGCTTATAATAACGAACTTCTTCGTGATCGTGATTGGGGGTAGGATGCTTTTGCCTGTCGCAGGCATTCACAAACGGGTAGACTTACCTTGTCGGGAGCGATGGAGCTCACGAATGCCGCAGCCAAAAGCTTGGTTTCCTTGTCTGTGAACGCAGCCAGAATGGTCTCACCCACAGCGGCGTCTTTCTTTGGCGGCATACTGTTGGCGTAGATGTTGGTTGCAGAGGTTCAAAAAGGTGAAGCTGAGCTACAAGACTGCAAATGTAAGCACAATATGTTGGAAGAAGCTGTGTGTAGATGGAAAGAAGAAGCAAAGTTGTTATGAGGGAATAGATGCGGGGGTTGTTTGCATGTGGAAAAAGACACGGTGAAGTCGTAATTCGCGCACACGGATAACACAGGAAATTGCATCTAGGCAGGTGAGTCTGATTTCCTAGGCTCTGATTCGCTGAGATATTGCCCTTCTCTTGCTATTGCCTGTTTGAGATGGGGATGAGGATGAAGATGAGAAGGTCGTGTGCACACAGTTTCGCGATACTACACGCTAAATGAACACGCCGTATTTTATATGAACGAATGGCAGACAGAGTATGATGTATTTTTTCAGAGTAAACACTGAGTGTTGGGTACAAGCCATATAAACCGAGCTTCCCCAAGGGATGGCAGTGCCAAATGATGGGTCAGCGGTGGCGTGAGCGAACATGGTTTTCTAAGAGAATCGACATGTAAGAGAGAACTATCTGAAGGAAATAGTGAGGTGAAAATGGTCGCGGGCATCAACAGACATGAAGAGTATGCTGCTGGTATTAGGGAGCTTGTAAATATTAGACAATGACTTTGAGATGGGCGGTACAAAGATCCGATTCTAATGCATATGGGGAGAGCAGATACGAAAAGAAGCATACTTGGGGGCATTGAAATGCCTCAGAATATCGTATGCTTGATGCGGAGAGAAAGGTTGAGGAAATGATGAATCGCGAGATGATATTGGCACCGTACAGACCAGGCAATCAGGTACTCTTGGGGCATTCATAGTCATGTCCAGAGATGCACAGTTGACGCGTGTCTTCTGGGCATGCTCGTAAAACATGTTGTCGTGACTGCAGAGTTCAAAGTATAGAGTCAGATGAAGGGGGGTGGGAAGGTTCATTGGCTTGACAGAATCTACACTGCGATGAGAATAGCAAGGGCGACATCCTGCCAAGCCGGGAGTAGTACCAGTGTGACGGGAAGCAATATCAACAATCAACTGACGGACCGATGTACTTATCACATCTTCGGGGCTCGCGATGCAGGCATGGTACGACGTCGCGTCTTGGGATCCACTTTCCGATGCAGCACACGAATAGGCAGTGCTAGCGAGCTGCAGGTGTCGAGCCGTTGCCAAGATTCTGAGTCGACTTGTCGATGTGTCGATGCGGCGCAGTTGAGGTTGAGGTTGAGGTTGAGCAGGTCGGCGAAGAGAATGCAATCATGGAGTGACTGGAGAGTACCGTTGCCAGGCTATCGCTGCCCGCATGAGGGAGTTTGCCGTGGGATGGTGGCTGGGGTAATGACAGGAGCAAGCAGCATGCGCAGTCGGCTGGGGCAGCTGGGAACGCTAAGCAATATGGCCGACAAGGCCTGAGGACCGGTCAGGACTCAGGAGTGCATGACGTGGAATACGAGGTCTGGCTCGGGCGGATCAAGCGGATCAAGCGGTATGTGGCATGGCCGCCAGCCAGCTGGTGAAGAAGCCGGTGATATCGCTGCTGGATGACTGGGCTGTCACGTCTCGATGTGTGGGAATTGGAGGCGCATGCGGTCAGCGCGGGTGGTGCGGGTGGTGCATGATTAGGGTCGTGGTACAAAGAGCGGTAGACGGGCAGGCCGCAGCTTGGGTGGCATTTCTGGCGTCTATGGGAAATGGATTGGCTCCAAGCCTGCAGTGCAGGATGCTTTCGGCTCCAATGCGCGTCTAGACATGATCTGCGACCAGCGTCGAGCGGGCCGTGCCAGGAACAGGCGTAATTTTTGTGCACACTGCCTTTCGGCGTCCGCGTACTCGACGCCTAGGACTAGGCCGTCGACTGTGGCCT
>JAESFQ010000855.1_pt1 | contig 11203 bp, 12 predicted proteins | sample 9269431 | NCBI WGS metagenome assembly JAESFQ01 (sample SAMN14502588, study PRJNA617103) | algae metagenome | isolation source: Plectolyngbya sp. WJT66-NPBG17 and co-occurring heterotrophs from well... | place: USA: Mojave Desert, Joshua Tree National Park, California | collected 2006-08-06
TCTAAATGGTTTTGTAGTTCTAGTTGACTCAGCCTCGCGCAGTTGCAATGGTCTTACTCACTCGGGCACAGACAGTCTCGATCGGGTAAGAACGCTTTCGATGACAGCATCTTGGGATGTAGCCGTCTACTCTACAGAGCTCATATGCTTAGACGGAATCGAGCGTTCGTCCCGTATTGGATATAGTGGCCGGAGTCGCTTGTGACAAACAACATGCAGAGTCGTCATTGCGCATCAAACCAGCATCGAGACCACTGATATTTGTCAAATTTACGCCTAGTCGAGGTGCGCCGCACTCTTGCAGGTTGCTGTAGTGTCCTGTAATCGGCAAGGATAGCGATGGGCGAACGGGGACCGGGAAAGGATGTGATCAGACAAAGCGCATGTGGTCGTCTTCGCGGTCGGGCGTGTGGTTCATAGTCCCCTGCTTACCCCGTTCTGAGACAGCATACAATTTCGGTTCCTTGCATTCGTTGGTTTAGCAGCTGTCCCACATACCCAGCTTTCACAAGACCTTTGTATGAAGATGAAATGCTTACAGCGTCTCAGGCGACGACCAATGAGTGCCAGTGATGACAAGCAATGGGACGAAGACCGTGAACGACGAGAGTATAATGAACGGATTAGCCTTATGCGGAATTCGGAGTACCCGATGCTCGAAGGTATGCTGAGATATAACATATCCTTCACACGTCACTGACGGCGAACAGGTCTGACTTATCTCGACCATGGCGGCACGACACTCGCACCGAAGTCTTTGCTTAAGTCTTTCTGCGACGAGATGCAGGGCACGCTACTAGCCAATCCCCACTCTGATTCTTCCAACCCGAGCGCGACTGCCGTAATGGTAGAGCAAACTCGGCTTGCCGTTTTGGAGATGTTCAACGCCGACCCAGCCCACTTCGACATCGTCTTTACTGCTAACGCTACTGGTGCCATTAAGTTGGTTACAGAAGGGTTTTCTGGAAACGAAGACGGATTCGAGTACTGCTATCATCGTAATAGCCACACAAGTCTGGTTGGTGTGAGGGAACTGGCCCATCGTAGCCACTGTTTCGCATCGAACGAGGAGACGGAAGACTGGCTTGCTGGTGGGGATCATGCTTTCAGCAGAGGGGTTCTTCCGAATAGACCAACGTTGTTCGCATATCCAGCGCAGTCGTAAGTGGCCTTACATTCGCTATGAAAGTCGACACTAACGTTGTAATTCAACATAGGAATATGAACGGTGAGCGACTTCCACTGGATTGGGCGGGCAAGCTACGCTTCTCCTTGCACCATCCAAACTCTTACTCTCTCCTCGACGTCGCCGCCTTGGTATCTACAACCCCAATCGACTTGAGCAGACATCTCTTTGCCCCTGACTTCATCGCCCTCTCTTTCTATAAGATCTTTGGGTTTCCAGACCTCGGTGCTCTGATCGTCCGGAAAGCGGCTGGTCATGTGTTCGACAAGCGGAAGTACTTTGGTGGAGGTACGACGGAGATGACGACATGCCTTGGAGAATCCTGGGTAGCTCGCAAAGAATCCAGCCTACATGCACGATTGGAGGATGGAACAATCGCTTTCCGGAATATCCTCGCTTTGAAGTGTGCCATAACAACCCACCGTAAGCTCTTCGGCGGGCTTGATCAAGTCTCGAAGCATGCCAGTTGGCTTGCCAAAATCCTGTACGAGCGCTTGACAAGCATGGCTCACTACAATGGCGCACTCGTATGTCAAATATACAAGTCAAAAGACTCTAGCTACCACCGCTCGCAGACACAAGGGCCAACGATAGCTCTCAACGTACGGAGAAGCAACGGAACATATATTGGCCCATGGCATGTCGGCGCTTTCCTGAGAGCGGGCAGGATTCACGTTCGTACAGGCAACGTGTGTAATCCTGCAGGTATCGCATGCGCGCTGGGCGTGAAATCTGAGTGGGTGCGAGGAGTGTTCGACGCGGGCTTCCGATGTAATACGGAGGCTGACCTAGTGGAAGGGATACCTGTTGGGATAGTCAGGATAACACTTGGGGCCATGAGTACCTTGGAAGATGTCGACGCGGTCGTGGAATGCTTGTCGCGGAACGTCGTGGAGCACAAGGACTACGCCCAAGCAACTGCGCAGGTTCATGGCAAAAAGGAAGAGTGGTTCTTAGAGTCGACGAGCGCTTCTGTCGTTTCGCAGATGACTACGATCCGGATAGAACCCGAATCTCCAGATCGTGAGAAAAGCACGACTGCATCTAAAACCCCCAGACTTCTAATGCCGTGGTGGAGAGGGAGGAACAGGATGAATGCGCGCCTTGGTGCAGAGAGGAAGAAAGGCAGATAGGCTCTGCAATGCGTATGTTTCAGGATTTGGTGTTTTCGCGTTGGAAAGATCCGCGGCGCATCCTACCTAGGTAGCGCAGCTAATCTTAAGCACTGAATGATGTCATGGTATCCTCCTGGGACTTGCTAGGCCGTGCCATTGTTGAACTTCAAAAATGATGTATGATATGTCGGCATTCGACCGGCGCAGATATTTTTGATGAATCTGCTACAGTGGGTGTGATAGCGTACGCCGACTGTCTTTCTGGCCTCCCATGAATGATCAATCGAGCTAGTTCACGCAAGGCCTAGCGTACTTTCGATGCTTACCCACATGCGCGAACGCAAGATGAGACCACCAGGGACGACACACAGCACCAGATGCAGGTAGCAAGCAGCTATTTTTTGCAGCCGAAGGAGGGGGGCGATTCTAGAGGCGCGCGTGTGGAAGGGCTAGACAAGTCGCGTGGCTACTCTAGAGCCCACACCATCCCTGGTGGCTTTGACGCCACATCCCTGACCAGACGTAGGCAAGTAGCTGGACTTGACATGCTCAGGCGCGGTCCATCCCGCCGTTCCGTCGAGAGTTAAGCGCTCGGTATGGACCCTTATTGCTCTTGGAGTAGAGATTTATTGACTAACGCAAAAGCCGCGACGATTTGAACAAAAGTAAAGAGCATCCTCTTCTTGAAGGGGGTTGAGCAGCGTAGCATTTATCAAAATCCCTACTGCTGCCACGTACAGGTCGCAGAGAAACATGATTCTTTAGAGTTGCCTATGAGTTTGGCAAGCTGCTGGATCCTTCAGCTGTCTGACTTCACTCAGACCGTCCGCTATGCGCGCTAATCCCGGAAGACTGGAGACCACTATATCGGATGGCGCACTCGATAACCAGGGGGGCGCGAACCCCGCACTCTGAGTGAAGGATGAGCCTTGTAATGGGTGTATCCATGGGTGAATGCGCACACCTGCGAACTGTTGGCTTTGCGCTAACTGGTAGCACGACGAGGAGGCTCTGTAGTAGAGAGGCGATTGGTGGGGTTGGGCTGGGAGGTACATGAGATTCGCCTCCCCCTAAGGGATACAAGGCTTGTCGCGGTTGTGATCTGCGGAAGTGTGGTCATTTGCGCATTGCGCGCTTCATGCGTCGATATCCTGCAAGACGTCTGGATCGTACATACGGCTTGCACATATATCGATAGGTCTCATGTGGCGTTTTTGAGGTTCAAACCATGCTTCAAACAAGATGCGAAAATTCCAAACTCTCCTTTTCCGAGGTCGTTGTGAATGTATTGGAGAGTGGCAGGCTCTGAGCAGCTTTGCTGGAAGCTTTCGAATTGAGTCTGTAAAAGTAAAGCTTTATCTCACCAAGTTGACAAGACCAAAGTGTACGCGTAGTTTACCGGGCCATGACGCCGTATCTGGCCAGCCACATGTGGGGAGTTCTGACTGTCGTGTGTATCTGTGCGTTTACCAGAAGGGTTGCGGCATGCGGTTCTGCATCCTCCATGCAGCTGTTGAAAACTGGGGGCGTAAATAGCCATGCGCCCAAGGTGAGCAAAGGACCACTGCCGATGTGCTATAAGCACAGCCGTATTTTCGAATCCTGTCGCATCTTTGGAGCAATGTTTTTCACCCTGGGTTTTTATTTTCTGGATGTCACGCGTACTTCCCAGTGCCGCATGCTCCAATCCGGATGCCGCTCGATATTCACCGGAAACATTCGTCATCGGCTTCTACAGGCAGCTCAGCACACCTAGGGGCCCCCAAGCAAAGACACGTCAACTACATGATCACTAACACCCGCCTGATATGTCTGCCTTGTAGATTGACCTGCTGATTTGCCTACAACAGGGCGGTACCTAGTGAATGCGCTCAGCCATGCTAGCTCACTGCAGTCTATGTCAACACATGGTGGTAGGTAGTGCAGGATATATCGTGACTGAGGTGCATGTCGGACATTCTGATTTGCAAGGCATCGCCCAAGGAAATGGGTTTGTCTGCTGCTATTCGTGGTCTGAGGGTTTGAAGGCGGCAGCCGTGTGCTGACGAGCAACATTAGTGGCCAAAGAACAGGCTCGGCCGGCACAATACCTCCGTTTCGGGGCCAAACGTCACTGTTATTGTACGAAGACTGAGGTCATACGATCCGAGGTAGCTTCCAAGTCACTGCACACGCTCGTCGTCTCTTCCCTTGACTGAGGAACATCTGGGTAGGTTACTCCTAATCTTCGGCTTCGATCATCGCTCAAGGAAACCAGCGTATTCCGTGTTCGTTCGTTTCGTAGACCTGCCATTCCCAGAGCCTCAGCACTGCCCACTTCGACACTAGTTTGCAAGCTCGCATCACATCAGGAGAGAGTGAGGCGGCCGCAGCTGTCCCGGTTTCCAAACACCGGCCTGATAATGGCTCGGGCATCGTCAGGTGCTGTTGCTAAGCTGGAGGTATCCACTTGTCGCTGGCACTTCTCACTCGTTCCGCAGCCGTACCTGGGTAACGACCGCCTCGCCAACCTCCGCGTTCCTCATATCTTCCAGTCGCAGCCCAGACCACACTTGAGACGTTACTGCTTAGGCCAATAGTTACTTGTTGTTGGTTTTCCTTCAGAGATATCGGCGTCGCAGATTCATCGCCTAGCAGAACCTGCATAGGTGTGCAGCCTTCCTCCAACATCTCTAAATCGATACGCTGTTACGCCATCCAACCCTTACATACCCCCGTCGACTATTGGCCGGGTATTCGAACACTGTTGACAACTTCGGTGACTCAAGGTCGAGAACGATAATGTCGACCCGCGAGACTTTTTGGAGTGTCGATTGCGAAGACGTAAACCAAGGGCGGCAGGCAGATGTCGCTCTATTACAGCTCCAGTATGGAACACTTGTTCGGTGTAGAGACTCAAGTTACATGTCGTACCCGCAAGACGACAAAAATGATGTGGCTTCTCAAAATCGATCAGCAACGCCGTACCGCGATCAACACCCTCAGATAGGACCTGGTCTATGTAACAGACCTTGGGACCCTTTGAGACCGACGAACCATCGACCAAGTCTCCAGTATCCATGCAATACGACGACTGGTGTAGGGGAATCGCAGGATTGGATTGACGAAGACACATGGACAACAGAGCCCTATGCTATAGCGATCACACCCTCTTCGCAAACACGCTGTGTCATGAAGCCCCGAGCGAATATGCAAGGCCAACCGAGGTCGTGTCCTCCCCCACGGACACACAACCAGCCTTCTTCGGCCCAATGGTCACCAGAAGGCTTGGTACCACACGCGCTGAAGCGGCCTCGTAGGAAAGCATCCAGTCATACAGGAACATCTGCGCAAGGGTATGACAGGTCGGATTACGAGGCTTCTTTCAAGTAAGTTGATACCAATGGCAAGCAACGAATAGAATGTTGAATTCTTTATAGCGCACCAGGCCTGCAGCAGGTCCAGCAAGACCATCCCATCACCATTTCCACACCCTTCTCTCCGTTAGCCACAGATACAAGTCCTGTGCATCGAACGCAAGAAAAGGAACAACTTCGCTGCTCCGAGAATGGTTGCAGTGCCATGTACATAGGCCCTCATGCGAAGGGAAGTCTTGCGCGACATCGAAGATTGAAGCATAACGGCCACGAAGCGCGAGAATACGACTGTGAAGAACCTAACTGTTCAAAAAGCTATAAGCGCATGGACGCACGCCTAAAGCATTATCGCCAGCTTCATCGCCACCTCGCTCCCGGTCCACCGCTGCCGCGGAAAAAAAGTATCAGTCGGTATAACCATGCGTTGAGAGGTGCATCAAGCTTTGTGTTACCATGAAACAGTCGCAAGATCCTCAAACTGATGTTCGAACGGTGATCAATGTCAAGATGCCCTCAATAGCCAGGATTGTGTTCGGTAGTATTTTTCTGGGTCTCCTCCGATGTAAATGTTCCTTTGTCTTCTCATTTTTATCCTCTCTTTTTAACGAAGCATCTGCATGTAAGGCCGTATTGTTCGAGAAAATTTATCTTGCTACCAGTCTAGTCGGGCTATTGGTACACCAAAACCTATTCAGGAGTCTCGCATGATGTGTTTGAACGTTGTGGCGGAGTCGAGGATATCGAGATGTGGGTGAAGAGTCAGAAGAGGAAGCTCAGTTTGGTGTCGTTGTGGTTATGCTCAAGGTGAAGGTCCCGGTAAAAGGCGGTCACGGCTGAAGACCTCAAGAGATTGGGGCATCGCGGCTCGCCGCTAGCCTGCTTGGTTCAAGTGGAGTGGCAGCATCTCTCAGCGCACTTCGTCGACTCATTAAAAAGAAGCCTTGACAGCGTCCAATCTCTTCGTCTGCCTCCTTTATTCTTTTGCCTCATTTCAGTGCCGGAAAAGAACGACATCGTGCAGGGACGATCTGCAGTGGGGTGCCGACTTGCTTCATTATTGGAAAAGACCACTGCTGCTTGGCCGCCCTGAACCTCAGGAAGCTTCTGGAGCAACGTAAACGACGCGACCGAGCTGCGCGAAGTATGAATTGGTATGGTGAAGATGTTCTGATCTCGCGCATAGCGAGCCTTCCAGGTATATGTTCATTAGTCGGCAAAAGAGCTGGTGTGATCTAGGGAAGGACTCTAAGGGTGCACAGGTCCCTGTAGGCCCTGCTTCCCAAGCCTTTACCCCCTATCATCTCGTGGTGGCGTCCTTGTGGATGACGTTCACTAGTCATGATATTGCGCAGCTTTTACCATTCGTAGTATCGTTGGCCGAGACTTATGCGCATCAGCTTCACTTGCGAGCTTTTGCAGCAGAGTGCGAATCCGGTGTCAGGTTGTCAGTCATGCTCGCTTGACGGTGCAGGTGGGCTCACATGCGCATCGTACACCGAGGCCCAGTTGCCAACACTGCTCAAACAGCCACGAGTCCACACCGGAAGAACTGGCACTGTGCAACCTTTGCGTGTTCTCTAGAACTATTCCAGGGTCCATTGTCTTAGAATGATCTCACAAACACAGCCTCGATTGCGTGTTCTTTCGCCATCCGACTTCGCCGAGGCCACCCGACTGGTCCAGACAGAGACTAGAGGCAAGTTTTCCGAGCCCTCTCAAGAAGACGCAACCATTACTTTTCGTATGATGGCGCAGGACCAAGATTTATCTGTAAAGACGTGTCTGAGTATTTCAGCTACGCCGTAAATTCGGGCAAAACGAAGTGCCACGTACCTAACGCTGGCACGCGCTTATCCGCCTTGCGCATGTCAGTCGTTGCATGCTATGTGACTCACCAACTCATGCAGGAACACTACTGATGTTCAGGCCTGGTACCGGTGATCTGGCTCGGGATGATGTACGAATCGAAGCATAGAGGCTAGAAGACTATTCTAGAACCATCTGCATGACTTAAGAACTTGCCACCAGATCAGCTACGATCCCAGCGCCTCATAAGCTCAATTGGGAACGGGAAGCGTGAGCTCGATCCGTTAGTTTACTGTCAACGCCACGGTACTATTGCATCAAATTTTGGTGGTGTTCGTTACCTAGTTGAAGGAAGAGCGTGGGTTGGGCTCACATCAGCGAAAGTTTAAAATGGCCAGGAAAAGGGGTCCACGAGATCGGACACCCTCAGCCCTACGGTAAGCCCAGCAGCAAGTCTCGACCGAAAACAGCGATGGCGTCCTATTTCCGGGTTGTTTGAACCTTGGTAGCCACGTATATATGAAGGAGGGCGGTCATCGGGCTGCCATGCCGGCCAATAGTATCCCCAGCATTTTGCATTGGTGAGTTGTAATGCAATGAAGCCCTACCATGTCACGGTAGGGTGTACGAAGTTCGTTCATCATAGGACCCGCATCTCCATCTTCGCTTTTGATACGCGTTTGCGTTTGATGCAGGCCAAGTTCTGCACTACCGGTATAGCCCAGAATAGCCAGTTGTTCCTTGGTAAACAACGAAGCATGAGTCACAAGTAGAACCAGTTTCACGACCTCGGATCGAACAGTCATCGAAAGGTGACAATTCCCTTACATTAGGCAGCAAGACTACTAGATTGCCATAAATATGGAGTGCTCATTTGATGAGGAGCAGTTCACAATGTACGGTAGGACTAATTTGGAAAACTTTCTGGGTTTATTCTCGCCTTCATTATTCGCGAAAAACAACGACACGTTGTATTGCATGGAGAAGACAAGAACTTCCACCTTACCTTTTCAAAATTGATCCGAAGTAACTCTTATAGGTTAAGAAGAATCGCCACTAGGTCCATATCATGCACTAGCGCCACACACAAAACGACGTAAAAACTCCCTTGAGAGAGAGAATGTTAAGGGCAGTAACTAATGATCTGATTTCTCTGTCTTTCACTCATTCAGTGACTTCAATATCTCAGCGTCGCCGACTCTTCATATCGAGCCGATGCAAGTCTTCGCCACAGGAACGCCACCTTGCATGTTCTCGCCTCCTAAAGTTCAAAGCTTCGAATTTGCCCCTTTAGTATCGAGAGTGGCGAGCAATTTTCTAGTCTGTCATCAGATTGTTACCGTTTAGGAAAATGGTTATGCATTTACAAGCTCATATCAGCACATCAGCAGGTGATGTCAGCTTAAAAGGCGAATACGGGAAATCTGTGGGCATGTAAGAGGCTTTAGCTGGACATGTTGGCAGCAATCGATTATATACATCAAAACTATGTTCGGTACGTGTCCTTCTCGCCCTGTCCAACTCAGCCGTTGTCTCGTTCATACCCAGGGGACTATCCCCAAGCACATCGAAGCCTGCGCACAGCTTAAACATGGCAGAGACCGTAGCAACTCTTTGATTTGATACCCCTTCAACTGAGACTCGGACCTAGTGGAGCTATGACCCACGCAGAGCCACTCATCACATGGGAATGGCAAAGGCAATCTCTATTCGGAAGATGAAAAAGACCAAAAGAGCATAGACAGCAGGACCCGTGAGATCCAATAATATCGAGGCGTCCCGACGCTGACGAACCTAGTTCAGGCAACCAGCTTTGATGAACATATAGGCAGCAGGGTCGGCCGGCACATATATCGCGCGCGCTGAGGCTGGACGACTGGCCTCTACTCGAAACCCGGTACGCTCCTGCGGGCAAAAGGAACAACTTGTTAGTCCGTTTTCGCAACAGGCAAGGGTGGACATTTACGTACCTGTACCTTGATACCTTTCGCCTCATTCTTAGTGATCAGCACTTAAGGCTTACCGGGCATCGACGGACGAAGATATGGGGGCAGACGCGATCCCTCTGCCACGCGTCGTAGTACTGAACGCAGCTATCCGTCCACAGCTTCCTGTCACACCCGTCTCATCCTGTTTGCCGCTCTGAAGGCTGTCGCACCACTCATTCTTCATCGCCCCGACTTCCAAGGTTGTTCACCAGTGCAGCCGGCTACAGACATGGAGTTAGTTGCATCTCGTTGGCCATGGGTCATCCATGATCTTGGTCGAGCCGGCTGCGCTCGGCTCCCTGAAGCTTGGGCACCGCTGCTTTTACGCTGAGGGCACTTGTGACCCGACTCCAGCACCCTCAATCATCCTTCGGCGACCTCTTTACCCTCTCGAAATGCGCACTATTACCGAAGACTTCTTTCTTTGTTCTTATGCGCGATTGTGGTAAGGGAGCTTACCTATGCCCTTGACGAGGACGCGCGGTCGGCCCACCTAAGACACAACCCTTCGGCAGTATGCTCCCCTCAACCACAGGCACGCAACCACACCAAGACTTTTCATCGAGACGTATACCGAACGCCAACAAATGGAAATACAAAAGAGAAGGACCTAGACGGACAATGAGCGTGCGTGGTGTTCGGTTTGCGAATGGCGTCAACGTTATGGACAACATAAAAAATGGCACGAATGAAGCGTGCTTGACATGATGTGGGTGTGATTGCTTACAACATAGGAGGAGTGCGTAGCGCTGCTTGTCATAAGAGGCGGACCCCTACGTTACGTCAGACTGCGCCGATACCCAGAACAGAGGAACGCGGAACATCATAAAACAAGGAAAAGGAGATCGTCTTGGTGTAGTTGCTGCTGGCGAGAGCATTGTTGGGTGCAGACGGGCTACTCAGATGCTCACCGGTGCAGTACTGAGATTCAGCCGGAGACGCTGCTCGCGAGGTCGGAATACTGCTCGCGGGATGCGTACCTACTTTGAGGCCGCGCAAGATACGGACTGGCAAGTTCCGCATGCCATTTTCGATAGTGTTTCAACCTGGCGTCTTGCCTTTGGAACACTCTGTCGCACGAAGGGTGCGCGCAGATGTATGGTCTCGGACCGCGGTGTTTCAGTCGCTTGTGCCGAGCCAAGTTCCCTGCCCGGTATGTACCACTGAAGACTATGCCACATCCTGCAGCGTCACACTGTATCTCAGGCGGCGCTGGAGGAGATGAAGCATCCGATATTGCGTCCAACGGTGCAGTCCGATCGAATTCACTCGACCTAGTGGGGTCAGTGACACGTTACCATGTAAAGGCAGCATGTATACTCACGCGGTATCTAGAACGCTAGTATATATCGCGTTGTGTGGTCGATCATCTGGCGGAGTAGGATGCCGCAGAACAACGACCGGCCCTGAGGGAATTGATTCAGAAAAGCTTGAGCAAGGCATTGGTTCATAAGCCACCGAATATTCGAGGGACCCAGGACGCTCAGTGACCCTGCTGTGGTCCACTGTATTATCATTCATATCATATGATGAGATACGCGTACACCAGTCGTCTGTGGGCTGATGACTAAAGTCTGAGTGATTGGGTTCAAATGTTGACAGGCTGATATCCGAGATTTCATTAGGGTAGGCCTCTTGGTTCGTGTTGAATTCATTGGACACATGCGACGTCCCGTTGCGCTTGTAGGGAGACCATGGTTCCGCATTGGCAATTGTTCCCATCTCACTAATATCTTCCAGGAATGACTGGAT
>JAESFQ010000856.1_pt1 | contig 11189 bp, 14 predicted proteins | sample 9269431 | NCBI WGS metagenome assembly JAESFQ01 (sample SAMN14502588, study PRJNA617103) | algae metagenome | isolation source: Plectolyngbya sp. WJT66-NPBG17 and co-occurring heterotrophs from well... | place: USA: Mojave Desert, Joshua Tree National Park, California | collected 2006-08-06
GCAGTATATGCATATCTTCATTGAGTGGTGTTATTCCCGCACCATGTCTATAACGTTATTGCCCCCTCCTTATATATGCATCCATACCTACATCTTATTGAACACGTTCGTCCCGGTCACGTATTCCTCAGTGCCCTCTCTCCTCCGACTCTCAGTCACCTTCTCGTAAGAATCCTCAGTGACAATAAGATCATCACTCAAACCCTCCAGTAACACGCTACTCTCCGCTTCTGCTCCAGCCATGTAATCAAAGCTTTCCCCGGACTCGCTACCGGCCTTCTCGAACACATCAACACCGCCATCGAACCATCGCGCCTGTTCCCCTAGCCAGTCAATACCGCCTGTGCGTCGGTCGCGGCGTATGACCTCCTTCTCTTCGAGGGGCAGTAGGGGGAGGTCGGTCTTTGGTGGGAGAATAGTGCGGCGGTGCCAGGCGCCGAGGAACATGCCTTCGGGGTCCACTTCGCCGCGAACGCGGTTGTACTCGTCTAGGTCGTTGCCGTATACCGAGGAGAGATAGGCGTGGTCAACAGATTGGAAGTTCTTTGCCCAATGCGGTCGGCCATTGTACTCTTTCATCAGATGTTCGAAGGCCTGATAGTAGCGTTCGCGACACGGGGGATCTTGACCGTAGGGGCGGTAGAGTGTGGCGTTGAGGTACAGAGCGGGTTGATCGGGATATGAGGTATCAAGGAACGGATGTGGTTCCCGGTTGACGGTATTTGCGATGCGGACTTCGATGGGGGAGTGGACGTAGAGGCCTTTCGTGCTGAAGGGTATACCGGAAGATTGTTCGTCGCCATGAAGCCAAGTTGTCAGTCGTGTCAATGCTTCAGGTCCTTTATCCAATGGGATGCTCCATTCGTTCACGAACTGCGAGTATAGGCAGTTCATCAAGAGTTCCGTGCGCTGCTCGCCGACCGCAGAGATAAGAGCACCGTCTTTGAAGCCGTATTGCATGCCGAAGACGAACCACTCAACCCAAGGCAGGAAGCGCGGGACGTACTGCGATATCCAGAGAAGAATGTGATATGTGTGAAAGCCGACACTTCCACCATACCAGTTGTACGCCGGCTGCCGATGCGCCTTGTCTGTCTTGTCTGCCCGCCATACCACTGCTCGCTTCATGTACGGTAGCCACCACACCCTTGTGAACTCGCTAGATGTCCAAAGCCCATTGTTCCAGTCTGCTAACACGTCTTCTATCGGCAGTATAGTCTGTATCCATTCGACTTTGTTCGCTTCGACCATCTGGAACTCGATCTCGACGATGATGCCCAGTGCGCCCAGCGACACCAACGCTGCCCGAAAGAGATCAGGCGATTGCTGAGGTGAGCAGCGTACCGCTTGGCCGTTCGCCAGTACTATACGAAGACTCTGGACACGGTCGGAGAGGAGGCCGTGGTTGTATGAACTGCCGTGCGTCGCTGTCGCAATCGCTCCCGCCAGCGATTGATCGTCGATGGATCCGAGATTTGGCATTGTCAAGCCGTGACTCTTTGCCTGGAGGTTGAGATCATGCAAGCGTATTCCAGCCTGCACCGTCAGGGTCTTGCGCTCCTTGTCCACGTTCAACACCCGCTTGTAGTCGTCGAGGTTGATCATCCATGATGACGTACACGTTATATCTGAGGGTGAATGTCCGCATCCTACAGTGACGACGCGCTTTCGCATACGTCTCGCAAGGTTAACAACCTTCTGTACTTCCTGAAGACTCTGCGGCCGGATGTAGAGCTCTGGTCGCGAATGGAACGTGCGAGCCCATGTGTGATGGATATGTGATTGAGATGCGCGGAAGGGGACGTCGGGATCCGTACGATCGAGCTCTATCTTGAAGCGTGGCGGCATCATGACGCCGGATAGAGGGGACTGCGCCATCCTCGAGGATTTGAGAATATACGATGCATGGGTTGAGATGGTGGCGCCCACATGAAGAATGTCGAGATCGAAGGGTCCAGATGACGCTAGCGGCACATCAGGACCCCGCCAAAGCAACGATGTATCTCGGAGATATCGCGGGTTTATCTCAGCTTTATCAGCAGGCTAAGATAACGCTGAGATATGTATGCAGTGTACATTATTCCTCGATGGGTAGACTGGGCATTTAATTTCAAAGTCCTAGGATCTCGCACAGCAGCATCTATGACAATACCCTGTAAATACGGTCCATGTTATTTATATGACCTTGTAGGGAGGCCACCAGCTTGAACACATTACTGGCACCCAGGTATAAGCCCCGATTCCTTACATGACACATTCTCATGCACCCCTCCTCTCCCATCTCCCAAATCTACAACTTGGCCTGCACCTTCTCCTCGCGCCCCTTCAACCCGGGATGCTGCGTAATAACCGGCCTCGTGACCGCAAAAAAAGCCGTTCCACCCGATTTGCTCGAAAACTGCGCCTTGGAGCCTACATGAAAGAACGCAAAGTCGCCCGCAACAAGATGATGCGTGACGCCCGTCGCTTCGTCTAGCACGTCGATTTGGCCGTTGAGAACGTATTTGGTTTCTTCGTAGTCGTATTGTGGGATGTTGCGCGTGGGGCCGGCTTTGATGCGGTAGAAGCCGGAGGTTAGGTAGGTGGGGGAGTCGGTCGTTTGCGTTCGGATGCTGGGTGGGTGTTAGATTGGATTGTCCAGGTTTGTTGTGCTGGAGATATGGAGAGATGGGTGCTAGGCGATGGTGGGCTTACGAGTGGAAGTCTGCGACGATGGCGCTCTCGCCTTCGGGGATGGGGATGTACTCATGGCCCGCGCCCTTGATGATAGTGAGAGGTACGTATTTTTGAGACACTGCAGGTCGGTAAGTACTTTCTGTCTAGTACAAGCAACCTCGATATGAGGTGGTGTATTTACTGACTGGCTGGTGATGTGTGATGGTCGACTGTAAGTTGATGTCGAGGAACTTGGGAATTGATTATATGGTATTCAGTAGCAGAAGCCTTTGTTCATATACATCTAGAAAGTCTCTTTTCACGACTTCTTTGGCTCTGTTGAGCGGTGATTGCTGCCTACCCTTCTTCTCCTCTCCGTGATATTTGTCCGCATTGGGTAAGTCGTGCCGGGCAGCCTACCCTAGACAACCTGACCTTGTACTCGTCAAACACAATTCAAGATCCACTTCAAATTGACAGCCGATTGGAGACCCGCTGGAAAAATCACCGAATCTTGTCTGCGTTGCGGTAAGATTTGTGATGCGAGTACGGGGAAACGGCTTAGCGCTACCTAGTCTAAGGGTTGAGCCGTTGTCATCTCCTGCCTTCTCAACGCGGGACAGCCTCTTCTTGTTCTTCTCCTCATACACCTCTTCCACTAGATATCTGCTGGTCATTATAACAAGCTTAGGGATTTGCCTTCTCATCACAAACCGCATCATGTCTCCAATATTCCAGTCTCTTGCAACTACACCAGTCCATGTGCAACTGGCATGCTTCTTTCATGAACAGCGCATATCTCTTCATTCGCATGATCACAAAGCTGATAGTTGCGCGTAGTAGGTGTTCAACGTTATTGTAGGCTAGCTGAGACGCCCAGGACGTGAAAACACCATTACGCAATCCGAGAAAATTCGTACATGATAAATTGAGGGGTCTTATGCCGTTGACTAGTGAACATTGGGCAGGTGATTGATGACAAGGAAGACTGAACATCCGTGTAGCTAGTTTCGTCTCAAATTGATAGAAACAATAAATTTGGAAAGCAACGATGGTGATCGACCTCAAGACATCGAGACGACACGCAAGCTATTAGGGCGCAATATCCTCGGTACTCAAATGAAACAAACCTCTCAGGAACTTCCAAGAAGAAGTGTACAGATGCGTAACGTTGTGTGTCTCCAAGATACACAAAGTTCGATCCCACGGCAAGCCACCCTTCTTCATCAAACCCTCCTTGAGTATGCCTTTGAACTGTGTATCAAGCGGCCGAAAAGTGAGAGATATAACACCCGCCTCTTTGCTTAATTTGTTCGTGTCGTCCCGCTTGCAGCTGATCTCAGTAAGTTTTCATCGCACGACAGTGTGGACCAGCTTAAGAGCTATGGTGTATCGCCAGTAAAGGGTCTCGCCAGGCATTCTATAAAGGCTGGCGATGTATCCGTGCATAAGGTCTAGAAAGGCTTCCATGGATTCAGCCATGGTGGGAATGGTGGTGGGGATCTTAGATACTACATTCTGGCCGAATTTCTCAATAGTCGGAGATCTTGGGTCAATGTGCCAGCGGGTAAGTGGATCAATCGCTATGACAGAAAGTCAGCATGCAAAAAGTTCAAACTCGACTCAAGGCCTCTTACCAGTCTCTTCAAGGCCAAGCTTTTCCATCTTCCGGAAAATGGCGAGACAATACTTCTTCATTGCGTTAAGCTGTTGCTTTAATCTTGTTAGTCTACGGCGGGAGTCCCGAGGTCCAGGCCGCTGGCCACGCAGAGTGTTGGCAACCTTTTCATTTTCCCATTCCTTTTCCGAATGTTCCATCCATCCGCGAGGTACAGGACGCTCAGTTTCCAAGGCATCAGCGATCATTTTGAAGTGGCAAGCTCTCAGCAGACGCAAGGTGTCATCGCAACGGGCTTTCCAATCTGATAGTTGTACTTGAGCTTCCTTGCGATTTGTGGGATTCTTGTTCCAGCAGGGGTTGCCAGGGCGTATCTTCTTTTCACAGTCGCCACTAAAGTGATCTCGACGAGGGCAGGTGAAGCACACGACCCTCTCCAGATTCTTGCAGTCCATTCGAGACGAGGTAATCCGCTTGCAGTTGCCACAGAGGTATTTTGGCGATATAGCTTCATGGTGTGCGCTTTGCTTGTTGGACATGTTGCACGGGTGTTGAGTGATAGGGAATGGAAGATTGCAATGTAGATGCCAAATGAAACAAAAAATTAGAACGAGTGGGAGAGACTGACAGAAAGAAACGAGACAACGATGGGAGATGATAGAGCGCAGATGCCCGTCATGCCAAGCCTTTGTGCTACTTATCAACGTAGGTAGCAAACAGACCTTGAGGTGACCATGAGTGGGAGCAAACGCAATGAGGAGTAATCACCATGTGTCTTCGTGTTATGTGCGTAAGCTGTTTGAGCCGCAATATATCACATTCGCTGTCTCTCATTCGACAGTGATCTTTCGTATAGGTCTCATTTGGATTACGGAGGTTGTAAGTGGCCTGTCGTCACTATGCGTCATAGTAGCAACAGTGGATGGGGTGGGAAGGCGGCCTAGGTGAAGGGTTCGGCACATGCTAGTCATGGCTTTATCAACTAGATGGTGTACTCATGTCCGCAATCCGCATTATCATTATGCGCCTGTCGCATCCATCTTTCACGAGTGATGATTACCGTAGCGGTATACCTTCGTCCCCATCATCATTCGGAGCATCCATCTCGTCACCACCAAATCCCTCACTCCCAACATCATCGCCTACATCGAAGCGCATAAATTTCTCGTTCTTCGCCTCAGCTGCATGATAGTTAGCTCTACACTCTCCACAAGATATGTCAAGGAATACTCACTACCCCACTCGACAACCTGTCCATCTTGAACCTCACAGTCCTTGAGAACAGTCTTGTCACCGTCTTTAGCATCACCGCCCTCCATCTTGCACCTCCTACCCAGTATACAATCTGTGAGCTGTACATTTGGTCCAATTTCGACACCGTCCATCAGCAGACAGCGCAATAACCTTGCACCCTCGCTGATCTTGCAGTTTGGGCCGATGACACTTTCCTTGATGTTCGTCTTCTCTTCTACGATAACGTTGTCCGCTAGCAATGAGTTTTCGGCTTCCACACGGCATTTCCGAGGGATAGATTCCTTGTGAACAATCTTTGATTGATGGGCGAATGGTGACGCTGCTTCTTTGCCGACTTCCTCGATCGACGGCAGCTTGGCGAGGCGGAGAGAAACGGTAAGCAGAAGATGTGAGTCGTCTACACGGCGAATAAGAGGTTCGGTCGGCCCCGACGGCTGTACGTAGGCAAGGATTGGTGGTACAGTAAGTTTTGAACTCGAGGCGAGCGATTTGGCAGATTCGGGTATACTGGAAGATTTTGTGACTCTTGACGCGAGTGCTGTGGAGGTCTTGGAGTTGGTTTCCGCGATACCGCCGGAGTATGTGGTGCTGAAATTGGACACATCGATTTCTTCCTCGACAACTTGGGATCCGTGATCCGACACGTCGTCCTCGCCCTGCAGTATTTGTCGCAGACCCAGCTTGTCTCCCAAGCCGTCTTGCCAGCCAGCCTTTGCCCACCATCCCAATACCTCCTCGCTAATGCTCTCGAATTTCTCGTTCTTCTGGATCATCTCGATGACCCAGTATGGGAAGAAGTAGATGTGTGCATCGCGGTGAGTCGTAAGCATCCTTATCCGCGCATGCTTGCGAATCAGCGAATGCCGCAGTGGGAATGTCTTGTTTTCCTCTGTGATGTCGTTCAACGTATCGGTAGGAACAGAATATACCAGATTCGAGATGTTGCGACGTAGCGAAGCTGTTGGGACTGGGACGATGGGTGTAGGTAGCGGTGTTGTTGCAATGAAGTCTGTTTCTTCCTTCTTCCTGCTACCCTCTCCTTTGGCCTGGTACCACACACCCAGCCCGCCTCTTCTCCCGAGCTTCTCTCCGCCAGCACCAAAAGCAATCTTGTTGCCGTTGTGATCTAGTCCACCACTTGCTCCCGCGAACCCGCCCTGTTCGATCATCCACGCGTCCGCCAACGCTGTGCCATCGAGTTCGCATACAAGATCACATGGCAGTACTATGAAGTCGCCTCTGATGGCGTTCTGCAGTTCAGGTAGCCGGAAGAGATCTCCAGTACTCGTTTGGTGTGAAAGTTGCTTAGGCGCAAGGATGTCTGGCTTCGGCGAAGGGAGGGTTGTGAGGTGTGGGTTTTGCGACATGGCAGCCTCGATGGCTTCTAGCGACTCCGGGGGCGTGACGACTGTGATGTCTATACGGCGTTAGGTCAAAAACGTAGAGAAGGGACATGCGTAATGTTCTACCTGTGACTCCCATACGGTAACACCATTCCAGGGGGTACCAGACCATAGGCCTGTTCGCAATGGGCAACAAGGCCTTTGGTATCTCCTTGGGCGTAGACGTGAAAGTACTAAAGGAAGCTCCAGGCCCGCATAGGATGAGGGCCTGGAAGCCGGGCGCGGGCAGAGTCGTCGCGTGAGGCATTGTGAGGGTGTGGAATGGTGTGCGTGATAAGAGCGGGAGGTCTGACTCTAGATCCGTGTCGCGCTTTGCTGAGGTAAAAGCGACAGTACTGGCTTCGCTTATGGGAGATGGTATTGGCGTAGTCAGCCAAGTGCTGCTGCAGGTACAAACATGTGTGTGGGGTGTAAGAGTCACCCCGCCGCCAAAAGTTCAAGGCCTGACTCGCGCACAGCCGCCGGGGGAGGCTCGCACGTGTCAAGCAAGCATCAGCTCCCCCAGCCACCGTCAACAACAGGGAAGCAGCCGAGCGGCGGCGGCTGAAGGCCAAAACAACGATCGCAAACTCCTACCCGACGTTTGACCCGCCACGACACATCACGATATCATGACCTAAGACCATGTCTTCATTCAACTACGACCGCTACGACCGTCGTCAATCCAACACCCGCAACCGCAGCGCCCTCGGCTTCTACGTTCCTCTCATCCTCACGGTAACCGTCGCGACCGCCGGCCTCGCAGCCTGGGTCTGGAGTGCGCGCGAGGACAGTCGGGACTACTCGTCGGATGACGATCTTTCCTACGGGGAAGACTCATCGCACGAGAAGCGACAAGGCAGGGCGCCTGCAGCGCGCGATGCGTCTGGTTTCCCTGTGAGGGAAGGGGGCGGTGAAGGCCCTCCTGGATACGGCAGCGATGGAACGCTCCTCAGCCGCGCACAAGGCGTTATCAGGCGTACACCATCACCACAGCAGCTATTTGAAACAGTGAGTAAGAAGACGGCAGCCGGTTGGGCGGCAGCCGGTGCAGTAGCAGGTGCGGCGCTCGCCTCAATTCGAGAGGAAGACAAGGACGAAGCTTTTGGTGACCACTCTCGATGGAGTGAAGAGGCCGCCATCAGGCGGAATGTAGAGGCGCAGAGTCGGGACAGCAATGCTGCAGTGGATGCGCAAACACGAAGCTTTGCAGCGAGCGTGCGCAAGGCCGAAGGCCGAGGCGAGGCATACGGCGGAAAGAGGAAGACAGTGGTCTTGGTCGTTAGCGCAGAGAGCTTGATGGACAGGATCGACGAAGACGAGGGCTCATACCGTGAAGAGAACGCTGTAAGTCACCCTTGCCATGTCTCTTTCCGTAGTTCAGAGACTAACAACTCCCAGACTATCCTCTCCCACCTTCCCGCCACCGACTTCTCCAGGACTAAGCTCTTCGTCCTCATCTACTCCCCATCCCTGCGCTCACGCCCACAATCCCGCGCCAACTCTCGCACTGGATCATCCTCACTCGGCGACTCATACTCCGCTATCAGCACACCTGCACGCACACCGGGCGAGGAGCTACAGTCCATCGAACCTGTCGTCTACACACCTGCACCTAGCACTCGGGGGTCTGACAACACACTCTGGACCACTCTCCACTCTCAGGCACTCCGTCTCGTCGAGGACCCAGCCATGGTTATGCCTTTCAACACTACCACAGGGTTTGTGCACATGCTCAGGCATCTTGGGCCTGACCTTGTCTACGTAGTCGATGCATTGAGCGGCGTGAATGGTCAGAACATCGAGGACGTCAGGAAGTGGGTTGGTCAGACTATCGTCGTTGTTGGTGGTGATGGCACTGGCTTGGGTGGGCTCGTTGACACAGATGACGAGGGCCCCATGCAGAAGGGCAAGGAGAGCGAGCACACTGTCAGGTGGTGGCAGGTTCGCAGCGATATGATCGGTCTGGGCAAGGGCGTCGAGGTTGTGGATGCTTCCCGACTTGAAGATGATTATGAGAGGAGGGTCGGTGGACGCGATTAGATTTGGTTGCTTTCATGCTAGCCTGGAGCTTGACGACCTAACCCCCTGTGTATAGCAGCCTTTCGCAATGCTTTTATTTGATTAACGACGAATATACCATGCTCTTCGACGTTTTCATTCATGACTTGGCACGGGAGACGCGGTTCACAACGAAAGACTCACGAGTGAGAAAACTTGATGTCATTATAGCTCTAGAAAGAACGAGAAACTGTCGCTTTTATTTCGCCTCATGCCATGAGAACGCCGCTTGGAAGGCCTGAACGCCAAATCGGAAAATTATGCGGCCAGGGTGATATGTCTCGTTGGAAATATGTCAGAATCGCACTCGGCACAAGCCTACATCGTGACGCGGAGCAGGTAACGAAGCTTGACCTGCGCAACATCGTAGGCGATGTATTCGTTGTACTGCAAGTACGCGTTGGGTACGTTGGTAGGGCCAGGCGGTGTCGACACATCCGGCTGGTATAACGGTCAGCTGCGATATCAAATTTGTAACGAGAGCATGCTTACCATCATGCAGCCTTTCAAGGCTGGGTTCATGCAACCTGCATCTTTCCACTTGCTTGGACCTGTCCTTCCCATGCCGAATGTACTGTGCAATCCCTTGTCTGTGGCGTCCTTTCCAGCACTGTATGATGCGTCGGTGAGCTCGTGCATTGGGTTGCCAAGCTCAGCTTCACAAAGAAGAAGCAAGGCAGTGCCACCGGAGTTGTACGAAGCGCAGTAGTTGGCAGACTTGGAAGACATATCGGCAAGGTAAATACCTTTTCCGAACATGTATCCACTGACAGGTGCTTCGGGCGGTGCAATCCTGAGACCTTGGCCAAGGATACCACCATAGTTGGTTACTCGGGAACCATGCCAAAGTAAACGGCGGTTGCTGGCAATCTTCGCGTACTTGCTCTTGTCGAAACGTTCGAACTCTCCGTGACGCTCGATGCGGAAGATCTCCTGGACGGTGTAGTCGACGTGATGCGTCTTGCCCTTGGAATTGTTAAGATACTCATCAATCTCAATAAACTCGCGACTCTTGTGGTCGAGAGGCTCCATTTCATTCATGCCAAGACTCTGGAACTGTTTGTCGAGCTTGTTGACACCACTGTTGTCCTTCAGCTGGTCTTTGAGCATCGCAGCGGTTTCCTTCATGTCCGAGAGACTCTCAAGTAGCTCGATCTCCCTCTTGAGGAGAGTGATGTCTCGGATGATCGGTGGACGATTACGGCCAAAGGCGTGGGGAATGATGGAGAAATATTGGTTTGAGAGGCGTTCCACCTCGTCCCTAGACGTCTTGTCGTTATTGTCGATGAGTACAGAGAGGTCTTTCAGAGATTGGAAACCACGGGCAATGGTAGCCTTGCTCAGTTTGCCTAGTGGGAGCTTGTTGGCATCGTAGTTGAGCGCGGACATGGTGGCATCAAAGTAGCTCTAGGCAATGTTAGCCTGGAGTCTTCGCAAACAGTTTGATACAGACGGTAGGGCGAGCGCTGCAGCCTTACCTGATTGAATATGAGCTTCATGAGATCCTGGACAGGGGGAGATAAGGTGCTATCAGTAGGCGTAACGCTTTCCTTGGTGTCGTCGGCATCAGCACCAGCACCAGCACCAGCATCGTCGTCGTCATCGTCATCCGAGTCAGGGTTGTAGGACCGCTCTACGTAGGCGTACTTGCCAGCTTTCGGCTCTTCGCCACGGTCCGCCCACTTGAGACCTGACTTGTCCTTGAACTTCTTCTCAAACTCCTGCTTAGCAAGGGCAAGGCTTCCATCGCCGAGCATTTTCATCTGACCGCGATCACCGACACGTCCCCAGCGTGTCCAGGTTTGGTAACTAGAGCCGTCCGTGAGAATCTTTGTGTGTTAGCAGAGCACAGAGATCTATGTGGACTTGTACGAACCTGAGCTCTGTAGAATTTGTCTAACGTTGTCAGCATACGCGCGCAGAATTAGAACACAGCTGCGGTCACTCACTGTTGTTTGCGGATGAATTGGTTTGATTGAGTGACGCATCGTAGATGGTGCCATCGTTGTCGTCGATGAAGACTCGCCAGCTAGCTAGAGGGCAGTGCTCGTCTACTGGGATGGCGATCTGCTTGGACTTTGCATTTTGTCCATCACCGACTCTGGCATCTTCTTTGATCTTGGGCTTCTTGGTTTCTTGTTGAGCAGTCGCTGGTGGTGAGGCAGATGGCGCCGCGCGCTTCTTGGACCCATTCTGGCTAGGGGCCGGGGCTGCTGCTG
>JAESFQ010000857.1_pt1 | contig 11189 bp, 7 predicted proteins | sample 9269431 | NCBI WGS metagenome assembly JAESFQ01 (sample SAMN14502588, study PRJNA617103) | algae metagenome | isolation source: Plectolyngbya sp. WJT66-NPBG17 and co-occurring heterotrophs from well... | place: USA: Mojave Desert, Joshua Tree National Park, California | collected 2006-08-06
TTCGAAATGCAGTTTACTCTCGCCTCCATCATTGCTATTGCTGCCGCCCTCACTCCTGCGGTCAGCGCCTTCTCCGTCACCATATGTTGTGTCCCGTTCTGAACCCTCAAAAAGAGGACATCCTCATCTTGAACTTCTGTTGACTTTACACTCATTACCCCAGAACTGCGAGACTGGCCAGTGCAAGAACTTCGGCGAGACTGGCAACGGTGCCTGCCACGGATTCAACAGTGGCAACAAGGGCCTGACCCTCCGCGTTTTTGCTTCGACCGATTGTCAACCTGGCCAAGAGATATTCGCTACCGATCAAAACGCGTGCACCGATATTGGCTTTACCGGAATGTCTATCATAGCTGAGTAATAAAGGCTGCAACGTCTTGGCAAGAGTGAGACATTTAGGAAGTTCAGGGAGCGAGGGAACTTGGAGGCGATGCTATCCAATATAGCTTAGTCATTCGTCGGGTATCTTAGTTACCTGAATCTGTTATCAGTAACCGTCAATCGTTCGGTTAATGGAGATATTCTAGTATGTCAGCATCCAGCCAGCTGGAAAGAACTTGCGGCTACCTTCGTGGATGACCAATTTGCTTCATGTAACCGATTTGCTCCATATAACCGATTCGCTTTATTGTCCTATCAGAGGTTGCACGAAACTTGCAATTGTGTTGTTCAGGTTGCGCATTGCTAATTGCCGGCTCCATGGATCATAGGTCGAGAGCACCGCCCTCGAAGGGCACAGCGCGGCGTGTTCGAGAGTACCTGAGTGGTAGCTGTTGCCAGCCATTGCAATATGCCGTTGCGATGCTTGGTAAATTGCTGACAAGTCCCGCGTATATTGGAGAAGCGGCTGTCATGCTGCTTTGTGACCTCGCGGGGGCGTGAGAACAGCGTTGCTGACACTACCTAGGCAGGCATTCCCTTTGAAGATAAGCACGACAATCAACCGATAGAATTGACCCTGGTACAAGACGATGCAAGATGTGTTAGGCGGCATCGAGATAGAGTTCCTTCAAGCTCGCCAACACGTGATGACACTCAACATATTCGGGCCGATCCGAAAGGCTCCTAAACGATTTGTGACGCGGGAATAACGCCACACTCCATGTCGCTCAGGGCCATTTTTAAACCCCACAAACGTCTCTTCGACTAGGTACAAAGAGCCTAACTCGATCTCCGATATCCCTGACCAGGCCCATCTAGATCGTAATGTTTGCCTACATCTGCCGAGGTCTAGCAGCCGGCCCTAACCTGTAGCGTCCCTCTATGACGTCGCTATGGATCAGTCTCGGACGAGGCCGTCATTGTTTGGCAACAAATGCGTTGAAATGCTTAGAAATGCGAAAAGTGATGAAACCCTAACAGATTACTTATAGATCTCCGTTGATCGCGTACCAAAGCTTCAACATATTCCCACTTTGCAGTCTTAGACTCTAATCTTACCATACAGCAGATATCTCTTCTTCTTTTTTTTCTTATTAACAGATACCCATTTCGATTCAAGCAAACATGGCACCACGCAGATACGAAGCAGAGCACAAGGACCCTGGCCCATTGGGCAAGCCGCTCGACTTTGCCTTTTCCAAGAAGACTGCTCAGAACCGGTTCCTCAAGGGCGCTATGACCGAGCGTCTATCATCATGGGATGCTCAAAACCTCGAAGCCCGCGGTGTTCCGTCAAAGAACCTCGTTAACGTTTACCGACGTTGGGGCGAGGGAGAGTTCGGCGTCATCCTGACCGGCAACATCATGATCGAATACGACCACCTAGAAGCTGCTGGCAACCCCATTATTCCCCGCGGCTCGAAGTATGAGGGCGAGCGATTTGAAATGTTCAAGGAGCTTGCAAAGCAGTCCAAGAAGCACGGCTCTTTGATCGTTGGACAAGTCAGCCACCCAGGTCGCCAGGTCGCTGAGACCATACAAAAGAGTCCCATTTCCGCATCCGACGTACAATTAGAAGGCAACGTTATGGGAATGACGTTTGCCAAGCCACGCGCCGCCACCGACGAGGATATCAAGAACGTTATCGAAGGTTTCGCTCATGCAGCTGAGTATCTGGAGAAGGCTGGCTATGACGGCATCCAACTCCACGGCGCTCACGGCTACCTGCTTGCACAATTTCTCTCTCCATCCACCAATAAGCGTACCGACAAGTACGGTGGATCCCTAGAGAACCGCGCACGTCTCATTACCGAGATTGGCCAGGAAGTCCGAAAGCGCACATCATCCAACTTCGTACTTGGTATCAAGCTCAACTCCGTTGAGTTCCAAGACAAGGGTTTCGGTACCGAGGAAGCCGCAACTCTCTGCAAGCTGCTCGAGGACAACAGCTTTGACTTTGTGGAACTGTCCGGTGGTACATACGAGCAGCTTGCTTTCGGCCACAAGCGCGAGTCCACGAAAAAGCGCGAAGCTTTCTTCCTCGAGTTTGCCGAGAAGATTACACCCTCACTCTCTAAAACCAGGACATATGTCACCGGTGGCTTCAAAAGCGCTGCCGCCATGGTCGACGCTCTGAAGACCGTCGACGGTATCGGTCTCGCTCGGCCAGTGTGCCTTGAGCCCGAACTTCCCCGCCAGATTATCAATGGCGAAGTTAATGCGGCCATCAACCAGTTGACCGACGACAACGACTTCGGTATCACCAACGTGGCAGCAGGCACACAAATTAGGCAACTGGGCAAGGACCAGCAGCCTATCGATCTGAGCGATGAGAAGAACTTTGAGGCTTTCAAGAAGGATATGGGTACCTGGGCTCAGGGCTTCTCCGATGACAAGACCGGAAGTAAGTACGGTTATGTCGACATTGAAAGCATCGAGGCCGTTCCGTACGGCACCGCTGTTGGTGCTTGATAGATGTGGGTTGCATCAATAATGTGTATATAAGTAGAACGAAATGAAACGAAGTGAACGCTCCATATCTAACTGTGCTAACCGTCGCGCCGTTGGTCCCTCGTCCAACCCACCACGACCTCGCCCTTCTTGAGCACGTCGCAACCGATACATATACGCATGATAGAGAACAATAAAATTTGAGTCTAGGCTTTAGCAAGAGGATTGAGTGTTACTAGAAGAACCCTGTCGTTGCAAGTGCGTACAAAGGTGGAAAGGGTCTGCATATCCTGGGGGTACAGCTGTCGTACGGTCATACAGCGGATGGCTCCTCGCATAAGCGCGTCAATCATTAGGGTGGTGGAGAGGTGCTTTAGTTTGATCTTTGGAAGTGATGAGGAATGTGGGCCGTCGATGCTCATGAGCGCTGGGTAGGGTAGAGCAGAGATCTGGTACTACCCACGCATGGTAAGGTACAGCGCTATCTAAGGCTGCATGCCGTCCTGTTATCGACAATGACCCTGAACTCATGCCTCTTCGTAATGCCATCCAGTGCAGACGTTCATAGCAAGGGTGTAACCAGAGCGGGTCAACCGCCTTTCCTTCTTCAAGTAACAGTAGTCAATATTTGTATGCACGTGACGGTAGAACACTACTAGTAAGCACGCTATCGTAAATACACGATTGATATGCGCACTAGTTCACCGGCGAAGCTGCGGAAAATCTTGTGCACTGGAACCTAACATTTCGACATTGGGCTGAAGTTATGCACGTCCCTTGTTGTAGATATCTAGCCACTATTGCAATTTTGGGTTCCATTTTGGGCTCATTAGCACGCAACGCAATACCAAAGGTGAAAGCCTACATCGATTCCAATTAGGTATTTGTATGTGTTTAGAAAATGTGTGTGGATCAAGTTAAAGGGGGCTCGACGTTGGGCCGACCGTATAAAAACTAGGGCAGTTATGCGGTCGCCTAGGAAAAACTACAATACCATGAATGATCTCATTCTATGTGTATCAGCGTTCCAGTCCACGCGCAAAAATCTCAACAAACACCTATGCATAGCTCGAACGGTAAGTTCATTCTGCACCAATGAGCTCTTTATAGTCGAGGTCGGTGGAAACGTTACAGTAGTGTTCAGCCTTCCATTTATACCTCGGCTCTCCGCCATCCAATTCCCTTAGACGGTACACTCTCCCATCCTGAAAGGTGTCGGGCGGCACCACTGGTGCAGTATTGAACATTTTCCAACATGTATCCTCGCCCGCCATAATGATAATCCCTGCACAGTGCGTGTCGTCCTTACTTTGACGGAAGATCGTACTCCACTCTAGCGTGTCTAAAACCGGCTGGTAGGAAGGATTATCCAGAACTTCTATTCGCTGTTCCAGCCAATTCATGTCGATGGATTCTAAGATCCTCTTTTGAGAACTATCTCTAGTGGAGATACAGTTCTCAATGTCGCGGTGGTAACCCCTCATTCTCTTCGCAATGCCACTAAAAGAAGTTGTCCGATCGAGAAGGCGGTCGTCGAAACGAATGTGAAATTTTGCCTGAGACCTTTCCTGGACATCCGCACGCGGATTTAGGACACTCAGCGCCATGTGAACGAAGCGCATGCGAGGAGGGCAGTAGATGGTGATGCTGGGGTTTTGAAAATGAGGTGGAACCACGATAGCTTTCATCATTCGGGAAGCGGTGATTGCGTTTGCGGTCGTGATCTGAGGAATGTCGTAAATGGCGTGGAAAGTCTTATCTGTCTTTGGAACCCATGCTATCAATGCATTTGTGCTGCATAGCACAAGTACCTGCGTGTCTGTCTTCTCATACGGGGTGTCTGCGCAAGTAAGCATAAAATCCGCATCACACCTATGACAGGGATGCATGTACCGAGAGTTTTCAGTCTCAGACGACTAGAATTACTAGAACTGCTCGGTCTCGTATGAGGTAGCGAGTACATGGAAACCGCGAGTTGTGATGATTCATACGCAATCCCGCTAGTATCTGGCAGCATTTGACCATGATCTTGACCTGGAGATATTCCTTCTGCAACTTCTCGGCGAGGATAAACCTGCATCCACTTTTGTATATCTTCTCGCCCCTCAGTTGTTAGCCGATTCTGATTGATAAAGTAGGCGCTCGCAGAACTGGCAGAACTCCTCCAATCTGTATCGGAACACGTCCGCTCAATAATTTTCAACATGTGGAGATCCGACATTGATTGCGTCTCTTCCCGAATAAGCTGTCCTTTGAGGATCGTTGATCTGGAAGATGTTGTGATCTCACCAAGCCCATCCAGCAAATCCTTCAAATCTCGAATCAAGGTGGCAAACTTCTTTGAATCTCGAATGGCCCATCGAGTCTTCTCCACAAGCCCTACTCTTCTAATATGCTCAGAGAATCCCGTCTGAAATTGGACCAGTGGTGAGCTCTCAAACGCCAGCGAGCAAACGGCGCTGCCCTGAACCATTGCTTTCGGACTATTTTGCGTTGAGGATGTTTTCTCCAGACCATACTTCGACTTAAGATTCTGCGTTTCATCGAACAGTCTCTGAACGCTTGAGAGTATTCTCTCGACCAGTGCCCGCGTTTCCAGGTCATCCAGAAGAGGATCCCTGTCCTGGTCCGGCCTGAGTATACCCACTGCTTCGCCCCAGACCATCAATCGCCGCTTCTCTATGCTGAGTTTCACAACCAAGATCTCGTAGTCCACGCTAGTCTTTCGGCCAATCTCGATAAGGTCGAAACATTGTATACACAAAAAGAAAAGGCCAGCCAAGGCAACTGCACCAATAGTAAGGCCGACGGGCTCCATCGGAAGCATGTGCTACAATGAACGTAGAATGTTGTGGACAAAGTTTCGCTGAAGTCTTCTTGATGGACAAAAATAGGACTTTAGGCAATGAAGGTGTAGCAGCGAGATAATGAGGGGTTGCGGAACAATTGATACGAGTTCGGCTAAGAAAAAGCCTGCCTTTGGGAAAGCCTTGGCAAGGAACCTCAAGCAGACCAATAATTACGGCAACTGCAACTGCGCCCACTTTCGTTCACTGTGGTGGGTGGGGGCTGTGCTTACTTCTTGCATGAATCTCTGCACCCAATCTGCATTGCATCACCGATCCATTTAATTTCCGTTCTGCACTTACTATTTCGGCTCATTCAGCCACTGGTGGCCCATGCAAATGTTGTTGATGTGGTCGGTGAGTCTTCCGGTGAGACGAAAATGGCATTGGAGCGAAATGTGGCTTGTGGGCGCGGCTGTGCATTGCTGCCTTGACGCACAGCTGCTCATTTTCCTCACCATCAAATCTAAACCTTCACAACCCTGTGGCCAGTGCGAGTCGGCCGTCATCCGACCTGCTGGTAGTGGCAAATTTGAGATATTTTGCACTTTCGACATCTACTTCAAATACCGCTAATCATACCGCTGCAGGGCATTTGCCGTTGATGAGCCTACATACCATTCAATCCTTATACAGCTACGTGACTTGATTCATGTGCTGATAGTCGGAAATTTTGTAGCATTCAATTACAAGACTTTTACAAAAACAATGTGTTCTAGTTATCAGAAATGATGACTAGCTTACATTTTGACTGCGAAGATTTTGAAGGACCCTAATGGATGTCAGCGAGATAGCGCCTATGTACACAGAAACTTACCGGCCCACTCGTTGAGATCAATATCAGCAAGGCTCCAAGAAGCTGCCACACCACTATGCGTTTTCGAACGCGGGTCTGAGCAGCAACTAGCCTCTGCAACCTCTGGAGTTGAAATGCTGCCTGCATGTTTAGAATTACTCGCCTTGCTCGAGGTCTTCGAGCTGCAGTTTGCAACTTTCTCCGAGCAACATGGTGACTCTCGCGCCGTTCCAGAAGCAACTCCTATAGCTGATGAATCACAGCAGCCTGCGGCATCTTCATTCTCTTGTTTTCCTTCCTTTGTCATGTCAGTGTAGACGTTGAGATCACTCTCTGTATCAACAATCATAACATCTTGCCTGATTAGTGGCAGATCACGGCTTGCGAGCTCGAGTACTCACCACGGAATCCGTTCTCGGTGAGGAGACGCTCATAGTCTTCCTTTGGGCTGCACCCAGCCACGCAACCTACGTAAGCCGCGACGCTTTCTCGAAGCTCCTTTGGAAACGACTTCTTCGCAAGGATATCTGAAATAGCAACTCGTCCGCCAGGCTTGAGTAGGCGGGCCATTTCCGCGAATACGGCGGGTTTCTCGGCCTCGGGCACAAGGTTGATGACGCAGTTGGATATAATGCAGTCTGCAATGCCGTCTTCAAGCGGTATGGAAGTGATTTGGCCCTCGACGAAGGACACATTCTCTGCCCCTCCTGACTTGACATGGTTGTCGCGAGCGCGGGCAAGCATATCCTAAACAAGATAGGTTGGTCTGACAAGATCCAGGTACCATCAACGTTGCCCTTGGGCTCACCTTGTTCATGTCAACGCCGATGGCGCGACCTTTCAGACCGACTTTCTTCGCACTAAGAAAGACGTCGAATCCAGCGCCGCTGCCGAGGTCAATAACAGTCTCACCCTATAATTAAAATAAATTAGTCTACGTCTATATAACTTGAGAATTGATGGAGCTTGCCTCTCGAAGGCTAGCTATTGCGAGAGGGTTGCCACAGCTGAGACCGAGATTGGAGTCGCGAGGAATGGTGTTGAGCTCCTCTTCGGTGTAACCAAATGCTTGGGCTATGGCGCCAGAATATGAAGGCTTCTCGGCTCGAGCAAGGGAGCCATAGTGGTCTTGAACTTGCTTGTAGACGTTATTAGAGTCCATGTTGCAGAGAGAGAGTTCAGATGAACGGTGGTGGAGTGCTAAAGTGTGGTAACAGGAGGTCGATGATGCCGGCTGCCCAGCACTTAAGAAAGCTGTCTGTGATACACTGAAAATAGGCGGGAGGGGCTTCTTTATTATATCTGGTCGGAGTTGTCTTTGTAATGATGGTATGTCACCGCTGTTCGTCACTGTCCTTCGTCACTGCCGTATGTCACTACGGTATGTCACTGCAGGATGTCATCGAAGTGTCTTGGCGTCGGTGCGAAGTCTATCCGCAGGCCTACACACTCAGTAGCAAGATGAAACTGATTGCGTAGTTTGAATAGCACAAAATTGCAATCTACACGATTGTGGAGTTCCTTCTGCGCGCCTCAAAGACCGTTATTTATATGTTACAAACTGGATAAGCTAGCTGTTAGTCACTCAACGATTGCAAAGTGCCTATGAGATCTCCGCAAGCACACTAAATAGGACTTTGTTGTCGACGCGACAGCCCTCAGATGGTGCAGCGCCACATCTGTATCCCACTCGAAGCTTGAGGTCCAAGTCTGCGGTGCTGTAGCCTTTTAGGTTGTTCTTGAGGACGAGCGAAAAAGCTGACGAGCAGAGAGTCGTCCTGTTTAATACATCATCTGCTGGTATCGTATTGGTGAATAATTCCTTGCTTAAAGTATCCCCGGTCAATTGAACGAGACTCTCGGCTTGAATACCTGTCTGCAATGACTCCAAAGCAGGGGTTGGAGAAATGGGGAAGTCGAAAGGCTCCCATGATAGAACCGTGTCCACTTGGGTCAAGCCTTCAAAGAATTGTAGGTTATCTTGAGTTGGAGCTTCGGCATCTATACTTGATAATATAGGTGCAGATTCCGTTTGAAGTTCGCGGGTTATGGATGGTGTTAAGTCAGGCTTGCCGAATTAGAACCCGAACAGCTCTACTAAAAGCATGAGGTCCACACACCTGCAAAATGTCCAAAGACTGAGGGGAAGTGGAGCAAGGTTTGGCTTGGGAACAGCTTTCGTCGCCTAGCTGAGCCCGTGAGATGTCTGGAGCAATTTGGGCGGCCTTGCTGTAAGCCTTGAGAAAGTTATTGTCTAAACCCAATGACTGCAAGAGTCGTTTGAGTGACTCATTTTCTCTGACGAGTTGCTGTAATTTTGGGTCGGTGGAAGATTGACTACTAGCGCTTTCGTATTGGCGAATCTTGTCTTCTAGTTCTGCGATGTATTCTTTCTGTCGAGCGCGACAGCGTCGCTGGTTGTTGCGAATGCGCTCAAGATCTGTAGCCTACTCTCCAAGTTTAGTAGCCGATGAAGGCCTTCGTATGGCGAATATGGTCGTACCTTTCCACTTGAGGTCAATTTAGTTGTACCGATCATCGTGGTCGATGGTGCTGAGGATTGCTGCTCGAAGCAAGCACCCAGGCCAGGGGAGGCGAGGTGCTGCGATGCTGCACGCGTCCTTCGCCCCAAGGTAAAGAATGGCGCCCCGGATGTGCCTGAAGATGAAGGAAGTGGGCTATCTCTTCTTTGATCTACCTTGGTGAGGGTGCAAACAGGGTGGAAGCTAATTGCATTGCGATGTTTCTTGTCCAAGACCGCGGTGCGAGGGCCGGCAATCCTACCAGTCCCGTGTTCGGCCACAGGTTGAGCTGACGCGCTTATTGAGTTACCCCGCACGGAGCTAAATATTGTACACCTACATCTAAGGAACGAATAAAGATAGTAGACTACGCAAAGAGAACGTAGGTTTCTTGTATTATAAAGTCGCAAAACAGTTTAGTATTACTTCTGTAAACTACCACGGCGACGGCGAGGAGTTGGATTTGATGGCCGTGCAGTCGGTGCAGATGAGTAGTCCTCCAAGAAATCAAAGGTTGGCGGGCTTTTGCGACCACTTCCTCCCTATGCCAATGACGGCAGCTTGGACTTACTCGAGTCGGTATCAAGATCGGGCGATGTAGGCAGTGGCTGCTCTCGTACTGAGCTTGTGCACGATATCGCCGCATCTGCTCGGTTCCAGCCGTCGAGGTCGAGCATACCCACATCTGAATGTCCATCTTGCTGTACCCTCTCCGCCCGGAACGGTATTTCCTCACGCTGACCTGTAGAAGACGGCGACGGAACGACGACTCTCAGTACGTCACCAGCGGACTCCAACTCAGCATACTATGCTCCCTCCTCGATGAGATAATCTAGCAGTGCGCTGACATGCTCATCACTCATTGCATTGTCCAGCCTCTGCCTTTTATCCGCATCATTCCTCTCCCTACATACATCGAGATCAGCCCAGACCCTGCGTTTAAGCTGCTATATAGCGGCTTCACCCTCTGACCGAGTCAAGTGAATACCGATCATTGGATTGACCTCTTCACTGATCATCGCAAGAAGTTCATGTGGCCTCTGTATATATTCTTCTAGGTCGGGACGGTTCTGAAGTGTACAGACGACGTGGAACATAGCTAGTCAGGTCTTTCCGCGGTCGTCTTTGTTTCGTTGGAGAAAGTTGTAGATACCAGTTGCTACAGCTGCGCCTCCTGTGGAGGCTAGTAGAAGGGGTCCGTAGCGCTGGAGAAAGGATGGAAGTGCGATCTCGCCAAAGAGGTACCGGGTTAGAGTTGTCTGCCGCATATCAGCGGTCTAAACTCTTACTAACCCGCAAGAAACAACTCACAAATCTCCCCTCCCCTCCTCCCACCCTACCCCTCCCATCTAAACACCCTTAACCCTCCCGACCCCCAGCACCGGCACCCCAACCCCCCTCTCCCTCCCTTCCTCTCCCCCCACCGCTCCACCACCAAACCCCGCTCCCCTCCCATACCCCACACCACCACCATACAACTCTTGACTGCTGAACGCCCTTCCAGTAAAAGGCCTCGCGTGACCAGATTGCTTGAGCCATTTTGCCAGGAGGACGCCGATAACGGCCCATGTAGCTGCTACGAGAAGGGCGAAGACGATGAAGTACGCCATGGCGGTTGGTGTTGAGTGGGATTTAGCGTGGAAGGCGTTTCGATGGGAGATATGTATGTAGCGATGCGATCGAGGGTGCAGTAAAAGCGGTTATGTGTATTAGGATGTAGTCGTAACACGGATAGAAGTGTAGACACGATGATTGAAAGGGAAACAAATGAGGAAGGTTTATTAGGAAAGATTATTGTTTAGAAAGAGAAGGTGAGATGGCAGCGGGAGACGCGGAAGGCTCTCGGGTGAGCGGCGGCAACGCTAAGAGTTGGGGAAAGATGGGGTAAGGAAAGCTTATGTAGCTTCCTCCTATCCGAAGCTGTGGATCGACATTTCTCCCCCTCTGTGTTTCATTGGCTGATGGAGAAACCAAGTATTGAGGAATTGGGTATGGAAGACATGGAAATATGAACTATTAAGACGTTGTAACAGTAGAATATAATGTAAAAGGTGGAACGAATTTACTTACATCCTAGCTACTCTATAATTATCTATGCGCAAGCAAAGGGTATACGCGCATCAAAAAGATCAACAAACACACTTTCAAGAACTACCGCTCCCGCCAGCCTCCTCCTCTGCCTTCTTCGTCCTC
>JAESFQ010000858.1_pt1 | contig 11186 bp, 15 predicted proteins | sample 9269431 | NCBI WGS metagenome assembly JAESFQ01 (sample SAMN14502588, study PRJNA617103) | algae metagenome | isolation source: Plectolyngbya sp. WJT66-NPBG17 and co-occurring heterotrophs from well... | place: USA: Mojave Desert, Joshua Tree National Park, California | collected 2006-08-06
GAACACCAGCGCGGTCCTCCTCGTCCGTGTCAAGAAGTTCGGCCAGAGGTTTGCTTAGACGGAAGACCTCGGGGTTTTGGTACCGTTGTAGGTTGATGGTAACGTTGATGTTTTCGTCGCCCTTGCGCTCAAACTCAAGTTCGCTAAAGTTGGCCTCCTTCGCGGTAGGGTTCTCGGGTCGCTTCCACTCAATCTGCGTAAAGTTGTCGGGTTGTAGGCTCTTGGCGCGGTCGAAATCGATGTTGATGGATGTAAAGTAGTGTGAGAATAGCTTCGGTTTCGCGGTTGGCTTCTTCTCCGCTCCGTCTTCATCCCTAGATGCTAGTTAGTTTTGCTGCAGGAACAGACTTCAGGACCGGCAGGCTCTAGAGCATGCGCGGCCGGAATGGAGGAGTTTGTGCGACATACATAGCATCAGCATCCTTCTCGTCCTCGCCATCTTCCTCGAGACCGTCATCTCCCTCGTCGTCGAGCAAGCGCCCTTGGATCTTCACGCGGTATGTCGCGTTGTTCTCGCTCTCGAAATCGAAAGCATCTGCGTCGATGCCGCTGCTCTGCCAAGGCTGGTTCTCAGCGGTGTTTGATATCCATATGCGCATAGTGCCATAGCGCGATGCGCGCGAATGGTGTTTTGTGTCCATGACATCCAACTTCTTGCGCATCATAGTTGCGTCCAGCGTGCGCTCGACCTCGCGCAATTCTTTGTAGCGGGTTACGGCGTCGCCGATGCACACGTCTTCGACGCCCTCGGGGATGTTTTTATCGGTCGGGTTCTTTGCGATCCGGCGCATCTTCTCGCGGCGTTCAGCTTCGGCGCGCTGCGAAGCTTGCATGTTGGCGTTGCTGTACTGCGGCTGCGCAGTCGGGTGCGGAGGGTGGACAATGGGGCCTGGGTTGCGAAACAAGTGAGCGAGGTCGTTCCTACTAATCATCGTCTTTTGCGGCATGTGCGCGCAGGAAGTCGGTGCGATAGGGGAGTGTCGGTTGGCAATTACTTACCTGGTCGTCGGGAAGGCGTAGCTGCATTGTGCTGTTGCGGATAATTATATCCCCGTGCCTGATAGTTCGGCTGCATGTTGGAAGGTGTGCAAAAATGAACGGCAGCGATATTCGCGATGAAAGCGCGTTAGTGGAGATGGAAGATGGATAGGATGGTAACTTTCTCGGAGACGCGTCAAGGTCTGGGTACGTTCTACATGCACGGATACTCTAGCTCCCCCTATAGCCATGCGGGGCATCACCCCCACCCAGCCTTCGACTGCACAAGCTTTTCCATCTATTTCCAGCCTCGTCAACACCAGGCACGCGCGTATGGTGTATAATAGTAGCCGTTTAGAGGTCTTTCTCGCTGCTTCTGGGGTCCAATCTCATTCACTGCTTCAGTATCGTTCTTGGCACGCGTTGACGGTCCTCCAGTGAAGCGATCTAGCATCTCTGAGTCTATCTAAGCGTCGTCATCACTGGTCTTTGTTCTTCTCTTCCTTTGCTCTTCTTCAGTCTGTACGTTGTCAAGCAAACCCCGTCCATCTTCAGCGTCCCAGTCCCTGGCTTCAGTGAAGAGATGCAAAGCATGCGGGACCAAACGTCAATGAAAACGCTCAAGAGGATTACCAACGTGCGTATATCGGATAAGCCGTCGTCGACACTCTGGGATATCGCCATCAAAAATGGAAAAATAGCCTCAGTAGACAGCCATGTTGACGGCTCGGACGACCACAGTGAGGAAACGCTAGATGGGGGTAATCGCCTTATAGCGCCGTCGCTTTGCCACGCTCATATCCATCTCGACAAATGCTTTCTCCTCCAGGATCCCAAATTCAGCGACTTACAGATCGAGAGTGGCGATTTCAAGGAAGCCATGGAGATGACAGGCGAGGCGAAGTCAAGGTTTGAGGAAGATGATCTCCTAAGGAGGGGCGCGCGCCTCATTGAAGAGAGTATACAGCATGGAGTGACCGCTATGCGGGCTTTTGTAGAAGTGGATGGGGTAGTACAGATGAAATGTCTGGATGCAGGTCTCAAATTGAAAGAGACCTTCAAGGATCGATGTGAAGTGCAAATCTGCGCGTTCGCACAGCTTCCGCTTTTTTCTGGTCAAGATGGAGGCGAGGAAGTGCGGAAGCTGATTACCAACTCTGCCTCGTTTGAGAAAGTGGACGTGCTTGGAAGCACGCCGTATGTTGAGGACGATGAGCAAAAGTCCAAGGACAATGTGAAATGGATCACACAGTTAGCGCTAAAACATCAAAAACATATGGATCTCCATCTTGACTACTTTTTGGAGGAAGACAAGAAGCCACTGATCTGGGATACATTGGATATAATCAAAGAGCTCGGATGGGACAAGAAAGGGGGGAGCAGACAGATCACGCTAGGTCATTGCACAAGATTAACGAGATTTCGGACTGATGAGTGGACACATCTAAGACAAGAAGTCGGCAACCTACCGATCTCTTTCGTAGGCCTACCGACTTCTGACCTGTTCATGATGCGAACGCCAGAGAATGTGCGTGGAACTCTGCCAGTCATTGAACTCATCAACGAGTACGGTTTCAATGCTGCTATTGCTGTGAACAATGTGGGCAATGCTTTCACGCCGTACGGAAACTGTGATCCTCTGGTAAGAAATCTCACACGCCCACTTATACAGAAACGCGGCTAAAATGATTATGCAGAGCATCGCATGTCTAGGTGTCGGTCTGTACCAGGCCGGCACAAAGAAAGACGCCAAACTCCTATATGTAAGTAGCCGTTCAACACCTTGTTTGACGATACTGACCATGCAGGAAACCGTATCGACACAGGCGAAAGCCGCTATTGGTTGCGATTCTACCTCTCTCGCGCTAGAGCCTGGTCAACCTGCCGACTTTGTGTTGTTCGATCGAATGGACAGTGGTTGGCACTGTAGGAAGAGCGTGGTTGAGGTTGTGTATGATGCTGGTCACACCCGCCAAACGGTCTTCAAAGGCCGATTGATCACATACAGAGATTCGCCAACTTAGCGGAGCTTTGACAGTCATTCAATGATACTGATCGAGGCCTGACACTCCAAGTCAGGCTACCCTGACGTAACTTTATACCCAGATGCGCACACGTACATATGCAAACGCTCCTCGTTACGCTATTTTTTGGTCCGAGTCTATATCTATCGTATGAGGTAACCGCTTTAGATGTGCTTGTTGGGGGAGAAGTGTGATGTTGCTTTGCAGTCATCGTCACTTCCTTCAGTTGTCCCAATGGGGCCTAGAAGACCGTGCTTGTGACACCTTGCAGGTGTGTACAAACAACGCGCGAAGATTTCTATCTGCACGTATCCGCGCACTAAACAAACGCCCAAGTTACGTTGCCGCCTTTGCGAGACTGAAGCGCCGTGGACGCGTCTTCACGTGCGCTTCATCTTCACTTCACCGGAAAGCGCCCTTTGCTGCTAACACGATAGGTTCGGTTATTTGGAGGACCGAGCGCCTGTGCTACGAGATCCAGCTCGCCGTCGACTCTGTGAGCACATCACTCGTTGACGCTAAAGGTAGTGGCCGAGATATGTACCCGCGCTGCCTGTCTGAACCAACGTCATGAGAGCCCTCGACCGCGACAAAATGCTTCAGAATGCACAACAGTCGCCGCGTCAAACCAATATGGCGTACCCCCTACCGGTCAACGAAAACGGACATCAGCAACGTCCTCAGCGACCCACGATCGGCCAGTTCGTTCACACGTTCCTAGACAACATCAAGGTGAGCGCCTTCTCTTCCGAGTTCTACCTAGATCCATTGCCGTGACTCTAGCGTTCTCATCTGACAGCCGACACTGACGATCCAAGTACCGATTTGGCGAAGAGTCAACTGAAGTCATCACCATCTTGAACACACTCGGTACATTCCGGGCCGGAGAGATGTCGAAAAAAGACACACTCGTCGCCATCAGACTTACACTCGTCGACCAAGCAGACCTCAAGCAAGACCTGTTGAATATTCTCTTTCATAGGGACGCGGACTGGGCCGTGGGCGATTTCGACTTCGGCTTCCCCCAACCCCTCAACCAACCTAGCCCAAGCCCGCAGTTTCTACAGCCGACCCATCAACCTCAGATGCGCCTACCTTCAATCTTCCCCTTGTGGTATGAAGATAGCCACGATCGTCCGCCAATCCGTTCCGTCGGAGAGGTTGACTCGAGTAGTAACATCGGCTTCGGGATGCCTGTGCCTTCGTCAACGCACCAAGTCCTGGACCAACTCTGTCACCCGAGTGCATTCACCTCCCCTGTATTGACTGGCTCTGCAAGCCTTGGTACTTACATGCGCGAGAACTATGAGGCGGACGGTAATCCTGCCAGGAGACAATACCAAGTGGAGACCGTGCCGCATTTAGGTCGTATACAGCACGAAAGGGAGCAAACAGACCATGTTGAAGGTGAGCACTCGGTCCATCTCAATGTATCTTAGAATATTGCTGATAAATTCGACAGAGCCTCGAGCCTACTGTAGCCAGCCTTGGTCTCCCGTCGCTAGTAGTTCGATGGTGGATCGGGTACAGTCTTCCGCTAACAACCAACTCGATTCGCCAGCGCTTCTTCACGAAACTCGCCTTTCTCCAAACGTGTCGCCAACGAAGGGACAGATTGCTACTGCTAGCCCATCTGTGCTCGGAGTTCCCGTTGCTGTCCCTATTGGCCAGCCCATCGACGAAATGCCTCCGCCGTCGAAGAAACGTCGTTGCCGTCAAAGTTCAAAGCCTCAAGCTAAAGTGGAGGAGGAGCCAAGGAGTAAAGATATCGAGACCGCTAGCCCTACGTTCCCGTCTACCGAGATTGCCGATCAGGTCTCTGCGCCACCTCAGCCAAAGAAGGAGCAATACACGACGTCGCAAGGAGCTGGTGGACCCTACATTCACAGTCTGTGCGGCAAGGGTTTCTCTAGCAGGTCGAGGGTTAAGAAACATCACTGGGGCAACAAACTTGATAACCTGGAAACAACTACCGGTTGCTGGGCGAAGAACAACAAGCCTAGCGTAAGTTGGAACGATCACCCGAGCTGTAGAGAGGGTATAGCGCTGCCGAGACCGATCAAACAGTCGCCCTCAGCCGATTTGAAACAAAGGGAAGTAACCCAAAAGGCTCCCATGGCACCTTCGATGGTACTTGGTTCTCAAGACCTTCCTCAAGCCTCTGCCGACATTTCTTACAACCGCCGAGAAAGTGATCAATCTTTCGAAGGCCAGGGCTCTTATCATTCCCATCGGCTCCGTGCTCGAACAAGTTTCGACAACCTACTCACTGCTGTTAACTTCGCATCCCAAATTGAGGCGCCGCGACCACAAGGACGCATAGACTCAATAGTCTCTCATCTGGATGCTCAGGCCACCGCTGCTGAGCACAATAGGCAGTATACCACCAACTGGCGGGACGCTTCCGATGACCATGATGAAGAGGACATTGCATACCGTCGTCAACACCCATACACTCCTCACGGGCTTGGCCTTCGCGGTATTCATGTGCCTGTCAACATGGCTTTGCCGGACCTTGACAGATCCTACCCGCACACTCCTTCCTCATACTCGTTTACCGAAACACACTGGAATAATGACCGCAACTTGGTGTTCGACGATACAAAGTGATCCCGCGCGGCTCACGGATCACGCTTCTCGCCTGGTGCAGGTACCGAGCGCCGTTAGACATGGCTAGGAAAGCCGGCTTACCCAGAAGAGAACACGGTCGACTTGAAGCAGGTGTCTGCATGCATAAGCGAACCCGACTGCAGACTATGAAGAGTGCATGCAGTAGCTGGAGATTCAAACTGAATATGCAAAAGCAGTGCACAGGAGGACGTGGGTCATGTACATAAGGAGCGTTCGTAGAACAACGAAATCATGGCATAGCCTACTTTCATCTCTTGCAACACCGTGTTGCTGTTGAGTAATCAGGACATGATGTGATAAACAGTAGGCTCCTTCGTCGAACGCTGTGGATGGCGGTATGATTTCTGCATGCGGTATACCATCCCCGCCCTGCGTACACGACATGTGGCGTGGTCAAGCTTCCGCCTCAACGGGTAAGCTCATCGGGCTTTATACTCAACCCCAGTCGCTCTCCGCGTCAACATCCAAACCCTTTCCGTCTTCTTTTGCCTGTCATGGCGGCGCATTTGGTTTTTTCCGCGATTTTCCGCGAATGGCGACTTTTGCCGGTGCCTTTTTCTCTACTCATCCTTGTCAAGTGAGATTGTATAGTCGCGCTTTTGGAGCTATGACGACCGGGGCTTCGAGCTTGCGATGGAGCTGGATGCCTTGCCGTGCGACATGAATTGAGGGCAACGTCAGTTGTGTGAGAGAGAGACTCCTGGGCGACAGCTGATCTTCGCCCTTCCTTGTACAAAACTGACTAGTATGCAGCTTATGCGAGCTTGCGCGGACCGATTTCGTCATCGTCGTGTCCCTAGAGAGATTGACATGAAGGCCTTCTCTGCGGGGAAGCGCACGTTCGCGACCTTCCACAGCGGCGACCCACCTTTTTCCCCAGTGCAACCCCAGTAGCACCATTGACCCGGAGACTGGAGAAGTGAGAATATGCGGGATGCAATCCTGGTCACAGGATCGTGGAACGGTAATTGCGCCGGTGGGCTTGTCACTGTACTATAGTATATATTTACCCTGCGCTCTTCAACCCCATACTCTTCTCCACACCACATCACATCACCTCCACTTCTCAACTCGATCGAGCTTGGCAAGTCACGATGCGGTTCTCAAGTGCACTCCCTCTGTTTGCTGCCACTGCCTTTGCGCAGTACAGCTCTCCGCCAAATAACTCGAGCCCGTCTCTTGGTCCTGACAAGGATGGCAAGTACGAGATTTCGTCCGAGGGCATTCGTGGTCACTTCATCCCCTATGGCGCGTCCATCTCCAACCTGTTCGTCATGGGCAAGGATGGCGTTGAGCGTGACATCGTCCTCGGCTTTGACAACGCGACCGCTTACGAGGGCAAGGTCCATCCCCATCTTGGTGGTGTGCCCGGTCGTTACGCCAATCGTATCAGGAACTCTACCTTTAACATCGATGGCGAGGACTTCTACATCGAACCCAATGAGAACAACAACAACAACACCCTTCACGGTGGACCGGATGGATGGGACTGGCGCAACTTCACTGTTGTGTCGCATACCGAGGACTCCATCACCTTCTCTATTGTCGATCCCGACGGCAAGGAAGGCTTCCCTGGTGAGGTCGTGAGCTACGTTACCTACACCATGACCCCAAACACGTGGAACATCAAGATTGTAGCGCTTGCTACCACCAAGAAGACGCCCATCATGCTGACATCTCACGTAAGTAGACCGATTTTTTGCCCCATGTAGCGATGCTAATCAAAGTAGACTTACTGGAACTTGGATGGATTCGGCAACCCTGAGGATGAGACTGCGCTGAACCACACTTTCCACATCCCGTACTCTGGCCAGCGTATGGATGTGGACGCCATCCTCATCCCTACCGGCACTATTCTTCCCAACGAGAAGTACTCGGTCAACGACTTCTGGTCAGCTCCTAAGAAGATTGGCGCCAACCACACCGCGCCTGAGCTTCTTGGCAACTGCGGTACCAACTGCACTGGTTACGACAACTGCTACCTTGTCAACCGTAACCAAGCCGAGTCTCTGGACTGGCGCAACTCTGGACCTGTTGCTACTTTGTCCAGCGAGTGGTCTGGTATCAAGCTCGACGTCTACTCGGACCAAGACGCTTACCAGATGTACAGCTGTCCCGGCCAAGATGGTATGTAAACTCACGAGATATTCATACAACTACTAATAAAGTTGCAGGTACTCTTCCTATCAAGTCTACCCAAGGTGCTGAGGGCAGCAGTGGATTCGTCCAGAAGTACGGTTGCGTCGTCATGGAGGTTCAGGACTACATCGACGCCATCAACCACCCCGAATGGAGGCGAGAGAAGAAGCAGATCTTTGGCCCTGCCAGCCCAGCTTACACGCTCGAGGCTCAGTATGTCTTCTCGACGACTGAGTAGTATCTTCATTGTTGATACGAAAGCGCGCAGTACGACTAGGGCTTTAGATAAGGGCGACATGATACCACGTGTGACAGTTTAATTAGACACCTCTTGAGGAAGTCGTAATGGTAATTGAGGCTTGTTCCCCCTTCACGTCGAATTTGGATTTTGTTCTGTTTGTTGTGACAAGCTCGTTTGTCGGTCACCACGGATTTCTGATCCCTCGCTACGTCCTCACCCAACTCCACGACGTCTCCTTCTCTCATGCTCTTACTCCCCCCGACGCTTCATCACATTGAAATCTGCAAGTAGCTAAAACAACATACCCCAAAGGGGTGTCTTTGAGACGCCAGCTAGCAAGCCGCGAGATATACCTTACTCCCACTTTCACCATGGCAGACCACCCCAGAGACATCTCCAAGAGTAAGAAAGCGAGCCCGCCGCCAACCAGCCAGACTAACTCCAGACTCCAATCAACCTCCCCGAGCTCGATACATCCCGGTCTACTTCGTTATCAAGATTATTACTGCAAAAATTTACACCTCGATTGAGCAGTACTAACAAGCCAGTGGGCAGCGAAACAGCCTCACCAACACCACCACCACCACCCATGGACCCCTCACGGCACCCAAAATCCAAGTTCGAGCCCTGGACATCCTCTCCAAATATACACAACAAACCCGAGCCCAAACCCGCCCGCAAGAGCACAACCACCCGCGTTATTGTTATGGCCCGCGCTATCGATGCCGCGAAGAAGTTACACCGTGTCCTAGGAATCTCGGAGCCAGAACCCTTTATCACACCGCCTGCGATGCCGAAGGATCTAGAGCAAGAGTTTGCTGCTGGGTTTGCGGAGTATGGCGTGGATAACAGCAAGTCGGTTATGGGGCTGGATGTGCTGAGTCAGGTGGCGGGAATGCAGGAGCGTCTGCTGGAGATTGTGGAAGAGAGTAAGAGTCAGATTGAGGTTGAAACGACTCCTGCTCAGTCTGTTCAAGAGAAGGGAGCGTTCGGTATGTTGCCTGTGCGTTCGTCTGATGTGGAAAGCGAGCTGAGCAAGGGTGCCAAGGATCTGGCAAGTGAAGGTCAGGAGAACGGACAGTCGCCTGCCTGCGCTGCTTCGGCCGGGATGACAGGTACTGAGATTGAAGAGCTCATGTATGAGTCGATGCAGAGTTTCGGCAACGCTGATCAACAATCGTTCGCCTCGTCGCCGCCGCAGATGACGTCTCAAGGACCCCAACCAGACACAACGGCTTTTGGAAGCAACGTTAGCAGTACTACGCTATCAGACGGATCTCAGTCTGCATATGCATCGTATGGCACGTCTTCATTCGCTGCTTTCAGGAAACAAATGGACAAGTTTGAAGAACAGCATATGCCAGCGCACGCTTACGCATCTCCTCGCATGAGCAGTGACGATATCTCGACAAGCGTTCCGAAACAGATGGACATTCGCTCTGCTACCCAGCCACTCTTCCCTTCTCCTCATGTTGGAGCGCAGTCTTGGAGTCAGGACGAGGATACTTCTAAGCAACCCATGGTACCGGCTCCAGGTACTCCAGCAGCGGCATCGCCACCAGGTAATGCATTCTTCGATAGCCTGTTTCACCAGCCACCTGCGCCTAGCGCACCTCGCATCACTGTGCAAGCTCCGTCACCAACAAAGCTCCCGTCGTCCAAGAAGCGCTTGCCCCCTCTAGCAGAGGACCTGTTCGGCCCAGCACTCAAAGGCTCCCGTCAAGACGAAAAGAAAGCCACCGGCCTACCAAGTCGGCCCGCCACATCCTCAGATTCATGGGAGACCGAATTCCCCGGTAATACACCCGCTCTGCTCACCATCCTCCTAAATTGGTCTTTTGCAATGCAGTCCTTCTACCGGCGCATCCCCAATCCAAGGGCCTTCCGTTCCCACAAAGTCTTCCCTTTCCCTGTTACTGCACCAATCTACAAACATCTCATCTCCGTCGGCTTCTACGACACCAGCGTCGTCCCTCACAAGGAGATCCGGTTCCTAGGTCCAGGCGACGCGGCTGAGATGGGCTATGCAGAAGTCGACGTATTCCGCAGCAATGAAGAGATTGCCGCTTTCGAGAAGCAGGAGCAAGAGTTCACCAAGATCCAGGCCATGAAACAGAAGCTGGGGCTCGGAGTCGGATTTGCAGAACCAAAAGGAAAACGAGGTAGGTCCCAGGATCAGATGCATCTTGCGATGGGTGGAGAAGGACGATGGGCGTATGTTCTTATCAAGGGACGTGTCACCTCGCCGGACGAAATTGCGCCGCATGTTATGCTCGCATGGCATGCCTCCACTGTTACCGATGCGTCGACATGTCTGCACATGGACTTTCCGGACCAGCACAACCCTGCTCCGAACCAGCCGCTCCCAAAGTTGACTTCGCCTAAGCAGTCATTGAAGCGCTTTGCATCTCTGCAGAACCTCGTAAGCACGAACCGTGGCCAGAGACATCTCCATCGCGAGATTCGCTCCGTGTCGAGCAGTTCGGAGTTGCCGCAGGTGGATTTGTCGAGCATTGTGCCACAGGAAGGTGCGCAGACGTTCAAGAGGACAGTCTTCAAGTTGGAGAAGGCAGGAAGTATACCGCTCATTGAGGGATACCGGGTTGACCTAGGAGGGTTCAGGGGATGGTTGGATGCCGTAGGCAGGGGCGAGGGGAAAGTCATCATCTGGAGGGAGCCTTAGTCTACAACCTCACTTTCCATGCGTCGGTCGTCCGGGATGTAGCCTACGTTGCGGTTCAATATCGGTGGCTCGCCGTAGGAGTGAGTCAGAGCATTGGAGCTTGGTTGGATGGGTATTCAGGACAGATGCTCGGAGCGAAGACGACATGGCTTGGCAATGTAGCGCGTCTGGCTATATGGAGTGAACCTGCTCTCAAGGTGCACAACAGTCGCATAAGATAGTCATTGTTCTGTCCCTGGCGGCTTTGTTCCAACTACACACCATCAGCTAAAGTCACACCACGCATTGAGTTCACGTGATAACATACGGCTGTCTCTTATCCAATGATTCACATGTTTCCTTAGCCGATACAGCAAGGCCTCTTCGTCCATTGGAGGCAGACCAATTTTAGTGAGTCGCTTGTTGACATCTGCAGCGAGCGCTCGTCGGACTTCTTCAGGGATCTGCGTCCAGTAGCGGAGGCCTTTTGTCGGGATCTTTTTTAAATTTG
>JAESFQ010000859.1_pt1 | contig 11161 bp, 15 predicted proteins | sample 9269431 | NCBI WGS metagenome assembly JAESFQ01 (sample SAMN14502588, study PRJNA617103) | algae metagenome | isolation source: Plectolyngbya sp. WJT66-NPBG17 and co-occurring heterotrophs from well... | place: USA: Mojave Desert, Joshua Tree National Park, California | collected 2006-08-06
TGAGCAAAGACTTTTGATTTCAAGGTGTGCCAAGGCAACAATTAGATATCTTGCACGCAAAGGTTTGGTAACATAAGATAACTAAGCAGATCACCCTATCCCACTCCCACACCTGTAGCATGCATATGAGAAGTCCACACGCCCTAGATTTTGGGTTCCAGTCTCAATGTCTAATGACGTCACCACCCTCAGTAAACTTCACCCACAAATCCTATCCTGCGCTACCACCACCATCATCATCACCAATCACGACCTCACCTGAAAATGTCCTCCGCCGACGCACACGACCAAGAAATAGACGCTCGCTCCCGAACAGCACTCGCATCCACCCGGCGCAACCTTCGCTACCTCTATGACCCCAAAACCGCGCCCAATGCCGTCTCCTCACGCCGCACCCGCGCACTCCTCCGCGTTCTTCGCTCTGGTATCATCTTCGCGTTTTGGAAACTTGTGAGATATGCGAAATACGTTGCTATAGGGTCGCTGGTTGCGACAATAGGTGCAGGAGCTTTTGGCACTGTGGTTAGTGGGGCGGGGTTTGTGTTGGCGCCGACAGGCATTGCGGGCACTATTTTTGCGGCGACTGTCTGGGGCATTGGAAGATTTGCTGTCAAGAAAGTAAAGAAGAGGTGGGGTGCGGGACATCACTATGAGGATGATGAGGAAGAGGAGTGGGAAGACAGAAGGCATGCGGGGAGGAGAATGGATTTCGGAGCGGAGGCTATGCCTTGGTGAAGAGAAGCCAATCAACTGTGTGCTATAGGGGGAGGATACCACGATATACTTGCGAAGCAAAGTCACAAACAAACACAGCGCAAGGCGCCGTCATGCGTCGCTAGGTTCGAGCACAAGATCTTTCGACGTCCTGGGTCCTCTCACTTACTCCAACTCCTCACTCACATAGCAATCTCTGCGACTCTACGTCTCTGCAATTATTACCAGAATGCCACAAGTCTACTTCATCATCCGTATCGATGCAATCGCCACAGAAGACCACCCTCCTGGAGCCCATTCAATCGACACCGGCCCTCAACCCGCACCATGGACATCACGAACAAGGCTCTCCCATCGCGCTACGACTCCGCTGAGCCCCTACAGAACATTCTCAAACACAGCATCACCCATTTTTCTACATTCAACACATACACTATTGCCGGCGAAGCAATTCGTGTCCCCGATGTGACCATGTCCATCATATACAGCACGTTCTCCTCGACCGAGGCGCAAAAGACTATCACGAACATGCCTGCTATGGCTGAAGAAAGTGATAAAGAAAGACAGCAGTCATATGGAAAAGACGGGGCTTGGGAGACGAGTGTGGACGAAGACGAACTCGGGCAATTTGTTAAAGCGGAGACTACTTGGGAAGGGGAGCGGTGTGTGAAGATTTGGTTAAACAAGAGGAACACATGCTGGTATGTTGTTGAGACGGTTACGTGTGAGGAGCCACGAGATGATGAGACGGATAGTGAGGTGGATGCTTGGGATGAGGCTACATGTGGTGGTGATCGGAAGAGGGTCAAGAGCAGGGTTGTGAAGGCGAAGGCGAGGGAGTATGAGTATGGCGATGTGGAAATGGAGACTACATGAGCTCGCCAGTATAGACCGTACGTCTCCAGTGAGAAAAGTGTATGATGAACAAGATTTGGTATCATTCCAGAACGGTACATAGAACCAACCCGACAACATCGCTCTATCACAGTAAGATATATTAGCGCAAAACACGCCTGTGTGAACGCCATGATATGCAACGCGAATCCGTCTCTTTCTAGTGACCGTGCGAATGTGCGTGTCCTATTTGCGTGATGAGCGGAAGTAGCATGCCGATCATGACGATGCTTATGTCGCCCTTGGACATGCCGTTGTTACCGGGGTATGCGTCCATGTAGCCGTTTGCGGTGGGGTCTTCGTGTGCGTGCTGAGAGGCTGTGGCGTCGGACATGGAGTGCATGGCGACATATCTGCGTCGGGTTAGTAAATCGACGGGCTTTGGTGCATAGGGCGTGTAGTGCTTACAAGAAGGTTCCGCCAGAGAAACACAAGACCCAGCCAGTCGCCCATGTCAAACCTTCGTCACCGCCCAAATGGTTGCGTCCGAACATGTGTACAATAGCCCAGGTAGCCAACGCGCCAGCTGGTGCTGCTAAACTGAAGAACGCGAGATGTGTCCGCGCTTTTCGTTTGGAAAGGCCTTGTTTGAGAAGAACGGAAGTGAGACCAAATGCGGCGGGAGCCTTGTGTAGCATGATTGCAAAGAAGATAACTAGCGACAGAGATGTGGATTCCGCTGTAGAAGAGGCACCCAGTGCAATTCCGTCGGCGCATGCGTGCACGATCAGGCCGATTGTGGCTGCTGGCGTCTTCTTCGTAGGTGGGTGAGGGAGCCCGGGCGTCGCTAAAGGTGTCACTGCAGCGCTCTGCATGCCCATACCGTTGAGACTCAATGAAGACGAGTTGTGTGGTCCGCGTGCCAGGTTCGATAAGGAGATGTGCATTGGCTGGTACTTTGGTTTTGCGGAAGCCAGGGCTTCTGGCAGGTGTTCGACTAAGAACATGAGAATGTATCCTAGTATCAGTGCAACACCAATGTATGCGTGTGGGCTGGGTCCGTCTTCATGGCCAGCTTCAGCGTGACCGTGGGCTGGCTCATCGTCTTCGGGTGCGTGCACGCGAGTATGCCCCTCCTTGTGGCCTTCCGTCGAGTCGTCATCTCCGCCTTTTTGTGGGTGGGACTCCTCAGCTGGCTTCTCCTTCTCCTTGCTATCCTTGATCTTCTTCAACTGCATATCGATCGCAGCTTTGTCGCTAGTCATGTCTACGGCGCCCGGTGCCTTGACCGCTCCTCCAGTGAGCGAACTCGTATCAACTCCATCCGCTCTCTTCCAACTTGGGAACTTGGGTGGGTGAGCTATCTCTTTTTGCAGGCTCATCACCGAGGGGATGGTAGGTTGGACACTCCGCGCACTATGCGAATGAGTCTTGCTTCCTGCGCTGTACATGGTCTCGATGCCTTCGGGTATGATGACGATCAGAGAGGTGCCTACTAGCACGCCCGTGCCGAGGAGGGTGATGATGCGCAATTGGCGGGTGGAGAGGTTAAAGGAGAGCGGGAGGATGCCGGCGACGAAGGAGCTGTGCGTGTTAGAATTCAATCCTGTACATTGTCATGATCAGAGACGCACGCAGCACCCATAACCGTGCTCAAGGCGAGCAGCATAATCAGGCCGTCCCACATGATGTTGGCGTGTGTAGTATCGTCTCCTAAGCGGATTTGCGGAGAACAGATGCGCCCAGTGCACAAAAAGAGAAGAAAAGTGGTAACGGGTCAATCGACGCTGTCCATGCCTCGAGCAAGCGGCCGTCGCAGTATAGTTGAGCTGGTGGTGGCGGTGGGCGTGGGCGTGTTGTGAGGCTGTTGTGGACAAGCTGGTCGTATAGCGCAACTTTCTTGAGGCTTGGTAGCAGGGGCGGAACGACGACGTAGGGCTGCGCTAAAACGCGTCTCCCGTCGCGCTAGTTGCTCCCTTCACTTTGCGCGCAACCCGTCCACCATCTAATTGCTACGCACTACTTGTTACCACCCCACCGACGTCGCGAAGATACTCAACACTCACCAAGCGCAGTTTCATATCATACTTACTGAGTACGGCCACCTTCATCATGGAGCTTGACTTGAATGATTGTAAGTTGCAAACAGGAAGCAGCGCGAAGGCGCAGCAAGAATAGCTTCGGCGCATAGTTTACTAATATCATGTAGGGGTCACCAATTCGAATGAGTGCTTCCACATCAATCTCTACCGTACGTCGAGCGAAGACGGCCCAGAACGCATCTACGATGAATCCTTCCACCCAAGCTACACATATACTGTCATCGAAGAGAACGAAACAATCGCGGGGTACAAGAACCCAAGCATCGAGCTTGATTTTCGCGCAAACGACCTCAAACCGAAGCTGAAGATCTCGTTCGACCAAGAACTTGACCTCAAGAAGATCTCTCCAGACCTGAACCAGGTTGATCTATCGCCAGAGCTGTTCCGCGAGTACCTACCAGATTCGATTGATGACGCTGTCAGCGCTACTTCTTTGGACTGGAAGCCACCGGGTGAGCGTATGAAAACCTTCAGCCTATACGGAAAACAATACGAGATATGGAAGGCCTCCATGACGGATCCCGACGCCCGGCGCATCTGGACAAACATGAAGATTTTGACACTGCTGTTTATCGAGGGCGCGACAACGGACGGTTTGGATGATGAGGAGACGCTTGATCGCTGGACGCTGTACCTTCTGTATGATGTGACGCCGTTGTCAGACACCACACTTTCCCCATACACATTTGCTGGCTTCTCCACGTCGTATCGCGCCTGGATCTTCCCTACCTTCGAGATTGCACGTGCTACAAAGCAGCTGCCATCACAATCCGACAGCAGCAACGGCAATGCGGGAAGATACACACCGCCGCGCTTAACGCAGGACCCCGAGACTTTTCTCTTCACTGACAAGCTTGACCTCCTCCAGACGCCATCGAGAGAGCGCATCTCCCAATTCCTCATCATCCCTCCATACCAAGGCCAATCGCTCGGGAGCCGCTTATACGAGACCATCTTTGAGGATTTGGTGAGCAAACCATTCATCTATGAGATCCCAGTGGAAGATCCAAGCGAAGCTTTTGATGCCATGCGAGATTACAGCGACATCACTTATCTTCGTACACTGCCTGCTTTTCAAGAACTATCAATCGCTTCCAATTTGCCCCCTGACTCCTTAAGGAAAGACTCGCCAATTCCCCGGGACCAAATCCTTGGTAACGGTAAAGACCTCGAGGAACTTCGGAAGGAAACCAAGATCGTGAGCAGACAGTTCTACAGGATGATCGAGCTCCATTTGTTGTCAACAATTCCACCCAATAACCGGAACCGGGCGCGAATCACAAGGAAAGCAAAGTCTAGCAACGAAAACGATCGGAGATACTACTTCTGGCGGTTGGCCCTCAAGCACCGCATCTACTGCCAAAATGCAGACGCGCTGGACCAGATGGAAGATGTTGCGGAACGCGTGGAGAAGCTGGAGTCTGCAGTCGATTCGCAGCAGGAGGAATTCGAAGAGCGACTAGAAGGGCTGGAAAAGCGCCAGCGTCTTGTGGCCGATGCAGCGTCTGTTCCCGCTGCTGGTGCGAGAAGCAAGAGGAAGAGAGCTGTCGTTGTTGAAGACGACGAGGATGACGAGTGGGAAGACATGGATGAAGTTTCAGTGGCCAGCTCAAAGAGGATGCGGTCGTGAAAGTAAGCGGATGTCCATGTGTTCAAAGTGTCTTAGTAACGGCAGTGGCTTTCCGTATTGATTAGCGTGTCCAGAAGATTCTAGCCTACCCCAGAGCCTCATCTTGAGATTGCTTATTCATAGCTATAGTTTAGACAGTATACCCAATCTACATAGTACTTGCGCACGACGCTCCTGTTTGAACCAGTCCGGCGATTGCAATCTAATCTCCGCGCGGGGCAGAGCTACCCCACGCCCAAATTTTGGGATGCGAACATTGAATTTGAACTGCATCGACGCAGCGCAAAGACATTCAAAGCAACTCTTTGTGTGCAGTCTTCCGATAGTGCAATCACACGATGACAGACCGCCAGTTCAATCTCACTGTCCTAATATCAGGCAATGGCTCAAACCTCCAAGCCCTCATCGACGCATGCGCATCCGGCGCCCTCCCCAACACGCGCATAACACATGTTATATCAAAGTATTTTAGCCTAGACATTCTCCGCTGAAAAGATTGAACTAACATGTTGTATCAGTCGCAAAGCAGCGTACGGTCTTGAACGCGCCGCGAAAGCCTCAATACCGACAACCTACCACAACCTCGTTCCCTACAAGAAGAAGTACCCCGTGGACACTTATCGTCAACAATATGATGCCGACCTCGCAAACATAATCCTTGAGGGCCAACAGCCACTCCCCGATCTCATCGTCTGCGCAGGCTGGATGCACATTGTCACTTCTTCCTTTCTCTCGCCCATCGCCGCAGCGGGCATCAGGATAATAAATTTACATCCCGCTTTACCGGGTGAGTTCGCGGGCGCGAGTGCGATTGAGCGCGCGTGGAAGGCCGGTAGGGAAGAAGGGTTGAAGAGGACGGGTGTTATGATACATGAGGTTATCGCAGAGGTGGATGCTGGACAAGCGATTGTGACTCAAGAGGTGGAATTGAGAGAAGGTGAGGATCTAGATGGATTAGAGGAGAGAATTCATGCAGTTGAGCATGGGTTGATTGTTGAGGGGACTAGGAAGGTATTGGAGGGATTAGAGAAGAAGTGAGGAGGCAGAGAAGCGATGATGAGTGGTGCAGAGAAAAGATAGGAAGATATGATACCCAAAATGGACGATATGGATGCATGCCGCTGTGTATTTGGCAAGTTTAGCGACGCCTCGTGGGTGGATGGCTCGCCAACATGACTTGAGCCATCATTGTGAGGTTTTACCAACACTTGTAAAGACAGGGTGAGGACACGATAAAGAGCTATCATCTTTCCGTTGGCACACCCGAACAACCACAGTCACTCCAAGGAGACGATTTCGAACGCAATGAAAGCTTAGAGCGATGTAAAGCTGTAATCAGATTTGAGGGTTATGCGTTCGTACCACGTACTAGAATGAAGAAAACCAACATCAGCAGACCATGAGCTTCGAGACCTCAGTCGCAAAGAGCGAGATAATTAATATACAAGCAGATAATTGGTCAAGCCCAGCTATACCGGATACAGTTTAGTTCCTTCCACGCACCTCCGCTATGCAATAATCACAACTCCATCACTTCTTCACTACTCATCCATACCAACACAGAAACTCGCCACTTGCAAAATATAGCCTCCCAATTTTCCGATGCGAGACCCCCTTTTGAAACATAGAGAGCCAATGAAAAGTAAAAGCAATCGCAATTAACAGACAAGACAGGCACTCCGATTGCCATTTCCGCATTCCGTTTCTTAAACAAATATGGCACCCATTTCGCTACCATGTCACCTCTCTAATGCACTAGAGTTAAGCCTCTGATTCATACCTAAGGCTTCCTTCTGACTTTGTCGTTTGGTTTCTTATCTTTATCCTCCTTCTTCGCTGAACCCGCTTCTGGAGTCTTCTTGTGCACCGCAGTCACTGGCTTTGCTGCAGCGCTAGTCGAAGAGCTTCCAGTTTTGTGTTGTATGGTCAGGGGCTTGCCAACTGTGGATGAAGATTTGCTCGCAGAAGTGTTGTGTGCAGGAGCTTTCGTAGAACTGATCGTCGTCGCATGAAGCTGGGAAGGCGGCGCAGGACCAAGCTTACCTGTCGAGGCTTTTGTAGTAAGCGCAGGGCTCGAGGTTTTTGTTTTCAGAGGTTGAACAGCCACTTGCGGCGCTTTACTTGCTGGGGCTGTAGCGGTGAGGTTTGCTTTGTATTGTATTCCTGCTGAGGCCTTCGAAGTGGCTGTAGAATCCAATTTCCTGATTGAGAGTTTTTGAGAAAGCTTCTTGCCCGAAGCATCGGTATTTGGGAGCTTGCCTGACGGTGGCGAGGTCTTTTGCATGGTACCTATACCAAGACTCTTGTGAACTTCTTTCTGTGTCAATGCTTCTTTATCCTTTCTGGCTTGCTCATGATACTCTTCGGGTAAGATCACGCGCTGACCACGGGTACCATACACTTCTGCTTTAATCCTTTCGAGTTCGGCAGCATCCTCTCTTTCATGCCTTCGCTCCTCTTCGTATCTTAGATAAACATTTGTCAGCTGGTCACGTGCACTTCTCTCCGCCTGCATTCTCGCGTTGTATTCATCCATTCTCCTCTTGACCTCTTCCTCTTGGCTGTGCGAATAGGTTACAGTGGATGTCTGACCACGACCGCTAGGTTCTGTTTTGTCGTGACCTGTGCTCCGCTTTTGTGGTTGTCCGAGCCCCTCCTCATCTTGTTTCCTCTTTGATGATGCCTCGTGATACCGCTTTGTACTGTAGCAATTATCGCAGACTTCTCCTTTGAAGCGCATATGGTGACTGTCGTGATCACACGGCCTTCCGGGTAAGCCCGGGCACTTTTTTAGGGGCGCCTCTAGAGCCCGTTTTGAAACCGGTAATTTCCCATACGCACACTGTTGCCGTTTTTCATCATCCCCCTTTTCAACATAACAACGACGGCAGAAACCAAGTACAAAAGGTTCTTGGTGACTGTCAGTGTTACACTGATTTCCGGAAAGACCCAAGCACTTTACTGCGGGCGCCTTATTCTTTTTCTTTTTAGTATCTGACCTCCATCTAGCGTAGCAACGCTGGCATAGACCGCGAGTAAAACCTATTCCAGGAACATATTCTCGGTCGCAAGAACCTTGTGGGATCCCCAGACATACCTGTACCTGCTCTTGTGCCTTTCTATCTTCTTTGCCCTCATGCTCATTTTCGTCGTCGTCGTCGTCCTCTTCTTCCACCCCTTCTATACGTTTCTTGCCGCAAGGGACGCACATGCCGTTCTCGAAAGGATATTGGTCACTTGTTCTGTCGCATGACCTGCCTGCACATGTCACCACGGCCGGCGCTCCGACCCCAGAGGATCCAGATCCTGTCATCGTAGTGCTTGTCGAGTAATTGGGTAAGTACCGAAAACAGTACCCGGCGTAGTGAGACGCTTTGGTTGTAAGGAGAGAAGATACCTGATCGTTCTCTCGATGACAGGGAAAGTAGTGTGATGGAAGGGTCGTTGAAGTCGTATGCGTTGTCTGAGAAGAGAACAAAGCACAGTAGCAGGCTCGCAGGAACTTTATCCTCCTCGGTGGTACGCATATGTGAAGAGCAGTATTGCAAATGTGACTTTCTGGTATGGAAGTGTGTCTTGATTGGAATGGGTATTCCATGATATTCGGGCTTTTGCTGTGAACTGTACGCATTGAATGTACGTCCTGATGCTGAATATTGAATCGTATCTTCGTTTCAATGAGTCTTTTCGTGGCGAAGGTGGTTGATTGTTGGTCTGGTAAACGAGGGTAGGAAAATATGCTCTCGAATGAGGAGTATCGCAAACATCAAGAGGTGGCAAACGAGAATAAATATATCAGTGTAGTGGAAGTAGGAATCATGCTACATGATACATTGATAACTATCTACCGTTCCTAGTCCCGCTCACAACATCTGAATCCTCATATCCACTATGTGAGAAACTTCCGTGAACGCTACTCGCCAGGAGCCGCTCATTTCTTAGACGGCAAAAGAGACGCTTTCAGTTTATCCTGGTACTTCTTGAGATCCTGCTTTGCCTTCTCTCGATCTGCCTCCCGTTCCTCCTTTGACTTTGTGTCTGGGGGCGGCGGACCGTTACCTGGCTTTGGGTATACGATGACAGGAGGCAGCATGGCTATCTTAGACCGATTTGTTAGTGAGGGTATTGGTGCTAGTAGCCGAGTAGAAGCGATCAAGGTTTTAGTAGAGTGGATGTTATTTGCCTAGAAGAGATGGGCTGAGGGTACGAAAGAAGTCCGAGTCTCGGGTATTTGGCCTTGTGTATGGTAGCAAGATTCGAGGGAAGTTTGAGTCTCGAGTATTTGTAGACGTATGAAATGCTGTACTTTGGTATTGTAATATTGTGTTGTGTGGAGAAGATAATAACATGGTTGATCGGGAAGGGGTTTATATGCTTTGGGCTATTGAATTAATCACAATCGTATCATGAAGACCTACAACTATGAACTGTACACCCAACTCATCATCGAGTCGAGTAAGCAATGCCAGCATGCGGAGTTGAGAACAACAAGTGCAGTTGTAGCTACAGCGTTGACAGCAAGTATTCGAGCGAATGCTATGATTAGGTTGCCTTTTCTTACGTATATAAGCAGCATCTTATTACGTACTGTCTGCGTGAAGTAGTTTGGTTTGACAAATGCTTCGTATCATCGTTTTCACGTACAACATCAGCATACGAATTGAATGCATTGCGGAAAGAAATGCAGAGCGGTTCCTATGGAAGAAGCGCCACAGGCGATACTCATACTCCGGCATGTGGACAAACGTTTGTTGCGAATCTATTAGCATGTACTTACCGGCATGACTCATCAAGACACTAACATGTTTCCTACCCGTTGTTTTCTAGCACAGTCTTGTTCTATCCTTAGTCCTCTACAAACACACGCATGTGACCTCTCTTCTATGGTGAGAACTCTCCTCCGAGCTACCCACCCAAATCTGCGTCATCCACACCGTAGCTTCCACGAATTTTTACCTACCCATCCCCTCAAGACCAGGCGCCGCTCTGACCCTCTTAACAGCGCGTACCAGAATGCTTAAAAAAGCCGATAAGCTAGCTCGGACAAAGGGCTAGCGACGTAAATCGTTCATAGAGACGCGAGACGAACAATTAATAACGGATGGAGATGCGTACCATGATTTTGAGCGCTTCAACGTGCAGAGGTGCGATGGAGCTGAAGCTAGGGTGAAAGTGTGGGCTTAGAAGTTGGTGATTGGGTAGTACTATAAGGCGTACACATGAAGAAGGGAGCATGTAAGGATGGGGGAAGCACTGCATTCGCTCGCGAGTGTCTTTCCTCTCTATGGCATTAAAACAACGAAAGAATTGAAATCCGTAGCTAACGGCTTTAGAGGGCTAGATGTGCTATTGCGCTTTCCCATCACGAGATGTACATCGAGCAGGACGCATGTGCCGTAAGACCTTGATGTTGTGTTCTCATCATCTATAAGCGGTGCCCATTCATGCATACGCTTGTCTATTCATCCTTCTTGAGATAGTTAACCAAGTCGACCATCTCAGCCTGCGACATGGCGGAGCTCATGGCCTGGTATGCTTCGTATAAAACCCAAAGGGGAAAGACGACCCATAGGCCATTGAAGAAGGCGAGGTAAAGCCAGCTTGTGCGCGTTAGTCAAGAACCATTTCTCCTAGACAGAATCTTGACAAGGAAATTGAATGGACTTGGAAATCACAGTAGGGCCGAATTGGTGAAGCATAAAAATGCCATATTTTGTGTCATGTTGTGTTATGGGTCGTGGTCGAGAGATGAGAAGTGGGTCCACGGGAGGCGCACCCGCCCGACAGCGCATATGCAGGACCAGCACATCACCTCTCCGGGCCAGGAACAACACATAAAAGCATGTGAAAGTGCATGCTTTATGTGCGGACTCGAAGGAAG
>JAESFQ010000860.1_pt1 | contig 11157 bp, 7 predicted proteins | sample 9269431 | NCBI WGS metagenome assembly JAESFQ01 (sample SAMN14502588, study PRJNA617103) | algae metagenome | isolation source: Plectolyngbya sp. WJT66-NPBG17 and co-occurring heterotrophs from well... | place: USA: Mojave Desert, Joshua Tree National Park, California | collected 2006-08-06
GTCCTCGACAACAAGTGCACGCCTCCAAATCAACACCATCGCCCGCGCCCAGCCGCCACGTCTTGCACCACGACATCTGGTGACTGTTCTGCAGATCTTCATACCTATAAAGGATTGGTAAGCGCCCCTATTGGCGTTCACCGTCCGCGACACTGTGTGAACACGCTCCCTAATAGCCTCTTATGGCAGGCCCAAGCAACCTCCTACTTAGTTTCGCCGAAGCAAAGCTCCTCCATATCGCCAGTATAATTCTTCTGATTGAACGAAGCGACGCAACCCGAAGATCCCATAGCTGGAATTGCTGGTACTCGCGCGCCATCTTGATCGCAAACGCTCCTGCTGCTTTCCTTCTTGCACACGGTCTCTACAGGCTCCTGCGTGCATAATGTCGCACGTCGTAGTGTTCAACTCGTACGCGAGGACATTCAAGATCCCGACTACGCCGACCAAGTACTTGACAGAAGTACGGGACGAGGCATGCCAAAAGTTCGGTCTCAACAAGGATCAGTTCACGCTCAAGTAAGTTAGAAGATATCACTGCACTAGCTCACTGCTAACCAATGCGCAGATACAATAACAAGCCCATCTCCCTTTCGCAGCAAATACGGCTCGCAAACCTTCCTCAAGGCGCCCGATTAGAACTTGTCCAAGCCTCGCGATCACCCACTGTCATATCCGTAGCGCTCCAGCTCCCCGCAAGTGAGAATAACGTACGCCTTACAAACAAGTTCGCGAGCAACACTTCGCTATGGGAGATTCTGCGACACTTCGAGAGCGGCCAGGGAGCCAACTACAACTTTACACAGCGCGGCATCCCCGAGATGAGCGGCGCATCCGGTGCTGGCAGGCTGCACTACGAGCAACCTGTCATAACCGTCATGCCAGGCCACAAGGAACAGGCCAACTTTGTTGAGTTACAACAGACTCTCAGCCAGCTGGGTTTTGATAGTGGGTCGGCCTTGCTGAAGCTGTCTTACAAAAATAGCGGAACGCCGCTGGAAGAGGCAATGCAGCAGATAACGCAGTATTTCAAGTCTAGTGAGCCTGCATCTGCTGGCGCGGAAGGTGCACATGCTTCGACATCTGACCAACTAGCCTCAGTACCGGATCCTGCTCAGGCAGCCCCGGAGGCAACGGAAGTCGTAGCTGGCGAAACTGTTCGCAACGATGAGCCTGATCCGGAGCCGATGGAGCTCGATTCGAGACCGGCTACCCAGCCTGCGCAAGAGCCTGAAGTTTCTACAGAGAACAATGCGACTGAGAACGTGGAGAACATTTCCCCAGCAGCAGCATTGGCTGCGGCAACGTCAACAGCGTCGTCCGCGCCTGTTGAACCCACTCAGTCGTCCGCGCCTCCAGAACCCGCTCAGTCTTCCGAGACATCATCACAGCCATCTGAACAGTCTCGCAATGTTCAGATCTTCTCAGCGCCAACATCGTCTACTCCACAAGCGGCACGAAATGCCTTTAACGAGAGCGACTACCTCCCCACCATCGAGCATGCAAAGGCACATCAAAGCGCGTTATTGACCAAGACTCGGAACACACGTCTGCTATCCGACAAAGAGCTAGAAGAGCAAGAAAAGGAGCGGCAAGCTAAGATTGATGCGGCAGCTGAGAAAGGTGGTGCACTCCGCATACGGATGCCGGATGGTGCGCTCATTCAAATGAACTTCAACAAGAGCGATACCGCAGTCGGTCTATATGATTTTGTGCGCGGCTTTCTCGAGAAGAAGAACGAGCCCTTTCAGCTCAAGAACACGGGCCCAACAGGCCGTCTTGTCCTCATTCCTCAAGACAATAAGCGCTTAGTGCATGATCTCCGGTTCTTCAACAACGAGCTCATCACTTTCCAATGGGCAGACAATGCTAGCGCTGAGGCGAGGGCAAGCCGAAATACGCTGTCACAGGAGTGGCAAGCGAAGGCTCAGACGCTCAAGGTCGAGGAACCGGTACAGCAAGAGAAGGCTCAGCCTCAGGCTGCCGGGGGCCAGACGGTCGCGGAGGGCAAGCGAAAGGCTAACATGAGCAACGAGGAGAAGGAGAGCAAACTGAAGAATCTGCTTGGTAAGGGCTTATTCAAGAGAAAGTAGATGCGTTGGTAAGCGAGGGAGAGTGGTTCTAGACGGTTAGGTGTTTTCAGGCAAGCATTTTCTGGGAGTTCAATGTTGGCGACAGAGCGCTTTCTTTTCTATAGTGCAACGTAGATTGGTACCTGGAGGCTATAACTCTATTTTCATGCTCTGGCATCTGAGGATGTTGTAGTTCTCCTTCACCCTTCACGTCGAAACCATAGCCGGTGCGTTCCTCTGCCCGAGCTAGCCGCAATCTTAATCTTCACCTTCACCACGCGCGTAGCGGGCTCAGCAGATAGCTGTTGGCCCAACTGGTTAGTTCCGTTGCCAAAACACGACAACCTGACGGTTTTTGCAAGCACGGTACGTACGCAGCGTACATCTGCCCAACAGATACTGCCACTAATACGAGCAGATTCAAGCACGACACATCGCCGCAGAGTCAGTTTTGAGCAGCATGGACGACGATATCGTCTTCGTTCGATCGATTGAAAAGCCACGAGCCCTGAAAATCGGTGATGATTATCCAGGAAAGCGCGCAAAGCTCAACGACGGATCAGCACAGGCTGTTTCCCCCAGTCCTGCGACCAGAGAGCAAATCGGCGGCAATAACTCTCAACCGAAAGTATCTAATGACAACCCCATAGTGCCTCTACCAGGAGAGCAAGGGACATTCTTGCTCGCGACACGCAAAGCTCTGGAATCAGCTCTGGGCAAAGAAGCCTTGGAGCGCTCCGAAAGACTTTTGAAGGAGGAGCAAGACCGCACAGAACAGTACATCGCGGAGCTGGAAAAGGCAGTGAGGGAGCAGAACGGAGGACCTGTATCACATGACGTTCTCATCCAGAATCAGATAGCCATGCTGAAGGTAAAGGCTAAAGGACAAGACGAAGCCGCCAGGACGGAGATCAACATACTACTTGAACATAACAAGAAGCTTTCAGAAAAAAAGACCGCGCTTGTACGCAGTGTCCATCTGCTTAAAGGCCAGCATAGCGCTTTGAAGGCCAAGGCACAAGACGATGCCAACGCAGAAAGTCAGATACTTCACGAACACAACGCAAAGCTTGAAAAAGAGAATGCCGAACTTGTACACAGCGTCAAGCTGCTCAAAGACGAGAATCATACTTTGAATGCTAAGGGGCGAGATGACAAAGCCGCTAGAACAGAGATCAGGATGCTCTGTCAACACACGACAAAGCTTGCAGAAGAGAAGACCGCACTTCTACGCAACGTAAAGCTACTCAAAGATGAGCATGGCACTTTGAGGGCCAAGATCTCTGCCTTGACGCAGGACCTGTGCGAGCAGAAGAAGCTCCGTGCGTCCAAGAAAAAGTACGGCTCCGACAGAGACATCAAGGCCACTGCAACTGAACTCAAGAAGCACAAAAAGGAACTCAGGAAGTGCAAAAGACTCAACAGCAGGATGATTAAGGGAAACAAAAGTCTGTCAGAGAGAATTGCGGAGCTGGAAACTGAGCGCCTTGCTAGCCTTTCTCTGAAGGAAACCGCAAAACGTTCTGCAGAAGAAGCTTCCAAGGCAAATGAACGGATTGAGAAACTTCAGAACCAGATCATCAAGCTAGATCAAGGATTCCGTCAGAGAGGCGAACAGCTGATTGAGCTGAGTCGGGACTCCGTGTCGAAGGACAAGATCAAGATGCAGAAGAAGGCAGCCGTTGAAGCCAAGAGCCTGCTACAGTCGCGTATGTCGGGAATGTTCAAGAACTATCGGATGCTCCACAAAAAGAACACTGCTCTGTTCGAGAAGCTGGTATCGACGGCTGAGGCGGGAGGATTTGGGGACGCAGATAACACTTATCGTAAAGAGCTGGAGCTGCTGAAGGGTCAACCGCTTGAGAAGCTGTACGAGTTTAAAAACCAGGTCTGATCGATGTCGTTGGCAGCTGTGTACGGCGAGGACAGTGTGTGGCTTTTACGGCAGGCTCTTCGTGTCGGTAGTCCAAGCAGACGTCTTCTAGGACTAAGGGTCGAATGGCGACAGGCGCTCATTGTACAATGTCGCTGGTGTCGTTGTAAGGGAGGCAATTCATCGGTAGTATCGTGGCATCCACCTGGTTCATAATCTGCGAACAACATGAGTATAGGGATGTGAGTAATTAGCCGTCAACCTCAAATGCGTCTCGTAACTTCCGAGTCCCCTCCGGCGCATAGTCATCCTAGCTTCTCACCTGCCACCACAGCTCCCTCGTTTGTCATCTTGACTTGGAATAGAAAGTGCGACAATACATTGTTGTCACGATAAGAAAGGGATTAATCCATAGAGAATGACATCGCTGTTAAAAAGCGGCGTATAACAGGATAAATCTACCCAGATTCTGATTGCGAGTCATATCACACTAACAAATCGCCCCATAGATCAAGAGATCGCATGCGCAATTGCGATTTGCTACTCACGCTGTACTCACTAGCTCGACCCAAACATATTAGACATCATTATAAGTTCAGGCACGTGTTGTCGTTCTACACCATTCTTCCACCACATCATTCTTCCATGTCTTCTTCTTCACAGAACACTGCACAGGCGTCCATCAATGTCAGCATCACCTCTCGTTTCGAGAATGGAGAACAAGTAGCCGCTATCCAAGCCATCGAAACTACTCTTCAGCGCCTCCAATCAGACTTCAATACCATGAGAGACGAGACAAAAGACCTCCCCGGCGAAATCAACGCGTTGAGAAACAAGTTTTCAGATCTCAAAAACCAACTGTCTGTAATCATTTCTTCCGCCACCCTTGCCTCCACCATCCAAGCTCTCACCACCCAAGCCCGAGCCGCGATCAACACGCGAACAGAGGAAGGCAAAAAGGCCATAAACGGTGAAATCAAGAAGTTTTTGACCAACTCCACCATCTACGCGGAGGAAGCAGTGAGGAAAGAAGAGATACCAGACAAGGTTTCCAAGGAGGTCATCAAGCAGTTGGAAACTGAGAGCATGCAGACAGTGCTAAAAGACTATGCGAAGAAGATTCTGGCAAGTGAGGCGGCAAATGATATCTTCGATAAGATGCAGTGGATGGTGGATCAAGCAAAGGAGGACATCATGAAGGAGATTGACAAGGTCGACAAGGAGATAACGGCCAAGATAGGCGCAATGGGGAGGACTATGGATTTAGTGCAGAGATAATAACCGGGGTTAGCAAGAAGTCATTCTTGGACAGGCGAATACATTGGCTTTTATTATTGAGAAGTGTGATGGTCATTCTGTTTTCCTTTCCTACCTACATACATCAGCAAGCCTGTAATATCGTTGAGCATTTGTTCCAGGCTTGTGACATCTCACATTCTAAATTACGAGGTTAGGTCGGAACAATCATTCAGTTTGTAACAAACCTACCACAAACTCACTGTTATATCATCATCGTTCACCCGTCTTCTCGACTCTCACTCATAGTCCCCAAAATCCTCTTCATTACAAGGCCACGAAAGATAATAAAGCCAATGGAGTCAACATCGCCTCAGGTCCCTATTCCGACGCAAAACAAAGACAACACATCGACCGATCAATCCGCCAAGACCGCTATGAATATTCTCCAGGTCGATGTTAGTGCTCTCAGGTCCGATATCGATAGTTTGAATCAACGATTCGACCAGCTCGATCACAACATCAAAACGGCCACCAAAGCCGAAACAGACAGAAGGCTCACTCACTTCACCAAGACGGTTGGCCAGACACTCCAAGAGAACGCTAGGAGTAACTTCGGAAAGTGGGCCAGACGTCACACTGCCGAGGGGGTAAAAGAGGCGCTGAAAGAAGAGGATGTGAAGGAGTTGATATCGGACTGGGTGAACGATAGTACGGAATGGATAAAGGAATGCTTGGTGAAGATGGAGGAGACTGAGAAGAAAGCACGCGATCTCTTCGAGGCGGTAACGAAGAAGATTGATGAGTATCAGAAGGAAGGAGGAGGATTGGAGGATTAGGCTGTGGAACGAAGAGATTCTGTCTAGGATGGACGGAGGAAGACCTAAGTCATCTCTCAAGCAAGCATGAGTTATAGAACCTCGTCCAAGCATACATCGTACAGTATCAATCTGCCTTACCGTGACTGCCACCAACATTTACACCTAGAACAAGCCAGTCCGCACATGAGCCTGATGATTATGATTATTTCGACTCAACGTTGCCACCAAGTCCTTCATATTTCTAATACTAGTCACGAGAAGAACCCAAGCTTGCCCTCTCACGCACGCGCATCCTCCTTTGCCTTCCTTTGAAGCAAACAAACAACCAGACGATAGTATAAAAGACACACCATGGAAGACGAAACGGACAACACCTAGCAAAAACACAAAAATGACATCTTCCACTGAAAACGAGCCGAAGCAGCAAAACGTCCCACAAGCACCTACCGTGCGTGAGAAAATCGAAGCCCTCCACCAGCGCGGCATAGCCCTGGAGAAAGAATCCCAGAATGTCAAGGCGGAGCTTAATGCATTGTATGGCCCTGAACGAGCGCCCTCGCCTTGGCTTATTTCTCCTCGTGCGCCTGCTTCTGAAGCCGAGGACAAAGGAGAGCAAGATGGCGAAGACGATGAGGTAGACATGGATGATAAAGGAGAGGTGGATGATAAAAGCGACAAAGACGAGGAAGAAGACACAGATGATGAAGGAGACGAAGAGAGTGAAGAGAGCGAAGAGGAGCAAGGAGACAAAGGAGACAAAGGAGACCACAAAGAACGAGGAGAGAAGAAAGTCCAAAGGAAGAAATGCAAGTGTGGAACCGAGCTAGAAGAGGATGCTAAGCCCTATTTTGTAAACTGTCAGGCGTGTAGGGCCAGGACGACAGCAGATTATAATGTCAAGTATAAGCTGAAGAAAGACGCGAAGAAGGCACGACTGAAAGAGGCGAAGAAACAGCAGACGAGTGAGAAGAGGAAATAAGGCAGTTGACTCAACACAAATCCGAACCGGGTGCTTCAAGCTGTTCTCGAGTCATCATCATCATCATCATGTAATTCTACATTTAGCAACCACCGAAACCTTCGAATTGATCATCCCAAATGCAAGAGACCTAAGATAATGTTCCCCTTCCCACCCCATCTTTCATGTTCATGCCTGTCCAGGACCCAATCGCTCAATGCCATGGTATAGTGCCCGAATGAATGACGCCAGTAAATGCCTCGATAAAAGCTCGCTGAACCCATTTTGATGCCGCTAAGAACAGACAAGGAAATAAACACACGCTCATCATGTTCACACCTGGAGTAGTAGTACCCGTCAAAAATTAAAAGAGGGTCATGTCCAGAACGCCGTTGAACGATACTGCAAAGAAAATGTTTGTCACGACGAAACGTCATTTTAGATAAGAGGACCTGCCATCATGGGGCTGCCCCGTGTGTTGGTTGTGAGTGTTGGTTCGTATGCGGCCGGTGAGCCCGACGAAGAACCTGGTCGTGGGCGATAGTAGCTGTTCGCATACGCTGCTGGAGGAGCAATATACGGTCCTTGTTGGGGTGGGATAGCACCAGGTGGTGTACCATTGAGCATATTGCGATTGCTTCGGCGTCGACCGAGGACTGGGGATGCGGGGGCGCCTTGAACCGTTCCTGTAGAGTTGATGGACTCGTTCGAATTACTCCTCACATGTTGTGCTGTGGTAGGCTGCTGCATTTGAGGAGAGTCAGTAGGGTGCGACGGACGCTGAAAACCTTGGGTGAAGGGATTGGTACGAGCGGGCACGCTAGTGTCTCGCTGACCAAGTGCTTGTCTTCTTGTCTCAATGAGTTCTCGAGCTCGGAGGTTGCGTTCGTCTGGAGTCAGTCCGGCAGGACGGGCGGCAGGCTGTACAGTAGCTTGTACGTTTTGCGTAGGCGACGGGGGAGGTCTACCGTTCTCATTTGCGCGCAAGGTTCGTGTAGATGCCTGGGGGGCGAGCTGACGCCGCGATGGCTGTGGTCGTAGATTGAGACGTGATGGCGAAGGCCTCATGCCCTGTGGAGGGTTACCAGCTTCTCTCATATTGGCACGAGAGACTGCTGGCCGCAAAGTAGCTACAGAAGATTGATCTCGGAGAATTTGACGAGAGTTGCGATTTCGGACACCCCGTGCCTGCACAAATGCAGCCCAAGGGTTACCTCGTGCAGCGAAAGGAGGAAGAACCGCGCCCTGGCCATGCAAGCCCATGGCAGCATGAGGAAACGAGTTCGCTGCGCTAAAGTTGCCAGAGTTCCTCCTACTGTTTGCTGAGGATGGGCGAGCGCCAACGCGACTAATAGGACGGTCTATCATGTCCATGGCTGCAGCTGCCTGAGTTTGCGCGATGCTATCGATAGAATGTTGAGAAGAGGTCGTGGAAGTTCCAGGAGTCAAAATGGTAGAAGAATTGCTATTCGAACTAACAGAAGGTGCACGATCAAAGCGGTTCATGTTAGCAGCATTAGCCATCGCAGGTAAGCCTGGAGACATGGCGCTTCGTCGAGGTGGCGATATGGGGAGTCGTGGGTCCATAATGTAGTTCGAGGTATTATCCATAAGCGGCGTTCGAATGCGCGCAGGAGGCAAGAAAGGAGAGTAGGCTTGGGCTGGGCTGGGACGGTTCCTGTTCCTTGTCCGAGGGCGAGAAAGCGGCGTAATGGCTCGTGGTTCAACGTCTATCAACGCGCCTGCCATCTGATGCTGCTGAAGAGCTTGTTGGTGGGCAGCGAACATCCAACTGATGCGTGGATCATATTCCCGACGTTGCATGCGCGGAGCCCCTCGTCTATGCCCTTGCGAATTGTCCGAGTTATCATCAGTGTCCGCCTCGTTGGTTCCATCTCTAGCGACAGGCCCCTGGTTGTTGACGCGGGCAGCGGGGTTCGAGAAGGCTGCTATGTTCCGTAGATGAGCTTGTGAGCGGCGCGTCCGCAGGGTGTTCAAGGCTAGATCGATGTCGCCATCCTGATCGGAGTCATCGTCATCCGCTTCCCCATCTTCGTAGTGGGCTGTCGAGGTGGAGAGGACAGAGGATCTTCGGCGGAGGCCACGCGAGGTATTCAAGACGCGAACATTGCCGGTTCTAGAAGGCGGGCGTATGGGGGCACTAGGCCGAGGACGATCTGCAGTAGGTGTTAGAGAACCGCCCATTCGGCTTCTGTCATTTGAGTTCGCAAGCGGTTCCCACCCAACGGTCGTCCTTCCTCCATCACTGTCATCTTCATCTTCTTCACCCATCTCGTCGTCGTAATCGCGTTGTAACTCCCATCCCTCATCTCGCAAAAGTGCCTGTGTATCTTCATCGAGCTCCTCGGTGGAGACGTCAGTGGATGTTGATGAAGCTGTCTCACGGGAGGATCTTGATCCGTTTGCCCGATGTAAGACGCGGGTCTGAGCAGGATTCCTTATTCCCCTGCGGATTGGGCCTGCGTCTTCGTCGTCTTCCTCTTCCTCTTCAACGGTGCTCGAGCGATTAGACGACGATTCAGACTCAACGATTCTGCGTGCTCGGGCTTGTGTTCGCGCTCTGCTACTAGAAGGCTGGGCGACAGGGCCAGGGGTTGACGATGCAGTACTGGGCGAACCCGCTACAGGCACAGCCTCGTCATCAATGAAGTCGTTCATGGAGGAATCCTCGTCCAGACCATCTTCATCCTCTTCCTCGACCGTATCCATCTCGTCGCCGTACATGTCTGAGACTATACTCTGTGAGTAGGAGCGTCGGCTGCCGGCTTCGCTGTGCGTGATTGGACGTCGTCTGGCGAATGCCGCTGCGTTTGGTGTCATACCAGCCTCCAAGTAGCGTCGCATCATGAAGGAGCCCTGGTCAGGAGGGTATGCGCCCCAGTCTTCCAAGCCGTCTCCGTATCCGTCATAGTCTGGGTCCTCCATGTCCATTTCGGCGTCGAGGTCGTCTTGATCGTGCTCTGACATCTCGTCCATGTCACTGAAGCCAGTGAAGCTGTCGCCCCATGAGAGTTCGCCTGTCTCGTCGAAGATCAGCCCGCACTGGGTGCATCCGCCGTCTTCCAGTTCCCAGTTGCACATGGGACATCGGTCAACACCATCTTCCTGGTCACGCACGACTTGCAGTGATAAGCCCCGTTGGTGATGCGATAGCCTGAAGCAGCCTTTGAAAAGGCCGCCAAGGCGGGGGTCGTTGTTGTCCTTGTCCAACTGTACGGCGTCGGCCTCGTCCTTCTGCCACTTCTTGTGGTCTTCAATGCTCTCGCCTGTAGGTAGCAGTTCGGCTCGCGCGATGAAGACGCTCGTCATGTCCCGTATCTAGCCAACTGTGTTAGACTTGATCGCTGGTATTGTATATAGGCTGACTCACCACATAGGCGGGGGCCGGTAGGTCCTTTACGACGATACGGCAGTCGGGACATGTCTTGCGGGCCTTGTTGGCGACGAACCACGTGCAGAGACACTAGACATGTTAGAGGACGACGTATGAAGTGGTAAGATGCGCGTCTTACTGTATAGCAGTAGGTGTGTCCACAGGATATGGTGTAGGGCTGGTAGAGCAAACGGTCACAGATCTTGCATGTGAGATGGGAGCGAAGGCTGTCAAACTCCGACTTGAGCGCCTTGAGCTGCTGCGAAACGTTAGTCGATAGGCAGGATCACAAAACGAATAACCATGTCGTACTTCATCTGCCCTGCTCGGCTGCGGAGGCTCCTCCTTCTTGGTCAGCATCTTCTGTTTGAGGCTGTCTTTGCTCGCCGCCCGCGTCGGCTGGTCCTGGTCGATAAGCTTCGACGCAGACCGGCTGGCAGTCGGGGTAGTGCCGCGCCCGGCCCGTGAATTCGAAGGCATGCCGGCAGACTGCGAGCCAGCAGCGGTTTGTGAAGTGGTGTTGGACGATGATGCGATGGATGAGGCCGAGTTCTTGGGGCGAGCGGTGGGCGGGGTTGGCGACGCTCGATTCTCCATGGCGGGCGGTGACTCTCGCTCTCTCTCTTTTCTCACGACGAGGTGCAGCTCGGGGTAAGAAGACGGAGCATCTGCTCACATGGGACTTGCCCTTGTAGAGAAGAAAGACTATCGTTGGCAGTGGTTATGCATGCAGCAGCGGGTCGACTAGCCTAAGCGTGTTGGCGCTCGGTCGCTGGTGCCCTTGCCCTCCCGGCCATTTGCCG
>JAESFQ010000861.1_pt1 | contig 11148 bp, 10 predicted proteins | sample 9269431 | NCBI WGS metagenome assembly JAESFQ01 (sample SAMN14502588, study PRJNA617103) | algae metagenome | isolation source: Plectolyngbya sp. WJT66-NPBG17 and co-occurring heterotrophs from well... | place: USA: Mojave Desert, Joshua Tree National Park, California | collected 2006-08-06
TGAGCAGACTTTGAGGCAACGGAGGCGGCGCTGGAAGCAGATGAAGAGGCAGCGGCGTTGGCGCTGGCGGCAGCCTTGGAGATGGAGGAAGAGGACGATGAAGCGGCCTTGGCAGCAGCGCCGGTAAGGGAGCTGGCGCTGGAAGCAGCACGTGCGGAAGCAGAGCTGGCGCTGGAACCGGCGGCGTCAGTAGCAGAGGTAACGCTGGCTTGAGCGAGACCAATCTGCTGCTTGATCAAGTCGGTGTAGTAGGCGAAGCCGCCGGTGGCAGCAGCGTACTGGTTGCCAGCCTTGGAAGTAGCAGCACCGTAGGCGGAAGCACCAGAGGCAGAGATGGAACCGGCAGAAGCAGAAGCACTGTCGCCATAAAGACGGGCACGATGCTTGCGGGCGAGAGCGATGAGCTCGTTGCGCTTGGAGCCCTGGGGAACCTTGATACCGTTCTTGTCGGCCCACTCCTTGATCTGGCTGTCAGACCAGGAGTCAAGGAGAGCGTCGGTGAGGCTCTGCTGAGCGTTGGCAGCAGCAGAAGAGACCGAGGCGTAGGCACCCTTAGACTGCTGGCTAGCAAGACGAGACTGGCGGCGGAGAGCGGCGATCATGGAGTCGCGAGAGCTAGGCTGGGGAACGTTGTAGCCGCGCTCATCGAACCAAGCCTTGAGATCAGAGTCAGACCAGGAAGCGTAGAGCCAGTCACCGGGGTAGTTGGCAGTCTCCTTGGCCTTCTCCGCAGCGGACTGGTAGTTGTCACGGACGGCGGCGAGAAGAGAGTCACGCTGGCGGGGCTGAGGAACAGGAATGCCGTGCTTGTCAGCGAAAGCCTTGAGCTGAGAGTCGGACCAACTATAGATCTGTTAGTAGTTGTGGTGGATATAGGTTGGTGGGTACATACGAATCGAAGATCCAGTCCTTTACGCTTCCGTAGGCCTGGTTCGCAGAGTCCTCTGTCTCGGTCCAGTATTCCTTGACCTGCTCAGCGAGGCTCTTGGCATCATTCTCAGTGCCCTTCTTCGCCTTCTGGCCCTTGAGGGTCAGGTAGTTGGTGAGGGTCTGTGCATCCCAGCTGGTGTAGGGAGTCACAACCTTGTCGTTCCAGTTGGCCTTGACAGTCGACTGAAGGTTCTTGCGGTCAGATGGGCTGGGGTGGGGAATGTTGTTGTCGCTGAGCCAGCGCTCAAGCTCCGACTCGTGCCACTTGTCGTAGACTGTTTGCTCACGTCAGTATCCTGCTGCATGACGCCATGTATAATTCAAAAACCAAACGGGAGGGGTTCTGTACTGTACGCACCGGCGCCTCCAAACCAGCTGTTGGCCGTTGCCGAGGCAGCGAGGGCCACCACGAAGGTGGATGTAAGGGAGAACCTCATGATGTGTAGCTGCCGATGTGAGGATGGTGCTTAATATCGATTAATGAAAGCAAAGACGAGGGTTCGAGGGTCAAGCAAACTCAGCAGAGGTGTGAGAACTAGAAGGGCAATGGTGAGCTGCGAGCTTATGAGGGGAGGGACAGACAATGGCGGGTGGAATGTGTGCGTGGAAGTGACGTATGCGGCACGCTTGGACAAACAAGATCCCCAACGCTCCTGCCTCGGTGTGCAGCCAATGGGGAGCTATGACCACATGCAACCGCGTCTTTTGGCTGCGCAGTGTGCGCAATTGTGAGATCGTCTTTCACCAGCACGGTCTAGGCTCTCGACACGTTTGACATGTTGACAGGTAGACGTCTCCACGGCCTATCAATCTTGTTTTGTCAATGCAGAATTCATCATCATGGCACCAATGTTGCGAAATAGCTCCACTCTGCTGTGCGGCTGGTCGGCATGGCATTTCAAAAAATTCCCATCCCAACAATGCGGGGGCGATCACCACGCTAGCCCCCCTACGTCATCGCCCACGACATGCACAAAAGTTGTGAAGCTCAACCTTGCAGTCAGAGCTCCAACGATAAAGAGGTAATATAGGAACACATCAATTGACGATTCAATGTTTGATACATGTCATGCATTTCACGAGACTCCTAGCAGTCCATTACAGCTAATTGTACGCGGTTTTAGTATTGTGCGAATACTCGTTCGAGTCTTGCTCATCCTCGTACGCCTTCAGAGCCGCCTCGTCCACCTTCACCTGTGACTATGTTAGCAATGTGCTCCAATATTCCATCCTCAACCCATGACATACCTTTCCAGAAGCCGCCCGGGACTTTGTCCTTTTCTGCGTCCTTGTTGCTGACCTTCTCATGCGCCTGTTCCGCCCTGTTATCCATGTCCTTGTTGTGCTCCTTGACGTCCTGGCTCTCTTCTTCAGGCGAAGGAGGGTTTTCGTTGAGTATTTTGGGTTGCGCACCTTTGACTTCGTTAGGGCTGGGCTCGTTCTCTTGACCCTGCTTGACGGCTGGCTCTTTGTTCTCCTTCAGCTGGCGTGCCGATGTGGAGAACTCGCGCTTTCCGGATGAGCCCTTGCTCGAGGAGGGAGCTGGTGACTCTGATGTAGGCTGTGGGGAGTCATTCTGGTTCGTGTTGCTGTCCTTGTTCGGCGACGACGAAGACTGGCCTTGGGCGACCTTGGGGGGTGGGGGGCCGGGATGCTCGAGGTTCTCGCTGGGGTTCGCGCCCTGCTTCTCCGGTGTCTCTCCAGCTGGGTTGCCCTTACCAGAGCCGTAATCTGAAGTCGCGAAGCGAACTTGGACGCGGGCACGGGGAGCGGCTGAGAGTGCTGCGGGCCGTAATGCTGCCGAGCGCAGCATCGACATGGGGCGTAGGAAGCTCATGATGTGAATTGGGGGAAAGAATTGAATTGTCAAAAGTTCTTGTGTTGCGAGATGTGTAAGTCAGAGTTGAGTTGTATGCCAGATGTGGAGTTCCAGAGCCACACTTCGTCCAAGCTCGCGTTGACGTCATCAATGCACGTCACAGGAGGCTCGCTTCAACCACATCCCGAGGTCTGCAACGCTGCAGCGACGATCGTTAGGTTCGAGACAGTAGCCATTCACAAGATCGTTCGTAGCACACTGAACTCCGGCCTTGACTTAGGGTATACCAGACCTTGATTTTTCGACCGCGAAGCTTACGATGATGATGGCAACCGAGAGGTGCAACGCATCTTATCGTTCTTTCATGTGACAAAAGCAGAGCAAATAACAGAATAAATTTGGAAGCACTACAAGTCAGGTCTCTGTCGTTAACTCAAACCAATCAGCGATATGATCAATAGGCACCTAAGTAGACAACAGTCGAGAAATTACCAGTCCGCATACACACCCAAGGCTTCCACTTCATTGAAACCATCGCAAACAGTCCAACTTATCCTACCACTCACAATAAACAATGCGATGGACGTTCGTCTTAAGACCCGGAGAATGACAATCCGTGATATCTTTGATATTGTCCTTCTCAGCAGCCGCTTTACATCCCACAGTCTTTCCCTCCCCCATACTAGGACAATGGAGTATACCCGGATTAGTACCATCACTCTGGTATTTGCAGTTCTTTTCCCCGAACAGCGGCATCATGAAGGTACCGTGTGGCCACGGTGGAACTAATATGTTGAATGGCGCATACCATTTTCGGGACAAGTCGTTGAGTACGGGGACGCCACAGCCGTCGGCTTGCGTGTTGGGCTTGGTTTCAAAGAATGTCCACGTGTTGTAATCCTCACCGCGGCCCCATGTTTTTCGGAAGATTACAGACAGAGCCTTGGTCGGAGCTTTGGGCTCGGGTCGAGGTGGCGGCGATGAGGATGGCTTGGGTATGGCTGGAGATGATTTCCTCGTGCTAGGCTGGATCGGTCTGGGGGTTTCAGGTGGATCGTTCGACGAAGATCTGAAAGATGTTTGAAATGTGGATAGAGACTGCGTTTTCGATGCTGAAGATATCTGAGCCGAAGCGCTTGGCTGAACTTCGGTTCCAGTGGATAGTAAGGTCGTGGCTGGGAACGGAGGAACCGTGATTCCAGGTAGAGCTACCAGGCTATTTGACGTCAAATAGGACGTGACGACATTCGATGGGATTGAAGACGGCGTGGGAGACGAACGGACAAACGGGATAAAAGGCAGATCGTGTAGCATTTGAATCAGTGAGAGTGGATTGCCGCGACCGGTACTTGTATTGATCTGTGCCGTAATCAGGAGTGGATGCAACAGAACCAAGGCGAGTGCAAAACCATAACGTAGCGTTTTCATGGTGACGAAATGATCTGGAAACGATGAAGGTGGAGGGAGACTGTGAGGTTTCTCGATATCACAACTGATCCCGCTTTTATGTGCTCTCTAAGTAGACAGTACGCCTACGCTTTCATCTACATTCCTTTCCATATCTTCTTACAATGTCCTGCGGCATGCATTTTGCGTCCGTGTCCTGCAGCAATTCCACGGTTTGACTGCAGCGCTTGAGAGAGTTTGCAGCAGACATATTGAAATCGGGACTGATCATTTACATTCCATCTTACTCCTTGCTGTCTCTATCAATGATGACATGCAGCTTCACCACAAAATGGCCGCATCTTGTCGTATTGGTAACTATTTCCGGATGAGGAAGGGACTGGATGCTTTGTGCACGAAGCCCCTTAGCGTAGCGGTGCGATGAAAGTAGAGCGGAGAACCGCCATTGAAAGCCAAAAAGACGTGGTGGAGACGAGAAGATAGTGTTGAAAGAGATGGAGCCGTTGAAAGGCAAGAATGATGACTGCATTCCCGTCGCACAGACCAAGGGCATCCCATGGCGTATAACCCCAAATATCCGAAGGTTGTTGAGGGGAAAGAAAAAGAGTAAGCGTTCTCGACTACGCCTACTTCCTATTTTTCTTTCGTGCTGGTCATTAATATTGTACCTAGGTTTCCTGGTCGGCTGCACGATAGTGATATCGTCCAGGGCACCTCATGAACCTCCCGTCTGCTTGAAACCCTCACCCCCATGAGGTATTGTATGTCAGCAAATCCAGATATTTCTAAACAACGCTCGCTACTTAGCGGTTTAAGCCGTTATTGTATTCGATAACTGAGCTTCATCCGCTAGCCTGCAAACCTAGGTTCAGTATACCGCCTCATCTCGCATCTTCCGGAGTCGGAAACTCGAAGAATGAAGAGTTAGGCCTCGATGCAAACTCCCATGGACGACGCACCGACCACCCGGAGTAGAGTCGCAGACACGATGGAACACTGCTACACCATATTCTCCACGTTTAGCAATATGAAACAATTGGAGATAAGGACTATCACGAGTATTCTCTGCTATGTGGACTCCTTCTACCATCAGGCTGAATGGACCGCACGCAATTAGCAAGATCTTTTTCATGATGCCAGCCAAATACCTGCTATTTTCCCCACCACTAAACGCGTACAACTAACTAGATACACTTGAACCGTTTCCCACAATCTCCCTGTACCCCAAACACCCCAATATCATCATCGACATCACACTCCGCAAACTTCCTCTTCACCACTCTCCCACTCCCTACCTCAGGCGGCACTTCCACATCCAACACCCGACCCCTCCCCCAAGCCCGCTCAAACGACCACTCCGTTTTAAACACAACCCTCCGCTTTCCATCAACAACCCTACAAGGCGGCCACCCCTCCCTCTCCCACCTCTCCGTCGGCGCCTCAGCCCCATCCATCAACTTCGCAACCGCCCTCTCCCACCTCGCAACAGTACTGGCATAAACCGCCGTGCCCCTCGCCGCCATATCCGCCGTAATCTCCCTGTACTTGCCCCTGTCTGCAACGAGCTGTCTAATCCAAGCTTTATCCGCAGCGCCGTAGAAAGGGCTGCTGGAAGAGTAGGGCCGTAATAAGGGACATGTGGGGCCGCAGAGACCGCGGGAGTGGCGCGGTGTGCAGCATGGGCAGTAGAAGCCGGAGGTTTCGTGCAAGAGCTGCATGTGTGTGCGTGTGGTGAGGGAGAGTAAGATGATGGCGAGGGAGGCGCGGAGGGCATCGATGCGGAGTAGCATTCGGGGGGTTGCGTGGGGTTGACGACGGGGTGGTGAGGAAGGAGGGGGGTTATCGAGACACGATGTGTGTATTCCGGTCGGTAAGGCGACGTGGGTACGTGGCATGGCTACGAGTGAGATGGCTTGGTGATGTAGAGGGTGGGCAGGTTTTGCTCTATCTTGAGAAGGAGGAGATTATAGGATGGTGGCGCTATATCAGTATGAAGAGCTGAAAGCGAGAGTTACACTTGATAATGCTTTGGTGCAGTGTGAAGGTATGTGAGGAGGTGATCGCATTGTACCAAGCCTACAGTGGTGCACTTTTGAGTTGGAATACTCTTGTTCAGCTTTTGCAATAGTAATGAAGAAACTTGGGGAGGGAATGTACAGTGTAGCAAACGGTTGCGTTGTGAAATTTCGTTTGAATCTGAGCACGTGTTGGTGAACAACGTGCTGCTGGTGTAGAGCTGATGTGTTTCGGCTATGGGCGAGATGGTGTTTGCCATGGCCAGATGATAAAGCTCTAGCATTAGACCGACACCTGCATCCTCACTCACCTCCTCTTGGCATCGTATAATGCAGCTCGTCAGTTCTTCCACAATACCTACCTCAGGGCCGTGGGCATCTTCCGCTCTCCTAGTATCTCATCAAAGGTCGTCGCAACGCGGCGTGGCTCTCTGTTCACCTTCTGTGTATCCATATTTTGCTCACGCTCTTCTCTGGTCGCTGGATAACTTCGCCGTACAACGTCAGGTGGCTGCGGTCGAGATGGGTCCATAGACTTTGGTACCTGTTGATGTGCTTCCAAGACCGATGATGAGATATATTCCAAATCTGGGTCAGCCGCAGGAGATAGTGGGACGTCGTCAAGAACGAGTGTGTTTGAGAGCTCGGCGAGGTCGAATGACGCCTTATTGGGAGTTTGATCGAAGCTGAAGCGCCGTGTGACAGACGGTTTCCCTGCAGCGGGCTGAATACCTTGAGTATTGAACGAAGTCGTTGAAGAAATGCAGGAGCTCTGCATGGTACTGTCGTGTCTCGCAGTCTTAATCTTCCTATCTCTTGTACTGTTGCGCTTCACAGCAGCCCTACGACTCAACTTCACTGGATTGCTGCGAAGGCTGGGAGTAGAGCCATGGTCTTCAACGGCAGCGAGTGGTTTCCTCATGATTTTACCTGCGGGTAGGTCGATCCCACAGTTTTCATGTGTGCCCTTCAGCTGTAAAGTTGTAGATTGTGGCCCAAGTTCTGCTTGTGAAGACCCTTTTTGCTGCCCACGCAAACTCAATTGTGACCGGGCAATGCGTCGCCCAAACTTATCCTCCGCGAATCGGCCATCCTGGGCTTCCACTTCACGATAAATTCCCCGCCTCTTTGTGTCTTCATACTGCCGTTCCGCCTTCTGAAATGGTGTCGCTGGTGATGCCATGTCGCTTTTGTGTAAGGCTTTGTTGGTGACAGTAACGGAAAGATCAAATTATTCCGTACAATCGCGTTGCACTTCAAGTCCGGGCATTGTTTGTAAAAGAGAGACATTGTGAAGATATGGAGTTTTCCAGAAGTTTGCACAACGTTATGGACGCTGTGCGAAATGCGACGTTCGTCATGCAGTTTCGAGAATTGGCACGAGGAACGATGTGCGGCTTGTGGTGTCCATGGTGGATCTCCTGTCAGATCTACGGTGAGAGCAAACTGAAGGGTATCCGGCGTTCCGAGACTCGCCATACCTAGGGAGCGGGCGACCACGAACCAGATGTGAGGGATCAGTCGTCCTACTCTCTTTCAAGCCTCTGCCTCTTCCTTCCTCCTCTTAATCTCCCTCTCCACCCCCTCTACACTCATCGGCACCTTCCTCCCCGCCCACCTCTTCGCCTCCTCCCTCACAAACCCCTCCAAACTCAACATACCCACACACAAGAACCCCAACTCCTCTCTATCTGTATCAAACACCTCCCACCACTCACATTCCGGCATCTTAATCCCCGTCTCCCTCGCAGCGAGGTATATACTCGCCGTCGCTAGCGCAGGCGGCTGATGCGTAAGGTAAAGGCACTGCGGACTCAGCAACGCCGTATTAAGATGCGCAACGGCACGTTTCGCAAGTTCAGACGCACGGGGATGCGAGAAGATGTCGAGGGCTTGCATGTACGTTATACACAGCGTATATGGTAACTGAACTTGGACGTTGAAGCCAAGAGTACGCAGAATGCGTTGTTCGGTCGTAAAAAGCGTTGCGCGTCGGCGCTCATAAGTACCCTCCGAGACGTAGTATTTCAGCGCATCTTGCGTCTTCTGAAGGTGTTCACTGTCGAAGAAGGTACCCGGTAAGGAATCGAGGTATGCGTATACGTTTACGAGACTGCGTGCTGATTTTGGGTAGGCAGAGAGCTTGGTGGTGAGGTATAGTGATGCGGCTGAGACTTGCTCTGCGCCGAACTCTGCGAGACTTCCTCCTTCGGGGCCGAGCCAGAAGCGCATGAACACTACAATTGCTTGTGCGATCACTTCTTGTGGGAGGCGGAGTAGTATGCCGGCTGCTTGTGTGAGGCGCGCGCCGGCGAAGCGGATTGAGTCTTCGAGATCGGGTGGGATGCCGTCGAGTTGTGAGCCGGAGGTTTCGAGCTGGGCTATGGTAGCCAATGGATTCGCGAGAGGTGAGGGCTGCATTTTGAACGATTGTGGCGAGGGTAGAACTCTTACAAGAACGTTGTGGTGTTGTGGAGCCTCTGCGCTGAGGATTGGGGACAAAGCTGTGGAGCTGTCGGACTTGCGATGGGTGAGCCTCGGTACACTAACCTTCATCCTTTCTAGTCGACAACATCCGTCCCACATACGACTGAACGAAATACGGATTTCTGGACTTTGATGCCAAACTTCCCAGACCTCTTACAAAACTGTCATCGAGTGCTTTATAAACATACAAGCTCGACAGACATCCAATAAGAAATCGTCTCCTTAGCTCAATTGGGAGAGCGCCAGACTGAAGTCATCAGTCACTAAATCTGGAGGTATCGTGTTCGATCCACGAAGGGGACATCACCGTGCTTGAGCCTACTCAAGATCTTTCGAACCATTCTTTTTGCCAATCTATCGGATCTGGGTCTACCTCTGGTGTGCAACCAAGACAGCCACAATCGGCTGGGGGTTGGGTAGATCCGTTTACCCCTCTCTGTACAACGCCTCATTTTTTTTTTGGTTTCCTAGTCAAGCTAGGGTAAGGCAACCATTGCGGTGCTGCCACGTACTCTGTACATGTAGGTAAGCGTCATGGGATGTAGATGGATCTTGGAATTTTCATTCTCGCTTCACTTGTTTGTGGGATCAGCATGAGCAGGGCAGGGGAGTAGCATGATTAATTTCCCTTCTGCTTGTTGTGGGTTCGCATATATCCTTGGCCACATTGAATTACTATGTTTCGAGTCATTGTGCTGCGGTTGGCTTACTATATGCATAAGTGACATGAGGATGAGCAGGAAAGACTTGTGATTTCCAGGCTTTCAAATGACGCAGGAAGATAGTATGGCATCATCAATATCATGTGTCCTCTCTGCTGTACATCACGTTAGTACTTGTATTAAACACCACATCACCAATGCAAGAGGAATCTCGTATACTATAGAAACAAGAGTAACAATGGCATTAACATGATAAATAATGATTATAAACGAGGGCGTAAAGGGTGGGTATCTTGCCGGCTAAATGCTAATCCAAAAAACCGCTAATCAACACGACTATACACACAAAAGAAAATAACAACAGGTCGCGATTGCTCGCGATGGAAAAGGAGGGAGAAGGGTAACTCTAAACATTCCCAAAATCCAGTGACCAGTAGTATCCCCAAGTAAGAGCCGAAAACCCGATGACCGATGACCGATGACCCAAAAATAGTAGCCCAAAAAAGATGCCGAGTGAAGAGGAATAAGAAGACACTAGAAAGTTAAACCAAAGATGAAAAACGCCGTCGTTATGTGTGGTGTGGGGGTGATAATGCGATGCGGGTCTAGTCGATACCAATCATAGTACCATCGCACCTCCACTCATCCACCTCGACATCCCTCGCAGCCGTGTTGATAGCTTCGGGATCGATTTGGACGTGAGTGAGCCAAGTGCCCACACGGTTTTGACCAACTTTGCGGCCGTCACGAGACAGACCAGCCATGGTAGAGGAGGTAACAACAGGAGGGGGAGCGGGACGAGCAGCAACGGGTGCTGGGGCGGGAGCAGCACGGCGTGTGCTGGTGAAGAAGGAGCCGCGGGGTGTTGACTGACGGGGTGTGGATTGGCGGGCAGCTGTGCGGGCAGCAGACGTGGGCATGGAGCGGATGGCGTAGGAATCATTCATGTGGTGGCCACCTGCGTTGCCGATACCGTACACTTGCACTTCGGGCTCGGTGCGACGGACGGACGAGACCGTGGGCGTGGGGTTGATGTGCAGCGAGTCGCGGAGATGCGAGGAGAGGCGGTGGGTTTCAGTACGGGGGAGGTCGCGCTCACTGCGGTTGCGAGGGGTGCGGATGCTGTTGCGGCGGGCCAGGGGTGGAGAGGGCTCTTCAGCGATTTCAATGACTTCGACGTCGGCGTAGCGTTGATGTTGCGGGTAGGGCACGCGCATGTCGTTTAGGCGGTCGTCGTCCGGGATGTGTTGGTAGTTGAACCACGGACAGCTGCATGTCTTCCATGGGGCGGCGCAGACCATGCAGAATTGTGCTGTGCAGCGGCTGGAAATGGTTAGATGTTTGTCATATATGGGTGGCGTTGGACTTACCAGGTCATGTGATTGCAGCCTTCCTTCAGCTCGACTACAGCCTTGCAGCTGTAGCATCGTTGCCAGCCCTTCTCCTTGGCCATCTCGACTAGGCGGTTGGTTTCCTCGTCCTTTGGACATTCTCGCTTCGTGTGGAATTTGCTGTTACATAGTACGCACACCTTGGTGTTGCACGTGCTACAGCGTGCGTACTTGCGGCCGTATGTAGGGTCCATCTTGATCTTGGAAGGCTTGATCCACTGGCCGCATCCCTTCTGGGGACAATACAGGCGGTTAGCAGTCGTGTATTCTTGAAACTTCCTGTTCCATTGGACCTTGAACTTGTCATCAAAGAGGCGTTCGGCATACTTCAATGGGATGTGCTCTGAGGTGCAGCATCTTGGCGGCATGTGGGCAGGGTCCTTGACTGAGAGGGTGAATTGGCGTTTCAGACACGAGTAGCACATGCGATGACCACA
>JAESFQ010000862.1_pt1 | contig 11142 bp, 11 predicted proteins | sample 9269431 | NCBI WGS metagenome assembly JAESFQ01 (sample SAMN14502588, study PRJNA617103) | algae metagenome | isolation source: Plectolyngbya sp. WJT66-NPBG17 and co-occurring heterotrophs from well... | place: USA: Mojave Desert, Joshua Tree National Park, California | collected 2006-08-06
TCAGCCAAATCTTTGGTTCCATAAGCATCGCTTGCTGGATAGGTATGTAACGTGCATTTCTCTCGCACTACTACATGCTGTGCAATGTGCGTCGTGTTGTGTATACATGTCTGTTACCTAGGCAAGCCGGCGCTAACCCGTGTGACAGTGGTTTTCTCACCTCAGATTATTGAGAATTGGAAGAGAGGCTCAGCAGAAGGTCTTTCCGTAGTCTTCATTGTGATATGGCTTCTTGGCGATTTCTTCAACATCATAGGCGCCGTGCTGCAGGGCGTGCTGCCGACCATGACCATCTTGGCGGTGTATTACACGCTAGCAGACATTGTGCTACTGCTTCAGTGCTTCTACTACAAGGGCTTTACATTGCGCGATGATTTCAAGAAGCCACTTGAAGAATCCGATGAGGATAGCGAGGCTAGTGAGCAGTCACCGCTTCTCCCCCATCGCAGACCCCAGTCGAGCGGCTCACCCTATACAAACGGTCACGGCAACGGGATCGAGGTACAGAGACCACGTATTTCGGACATTGATCGACGTGGCTCAGGCCATTCACAAGGCTCATTCCGCGAACGCTACCTCTCCATTGACGGCACGCACCTCTCGCCTGTCACACCGCTCCATGATGACTCTACTACTGGACACCAGAATGGCGCGGTCGCCGTCCGACCTCAGCCGGCCCAGTCCAACCTACAAACGATTCTCTTCAATCTTGGCACCATCGTTCTCGTATGCACAGCTGGCGTTTTCGGTTGGTACCTTAGTGCCCGCAACTCCACCGCTCCTAGCCAGCCCGACGACCAAGACCCATCATCCGAATCGACATTGCACTTCAACCTCTGGGGCCAGGTCTCTGGTTACGTTTGTGCCGCGCTCTACCTCGGTTCCCGTGTCCCTCAGCTGCTTCTCAACTACCGCCGCAAGTCGACCGAAGGCATCAGCATGTTGTTCTTTCTGTTTGCTTGCTTAGGTAACCTGACGTATGTGCTGAGTATCCTGGTGTACAAGCCCAAGTGTGGGGGCCATGTCTGCCAGGACGGTGAGGGACGCGCTGAGTACGGCAAATACATTGCGGTAAACATGAGCTGGCTGTTGGGCAGCTTCGGTACGTTGTTGTTGGATGCTGGCGTATTTGTGCAGTACTTTTTGTACAAGGTGGAAGACGATGAGAGCGACGAGGAAGAGTAGGAAGGATATGCATCGAGTGTCAAAAGTGTATTACTATGAATTTTCTGGTTACGGCGTGACGATGCGGCTAGTACGCGCAAAGTCGTGAGATTGTACAGCATACAAAGCGGTCTTGTCCGAGACGAAGCGACTCCATATACGAGAAGTCAAATTGGTGCCTGAAGCTGCGGTACATCAAGTGGCACTCGACCTCTGAGATGAAGAGACGAGATCCGTTTGCACCGGCGGCTTTCGGATAGTTGGCCTAGTATCAAGTCCATTTTGCTGCGTCGGGCTGAATTGCGCGCGTTTGCTCGAACGTCAGAGCTATTTCGAATCAGAATGTATCAGAAATCCAAATATCTTTTCATAATTTCCGTCCTCTCGCCACACCATCTCAGTGCATCACTATCAATCTTCTCCCTCTACCACCTACCAGACAATACTTACCCAGGTCGTCCAAACCCACCATCATGCCTCTAAACTCGCACCTCAAAGGTCCCACCAGCACTTGTCCCTTCGCATGCAAAGCGTCGCACTAACAAATCTAGACGTCGTCTCTCGTGCCGTCACCCAGGCAGAAGCACTTATCCACACGTATCCCTCACACTTCCAGGACATCGAGGCAGCTAAAGAGTATATCGGCACTGTCTGCAAGCAAGCCGACTTCCACTACATGCCCAGCAAGGATATGACCAGAAGGCATATTAAAACGGAAGAGTTGGAGTACGTGAAAGACAAGGTATGCTTTATTGTAGCTGCTAGGGCTTTTAAGCAAGGTGAATTTTATCTCGAGGTGGGCTTAATGGATAGAAGTGCTTAAAGGGGTATGTTTGTCCAATATTCCTATTCTTGTCTTCTAGAACTGACACGTACGTGATTCAGCGGCCGTGGAAGCAGACATCCAGCGCTTACTCCCCTTGGTACCTTTTTGGCCGTCGCACTTCTTCGACGTGTCGGACGCTCGTGATCACGTTGACGGAGTTGCACGTTGGAACCAGTTTTCATTCACGCAGTTTGAAGGAGTTCCACAGCAAAAGTTTCGGGGATATGTTGTCTTCAACACGGTTAGGCATGCTTTTGAAGAGGGAGGTTTTGATATGGATTGCCCTGGTGAGGGGTGGCGATGTCGACAGCTCCAATTCCGGGGACAGGAGAAGAAGCTGGAGGTTATTACTGTGCCAAAGACGCTAGGGCGACGGTTTGCTACGATGAGAGGTATTTCGTTCCGCTGTCCAGCATCCATACTACACTGACTCTCTCCAACAACAGAAGCCATTGAATTCGACATACACCGCCTCCTCCCCCTCATCTCCTCAGACTCTTCCTGGCCAGTCAACTTCCCCACTCTCAACACAGCTCGAGACCACGTCTTCCGCTTCACACAATCTGTTAATTTCCCGTTTACATACTGGCCCGAGGTCGAGCATGGCCGCTTCCGTTTATTCGTCGATTTCAACACAGCGAAGCGGGGTTTGCAGTTAGGCAAGTTCAAGATTGGGAGAGAGGCTGAGGGGGATGGGGAGGCTGGTGATACGGATGAGACTGCTGAGGATACGGAGGGCACGCCCATTTCGACGTTGGCGTGTGGTGTGCTTTCCATCGGATCTGCTGTGACGGGTATAAAGATATCAGTCTTTTCTGCTATCACCGCCTTTAGCGGCGCGATTAGCTCAATCGAGGAGGCTGTTGCGGATACTCCTGCTGATGCGAAACCGGTCTCGCTGCGAGAGGAGGTTCAAGAGTGTGGAAGCATTGTACAAGAGGGAGCCCAGGAGACTACGATGCCTCTGAAGGTCGAGGTCGATGAGGACCCCTTCAAGGTAAGTTTCTCCCCTACCTGCGGATAATACCAGAGTAGCTTATTCTTAGAGATGGATATGTGCTAGCCATCTTGACTACAGGAGCTTATCGCTGTTCTGAAGCGTGAGAGCATTCTCAAGGCAGCCTTTGAGTGAGGAGACGTCAGTGGACGTGCGACCGGGTGACTGAGTGATTTGGGGGTATTGGATGCTTCAGAGATCTGGGAGTTGGGATGTAAAAGTTTTATGAACCCATTGCTAGTGCATTGCTTTCTGTATAAGTGAATAGCGATGAGAGTGATGTAGTGAAGCAACATGCGCTGTGGTAGTTGAGTACTGTAATGCTATTCTCTAACTATCCGGCCCCAAAGTGCTGTCTAAGAGTAACATAGTCATTTCTGACAAGTGATATCTCATATTAGGTTGTAGATTGTCCTCGCGCCTTTATGCTTCATCAGTACCCTCTTTCTCTTCATCCACAACACAATCTACAACGTCATCCACAACGTCCACAACATCCGCCGCATCATCCTTCACAGCCTCTTTCCCCTTGTCTACGTTCTTCGCCTTCAACTTTGCAATTTCCGCCTCAACACCCATCTCCACCTCCCTCTTCAACCCCTTGTAAAACCCCATCTTGAACAAGACCTCGTACCACACAAACAAGGGCGCCAGAAAGAGGGCTTGCACAATGTTATCCAGCAAAGCCGGTTTCCTGCCTTCGAATTTTCCGTGTCCGATAAATTGCAGTATCCAGCTTACAACATGGATGGCGACGGCGATGCTGTTGACTTTGGTCTTGTTGTAGCGCTGCGTAAGACGGTTCGAGAGGGAGGCGAAGGCGAGGAGTATGGGGGTGACGGTCACGCCGGCGAGGTTGGGGGAGAGGAGGAGGTAGAGGGTTGAATAGGTGGCTGCAGCGAGAGTACCGAGGTTCAAGGGCAGGTTGAGGCGCGTCAAGAGCGGGTGTTGGCGGATGGGCAGGGTGGGTGTGTTGGTGCCCTGGATGGTAAGCTTGGTTAGTGGTTGACGACGGGTAGGAGGGAGGAAATGATATGCAGGTAACGCACGAATAGGATTCCTGTCGCGAGTAAGACGGGTACGCATGCTATGTGAATCGCGACGTTTGTTGGGTCGCGGTGGTATGCGCCATACTGCTCTTTCGCATTAGCAGGCGTGCGTGGCTTGAGGACTGTACGGGTGCCGTTACGAAGACGAGGTTCTTCTTCAGATCAAAGACTGGCATCTTGGCTATGCTTCAAGCAGACGTGTGGTGCTTTGCGACGATGATGGTGAGCTGCTCGTGGGGTTGCGGCGCAGACGTTGTATAAGGGCGGGCGGAAGATGCGGGGAAGTCGCTGCGACAAGCGGATCCGGCGCCGAAGCCAAGGGGTAAGGTACGCAGGCAATCAACTTTCAATCCGAAGGCATGAAAGCCAGACGATATATCCCCAGGCCCTTGTAATCCTGGAGCTATGTGGCTACTGATGATCAGCCCACCCTCATGGCGGCCGGTGTGATGGCTGAGCTGGGGTGCATTGGCCGGTGGTTAGCTTCATGCGGAGTCCAACAACCGAGGTACATGCTGTCAGGGTGCCCATGGAGTTTTGGTGTCGCATGAGAATAGCCGTTTTAATGCTTCCTGGTGCATGTGAAAGTGACAGCAATTAGCACTAGTATAGACGCGTGGAGAGCGCGTTTTTGTGGGGCTGCATGACGATAGGCGTGGTTTTGAGTAGTGGGGAATTCAACCACGAACGGCACGACTTCATATTGCGATTTTTGCCGAATCCACCGTATTATGAATATTATTGGACTTAGAGACAGACTGTAAATGCTGACTCGAGCCAGCAAGAGGGTATAAAACGAAGGAACGACAGATCATATGCCACCGTGACCGCCTACATGGTGGTCTCCACATCCCTACCAGGTCATCAGTCTTTGCTCCCCATGAGCTCAAAGTCCTGCTAGCCATATAACTAGCATCGTCACCAACTCCAACCTCACACTACCTTCCACTATCAAGCCAACTACACCTGCTTCTCTCCACGAGGCAACGGCCTGACGTATGCATCTGGCTTAGCTAGCCCCTTTTTGCGAAGAATGTACGTGTTCCAAGCGTAGCTCATCTGTGCTGTCACGCTTACAGGTGGACGCTGGTCGTTAAATTTGTAAAGCTGAGGCTTGGAGAGACCCTTGCGACGAAGTATGTACGTCTTGAACCACCAAGGCAGATTTTTCCCGGCCTGGTATTTCATGTGAGTGCGCGTAGGGACGCCGAATATATAGTCGAGCTCTTCGAGTGTGCGCTGCTTGGTCTCGGGTAGCCAGAGGAAGCTGTTTGTTTGTTAGTTATCTGTCTATCACAGCGGATTCGAGGGTAGCTTACATCATGATTAGAGCGACCACGTTTAGACCAGCGTAAAAGCCGAACACCCCCTGAGGTTTCATGACCTTGAGCATACGAGGCAGGGTGAGTGATAGGACTGCGGCCCAGAAATTGTTCGTAGCCACAGCCCATGACATGCCTACTTCACGGTGCGAGAGCGGGAATACCTCAGCCGAGTACGTGAACGGCACTGGACCCATGCCAGGAGAGTAGAAAGCGCCAAAAAGATAAACGAAGAGGGCAATCAGACCTAGATGTGCATCGCTATCCTTGGGAATGTAGTAGCACATACCAGCCACAAGGAGTGTCCAGAACATATTCGGGAAGGTGAACAGAAGTAGTCCACGGCGACCAAAAGTGTCGATTGTCCAGACTGCCGGCCACGCAAAGGTGAAGTTGACAAGACCGAATCCAAACGACGCAATGAGGGCTTCCTTGTTCGTGGCTCCTCCCTCTGCGAAGATGGTCGAGCTATAGAATGCAATGATGTTGATACCGCACATCTATTTTCATCAGCTATCATGTTTCGTACAAGCTCTCTTCCATTCGCTTACCTGCTGCCCGATCATGACGATACCAGAAGCTTGCGTCGCACGACGAACCCGCGGAATCGTGAACAGCTCAATAAAGCGCGTGAAGAAGTTTGACTTGGGATTGATACCAGCTTCGCGAACCAGAACCTCTTCCTGCTCGAGGAGGCAATGGGTATAGTAAAGGTCTCGTGCAGCCTGGAGAGGCGTGTTCCGTAGTCGGAGAAAGGAACGATAGGCTTTGGCATATTTTCTTTTCTTCATCACTAAATGTGTGTGTACGATGTCAGTGTGTGTCCCACAGGCAGTTCGTACAGGAATACTTACGCCATCGCGGACTCTCCGGTACGAACCAGATACCAATGACGAGAGGAACCGCAGGAATGAAGGCCGATCCGAATTGCAGACGCCAGGAGATTGCTCCAGTATTCTACCTTTTGTCAAACTTCACATTTTGCAGAAATACTCCCACTGACTTACCATAACAGCAAGGTTAGCAATCGTACCCAGGAAGATACCGAAGGCCGTCCAGATCTGCCATGACATCACCAGCCCGCCACGCACACTGGCCGGAACGTTTTCCGCGGAAAAAACGGGTACAGTGACCTCCTTGAGACCCATACCAACACCCAGAAGCACACGACAAACGGCAAGCTGAGCCCACGTCTGACTGAGACCCATACCAAAGGGGGCTAGTAGCGAGAAGACGGCAGCAATGAAAATGGTACCACGGCGACCGCAAAGTTCATTTACGGGGTCTATAGAAGTCAGCAAGAAAAGACCCAAGACGGTAGAAAACGCAATGCCAACTCACCAGAGATCCAAGCGCAGAACACTGTAGAAAGAGATGTCAGATCAGTCTATGTCTCACATGCGTTCGATACAATCCAGACTCACCAGCTATAGCAATATAGGGGCATGCATTTACAAACCCAATGATCCACCCATTCTTCTCACACGTCCCCGCCGCCTCACACACAGGGCCAGAATCCGGGATACCAAGCGCCTGGCCGAAAGTTAGGTTCGCGCCGTTTGAGCCTGTCTGATCCCAGCCCTGGATAGCTGCAGCGATGGAGTTGAGGATGATGGTAAAGTAGAGGGTGCGAGGCAGTTTGAAACGATGGGTGATTTCCTCACGGACAGCATCACGGTCATTCTCGTCGAGTTCTTCGAGTTCCTCGAAGAGCGCGGGGGACTGTGCGAGGAGGGCGCCTTTGATGAGTAAGGGTTCCACGTCGGTTAGTTGGTGTTCGGTGGCGAAGTCATGGACGTTAGCTAGGAGTTGCTCTCGCGATAGCTCGACGAGTGGGTTTCGGATTCTGGGCTCGTTAGTATGAGCGGGTCGTCACAGTACCGGTTGATGGATCTGAGGTTGGAATCGCTTGTGTCTAGATGGGTTGATCAGGTTCAGTATCACTTACTCTCCCTCGAGATTGGCGGTCAGGCGAGCGAGACTCTCTCTGCGCTTCTGCTCGTCATCGAATATGGAGGCTTTGCGCTCATGGTGCTCGCCCACTACCACTGGACTTGAAAAAAAAATGTTAGTATAGTTCAAGCCTTCCATCATGATCATCTTCAGACCGCGACAAGGCAGCAGCTTACTCAATCTTAGTCTCCTTCTCCGGTTCCGCCATGACTAGGACAGAGCTAGGCGTGTACACTAGAGTTTAGGTGTGTTTGCTATCCAAACTCAAGTATGCAAGGCTGGGTGAGATTGAGTTCGCAAGCTTTCCAACACGAGACAAGAAGTAGAAAAAAGGCAGAAGAGATCTTCAATGCAAGACCCAAGAGGATGCCCTTGCTTATATGCCCGTGTCACCAGGGCTTACTTATTTGCTACCCAAAGCTCGAGTTTCCCCGTCTTGGGAAAATGCCAATACCGATGCTCACACACATGCATCCTATGCCATCCATTAAGAAAATGCTCAAACACGATCACGCGGCACATGGCCGTCAACCAATAGCGTCATGGGACGGTAGACCAGGGTAGACTTTCACCGCACAAAAGCTCGGTGTTGGTAACGTCGGTGGCTGCAGCACAGTCGGGCGAAGTAACACGCCGAGTGCGCAAGAGCGCCTGCTCTTCCTTGGGTGGTAGGCTTGGCCTGGCTTTGACGGTTTGTCTCGCGTCTTGGAAGTTCTTGATATGATGATGCGAGGGGCAAGGCTGACGCGGATGCCAATACCCGCGAGGAGTCCGGATAAAATCCATGCCTCGAGATAACGCGTCCTCGGCGCTTCATCGAGTCCAGGGTCGTTGCCATTGAGCATCTCGATGTCGTGCATTTACAACAAACCCACGCAACAGTGACGGCGGACATGTTTAGGTGATCAAAAAGACTAGAGGCCATGAGCCAAGCTACATTTACGCCCTTGTACACAAACGTACACCATCGCGGCGATCCCGCCCACAAGGCCCAGCCATGTTTTACATGCGCCTTGGCTTTTTCTCACTTCAATCGATCTTGGTATACCGCAGCCAAGCCACAAATCACACCCACCCACTTCTCAGCTGGAGCGAAAACGAAGGATTCGACATGACGCGATGGTGCAGTGCGATACAACACTCATCGCCATACCTGCATGCATGTACGTAGTACGTAGGCACATACACATGGCGTTGCAAGTGGAGAGAAGATCCCGAGGGCTTGGAACTAAATAATCAGCCCACCCCGCAAATGCTCTGACCGGTGCTGCGACCCGCTATGTATCGTACCTTCAAGACTACAATGAGTAATCTGCAGTAACTTGCGTAGAAAAACGAGCAACAACAAATCACACTTCAAGGGGAGTCTTCTTGTCATTTACAAAACAAGAAAAGCGAAGCCGTCTCAACCGCTCGACTTGACCCAAGGCTTTCCGTGATCAAGAGCCGCGGACGAGGAAAGAAGAAGAGAGATTAGTTTCCCCCCGCATTCTCGCTTGGCCCGCAGTAGCCAATCCTTAACCCTTGCTTTGTGCGCCAACCGTTTTCTCTTGGGTGCGCTCTTGTGATTTCTTGGATCTGCAGCATGGGTGGTGTCAGCGTCAAGGTGGCCAAGCATCGAGACCTACGCGCATGCAAGTATGGAGCGAGACTAAGGACCGTTGGGCGTGACTGCTGATGGGAGGGCTGTCGTAATGTAAGATGTATTCACTCAGGCGCTGGCACAAGGCTCACTCAATTGTCTGTGTACATCTGACTGTGGCCTTATCTTGCCCAGTGTTTATGGTTTGAGTGGTTTCGAGAAATTGTATTTCCAGCATATATTCCTAGCCGGTCGATATGCAGCTACATCTGTAACATCTCAATGTCAAGCCAACTTCTGAGCCACAACCGATTCAACCGCGCTTGTAACAGCACTGGACGTCAAGACTCCGCAGAAGTCATTTCTGAATCTTCAGGATGCGCTCGCTGAAAAGTGGCATCAAAAACCAGACTCTCCGCATGTGTCCTTCAAGGCAAGTTATCGGAGCCCACTCCTGGCCGAGCCGGCTGCTCATTCGCCGGCACATTGTCTGGGGAGTTTTCCACCGCTTCGGAATCTTCCAGAGCCCCAGAATTGTGATAGGTCTGCAAGAACGTCTTTGCCCTGCCAATTTGATCTAGCGTTTCCTCATCGTAACCTGTTGTACGGTCAACATTCTCCAACCCAGTCTCGACGCGCGGCGTAAAGCTGTCTTTCAGTCTTTTAATCCTCTTCGCATCCTCTTTGTGACCAGATGTCGTCTAAACTCCGAATCCATAACCCACTTCCTTCTGCTTCCCCTTGTCTGTGCTCTCACTTGTGTCCGCACTCCCTGCGAAAGCCTGCTGTATTGGAGGCCTAGGCTTCGCCGCGATATCGAGTTCGGCAAACTTGGGTCGCACCTGGAAGATGTTTACACGAGCGGCGTTGAAGACTTGTTCGGAAGGCGGGATGGTGACTGCGAGGTTTGTGTTTTCGGTGAGGCGTGTGATGAAGAACATGAAGCGACCGGTTTTGATTTGCATTTCTGCAAAGTTTGCGCTACCGGCAGGTATGTTTGTGTGTTTACTATGGGGAATGAGAGTTAGCCAGATTTTGGGGGGTTGGTAGGCCAAAGGGAAAGGTACATACGCCATGCTCTGTTTATGTGTCTTCAGAATGCTTGAAATGCGCTCGAAGCGATCTGTGAAAGGATTCGCTTCCTCTGTCTGCCTTGTGACATGTGCTACTGTAAGACAGGTCGTACGCTCATACAGGATTAGCTCCCTTGCATCAATGACGTCGGCTAGTTGTTCCAGCAGTGCCTCAATCGTTCCCGCATTCGGGATCAAGTAGTAGATGATCTTTGTCCAAGCTTTGTATAAGCTCTGGTCCCATATACTTGTCGCGAAGAATTCAACCGTATCCTTGAACCCCTCGCTAGCCTCCCGAATATACTCGGCGCGCTCGTCGAACATGGCTTGGCGGAGGCGGGCTTGTACAAGGTCCATCTTGTGTATGAGACAGAAAACTTTGGCGCTAGGACTACACTCGTGAAGGGCACGGATGATATTGGAGTAGGAGACGACGTCGGCTGCGAATTCGCGCGATTCGATATCGAAGACGAAAATGAGGACGGCGACGGAGCCAAAGACATGGTTCCTGGACTGGTTGAGATAGTTCTCTACGAAGCCATCTTGACTGCGACAAGTTAGTCTGAGTTGTTTCCTCTCGGCTGGTGGACTCACCCTCCACAGTCCCAGAGATTGAGCATGAGGTTTCCCATGAACTTGATGTTGCTGTGCTCGACATCAATCGTCGCACCCAGTCTCCGGACATCCTTGGCGACGTAGTTGCTGAATACGATGCTTCTCATCGATGACTTGCCAGCTCCACTCTTGCCCATCAGTAGCACCTTGCGCTGCTTCTGCCGCTTGATCGAGTTCATAGTGATAGCTTCCCGAGAGTGGAGAGATGCTAAGTGAGAGTCGCGACAAGACGCGCTGTACAAAAGCCGGTAAGCCACGAATCCGAATGTTGGTAACGAGAGTGGAGTGGTAATATGATAGCAATACGGTGCCGTGGAGTGGAATTTGGTGATGGGATGACGTACCGTAAACAGCGTTGCTCCTAATGTTTGGCGCGAGCTTGTTAGGCCCATGCACCAATCCTTTCTTGGCAGTGGGGCACTTCCGCTCTCCGCATTTCTCACACGTGGGCAGTGCAAGTGCTATGGTCATCCTTGTTATAAACAATGGCACAACGGCTATGTGCATTTTTATTTTTCACGCATCATCTCGATATAATTGGGACTCAAACCAATATACCCG